>FWPU01005206.1_pt1 | contig 28748 bp, 28 predicted proteins | sample 2228361 | NCBI WGS metagenome assembly FWPU01 (sample SAMEA103939777, study PRJEB20133) | metagenome | reverse complement strand
CAACTGCCGGGGCGACCGCCGTCTAGCCGGGGCGACCACAGAGGGTCGCCCCTACGGTGGCCGGGCTCCGACCGTGACGCCGGGGCGACCGCCGTCTAGCCGGGGCGACCACAGAGGGTCGCCCCGGCTACGGTGGCCGGGCTCCGACCGTGACGCCGGGGCGACCACCGCCCCGCGGGGCGACCACAGAGGGTCGCCCCTACGATGGTCTCGGACGATATGCGGGTCGCCCCGACGATGGTCTCGGACGATATGCGGGTCGCCCCGACGATGATCCCTCCTGACCGCGCCACCCTCATCCCCGATAATAACGGGCGTAGTCCTGTGTCAACAGGTGAAGGGGCGGGACATCCTCTTCGATCGCAGGAAAGCGGCCGATCGGCTCCAGGAAGCGGTTGTCGCGGGCATCGTCGTTCACCAGCGACACTTCGCCCGCCAGCACGCGGCTGCGCTCGGCCCAGAACTGATGGTAGCAATGATCCACCAGCGTGATGCTCTCACCGGGCCTCAGGACGACTTTGCCGCCGGCCGGCACGGTGCGCAGCTCGCCGTCCACGCTCACCGTGACCGGCGTGTCGGCGAGCTGTTCGTCCGAGGTCGCGTTGTAAAGCTGGATGACCAGGTCGCCGCCTCCACGGTTGATGATGTCTTCGGTCTTGTTCCAGTGAAAATGCATGGGGGTCACCTGACCGACGCCCACGACCAGAACCTTTTCGCAATAGAGCTTGCCGCGCATTCGTTGCAGGTTTTCGGCGCGGCCGTTGCGGATGGTGAAAAGGAAAAGGCCGATCCGGGGATAGTCGCCGCTGCCGAAATCGGTGATGTCCCAGCCCAGGCCGCATTCGACGATTTCGCGCACCTCGGGCCCCTTGCTGGCCCATGTCTCCGGCGTCCAATAGGCAAAGGGCGGCAGGTGAAAGCCGTGGCCGCGGATGAAGGCGTCGGCGTCCTGCATGATGGCGTTGATCTCTGAACGTTTCATGGCGACGATCCTCCTGGAAAATACAGGCATCCTGATCTTAGCAGATAAGGCCGCGACGGTCAAAGTGTGCACCAACTGTGCAGCATTCCACGGCGCACAGTTATATCGGGTCGGCGTCTTGCACGAATTTTCGTGTTGGGCGTATAATAGCGCAATGAGAAACGACTCGTTTGTGCAAGTCGTTTTCCGACATCGAGCAGCGCTGTGGGCAGTGACGTGCAGGTTATGGGGCACGGCCAGGGAGGAACGAGCGTTTTGGTAGTTAGTCAGGAACATGACGTCCTGCGCTTCGAGGCTGGTCGGTGGCAGTTGTCGCGTAGCGCCGTGGTAGGCGAGACGCTGGTGCGGCTACACGTCAACGGCAACGAGCTGGCGCGGCTGATGTGTACGCCCGATCATCTGGACTGGCTGGCGCTCGGCTTCTTGTACAGCGAGCACATCATTGCCGGGCCGGAGGATGTGCGCCTGCTGAAGGTATGCCCCAGCGCGACCTGTGTGGACGTATGGTTGCGCCGGAGCGATTTCGAGCCGCCTCGACGGTGGACGATCACCAGCGGCTGTGGGGGAGGCATCACCTTTGCGGATCTGAGTGAGGCCGCTCAGCCGCTGACCTCAGCGGTGCGGGTGCGTGCCCCGCAGCTCAGCAGGCTGATGCTGGCGTTGCAGGAGACGCAGCGGACGCGGGGCATCCACACGGTGGCCCTGGCCGAGGATGATTGCTTGCTGGCCGTTGTCGCGGACGTCGGTCGGCACAACGCGATAGATAAGCTCGTGGGCCGCTGTCTGATCGAACGCGTCGCTATGGCGGATCGCATCCTGTTGAGCACGGGACGGATCAGCTCGGAGATGCTGCACAAGGCCGCGCGAGCAGGGATTCCGGTTGTGGCCAGTCGCACTTCGCCGACGACTTTATCGGTGGCGCTTGCTGCGGCATGGAACGTGACGCTGGTAGGCTATGTTCGGCGTGACAGCCTGATCGTATATCACGGCCAGGCGCGCGTCGTCACGGAGGAGGCACACTTCAATGCGCACCTGTGATGAGACTTGGGCCGCTCTTGACAACGGTTTCAAGGAATTTATGGACTGTCTGGGTCAGCTGACCGAAGAGGAACTCACGTCGGCCCCGGCAGTGGGGATGTGGACGGTCAAGGATGTTCTGGCGCACGTGTGGAGCTGGCTCGAAGAGGCCAATCAGACGATCAAAGCCTGGCAGGGGCCGCGGCCCTGGCAGGCAGGCGTCGTCTATGACGATGCCTGGAACGAGGCGCAGGTTGCCGGCCGGGAGAGCCTGCCCCTGATCACTGTGGTGGACGGAATCATGGGCGCGCATCGCCGGCTGATGCATCAGCTCGAGTTGGCCGATGAGGAGACGTTGGCCGGGGTAGGCGTTGCGCCGTGGGGCGCGCAAATGCCGCTGGTGGATTTCTTCTACGCCATGGCCGAACACTACTACGAGCACGCAAATGATCTGCGGGCCTACCAGAAACAGTGTCTGGAGGGCTGCGACTGACGCGGGGTAAGGGTTTTCGTCACACTCGCAGAGTTTGGCGAAAACAAAAACGCCTTGGGATGGTTTGCCCGTCCCAAGGCGTTTGTTCTTTTGAAGAGGTCAGCGTGAGCCAACCCGATCATGGCGACGCTCAGACTTGAACTGAGGACCCAGCGATTATGAGCCGCTTGCTCTGCCACTGAGCTACGTCGCCGATTACCAACAAACCTTTGAAGCCTTGCCGACTTCAAAGGCTTTCAGGTAGCGGGGGCAGGATTCGAACCTGCGGCCTTTGGGTTATGAGCCCAACGAGCTGCCACTGCTCCACCCCGCAGCACAATTGTTATTTTACGCACTTCGGCGATTTTGTCAAGGTTTGACCAGCCGTTCCCACCACGCGTGCCAGAAGGGCGGTCCGCTGAAGTGTGCGGCCGCGTCCTGAGCGGCCTCTGCCTGCGTCGCCGGCTTGATCAGGATGGTGGTCACTCCCGGCGGCGTTTGCCCGAAATAGTCATAGGCTTTGGGCGTGATGTGCGTCCCCTGCTGCGCGTCGGCCAGCGCCTGCGTCAACAGGGCTTGTTGGCGTTTCGCTTCGTCCAGCTGCCGGTGCGCGGCCTGATTGGCGGCCACCGCCGCGCTGCGCCTGATCCCCAGGTCCACGAAGCTTACGCCCGCCGTCAACCCCATCAGGGCGATCAACAGCACTATGAGCCGTGAACGATCGGGCACAAGCCATCGCCAGCCCGGTTGAGGCATACAGACGCTCCCGGCCAGTGATCACGGCCTGAGGCACAGAATCCCACGGCGCAAAACACCATGGGATTCTGCCAGTGGTGCCGAAGGAGGGAGTTGAACCCTCACGAGGTCTATCCTCACTAGGTCCTGAACCTAGCGCGTCTGCCATTCCGCCACTTCGGCGTAAGTTCTTCAACTGGATAACTTTATACCACTATTGGCCCGGCCTGTCAAATCTGGCACCCTGGCTGCTGCCGACAGTGATGCGTTTGGTGACGATATACCAGTCGGCGACGTTGCGGAAACGGTCGGGCGGCTGATTCAGCGGTCCGATCTGCACGCCGTGCACTTTATCCCGCACACCCCAGGCATAGACCGGATAGTAGAGCAGCAGCGCAGGCAATTCGTCGGCAAAGATGCGCTGGAACGCGCTGTAGTGTTTCTTGCGCACGGCCTGGTCAGTGGTCGCGCGTGCCTGTTCGATGGCTTCGTCCGTCGCCCGGTCGTTCCAGCCGGCATAGTTCTGGCCGTCTTTGATCTGCGTCGAATGCCACAGTGGGTAGGGGTCCGGGTCGCCGGCCAGCTCCCAATGCACGACTGCGGCATCGAAGCTGCGAGGGGCCAGGAAATCGGCGGTCAGGCCGGCCAGCGTGACGGGCTGCACGACGGCCTCTACGCCGATGGCGGCCCACGCCTGGGCAATCGCCTCGAGCAGGCGGGGATTGTCCCCCACCAGGATGAAGGAGAGCTTGCGCCCTTCTTTCGCGCGGATGCCGCCGGCGTCAGAGACAACCCAGCCGGCTTCGTCGAGCAAACGCCGTGCTCTTTCGGGGTCGAAGGTGTATTTCGGCACGTCCGGATCGTAAGCCCATGTGCCGGGCAACAAGGGCGAATGGGCCACCACGCCCTGGCCAGACAGCACCGTGTCAATCAGGCTTTGCCGGTCGAGCGCGTAGAGCAGGGCCCGGCGCACGTCCGTCTCCTGAAAGAAGGCCACGTTGGGATTGGCCTGGTTCAGATAGATGAGGGTATAGCCGGAGAGGGGTGCAGAGAAGATCTGCAGGTCGGGCCGCCGGGCTGCCTCGGTCATCTCATCGGGCCAGATCACGCTGATCCCGTCTATCTCTTTTCGATCATACGCCGGCAGCAGGCTTTGATGGTCGGGATAGAAGCGAAAGGTGAGCCCGGCCAGATAGGGGGTCGCGCCGGCGAAGCGCGGGCTGGCCGTCAGCTCGGCACGTGTCGCCAAAAGCCGGCCCATCTGCCACATGCCGGTGCCGACCGGTCGCGTGTTGAGCTGCGCATCGGCCATTTGGGCTATCGGCACTGCTGCCCACAGGTGCGCCGGCAACAGGCCGATGGCCGTATAGTCCAGGAACGAAGGCAGCGGTTGCTCCAGGGTGAAGCGGATCGTCAGCCCATCGGGGCCGTCAGGCGCCTCTGCCTTGACCGCTTTCCAGAGGGTATGCAGCCAGGGCACGCCGGGGAAGTCGTCTGCCTGCATGGCGCCGACCGTGTAGAGGACATCGGCGGCCGTGACCGGCGCGCCGTCATGCCACGTCAGCCCGCTGCGCAGCCGAAAGTCGTAGGTCAATTCGTCTGCGCCGACCTCCCAGCCCTCGGCCAGGTCGGGAATAACGTTTCCCTGTTCATCCAACCGGGTCAGGCCATTGAAGAGCAGGGCAACGAGCAGAGCATCCACCTGATTGTAGTGGCTCAGCAGGGGATTCACATACTGCGCGCTGCCGGATACCCCCTCCACGTAGATCCCGCCCCGGTCGGGCACGGTGATCGTGGTGAAGTTGTAGGCGGCATAGCGCAACAATGCGACCAGCAGGGCAATGCCCAGGAGGGCAATTGCGGCCTGCCATCGGAGATATTTGCCCAACTTCAGCCTGTAATGCGTACCGTGACGATCGCCAGCAGGACGAACAGAACGCTGAGGGCGATGGTGGCCTGGAACAAAGTCTTCTCGACTCCGCGGCGGGTGCGCCCCACGCCCATGTCGCTGCTGCCGAACATCTGGCTCAGGCCTGCGTCTTTCGCCTGCACGGTCACCAGGACGATGAGCGCCGCAGCCAGAACGATTTGCGCGAGAAACAGGTAGGTCTTCACGGAAAATTAAGCCTCCAAATTGATTGCGCGCCGGCATTTGTGCCGGCCTGACAAGTCAAAAATTATACCATGTCCGCCGCGGAAGAGCAAAACAGGGGCGCGGTCAGCGTGGCTGATGGTGGAGATCGGATACCCCGGCTGTTGGCACGAGCCAGACCATGCTCAAGCCTGCGCCGATGGCAGACATGGGCAAGCGGGCGACATCATCGCCTGTTAACTGCGGAGCGATTTGCTGCGGATGCGCTGAGCCTGGGCCAATGGCGCTCCCGGAAAGCTGCGACTCTGGCGCTGCGCCGCAGCGTGGTGCGGCCGCTGACGCCGTGGGAAGAGGTCCGCCACGCTGACATCATCGTCTCAGTTGCCCATGCGCCGGTCGGCGCACAACGTGCCATGAAAATGAGCCGGTGCTCACGTGCCAGGCACCTGAGAGGGTGCCTGGCACGTCCGGCGGCGATTTTCAGGTTAGAGACAATGTTATCACAGATAAGTATCTTGTATTACATTATTATTGCTCCGATATAGCGTATATGTCTCACAAAAGCCAGAACGAATAGACATCTTGGCGGAGACATAAATGGCACTGAAAACAAACGTTGTTCGGCGGGGTGTACTGGCAGGATGGATGCTTGTCTGCTTCCTGATGTTTTCTGCGACTCCGGTTAAGGCACACGACGACGCGGCCACCCCGGCTGCGCCGCGCGGACCGGCCGCCGCCCAGCTGATCGTCACCTCGACCGACGACGATGGGTGCAGCATCTTCGGCTGTCCACCTTGCGATGGTGCGAGCAGCTGTACGCTGCGCCAGGCCATCAGCAAGGCAAACGGTATGCCCGAACCCGAGGTGGATATCGTGTTTTCGCCGCTGCTGGTCGGCGGGATCATCACGGTGAATTCGCCCCTGCCGACGATCACCCGGCCGGGCCTATGGCTGTTAGGCCAGGACATCAGCTACAAGCAGATTGACCTGGAAATTCAGGTGCAAGCCGGCTCGGACGCTTTTCTGATCGTCAACGCGGACGACGTGCGTCTCGCCTATTTGCGGATCGTGCGCCGGGCAGCTACGAGCGGCGGCGTGACGACCGCGATTGACGTGCGCGGCGGCCGCAACATCTTGATCGAGCGCAATCAGATCGGCGGCGCGTTCACCGTCGGCGAGAACGACAAAGTTCCGGTGTGTTTTCTGGGGCAAGTCGAGACGGGCGCCATCGGCATCCTGGTGCGCAACGGCGCGCCGCGCGCCGGCGACATCCGCATCGTCAGAAACACCATCGGTTGCATGGAACATGCCGTTGTGTTGGCCGGCGCAGACGACATCCTCGTCGGCCGCAACCCAAACGCCGCAGCGCCCTCGCAGGGCAACTACATCGGCGTCGAGCCGCTCACGGGCCTGCCCATCCCGAACTACCGCGGCATCCTGGTCGCCGATTATCTGCCCGTGCCCGGCAACCCCGACCAGGGCGTCGCGATAGCCAACACCATCGCGCATAACACCATCGCTCACAATCAATCGGCCGGCATCCTGCTGGCCGGCGCGCACGCCGGCAGCGGGGTCAGTGTGAGCCAGATCTACGACAATGACGTGTATGCGAATGAATGGGGCATTGCGCTCAGCGGCGTTGTGTATGGCGACACGGCGATCGGTGTGGCCTGCACGGGCGGCGGCGCCAATCCGCCGTGCGGCGGCAATCGCATCTATGACAACCGGGACAGTGGGGTGCAGATCGGCGGAGGCACGCCGTGGGGGAACATCATCTACGGCAACTTGATCGGCACGGCAGACGGCGCGATCGCCAGGCCCAACGGCCGGGGCATCCATATCCTCGGCCAGACCTACCTGACCCGCATTGATAACAACGTGATCTCGGGCAACACAGCGGAGGGCATTCTGATCCAGGGAGTATCGGCCGCCTCTCGGCCGATGAGCATCACCATCCAGAACAACAATATCGGCCTGACGCGCAACCTCAGCGCGGCGCTGGCGAACGGCGGTTCCGGCGTGGTCGTGGCCACCGCGGCGTCGGCTGTCGAGATCGTGACCAACATCATCGCCGGCAATGCGCAGCGCGGGATACGGCTGGATGGCGCTGCGGTCGAGAACAACACGATACGCTGGACCTCCATCGGTTACTTTACGGGCACCATCGGGATAGGCAACGGCTGGGATGGCGTCTTGCTCACCAACGACGCCAAGGACAACCTGATCGAAGGGAACCACATCCGTTTCAACGGCTATTCGGGCATCGCCTTCAGCGCGGGGAATAACAACACTGCGCGCGACAATTTGCTGACGGACAACACCTTCTACGGCGCGCTTTTCGTGGGCGCCAGTACCGTCAACAACCGGATGAGCAACGACACGATCCGGGCCAACGGCGCGGACGGCATCGGCAGCCGCCCCGGCGTCACGGGCAACGTCTGGCGGCCGGCGGCGGTGTTCGGCAACGGCGGGCTGGGCATTGACCGCGAAGCTGCTTCTGACAGCGCCAATCAACCGACGGACCCGCTGCCGATCATCACGCGCGTGCAGCGTTCGGCCAGCGGCTACACCGTCTTTGGAACCGTGCCGGCCGTGCCCGGCGACCGCTACTGGATCGTGGACGTGTATCGTGCGGCGCTCGACCCGTCGGGCTACGGTGAGGGCCGCGAGAAGGTCGGCGCCATCACCGTGAATGCCGATATGGACTGGCAATGGCAACGCAGCGATTTCGCGGCCGGCGACAAGGGCTGCTACACGGCAATCATGACACTGGTGGAGAGCGGCGTCGCGTGGTATACGACCGAGTTCAGCCAGTTCGTCTGCGGCAACCGCCAGTTCCTGCCCCTGGTCGTGAGACCGTAGCGGCGGACGCGGTTTTTTCAGGCCAGCTTGCGGCGCAACACCGCCTGCAACGACACCGAGACCACAATGATCAGCCCGTAGATGAGCTGCGTCCAGTAAGCGGTCCAACCTGCGGCGACGATGCCGGGGTTGATGATAGCGATGATGAAGGCTGCCACGAAGGTGCCGAACACGGTGCCCGTCCCGCCGAAGACCGAGGTGCCGCCCAGAAAGACGGAAGCCAGCGTGTTCAACAGATAGCCTTCGCCCAGGGTGGGCCAGAGGAAAAGCACCTCCGCGCTGACGACGAAGCCGGCGAACGCAGCCGCAACGCCGACGACCGCAAAAGTGATGATCTTAATGCGTTCGACATTGACGCCCATCAGCCGGGCGCTGTCCACGTTGTCGCCGGTGAGATAGACGTGCGCGCCGAATTTGTGGCGATTCAGGAAGAACCAGGTGACAGCAGCGAAAATGATTGTCCATATGAACTGCATCGGGATCACACCGGCAATCCGGCCTACCAGCAACGGATAAAGCAGCGTTTCTCGAATCGGCGTCATGCCCAACCCCTGGCCATTGGTGACGACCATGACTACGCCCCGCCACAGGAATTGCGTGCCGATGGTGGCGACCAGCGAGGGGATGCCCAGTCGGACAACAATGAAGCCATTCAGCAAGCCCGCGAACAGACCCGCCAGCAGACAGGCCAGGAACCCCAGCCAGACCGCCGCTTGCACGCTCAACGGGCTATCTGGCCGATACAGCGCCAGGAAAACCACGTCGAAGGCTGCCATTCCCCAGGCCATCACTGAGCCGAAGGACAGGTCTATCTCCTTGGCGATGACGACGAGGGTGAGCGGGATCGCGATCAGGGCGAAGAAGGGGGTGGTGGACATGAGGGAGTTATAAATATCGTAGGCGCCGAAAGTCTGTGGCGAACGCCAGAGGAAAAACGCCCAAATCGCCAGGGCCACGAGGACGATGGCGATCTGCAAGGCGTAGGTGCGCAGCAATTTGCCCAACCCACCTCGCCGCTGCATCGAGGTCAACGACCGCGTCTCAGAGACAGAATTCATCTGCGGTACCTCCGTTCCGGTCAAGCGGCTTGTCGGTTGTTTTCCAGGCTGCCCGTCTGGGCCACGCGGTACAGGCGGTCTATCAGCTCGTCGAGGGTCAGCTGGCCTTTGATGAACTGGCCGGCCACTGTGCCACGATCGAGCACGACGATGCGGTCTGCCACCGGGTAGACGTGAAAGATGTTGTGATCAATGAAGATGGCCGACTTACCCGCCTGTTTGATCCCTGTGACGAAGTCCAGGCATTTCCTGGTCTCGGTCAGCGAGAGCCCCATGGTCGGTTCGTCGAGGATGATCAGCTCGGCCTGAAAATAGAGCGCGCGCGTGATCGCCACGCCCTGACGTTCGCCGCCGGAGAAGGTGCCCACGATCGAGTCGGGTGTGACGGCTGCTGAAGTGAAACGCATTTCAGTGCGCATCAGGTTTTCGGTTTCGCGGCGCATCTCCTCTACTTTCAGGACGCCCCAGCGGTCGCTCAGCTCGCGTCCCATGAAGATGTTGCGCCACAACGGTTGCTGATCCGCCAGCGCGCGCTCTTGATAGACGACCTCGATCCCCAGGGCGCGCGCCTTGTTGACCGTCAGCTTCTGGATGCGTTCGCCCTTCCAGAGGATCTCGCTCCCCGGATCGGGCTGATGGTAGCCGGTGATGATCTTGACGAGCGTGGATTTGCCCGCGCCGTTGTCGCCGAGCAAGCCGACGATCTCGTTGATGCCGACCTCAAAGTTGACATGGCGCAGCGCCGTCACCTCACCGAAGGTCTTGGAGACGTTCTTCATCTGGAGCAGGTAGTCCATGGTCTCCCCTCTCTGAGAAGGAACACGGTGACAAGGTGAAGTGGCGAACCTGTCACCCTGTCACCGTGTGACCGCATCCCTGTATTACCGGATATTCTTCTCGGCCAGCGGTGCCAGGAGGTCAATGTTCTCTTTGCTGGCAAAACCACCGCCGGTATCAATATGCAGGCCGGAGAAGCCGTACACCTTCGTCAGACAGATCTGCAAGATGGGCAGATAGCCCTGCAGCCAGGGCTGCTGGTCGATCACCAGTTGCGTCCAGCCGCCCTTGATCGCGGCCACCGTCGCCGGCGAGAGGTCAAAGCCGGCCACCAGGATGTCGCCGGCCTTCTTGCCAGCAGCCTTGAGATAGGTCTCCGCGGTCGCGGTCAGGCCGCCATGATCGGTGACCACCAGCTTGACGTCGGGATGGGAGGCCACATAGCCGCTAAAGGTCGGCGCGCCCGCTGCCGGATCCTTGTTGGTGGCCGCATCTATCTCGATGTAGTCCACCGTCAGGCCGGCCTTCTCGAGCGCCTCGATCACACCTTTGGTCCGCAGGCCGCGCGTCGGCTGCGACAGCAGGCCCCAGACCATGGCGCGATCGCCCTTCTTCAGGCCGAAGCGCTTGACGGCCTCCGAGCCCAGAGCGAAGCCCGCGCCGTACAGGTCCTGGCCGACATAGCCGAAGCCTTTGGCCGCGTACTTGCTTTCGGAGGCCGGCAACGTGGTGTTCTGGCTGGTGACGATGATGCCTTTCGACACCGCGTCGTCAATCAGCGGACTGAAAGCTTCGTCCCCCGGATGGCCCATCACTGCAATGCCGTCCGGCTTGGTCGCGGCAGCCTCGCGGAACTGCTGGATCATCTTCTGGGGGTCCCAATCGGACCAGACGTAGTCCACCTTCGGGCCCAGGTCGGCTTCGGCTTGTTTCGCGCCGTTATAGACGTTGACCGCGAAGACGCCGCCCTGGGGGCCGCCGGGGAAGAAGACGATTCTGACGTTGGAGCACCATTTGGCACTTGCGGCCGGCTGGGCCTGGGGTTGAGCCGGCGCAGCAGCAGGGGGCGCCGTGCAGGCAGCCAGCACGAGCGCGAGCGCGGAGAATACGGCCAGTGCACGCCATATCTTGTTTTGCATTTCAGCCTCCTTGGTGATCAAACGAACGAGTTGCCGTATGTTTTGAGGAAGATCAGACAGGGATGCGCAGTCCCATCACCTCCTTTCTGCACCGCGCCTCAGTGCTTGCACCACATTACGACCTTCTTGCTTCCGTCGCGACGAACACCGATCAGTCTGTTGAACTGATTCAGGGCACCACGGCAATTTCTGTGTTAGAAGACGCCGTGATTGGTTATCTGATGTGGGAATTGTCATGCATTAGCTGCCAGTGCGATGAGCCAATATGTCGGATTGGGCTGCGGATCAGTATCGCGCAACTTGAGATACTTGTCAATAGATAACTACTCAGGCCTTCTATCCCCCTTGTCCCCATTCCTCTGCAAAGCGGGGAGAGAGTGGATGAAGGGTGAGGGTTGGCGGGTGGCAAGGCCACCCGCCAACCCCTTCCAGTACACGTGGGCCGAAATTCATCCGGGGTTTTCGCCCTCATGGCCTCGGTTGGTAAACCCTGGGAAGACTTACGCCCAGGTGTACTGGTCTCACCCCTCCCCTCTCCTGACCTCCGTCAGGAGAGGGGAGGGCCAGGGGGAAGGGTGAGGCTGAATAGAGATGTCCATAGTTGGCCTTTGTGTGCCAGGGCGCGCGATGGTGTCGCAAGCTGGACACATGGAGAGGTCGGTCAGGTGCCAGGCACCTCGAAGGCTACCTGGCACGTAATTGCGAGAGACAGCACTTATTTGCCCAACGCCTTGTACGCGAACGACTGCGCATACTCCACTGCAGCCCACCGCTCTTCCGGGCTGAGGCGATCCTGCCAGGGCGGCATGATCCCCTTGCCTGCGGTCACCGCCTGGTAGAATTCGGTGAGCGGCCTGGAGAAGACGTACTCGGCGTTGGTGAGCGGCGCGGCCTGCGGGATCAGCCCTTTGCCGTCCGGCCCGTGGCAGCTGACGCAGTTGGCCTCGAAGACGGTCTTGCCTTTGGCCAGGCTAGAGGCCGGCACGGCAAAGCTCCACAAGTAGAGCGTCACGTCCCAACGCTCCTGATCAGACAGATCTTTCTCGAAGCCGGGCATCTGTTCCTTGCCTTTGGTCACCACCCGATAGAATTCGGCCGGCACCGCCGCGCGCACGTAGTCCAGGTCGGTGAAGTTTCGCGCGCCCGCCACCTGAGCTTTGCCGTCCACGCCGTGACAGCTAACACACCTGGCCCGGTAGATCGCCTCGCCCGCGGCCGCCGAGGGCGCGCTGGCCGGAAAGACGATCCCCACGGCCGCCGGCCGCGGGGTGGGCGTCACGAGCGGCGGCAGCGTGGCCGGCGGCAATGTGGGAATCCCGGTCGGCGCGACCGGCAACGGCTGCGGCGTGCTGCAGGCTGTCAGCACCAGCAGGCTGAACATGGCCAGGACAAACAGTGCACATGCTCGTTTCATAGGGGGTCTCCGTTCTTAACTATCGGCTCAGCGTGCGCACGTAGTTCACGATGTCCCATCGTTCGCGCACGCTCAGGTTTTCGCGCAGCGGCGGCATAACGCCGAATCCTTGCGCGATCGTAAGATAGAGCGCGCCGTCGGTCTGCTGGCCGATGCGCGGTTCCGTCAGATTGGCGGGTGGTTTGACGTTGGCCTGCCAGAACTTCGTGACCGGCCCGTCGCCTGTTCCTTGCGGCCCGTGGCACACGGCGCAATGGTAGCCGTATAGCTGCTTGCCGCGTGCCAGCGACACGGCATCAGCCGGCACCGGATTGGTCGGCAGCTCGCCGGCATGGGGCAGGCCGGGCGCTTCGAAGCTCACGGCGTCGGCCGGCGCCCAGCGCCGCGGGCCCTCTTGTGGTCCAACCGATGCCTGGATCTCCATGTTGCTCCGCCAGTTGATCTTGATGACGTCGTAGAGGAAGATCAACGGCACGGTGAAGGCCACGCCGATGGCGAGGAAGGTCAGGATGATGCGACGAAACACGCCAGGAGGTGGGATCATAGCGGCCTCCGCTCCGGCTCATACACTTTTTCGGCCCCGCGCTCAATCATCACCCGCTTGACGTCGGCCTCGATGCGCAGGTCGCAGTCGCACAGCAGCGCAATGCGGCTGTGATTGATCAACGGATCGTAGTATTGCGGCCGGGTGGACGGGAAACCGCACTTCCAGATCAGCGTCAGGAAGGTGCCCAACATCAGGCCCAGCATGGTCAGCTCGTACCAGAGCACGATCGAGGCCGGGATGGTGGGGATCGGCCGGCCGCCGACCCGGATCGGGTAGAGGAGCAGGGTGCCCCATGTCAGGAACAGGGCGATGCCCAGGCCGGCCAGCGCGCCCAGGACGGTGAACCATGGGAATTCGTGTAGCTTCGGCCGACCCAACATCTTTGCAGTATAGGGCACGCCCTGGATGATGTTCATGTCTTCTTCGCGCAGGCCCAACAGCCGCAACGCCTCCAGCGCCTCGGCGGTGGCGCTCACGTCGGTGAACAGGCCCATGATGGCGATCTTCTTGGGCATAGGTGCCTCCTCTCGTCCTATTCCAGCTCGGCGACCGAGGTCACCACGGTGCGACCGATGCGCCGCCGCGTGTGGCTGAGCTGCCCTTCCAGCACCTCCCACACCGGGATCAGTGGGATGAACTTGGAGGCCAGCGTGTAGAGCAGGATGAACAGCGCCAGCGTGCCGAGCGCGATGGAGACCTCTGGCCATTGCGGGTTGTAGTTGCCCCAATCGAACGGCATGCTGTTGATCTGGAGAAAGCCCGGGATGATGATGTAACGTTCCAGGTACATGCCGATATTGATGCCGATGGTGATCAGGAACAGGGCAATCGGCGAACGGCGGATCCGCTTGTTCCAGAGCGTCAGCCAGGGGATGGCGAGGTTAAAGATCAGCATAGCGTACCATAGCGGCGCGACCGGGCCGCGCGCCTGGAAGTGGAGTAGCTGATGGCCCACCCAGTCGCCGCCATACCACTCCACCAGATAATCGTTGAAGAAGAAGTAGGCCCACGCCAGCGAGAAGATCAACACCAGTTTGGCGAGCGCGTCGAAATGCTCCGGCCGCAGGAAATACTCCAGATGCATCGTCCGACGCACCACCAGCAGCACGGTGATGACGGCCGACACGCCGGAGAAGATGGCCCCGACGACGAAGTAAGGCCCGAAGATGCTGCTGTGCCAGCCGATATGCATGCTCATGGCGAAGTCCCACGACACGATGGTGTGCACGGAGAACATCACCGGGATGATGGCGAAGGCGAAGATCTTGATCGCCATGTGCAGATAGTGCCATTCGTATTCTACACCACGCCAGCCCAGCGACAGCCATTTGTACAGCGTGTGCCGCCAGCCGGTGGTGTGGTCGCGCGCCATCGCCAGATCGGGGATCATCGGCAAGTAGACATAAAGAGTGCTACCGATCAGATAAGTCGTGATGGCGAACAGATCCCACGCCAGCGGCGACTGGAAGTTCGTCCACAGCTGGCGCTGATTGGGCATGGGGATCATGTAGTAGACGGTCCACACACGGCCCAGGTGGATGAACGGGAACATGCCGGCGCAGATCAGCGAGAAGGAAGTCATCAGCTCGGCGGCGCGGGTGATGGGCCGGCGATACTCCGCGTTGAAGACCCGCAGGATGGCCGAGACGAACGTGCCGCTGTGGCTGATGCCGATCCAGAAGACCATGGTGGCGATGAAGACGCCCCAGAAGACGGGCCGGCGGATGCCGGCCAGGCCCATGCCCCAGCGGATCATGTAGGCCCAGGCGCCGACGAAACAGACCAGGACGATGGCGCTCAGCAGGGCCACCACCAGCCACCAGCCGGGGCCGGCCTTCAGCATCGGCCGCAGCATGATCCGGTTCATGTCCTCCTGAGGGAGGGGATCGAGCAACAGACGCTCTTGTGGGTTGTCCTCGTGCGGCCAACCGAATTTGCGCGGGAGTTCAGCTAACATGCGATTCGCCTCCCTTCAGATAGACCACAGCCGGCTCGGTGCCCAGGTCTTCGAGCAGCACGAAGGCGCGCTTGCTTTTGACCAACTCGTGAATGCGGCTGTGTTCGTCGGCCAGGTTGCCGAAGACGATCGCGTCGGTCGGGCAGACCTGCGCGCAGGCGGGGACGACGTCGCCATCGCGCAGCGGCCGGCCCTCCAGCGCGGCCTGATTCGCGCCGGCGTGAATGCGCTGGATGCAGAAGGTGCACTTTTCCATCACGCCCCGATAGCGCACGGTGACGTCGGGGTTGAGCTGCTCGTTAAGCGGCTCGGGGAAGTAGGGGTCAAACCAGTTGTACACGCGCGCCAGGTAGGGGCAGTTGTTGCCGCAGTAGCGCGTGCCGACGCAGCGGTTGTACACCTGCACGTTGATGTTCTCGGCGTCGCTGTGCACGCTGGCGAAGACCGGGCAGACCGGCTCGCACGGCGCATGCTGGCATTGCTGGCACAGCACCGGGATGTAGCGCGCTCGCAGATCGGGGTATTCGCCCTGCCAGTAGCGCTCGATGCGCAGCCAGTGTTGCGCCCGGCCCATGTTGATTTGTTCCGGCCCCACCGTGGGGACGTTGTTCTCGGCGTGACAGGCGACCACGCACGCCTGGCAGGCCGTGCACTTGTCCAGGTCTATGACCATCGTCCAGCGATTGCCTTGCTTCGATTCAGCCATGCCTCTTCACTCCTTCGTCAGCCCGGAAACTTGCCGGCCTGATTGGCGAAATCCACCCCCACGTTGTTCTCGATGCGCGGCAGGGTTTGCTGGCGGCCCGTCTTCTCGATGCGCACGCGCGTGGCAGCCCACGCCAGGTCGCCCGCGTCGGTGACGGCCGGGGCCAGGATGCCGAGCACGTTGGCCCCGCGGCGGTTGGCGTAGCGGCCATAGTTGGAGTGGCCCTGGCCCAACGGGATGGCGACCACATCGGGCCGAATCCCGGGATGTGTGTAGACGATCACTTCGATCTGGCCGTGCGGCGAGATGATCTTCACCACCTCGTCGCGCGCCAGGCCCAGCGCTTTGGCCGTCTCCGGATTGATCTCGACCCAGGTGCCCCACGAGGCGGTCGTGATCGGGTCTGGCCCCTCTTGCAGCCAGGGTTGATCGGCGCCGCGACCATCGCCGAGCAGCGTCGAGGGATAGGGGTAGAGCACGAGCGGGTATTGCGCCGGGTCGCCTTCCAGCTTCGGCCGCGGCACCGTGACGCTGGCCGGCGCGGCGACTTGTCGGGCCTGGGCCGGGGCCTCGTCCTGCGGCCACCAGCCGCCGTATTGCCGGAAGCCGGCCCAGACGGCCTCGGCCGTCCTGGTGCTGTAGCCGGCGTCTTTGCCGACCAGTTTGGCCATCTGCTCCTTCATGAACGCGACCGTGTTGGGCCAGGGCAGCGCCTTGCGGGTCGCATCGCTTACCCGTTGAGCCAGGTCGAGGAAGACGTCGCTCGTCTGCCGCGTGTCGTAGAGCGGCGTCACCACCGGCTGTTGGCTGCTGATGCAGGGCCGGGCGCCGGCTGGCGTCACCACCTGGTAGCCCCACGACTCCAGATAGGTGTTGTTCGGCAGCACCAGGTCGGCGTAAACGGCGGTTTCATCCACCAGATAGCTGAAAGAGACGACGAAAGGCACGCGCGCCATCGCCTCGGCGAACTTCGTGGCCACCGGCAGGTCGTAGATGGGATTGCCAGCCACAAACAGCACGTCTATCGCGCCGCTGCTCATGCGGTCAATGAGCGCTCTGACCTCGGCGAAGCTGCTGGGGGCCGTGCTGGCGAACGCCGGATCGGGCGGGGCCGGCGTCAGCAGGATGGGGCTTTCCGGCCCGGCGGCCTGGCCCATGAGGGCGTTGAGTGCCATCACCGCGGCCATGGATTGGGCGGCGTTGGTGTGGCCGGCCAGTCCGCCACCCGGCAATGCCAGCGGCCGCGCAAATCTGGCGAACGCACGCGCCAGCTCTTCCAGTTTTTCGAGCGCCACACCGCTTGTCGCCGCGATGCCCCGCACATCCACCGTCTTGAAAAAGGCGGCGGCCGGGCTATCTTTTGCCCGCGCCAGGCCCAGCTCGGTGATGATCGCGCCCAGCGCCAGCGCTACCAGTCCCTCGGTGCCGGGCGCCACGGGCACCCATTTGTCCGCAACGGCGGCCGTGGCCGACATGCGCGGCTCGAACTGGACGAAGTAGCCGCGCGTGCCCAGCGGCCGGCCGCGCATCTGGCCGTAGGCCCGGCCGTAGGCGACCGGCGATATCCAGGTTTCGTTGAAGTTGGCGCCGAACGAATAGAGGACATCGGCCTGGCCGAGGTCGAACAGGGGCAGGTTGGGCCCGCCACCCAGCAGCATGGCGGTCACGTTCGCCAGCGTGCGCCGGCCGTCCATCGCGGCCAGTGTGTCGTAGAACACGGGTGGCTGGCCGCCGACCGCTTTCAGGAAGGGAGTGACGATGGCTGCCAGCGCATCGGGGATCAGGTTGCCGTAGAAAGCGACACCGCCCGGCCGCGCGGCCTTCACTCGATCGGCCAGGAGGTTCAGCGCGGCATCCCAGTACAACGGTCTGTAGTTCTTCGAGCCGCGCTGGTCCTGGCGGACGGCATTGCGCAGGCGGTCCGGATTGTAGAGCACCTGCAGGCCGGCCTGACCACGGGCGCACGTCTTGCCGCGATTCAGCGGATGCAGCGGGTTCCCCTCGATCTTAAGCGCGCGGCCGTTGCTGACGCGCACCAGGATGCCGCAGCCGGCCGGGCACTGGCCGCACGTGCTGGCATACATCACCTTCTGGCCAGGCAACGCCTCTTCGGGCGGCACGACATACGGCTCCAGGTAGGTCGGCTCCTGCAGATTGATCGTACAGCCGCTCACGGCTACTGCCGTCCCGGTCAAACCGCCCAAAGCAATGAACTGTCGGCGAGTAATGCGTTCGCTCATCCCCACGACCTTTCTTCGTTTGGCGTTGAACGTTCCAACGTTCCAACGTTCCAACGTTCCAACGTTCAACGTTCAACGTTCAACGTTCAACGTTCCAACGTTCAACGTTCAACGTTCCAACGTTCCAACGTTCCAACGTTCCAACGTTCCAACGTTCAACGTTCAACGTTCCAACGTTCAAACGTTCTAATAATGGCACGTTTCACAACTGATCAGCCTGGTCGCCTTCTCCGGCGCCTGCTTGCGGTGGCAGTTCAGACAGAAGCCCATATTGAGATTGTACGGCTGGGCATAGCCCATCCTGGCGACGTCGCCGTGGCAGCTCTCGCAAGCGACGCCGGCCGCAATGTGGGGCCGATGATTGAAACGGACGAAGTCGGGCTGTTCGAAGACCCGCACCCAGCGGATCGGCTGCCTGGATTCCCACTGTTTGATGAGTCTGTTGACGTCGGCCTGATCTTCGGGGTCTTTGGGCATGACCGCCGCATGGCAGCCCATGCATTTGTTCAGCGAGGGCAGGCCGGCGACGGCCGAGGTCTGGACGCCCGGATGGCAGAAGATGCATTGAATGCCTGCGGCGACATGCTTATTGTGCTGGAACGGCAGCGGTTGGGCCGGCGCGGCCAATGCCCGCGGCAGCAACACCGCGGCGCCGCTGACCAGCACCACGACCAGCACGATGGCCACTGCGAGCAGCGGCAGCAGCTGACGTCGGCTGATTCTACGGAAGAGAGAATCGGTCATGTGGACGCTCCAGTCGTTTTATCGAGAATGCCCGATCTGCAAGGCATCGGTACATCAGTTCTGCTTGACGGCGTGCGGCTTTGTCCGCAGAAACCAGAGCCCGCCGAGGATCAGCAGGCCGGCGACAAAAGGCAGCGCCAGTACCACCAGCGTCGAAGTGGTGCGCGGCGGCAGGATGCGCTGCGTGAAACGGAATTCGACCGTTCCCTGCCCGGCGCTGACCCGGATCAAGCCTTCGTACAGGCCGGGCTGATCCACCTGCATGTGGGCCGCGTAGTCTATCGGGTTGCCGGCATCGGCGTGCGTTGCGGCCGCCGTCAACTGTAGGCCGGCGGCAGGCAGCGTCAGGACGATCTGGACCTCGGCATCTTTCACCTTCTCGCCGCTCTTGCCGTCGCTGACCCGCACGACGATCGTCAGCGGACCGGTTTGCGCGGGTTCGGGCGCCGAGGTGATGAACAGCCGATACGGCCCGACCGCGTCGTCGCCTGCAATCACCCGCGTGCCGCCGCCCGGGCCCAGGTTCTCGCCGCGGGCCGGGGTTGGCGCCAGTGCAACGGCCATGACCAACCCCAGGGCGCAGATCGCAGTGAGTGCTTTCTGCATCTTCACCTCATCCACCCAGCCCTTGAAACGTGCCGCGCATCTCCATCGGCTGCACCAGGATCGTCAGCCCGGCGATCAGCAGCGCCAGGGTCAGGATGAGCCACGGCGCAGCCGCGCGCACCGTCTGCAGCGGCAGCCTCGACGTCACCTCGTCGGCCAGACGCTGGCGGGCGATCTGTACGCCGGCCACCAGCGAGCCGAACGCGCCGGCGTACAGACAGAGCGCCTCGATCGGGAACAGCCATTCGGCCGGCGTCAACGGCCCCAGTCCCCATTGCACCGGCCCCCGATAGAGGCCGATGTCTGCGGCGAACGACTGTAGCAGCGGCACGATCGTCAGGCCGCCGGTGAGGAAATGAAAGCTGTAATGCGCCAGCCACATGCCGAATCCCAGTGGCGCCAATGTATAGATGAAGCGACCGATCACCTCGGTCAGCGGTTCGGCCGGTGCCGGCAGGCTGCGGCGGGTAGCCCAGCCGGCCGCGATCAGGAGCAGGCCGGGCAGAATCACCAGGCCGAGGCCGAAGATGAGCCCCAGCTCCACGGTCGGCGCGGGGCCACCCAGCCAGCGTCCGATCTGCGCGCGCAATGCGTAGACCGGCCTGATCATGGCGAACGCGTTGATGAAGCTGCCGAAGATCAACACGGCTGCCAACAACGCCAGATCGAAACGTCGGCTGAGGCGGCCGATCCCCGAGCGAAACGGATCGGCCCACACTTCGGCGGCCGGCACGCGGCCGATGATGCCGACGTTGTCGTAGGGGCAGGCATGGATGCAATCCAGGCAAAAGGTGCAATCCATGTTGCCGACCTTGGCCGGTTGGAAAAGTGCCAGCTCGCAGCCCTGGGGCCCACGGATGCAATCTTTCGTGCGACAATCCATGCAGCGCGCGGCCTCGCGCACTTTGATCTCCAGCGGCGAGCTCAGGGAACCGAAAAAGTTGAATTGGCCGACCGGGCAGACATGTTTGCAGAAGGCCGCGCCGCGAAAGATGGCGTCCACTGCAAACGCGCCTGCGAAATAGGCCACGACGATCCAGGCCGTCAGCCAGGGACTGGCCCAGAGGCTGAACCGTTCGTAAACGAAAAAGAAAAGGACGAGCAACGCCACTGCCGGCCATTTGTTGCGCACGACCCTCGGGACGGGCCTGCCTCCGCGGCCCAGACGTTCGCGCAGCCAGCGGCTGATCCGCCGCGGCAGCATGAACGGACACGCCATGCAGAACAGATTGCCGGTCACCAGCAGGGCCAGTACCACTAGCCCGCGGTAGTGTAGCCAGACGCTGACCGTCGCCAGGTTCTTCGGCGCCAGCTGCGGGCCGACCAGGCCGTCGAAAACGATCAGGGCCGCAGCAAGAAGCAGGGGCGTCTGCAGGGCAAGCCGCGCATGCCGCCACTTGAGGAAGCGCCCTACGAGGGGCCAGCACAACACATCGGGCGCGCGCATCGGCCAGCTATGGGGCATAGACGGTGATCGGGAAACGTCTGGCGATCACGCGTCCGTCAGCCAGGGTCGCCTTGATGTCAACGTACCAATCGCCACCCATCGTCCAGCGAATCGCCACCCTGTATTGGCCGTCGGCCGCGGCCGTGACCGTCCCGAAGGATGGCTTCATCCCGGCATGGCTCATGTTGCCCTCCACCTCCAGCCGGGCATCGGAGACCGGCTGGCCGTCCTGGCCGTGCAGCGTCACGATGAGCTGGCCGTCGCCGACAGTCGGCGGCGACGGCTGAGCGGTCATCGTCATCGCGAAGCCGTCCTGGGGCGTCATCGCCGGCTGCACGCGGCCGCAACCCGCCACGAGCAGCAGGAGCAACACGATGCACCAGCGCCTGGCCGGCGCCCGGCGATCGTTTTCGCTCTGGTTCCCGCTACCTTTCGCAGCCTCGCGCAGAAACGGGATCATGTTGTCGTCTTTCCAGCAGCAAGCCGTGGTTCTATCAGCGTATCAACGAAATCCAGATGAGCGGAATCACCAGCACCAGCGGCCCGAAGAAGATGAACGCATACCAGCGGCTATCGTAGCGCAGGTGCATGAAGAACAGGATCACCAGAAGCGCTTTGAGGACCGACAGGATGATCAGGATGGGAACGCGGATATCGCTGGTGATGTAGGAAACGCCCACCTCGATGAGGGTCAGGATCGCCAGGCCGGCGAACACCAGCAGATAGGTGCGGCTGCCCGGATAATGATGCGGCTGTATGGCTTCTTTGTTCGGATCAACGCGTTTCATGAATGACTCCCCCAGGCGCTCAGACGACCGTCACATGAGATAGATCAGCACGAACAGGATGATCCAGACCACGTCCACGAAGTGCCAGTAGAGGCCGAAGATCTCGACCCGCGAAAAGTTCTGGGCCGAAAACCTCCCCTGTGCGGCCCAGAGGATCGTCAGCGCGCACCAGATCAGGCCGATGAAGACGTGGAAGCCGTGCAAGCCGGTCACGGCGAAAAAGCCGGCGCCGAAGAGGCTGTTCCACGGCGTCAGCTCGCCCGAACCGATCAGGACGTTGTACTCGTAGATCTGGATGCTCAGGAACGTGCCGCCGAAGAGAAGGGTGAGCAACAGGAAGTTGCGCAGCCGTTTCTGATCGCCCTGTTCGATGGCCGCCACGGAGAGGGCCACGGTCAGGCTGCTGCAGATCAGGATGAAGGTGTTGACGGCCGTGACCGGGATGTTCAGGACATGGTGGGCATCGGCCGGGCTGCGGCCGCGCATGTCGAGAAAGCCGGCGATCATGGCCGAGAAGAGCATCACTTCGGTGGCCAGAAAGAGCCACATGCCGAGTTTGGCCGAGTCGAGGCCGGTGGTGCCGACCGCCGACCGATGCATGGAGAGATCAGATGTCGTGTTGCTCATGTTGCCGCCTGAGTTGTGTTCCTGGGTCGCCGACCGGTCTCTGCCTGAGGGCCGTGTGTGCGCCAGCCCCAGTGGGGAGCGTCGCCGGAAGGTTCGTCATCATTCACCGCCCGTCGCCCCGGCCGCGGACGCCACAACGCCCGTCGTCCCGGGCACCGGCCGCTCGCCGTAGCCGTATGGATCGCCTTCCACGACCGGCGGTGTCGGGAAGTTGTGCACCGGCGGCGGAGACGATACCGTCCATTCCAGGCCGAGCGCACGCCAGGGATTCGGCCCGGCCACCCTGCCCGCCACCAGGCTGCGCAGGGCGTTGTACAGGAACGGCAGGATGGCGATGGCCATCAAGAAAGCGCCGATGCTCGAGATCAGGTTCAAAGCCCAGAATTCGGGCGGGTAGGTGTAGACACGGCGCGGCATCCCCTGCAGTCCTGCCAGATGTTGCGGGAAGAAGGTCAAATTGAAGCCCATGAATGTCAGCCAGAAATGGAGCCGGCCGAGCCGTTCGTCGAGCATCCGGCCGGTGATCTTGGGATACCAGAGATAAAGGCCGGCAAAGAGCGCCATGACCGAGCCGCCGAACAGGACATAATGGAGATGGGCGACGACGAAATAGGTGTCCTGGACATGGATGTCAATGGGCACCGAGGCCAGGAAGATGCCGCTGAGGCCGCCGATGACGAACATCGAGATGAAGGACAGGCCGAACATCATCGAGGTCGTGAAGCGCAGCTTGCCGGCCCAGATCGTCGCCAGCCAGGAGAAGATCTTGACGCCGGTCGGCACGGCGATGATCATCGAGGTTACCATGAACGGCACGCGCAGGAACGGATCCATGCCGCTGGTGAACATGTGATGTGCCCAGACCAGGAAGCCGAAGACGGCGATTGCCATGCTGGAGAAGGCGATCAGCTTATAGCCGAAGATCGGCTTGCGTGCGAAGACGGGCAGCACCTCGGAGATAATGCCGAAGCCGGGCAGGATCATGATGTAGACGGCCGGATGCGAGTAGAACCAGAAGAGGTTTTGCCACAGCAGCGGATTGCCGCCGCCGGCCGGCGTGAAGAACTGGGCGCCCAGCAGGCGCTGCAGGATCAACATCAGCAGGGCACCGGAGAGCACCGGCGTGCCGAGCAGGATGATGATCGAGGTGGCGGCAACCGCCCAGGCCAGCAACGGCATCTGCGTCAGCCCCATGCCGGGCGCGCGCAGGTTGAAGACCGTCACCAGGAAATTGATGGCGCCGAAGATCGAGGAGAAACCGATGAACTGCAACGCCAGCGCCCATAGCGTCTGGCCGACCGGTGTGGTCACGCTCAGGGGCGGGTACGCGGTCCAGCCGCTCTCTGCGCCGCCCACGGCAAAGCTGATCAGCATCAGCAGGCCGCCGGGCACGAGCAGCCAGAAGGAGACGGCATTCAGCCGCGGGAAGGCCATGTCGTTGGCGCCGATCATCAGCGGCACCACGTAGTTCGCCGCGCCCACGAAAGCCGGGATGATCCACAGGAAGATCATAACCGTGCCGTGCAATGTCAACGTCACGTTGTAGTTGCTGCCGGTGAGCAACTGGGCGTTGGGCGTCGCCAGCTGCGCGCGGATCAGCCCGGCCAGCGCGCCGCCGAAGAGGAAGAAGACGAAGGCCAGAGCCAGATACTGAATGCCGATCACCTTGTGATCGGTGTTGAAGACCAGATAATCGCTGAACTTACGTCCGCCATGACGTATCAGTCCAGAACCTATCACTGTGTCTCCTGCCATATCACCCCCTTCATATTTCACGTTTGACGCCTGACGTTTGACGTTTCACGCCCCCATCCACTACTACTCCGTTCGGAATTCGCCCTGCTCCCTATCAGGGGCGGGGATGGGGGTGGGGGCCAGACGTCGCAAACTGTAAAATCTGGCCTCACGCGGCACTACTTCTGCTCCAACAGATACTGAACGAGGGCATCGAGATCGGCCTGCGACATGCGCTGGCCGTAATCGCCCGGCATGACGGGCGGATAGTTCGGCGTGATGAAGTCCATGGGTCGGACGATGGACGTGCGGATATATTCCTCGGCAGATTGTCCTGGCACGATGTTGGCGGCCCGGCTGCCGATCCCGTCGAGGGCAGGGCCCACCACGCCGACGGCGTTGGCGTCGGCCAGCTTATGGCAGGCATTGCACCCGTACTGATTGTAGAGCTGGCGGCCCAATGCCTTTGGGTCGGGAGGCATGGCGGCAGCCCGTTGCTTCGCGCCGAGCTGTGCCTGCACCCATGTCTGGAATGTCGGCTCGGCTTCGACCACCACCTGCGAGCGCATAACCGCATGGCCGGCGCCGCACAGCTCGGCACACACGATGGGGTAGACGCCGGGCTCTGTGGCTGTGATGTTGGTTGTGGTGATCTTGCCGCCTACTGCATCCTTCTTGATGCGCATCTGAGGCACCCAGAACGCATGGTTCACGTCGGCCGAGGTGATCTTCAGCAGTATCTGGCGCCCCAGCGGGATGTGCAATTCCGTAGTCTTCAGATCGTAGTCAGGGTAGTAGAACTCCCATGTGTACTGGCGGCCGGTCACCTCGACCACCATCTGGTCGGGGCGCGGCCGATCAATGTCGGCTAGTACCTGATAGCTGAGGATGGAAAGGATCACCACGATGAGCGCAGGCACCGCGGTCCAGAAGATCTCGAGCTTTGTGTTGCCGCGCAGCGGCACGCCTTCTTCGTCGTCCTCGGCCGCGCGCGCAAACCGCACGATGGCGAACAGCAGAAATCCCTGCACGATGACGAAAATGGCCGTGGCGATGCCGACGAAGAGGCTGAAGAGTGTGTCAATTTGCGCGCCCTGGCTGGAGGTAGCGCCGCTGAGAAAAGGATTGGCTGCGCCCATGACGCTGCCGGCCACAACGGCCGTCACGCCGATGATGATCGCTGCCATCTTGCCAGTGTTGTCAAAGACAGGCGTATGGGATCCGGCCGTGCGATGATTGGTTGGATGAGACATGGGCATGCAGGCTCCTGCAATGATAGTGAAAAGGAATATAAAGGCGCATCAGCTTTTGTGCTGTAACTCACTCTCCAATGTCGCGTCGGTCGAGGATGGGCTTTACTTTACCTTTCTTAGGCTGCCTTGTCAAGTCGGGCATCTGTGACCAATGTTACATGACGTTGGTAGGATCACGCAACATCATCCCGGATGACGATATGTTTCGGCCTCGGCTATGAAAGAAAAAGGCATAGCCCATGGGCAGGATCAGCGCGAAGGTCGCCCACTGGATGGCATAGAGCAGGTGCGCGCCTTCGTCGAGCCGAATATCGGGGTCGGGTCGCGGCAGCCAGCGCGGCGTGTCGCCGACAGGGGTCTCCTCTGCGAGATAGACCGGCAGCAGGCGGTAGGGGATCTGTTCCTGGATGCGCGGCAGGTCCACCCGAAACCACGCGTCGAGCCGCGGTCGGTCGGGGCCGAGCGCCGGATCGGCCGGCGACAGGCTGTTGCCCCGCGACTGGCTGATTCGCAGGATGCCCTGCACCTCCACCTCGCCGACCGCGTTGTGAAACGTCGGCCGCTGGTCAGGCCCGGCCAGCTCGAAGGGGATCCAGCCGCGGTCTACCAGCACGGCCGCGTCGGAGCCGCTGATCCGCAGCGGCACGAGCAGGTGGACGCCCGGCACCTCGCCGTACGTGCGATTTCGCAGCACGATCTCTCGTTCGTAGTCGTAGACGCCGCGCACTACTGCCCGGCGCAGGTCGGCGGCCGCAGGGTCGAGCGGCCCGCCGTCGAGGCGCAGGGGCGGTTCGTTCAGCCGCGCCAGGATGGCCGCGTTGGCCGCGCGGCGCTGTTCCAGGCGAGCGAGCTGCCAGACGCAGAGCGCCAGCATGGTGGCGGTCGCCAGCGCCACGACGAGGGTGGCCGGCAGCCAGCGGCCACGGAAGGGAGACGGCGGCCGGGTCATCTCAACGCTCGACCAGGGATGCCAGCAACTCGACGGTGGCTGCCACGACCTGCGCCTGCTGCGCATCGGTCGAGATAGCCGCTTGGCCATCGCCGCCCTGCGGGCCATAATGGCCGAAGCCCGTATGGTTGCCCCCCTCGATGACGACGTAACGGGTTGTCGGAGGCAGAAGCGGCCGGGCTGCGGCAATTTTGGCGGGGGTGGCCAGACCATCAGCCGTGGCCGAAATCGAAACAACCGCCAGATCGCGGTCGGCCAGGCTGTTGGCGCTGGCCGGATAGGCGGCCCACAGGACCAGCCCGGCCACGGCACCCGCTTGCGCAAAGGCATAGCTGGCGGCCATAGCGCCGCCCAGCGAATGTCCCCCGATGGCCCACCGCCGGACTTCGGGATGCGCCTGGATGATCGCTGTGGCAGCCCCCGGATTCGTGACCGCCAGGTTGAACGGCATCGGCACAATCACGACCAGATAGCCCTGTTCGGCAATGGCACGGGCGGCCGGCGCGTACGAACGCGCATCCACGCGGCCGCCGGGATAGAAGATGAAACCGATCGTCGGCTGCCGGCCGACCGGCGCAAACGTGAGCCATGATCCGGTCGTCACCTGGACACGGGCATCCGTCTGCAGGGCGATAAGCGCCTCAGGCTGCGGACCGAGCGGCGTGCAGGCCCAGGCCGTAAAGCCGGTGAACGCCAGCATCAGCACGATGACCAGGATCAGAAGGCCGCGTTTCACCGTGCGCATGATGTCTGCCCCTGGCTTCATGCGGCGCCTTCGGCCCACTGCGGCCCGCCGCGCGCCGGGAGCGGCGGGTCAGGATTGACGATCAGCCGGCGGTAGACGAACGATGCCAGCCACCCCATGAGGAGCGCGGCCACGATGCCGGGCGCCCATGCGCCCACCTGGCCCAACAAGACGCCGCCGATGGTCGGCGCAACCACGCGCGTCAGGCTTTCCAGCGAGGCTGCCAGGCCCAGCGTGCCGCCCACCTCCTCCGGGTAGACCGACTTGCTCAGCGCGCTGTTGATGACCGTGTTCATCACACCCGTGCCGACCGACATCGGGATCAAGACGATCAGCAGGACCGGCAGGCTCGGCGTCAGCGCCCAGGCGACGAACGCGAAGATGAGCAGCAACGTCGAGGCGAAGATCAACTGTTTCTCGCTGAAGCGCGCGGTCAGCCGGCCGATCAGGCCGCCCTGGACGATGACCACCAGCAGGCCCACGTACCCCAGCACATAGCCGGTGACCTGCGCATCGAGGCCCAGCCGTTGTTGCGCGTAGAGGGCGAAGATGCTCTGGAAGAGGCCGCTGGCCAGCCCGAAGAAGAGCCGGATGTGCAGCAGCGGGCCGACCCGCGGCCGATTGAGCGCCTGGAGCAGCGCCCGCAACGTCAACGCTGCGCGCGGCCGCCGCGCCATTGCCAGTCGAATCTCCGGCGTCAACGATTCAGGCAGGAAGAAGAGCACGGCAAGCCAGTTAGCCGCCGCCAGCCCGGCCGCCGCGAACGCCGGTACTGCGTAACCCCAGCGGCTGAGCACACCGCCGACCACCGGGCCGATGATGAAGCCCAGGCCGAACGCCGCGCCGATCAGGCCGAGCGCCCTGGCGCGGTTCTTGTTGTCCGTCACATCGGTGATGTACGCCTGCGCCACCGTCAGATTGCCGCCGGTCAGGCCGTCCAGGATGCGGCTCAGAAAGAGCACGGCGATCACGGCCGCGCCCGCGGCGGAGATCAGCCGGCCCAGCGGGTCGGCGAAGCCGAGCAGCAGGAAGCCGAGCACCGTGCCGGCGATGCTCACCAGCAGGATCGGCCGGCGGCCATGGCGGTCGGACAGGCGGCCAAGCACGGGCGAGCCGATGAACTGCGCCAACGCGTAAGAGGCGACCAGCAGGCCCACGATCGTCGGTGTCGCGCCATACTTCTCGGCATAGTAGGGCAACAGCGGCAGGATCAGGCTGAAGCCGAGCAGATCAACGAAGACGATGGCGAAGATGATCGCCAGACGATTCTTTTGCATTCTCCCCCTGCTCCTTCACGCGTCGTGTCTCGCGACAACGATCAGATGCTAACATGATTTCGATGATTTGTCAAAACTATATCTATAAAATTTCCAGGCATCTTTCCCCAGGCAAATATTTGTGTGACTTCTCGATCGCCCGCAGGAGCCGATCAAGATGAGGCGCGCAGGCGGTCAGTCCCCAACAGCAGGATCATCCCGAAGACGATCAACGTATTGGTCAGCAGGAAGAAGAGCGCCTCTTCGATCGGCAGCACGCCGGCGAGCAGCAGGCCGGTGGTCTGATCGTGGGCGATGCTCCACGTCCCGGCGCGAATGGCGATGGCGTCGGCGGCCGACAGGTAGAGGGCCGGCGGGATCAGCGCCAGGGCCACCAATCGGCGCCGGCGCCAGAGGACCTGCGCGCCGACGGCCAGTTGCATCAGGATCGGCGGCATCAGCCAGCCGACCTCCAGCGCCAGGTAGTTGCCGGGACGCCAGCCCAGGAGGCCGGGCAGGATGCTCGCCAGCCAGAGCAGCCCGGCGACGCCGACGGCGAGGAGGTTGGTTTTGGGGATTAGGGGTTGGGGGCTGGGGATTG
>FWPU01005205.1_pt1 | contig 28756 bp, 26 predicted proteins | sample 2228361 | NCBI WGS metagenome assembly FWPU01 (sample SAMEA103939777, study PRJEB20133) | metagenome | reverse complement strand
CGGGCACGTCTGCACTGTGATGGGAACCTGGGAATACGAGCCGCTAGCCGCGAAATTCCACGTCCCTATTGTGGTGACCGGCTTCGAGCCGCTTGACTTGGCGCGTGGCATCCTGCGGGCCGTCCGGCAGCTTGAAGCAGGCCGTGCTGAAGTTGATAACGCCTACGAGCGGCTGGTCGTGCGCGAGGGGAATACCCCCGCCCAGAAGGTGATCGAGACGGTCTTTGAGCCGTGCGATCGGAAGTGGCGGGGCGTGGGTCTCATCCCGGACTCGGGCTGGCGGCTGCGCCCGGAATTTGCCCGGTACGATGCAGAGGTGCGCTTCCTGCTCAGCGATCTGCTCGTGTCCGAGTCGCCGCTTTGCCAGGCGGGGTTGGTGCTCCAGGGCCGCTTGAAGCCAAGCGAATGCCCCGCCTTTGGCCGGGAATGCACGCCGCGTACTCCACTTGGCGCGCCGATGGTGTCCAGTGAGGGGGCCTGCGCGGCCTACTATCAGTTTGGGCGCGCTGCCGTCCAGGCTGACTGATGTGTCGATGTGTGTCCCTCTTTCCCTGACGGGTTGGCCCGCCTTCACTAGGAATCAGTCGGCATCCTCCCTCGCAAAGTACTCGGTATAGTCGAAATCTTCTCGGTCGGCGTCAATAAAGTCAACGCGCCCCACAACCTGAAGCCGCCCGTCAAGCAGGATCGCCAGCCGTTGGGTTTCGGTCTTATAAGCTTGCTCCCCCTCCTCGATCCCCGTCCAGATCAGATTTAGGATGCCATCGGAGGCATCACTGGCTGGTGTCGTGGTGACACCCCGGTCACAGGTTTCCCCGTCGCAGTTGTCCCAGCGGCGAACAAGCAGCGTGTTGGCCTCGACACGGATCTCGATTTTGGCAATCCCCTCGGCGCTCGCCTCTTGGTTGGCCCAGGTGCCCAGGAAGGGCGCGTAGGCAGGCTGGGGAGTCGCCGTGCCGGGTGTTGAGGTTGGGGTTGGCGAGGGAGCCACCACTTTGATCTCCACGTAGACGTAGGGGCCGACGCTGATCCCATCAGACGTGAGCAACTGCCAGTAACCGGTGTACTCGCCCGGCTCATCCGGCGCAACAAGGGACACGCTGACGTCAACCGTCTGGTTGACAGCGGTTGCCGGGACGTCAACGGCATCTGGCCCGCCCATCTGGTCGCCGTCCCAAAACATAAGCTGGACAGTGGCAGGCCAGTCAAGGCAGCCGTTATTGCGGAAGCGCCATGTCTTCTCAAACATACTGCCTGCCACGATCTCGGTGCCGTCTGGGATCGTCACGTCCTCAACAAACTCTGACCAGTACCCACATCCGGTCGGTGACGGGATCTGGTCCTGCGCCAGCGTGGCTGTGGCCTCCGCCGCTTCTGATGAAGGAGTGGTCGCCGGTGTCAGGTACGTGGGATCAATGAACAGAGTCGGCGTTCCGTTGCTTTGAGGTGTACCCTGCGCGTTGCTGCGTGCACCAGGAGCGTTGCAGGCCAGGACGGCCAGCGCCAGCATGACGGTCATGCTCACCGCATATCCAGCTTGAATGGCTTTCTTGTCCAAAGGCTCTCCCCCTCCCCATAAGCCGGATCGCATCCGGTGCGCTCTGCTTCACAGTAGCATGATTGGATTCCGCACGCAAACGAGCGGCTGGTTCAATCCCCTGCCCAGCCATCCCGCTTCATGGTGAGCAGCCGCACTCCCTGCACCTGGCGGAATGAGGCCCCCTGGCAGACACAGCGATTGGCGAGCGCCGGGTCTACGACAACCGTCCCTGAGAGAATGCTGACACCTCGCTCAAACAGTAGAGGTGAGAACGGCGTCGATGGACCCAGCATCATGACGGTTGCCTCTCGCCGCCAGAGCGCCGCCAGCTCCTCAAAGGTGTCATTGATCAGCGTCAGGGAGGTCACAGCGATGATATCCGCCTCCGACAGCACGTCCGGCGCCGCCGAAGCCGGCAGGTCACCGGGGCCTGGGTTCAGTTCAAGGACCCACAGTTGCTTGGCTGTCTCACGCACTGCCTCGACAAAGGGGAAGTGGCCAACAACAGCTACTCTTTTCCCGGCTCCGTACTCGGTGAGATAGTCGCGCGCGTTAAGCTCGACACACAAGCGTTCGTCCGGGGGCAGCAGTGCGTTGATTGCCGCCCAGCCGATCCCGCGCTCCGGCCCCGACGTCGAGCGGGCCAGGCGCGCCAGGGCGTGAGCAGATTGTTCGTGAAGATGCCCGGCTTCGGCCACCGAGCCATGGTTGTGTTCGTGATGATGTCCGGGGCCTTCCTGAGGGAGCATTGTCTTGGCGAGACCAGTCCGGGCGGCTTCCCCGAGTGGGCCGCCGCCAAGGCCAACGGTGGTCCAGTGGATGCCAATGTGAACTTCCTTAACGGGGCGGTCGCCCGGTAGAGCGGATAGGAGTTCATCCAGAAAAGCCATGCCTGCCTCCTTGATGGCACAGCATTGAGGAGCGTTGAGGCCTGTGCCTTATTATTGTACCGTCATCTCTAGGACGGCACCCAGTGGCGGGAAATGTCCGCGCACGGATGCTATAATGCAGGGGGTTAAGCAAGTTCGTGCCTTTCTGGCTAGCGCTGGATGGAAGGTGGATATGGTAGAGTCAGAAAGCACCGAGATGTATCTGAAAACAATCCTTGAACTTGAGGATGGGGACGAACCGGTTGCCATTGCGCGGGTGGCTGAGCGCCTAGGGGTGTCTGCTGTCTCGGCCAACGAGATGATCAAGCGCCTCATTGGGCGTGACATGGTTGTTCATACTCCGTACAAAGGTGTGCGGCTCACCGACTTGGGGCGCCGCCGGGGGATGAACGTGCTGCGCCGTCATCGCCTGTGGGAGTGCTTTTTGGTCGAGCATCTCGGTATTGCCTGGGAACGCTCGCATGATCTAGCCTGCCAGCTAGAACATGCCACAGCGGAGGAAGTGACCGAAGGTTTGGCCCGCTTCCTTGGGAACCCCACCGTATGCCCTCACGGAAACCGGATACCGGCCCCGGATGGCACGCTGGACGAGCCGGATGTCACACCACTCAGCGAGTTGGAGGTCGGAGAGGGTGGCCAGATCGCGCGCATCTATAGAGAGGAGACGCCCCTTCTCGATTATTTGGCCGAGCGCGGTGTTTTGCCTGGCCAGCCGGTTTGCGTTGAGGATATTGCCCCCTACAACGGCCCGCTCACCGTGCGCGTAGGTAGCGCTATGGTTGTCCTCGGTCGCGAGATCGCCGCTCGCGTTCTGGTTGCCGTTGGGTGAGGCAACCATGACCAACCAGGATGTGCCCAGTGCCCCAAAACCGGGTACAATCTCCGCGCTGCTTGAGAAACGCGCATGGGAATGTGATCGCCGTTAGCCACCAAGCTGAGATTGGCGAATGGGGAAGTTTGGCCTTAACTCCATGAAACGCTCGCCCCTTCTCCTCCTGATAATTCTGGCCGGTATGCTGGTTGCTGCCCCGCATCATGCGCAGGCTGCCCCGATCTCACCCAGCATCTCCATAACGATCAGGCCGCTTGAGCTGGTGCCTGCCCAAGCCGGCTTTGTGTTTGTGGGGGGAGCCTATCCCCTCGATATCTCCATATCGCTCGATGCACAGCCCCTGGATACCTACTGGACTGGGGAGGGCTATCTGACACCGTTCGCGTTCCCTTATGAGGAGCCACCGGGACAACACCAGCTGGTCGTCTTGGTCTCGAACCCGGCTACCGGTGAGCGGCTGGAACGGGTTGAGACGATCAGGGTGCGTGAGTACACGTACCCTGACGAGTACGTAGCCCTCGCGTTCCGCCTGACCCCCTTGCTCGATCCCCAGCTCAACCAGCAGGAGGTCGACCGCCTGGCTGCAGTCTACGCGCCGCATACCCGGCCTGTCCGCTGGACCTGGCCGTTCACAATCCCGGCGCCGGGCAGCGTGGTTACGTCCCGTTTTGGCGGCAACCGCTCCTACAATGGTGGGGTGTGGAAATCCTACCACAGCGGCACGGACTTCAGGGCCGGGTTAGACGATCCGGTTCTCGCGACGGCCAGCGGGCGGGTTGCTGCATCCGAGTTCTTTGACGTGCGGGGCAACGTGGTCATTATCGATCACGGCTATGGTATCTTTTCTCAGTACGCGCACATGTCCCAGGTCAATGTGGCACCTGGCCAGTATGTGCAACGCGGGCAGGTGATCGGGCTGGCGGGCGCTACAGGCCGCACGAATGGGCCTCACCTTCACTTTGAGATCATCGTCAATGGCATTCCCGTTGACCCGATCCGATGGCTGGCGCTGAACCCGTCCTTCATCCCTCCCCGTGAGGTTCGCCCGGAGGAGCGCGACCAGACCCCTGTGCCCGGTGAGGAGAATACCGCTCCACCCCTCGAAGGAGAGGCCGCCCAGCCCCCGGCGGAAACGTCGCCCCCCGAATCATCCGCTGTTGGTGGGGATTAGGCGACCACCAGCCAACTGCTCACAGGTACCCCTTCTCCATCCTGTGCCATTAGACGGCGTGAATCACACGCTAGACGGGCCGGAATTTCTCTTTTCGCAAGTGCGTTTTGAAGCGAAATCTGCTATAGTATTAAATAGATAGTATGATAAGTACGATTTATCAGATATTTAACTTCTGCCTGTAGAGAGGTTTTCAGGAGCGGAAACTCTATGAGCGAAGTCTATGGTGCTGAACTGGCCTCCCCCCTGACCGGCCAGCGGGAGGTTGTGAATGACTTTCAAATCATCATAGCAACCGTTAACGGGACAGGCAGCCAGACAGCCAACACCGTTCTCATCCGGGCGCTGTTCAGAATGGGTATCCCGGTCACCGGCAAGAACATCTTCCCGTCGAACATTCAAGGCCTGCCCACTTGGTTCACGATCCGTCTCAGCCGGGATGGCTACATCGCGCGGCGTGAGGACAGCGAGATCCTGGTCGCCATGAACGAAGACACCGTTGCAGAAGACGTCCAGGCACTTCCGCCCGGCGGAGTGTGTATTTACCCGGCAGACTGGGATATCGAGCAACTAAGAGATGATATCGTCTACTACCCCTTGCCGGTCAAGGAGCTGCTCAAAGAGACGGAAACCCCTGCCCAGTTCCGGGACTACGTTGCCAACATGGCCTACGTGGGTGCACTGGCCGCCTTATTGGAGATTGATCTGGATGAGATTGAAGGCGCACTGGACTTCCACTTCGCCGGGAAGTCTAAACCAGTGGATATGAATATGGGCATGGTTCGTGCTGCCTATAATTGGACGATGGATAACCTGCCCAAATCCGATCCTTACCGTGTCGAGCGGATGGACAGGACAGGAGGTAAGATTCTGCTTGATGGCAATTCCGCGGCGGCCCTTGGATCGATCTTTGGTGGTGTCACGCTTGTAGCCTGGTATCCCATCACCCCCTCAACGAGCTTGATTGATGCGCTGCGGGAGTATGTCCAGGAGCTGCGCCTTGACCCGGAGACGGGCAAGTCAACCTGCGCGGTCATCCAGGCGGAGGATGAGTTAGCCGCCATCGGGATGGTCGTTGGTGCAGGCTGGGCAGGTGCGCGCGCCATGACGGCGACCTCCGGGCCGGGCATCTCGCTGATGACCGAGTTTGCGGGCTTGGCCTACTTTGCCGAGGTCCCGGCGGTCATCTGGGATGTCCAGCGGGTTGGCCCCAGCACCGGCCTGCCGACGCGCACCTCCCAGGGCGACTTGCTGTCCGTGTACTTCCTGGGCCATGGTGATACAAAGCACGTTGTTCTGCTGCCCTCAGATCTGATCGAATGCTTTGAGTTCGGCTGGCGGTCTTTCGATCTGGCCGAGAGACTCCAGACCCCCATCTTTGTCCTCAGCGACCTGGACTTGGGCATGAATTTGTGGATGAGCGACCCGTTCCCCTACCCCGAAGAGCCGATGGATCGGGGCAAGGTCCTCGGCGTGGAAGACCTTGAGCGCTTGGGGGAGTTCAGCCGCTACAAAGACGTTGACGGTGACGGCATCCCCTACCGGACGTTGCCTGGCACGAAGCACAGGCTGGCGCCCTATCTTACACGGGGAACCGGCCATAATGAGCATGCCATCTACAGCGAGCGGCCCGAGGACTGGGAAGCCAACATGAGGCGGCTGAACCGCAAGTTTAATACCGCCCGCTCGCTTGTCCCCAAGCCGGTTCTTCACGAAGCCGAGAACCCCCAGTTCGGTCTGATCGCCTACGGCTCCACTGATCCGGCCGTCCTGGAGGCCCGTGACCGCTTGGAGGCTCGCGGCATTGAGTTTGACTACCTCCGCATTCGGGCGCTGCCCCCGGGAGACGAGGTGCGCGAGTTTCTTAGCCGGCATGAGCGTGTCTACCTGTTCGAGAACAATACAGATGGCCAGATGGCCAAGATACTACAGATGGAGTACCCGGAATATGCGGCTCGGATCCTCTCGCTGGCCTATCTGGACGGCTTGCCGCTGACTGCCCGGCGGCTGACGGAGATGATCCTGGAGAAGGAGGTAGTGCAATGAGCGTCAATCTCCGCGTCAATGAGATCGGCTTGGAGCGCAGTGACTATACAGGGCGGCCCTCGACCCTGTGCAAGGGCTGCGGCCATAACTCGATCTCCAACCAGATCATATCGGTGGCCTACGAGCTTTCGCTGGACCCGCATCAGATTATCAAGCTCAGCGGCATCGGTTGCTCAAGCAAGTCACCCGCCTATTTCCTCGGTCGCTCACACGGGTTCAATGCTCTGCATGGCCGGATGCCTGCCGTTGCAACCGGTGCCACAACAGTGAACCGGTCACTGATCGCCATCGGCGTCAGCGGGGATGGGGATACGGGGAGCATCGGCCTTGGGCAGTTCAAACATATGGTGCGGCGCAATATCCCGGTTGTGTACATCGTCGAGAACAACGGCGTCTATGGCCTGACCAAAGGCCAGTTCTCGGCCACCGCCGACCAAGGGCAGGAGCTGAAGTACGCTGGCTTGAATGAACTGCCACCGATCGACATCTGCCTAGAGGCTATCGCCGCCGAGGCCTCTTTCGTGGCGCGTTCCTTCGCTGGTGACCCGGCACAGGTGCGTGAGCTGCTGAAGGCTGCCCTCAGCCATCGCGGCACCGCCGTGCTGGACATCATCAGCCCCTGTGTGACCTTTAACAATCATGAGACCTCAACCAAGAGCTACCCATGGGGCAAACAGCACCAGGAGAGCTTGCAGGACATCACCTTCATCCCTTATGCGGAGCCGATCATGGTTGACTATGAGGTCGGCCAGGTCCAGGTCGTGGAACTGCATGATGGCTCCCACATTCAGCTCAAAAAGCTGGACCCTGAGAGCCACGATCCGACGAACAAGATGGCTGCGCTTCAGTTGCTCGAACAGGCGCGTGAAGAGCAGCAGTTTGTCACAGGCCTGATTTATGTGGACGAGAACCGCCCCTCATTCCAGGAGGTATCGCATCTAGTTGATGTGCCGTTGGTCGGTCTCTCGGACGAACAACTTCGCCCCCCCCGCGAGGCGCTGGAGAGGGTCATTAGTAAGCTGACCTGCTGCTGAGGCACCTTGCGGCTGCTTGTGCCATGCGCTAAAATATCCCCCGGCGCGGTGGATGTAGCTCAATGGCAGAGCGCCGCACTGTGGATGCGGTGGTTGTGGGTTCAAATCCCATCATCCACCCCAGTTTGGTGGAACACACGAGTAGCGAGGCAGCGGTTTATCGCTGCCTCGCTTGATTCGGCGCAGCGCTGGATTTGGCAGAGGTCTGTCAGTCGGTCTCGACCTCGACCTTCGTCTTGCGGCGGGCGCGGGGTTGGGGAGCCTCCTCATTGGACTCTTCCAGCCGCTCAATGGCGCTGTCAACGGCAGCTCGCAGAGCCAGCAAGAACTCGCGGCGTGCCTCGCGCCCATGCTCCCAGAATTCCTTTGGGATGAGGCTGCCCCATTGCCTCATTGCCGCCCGGCGGGCAGCCCTCAAGTGCTCAACAAACTCCGGGCGTTCTTTCTGAGTCTTTTCTTCAGCCATGGTTAGCTCTCCCTGATGCACAGCATCCTATCCTGCCCGCTAGAGTCGCTGCCCCCTCGGCAGGCAGCGTGAGTAAGCCCCATTGCTTGCTCTATTTGTCTACTACGATTATGGCAGCTTTTTGTTGCTGCTAGCAACCAGTCTCCGCAGCAAGAGAAACACGTCACCAACTCCGGATGGTCTCAGCCACCTGATCCCAGGCAACGGTACGCTGCTGGCTTCCCTCGCGGGTTTCGCCCAGCTTCCGGATGGTCGCTTCTCCTGCTGCTAGCTCGTCCGGCCCCAGGATGACCACAAACGGGATCCCCTTGGCGGCTGCGTACCCCATCTGATCACCCAGGCGGTCGGCGCAATCGAAGTACAGCGTGGTATTGATCCCTGCCCGCCTCAGGCTGGTTGCCATTCGGATCGACTCGCCGATTGTCCCCTCGTCAAACACGGTAACCAGCACTTCGGATGTAGTTGAGCGGAGACTCGCCGGGAACATATTGAGTTCATCCATCGCATCGATGATCCGCTCGATCCCCAAGCTGGTGCCCGTCGCTGGGTAGCTGACCTCAGAGAACATCCCGATAAGCTTATCATAGCGACCGCCACCCGTAATACTGGGCATGGCTTTGGGTTTTTCGATGGTTGTCTCGAAAATAGGGCCGGTGTAGTACTCCAGGCCCCGCACCATGGCAAAGTTCAGCTTGCAGGTCTCCTCTGCGACGCCGAGAGCATCAAGGTACGAGAAAAGCTCGCGCAACTCTCGTATGCCCTCTAGGGCTTTGGGAAAGTCCTTCAGCCGGGCGGCAAGATCATCAAGCACGCTGTTGGTCGAGCCGCCAATCTGGAGCAGATCGAGCAGGCGGTCAACTACGCTGGATGGGATAATCGCTGCCCGCCCGCCGTAGTACTCGCGTAGCTCCGCCGCGGCTTCCTGGACGATCTCGCGCGTGACGGCCTGAAGCTCACCCGGGGGCACATTGAGGGCTATAGTCTCTCTGATGCGCACCTCCAGCGGGGCCAGCACCGCATCGGCCAGATTAGGATCGAGCTTTTCGTCCTCGATCATTGCCTTGCGCATGCCTTCCAGGTCCAGTTTGCCCTGAATTGCCAGCCGGGCCACCCGCTGGAGCGGCTGGATCGGCTCCTGCGGCACGCCCACCATGAGAAGCTCGCGCCGCACGCCTTCCAATCCAATCTTGTCCAGTTTGTCAATCGACCGGTAAAGCCCAGGCCGCAGGGCATCGGGCACTCCGGCGTACTGCCCTATCCCGTCGAGCAGCTTCCGGTTGTTGATAGAGATGGTGAAGTCGGCGAAGCCCAGGCGGCGGAGTGCCTCCGCCACCACAGCGATGATCTCGGCATCAGCAAGCATGCTTCCCGTGCCAACTGTGTCCACGTCGCACTGGTAGAACTCCCGGTAGCGCCCTTTCTGCGGGCGGTCGGCGCGCCAGACGGGCGCAATCTGGTAGCGCTTGAAGGGGCGCGGCAGTTCAGGGTACATCGCGACGACACGCGACAGGGGCACGGAAAGGTCATAGCGAAGGGCATATTCGCCGCCCGGTTCGTCCCCGTACCAGGCTTTGTAGATCAGCCGTTCGGCCTCCTCACCGTATTTCCCCAGCAGCGTTTCTGAAAGCTCGATGGCGGATGTTTGAAGCGGCTCGAACCCGTATTCCTCAAAGACCTGCCGCACCACGTCCAGCACGTACTGCCGTTTGATCATCTGTCCGGGTAGAATATCCCGCATCCCTGCCGGAATCCGGGGGGTAACTTTGCCTGCATCAGCCATAACACAGGTTCCTTTCTGAAAGTGCCAAGCAGTCGGAGCGGCTGGAGAGGCCGCAGCACAACAAAAAAGCGTGGAGTGTGCGTCCCAACTCCACGCGCGGCGACCGGCGTCCGGGTGACGCTCAGCCATACCCACCTTCCGCCGCCCCCCAGACGTGGAGGCTGTGTGTGTCGTGATGGTGGATCAGTGTGAGGTGCGGCACCGCTGGCATCCCTTTACCCGTGTGACTAGCCTGTACATTCCGCCAGAGGCATCCCCGAAGACCCCTTTGGTAGGGTGCACTTCCTGCCCCTAATTGTAATGTCGCCCGCCGGACTCTGCAATCCCAGTTACCGGCCCGCTACATCTGGCAATAGAATGCCGCGAGCGATCAACTCGGTCTGTAGAGCGTCAACCCCGCAGAAGACAATGGATGGGATTCCGAGAGCTTCCGCCGCCCGAGTGTTGCGCGGCAGATCGTCGATAAAAAGCGCCTGCCCTGCGTCGATACACAGCCGATCCAGGACGATCTGGTAGGCTTCCGGTTCCGGTTTGGCGACGCCTGCTTCCGCCGAACTGACCACGACCTCGAATGTGTCAGAAAGGCCGCGCCTCTCAGCAAGGTAACGCGCAAAATCACGGCGTGACGTATTACTCAGGACTGCCAGCCGGTAGCGGCTGCGCAGCTTGTCCAGGAGCTGGCGCATGCCCGGTAGCAGTCCCCAGTGCCGGTACAGGTGGGCCTTAAAAGCAGCCTGATCTTGTTCGGTGACTACGTTAAGCGCTGCCAGCCGGTTCCTCCAAAACATCTCATGTGTGATCCGGCCACGTTTGGCCTGTTCCCACGCCTGACTGACAAAAATGTGGTTCCACAGGTCAATACCGCGCTCGAACCCATACTCACGTGCTAGGCGGGTCAGGTCGGCCTGGAAGGCCTCTTCGTCCACCGGGCCGACCAGCACGCGGCCATAGTCAAAAATGAGCGCCTCGGGCAACCTCATCCTGCCGCACCATCCAGCCAGCTCTCAAGTCTTTCCCGCAGCGTCATCCCCGGCACAAATTGGATGGCCTGCATGCCCACCCTGGCTGCGCCCTGCACATTCGCTGCTGAGTCGTCGATGAACGCGCTGGTTTCGGGAGCAATGCCTAGCCGCTCAAGAACGGCCCAGTAAGCGGCGGGATGGGGCTTCATCACCCCGATGTCCGCCGAGATCACCCGTGCGTCAAACAGGCTGTCGAGGCCCAATCCGGTCAGGATATCATGCAAGTCTGGGCTGTTATTGCTGAGCAGGCCGATCAGCACTCCGTGGGCACGCAGTTCGCCGATCAGTGTTACAAGCCCCCTGTCCAGGCGATCCCCGCTGTAGAAGCTGCGTCGGAGTTCCTGGAGCTGCGCTGCATCCAGGCCCAACTCATTCCCGACGGCCTGCCAGTACGCTTCCACATCAATCTGCCCAAGCTGGGCTTTCTCCCAGGCCGCGATGCCGTGCACGGCTGACTCAACCGTGCCCGGCTGAAGTCCCAGGCGCTTATCCCACTCCAGGCGCGGACGGCGATCCTCCGTGCGCATCAGGACACCGCCCCAGTCGAAGATGACGGCCCGTTGCGTCGCATTATGCCCCGCTCTAGGGGCTTTATTCGGGGTGGTACGTTGCATCATGCGCTTCACAAGCTGGGGCGAAATACCCCCAGACCATCCCCCTTTGACTTCTGCTTATAGTGTACCAGATGGTACCCTCCGCTTCAGCCGCCCATTGTCGGAAGGCCTCGCGCAGGCTATACTTCCCTTGAGGTACTTCCTTGGAGTGTGGAGGCGCCTATGGCTAGGCAGCGGATCCTTATTGTAGACGATCACGAGGTTGTTCGGTTAGGCCTGCGCTCGCTTATCGATCGGCATCCCGATTTCGAAGTGGTGGCTGAGGCTGCCAACGGGCGGGAAGCCATCGAGAAGGTGGCTTCGTACCAGCCCGATGTCGTTGTCCTGGATATTCGCCTGCCGGGCATGAGCGGCGTTGAGGTGTGCCAGCAGATCACCGAGAAGTACCCTAACACCAAGGTGATCATGCTCACTTCATATGCCGAGGACGAGATGCTCTTTGCGGCGATCCGCGCCGGGGCTGCGGGCTATGTGCTGAAGCAGATCGGTGGGGATGACCTGATCCGGGCGATTGAGGCTGTTGGCCGGGGGGAGGCGCTGCTTGACCCCAGCCTGACCCAGCGCGTCTTTGAGGAGGTGCGCAAGGCCCAGCGGGAAGAAGAAGCTTCGGCTTTTGCGGAGCTGACCAATCAGGAGATGCAGGTCCTGCAGCTTGTTTCGGAAGGCAAGACCAACCGCGAGATCGCGGACGCCCTCTATCTGGGTGAGGGAACGGTCCGCAACTACGTCAGCAACATCCTCGGCAAGCTGGGCGTTGCCAACCGGGCTGAGGCCGCTGCCTATGCGGTTCAGCACAACTTGAAGGATTACCTGTCTTCGTGATCCCCCTGCGCCGATTTGAAGAGTCAGGTGATGCCTGTTGAATGTCCCTTCCTCCCATCTTCCGGGGTCGGAGGGGTTAGCCGTCCCTCGCCTGATCGCGGGCGGCCCGGCAGCTTGGGCAGGGGCAGATGCGGCGCAGGTAAGGCCAGGCATAGATGCCTGCGCTATGCCCGTCATCCCAGAAGATTTGGAGAGCATAGTTCCCAACAAGCTGGATATCCTGCACGTTGTAGCTACGGGCGGGTTTCAGTTCGATCAAATCGGGGTCGAACTGCGGCCTCATGTACTCATGCCCGCCCCGGCATGCTGCGCAGGGGCAGGCTTCCCGTAGCGCATCCAGCGCGTATACGCTAGTGTGCCCATCCTGCCAATGCACGCGTAGTTCGTGGGCCTTCCGGTCGAGTGTCACGCCCGCCGGGCGCAGCTTGGGGTCGGTTGTTTGTGCTGGCATGTCACCGCTGCTCTCTGCCTCTGGGTTGGAGAGATTTTCCCTTTTGAGAAGCTCCGGCTGCTTCCGGGGAAGGGCACCTACGGGCCTGATTGTAGAGGCTTCCGACCAGGGCGTCAATGCCAGGTTTGCGCTTCGAACTTGCCGCTTCATCCCTGGCAGAGCCGTTCAGTCCTGTAACATTAAAGTAGGTTTTCAGTATTAGTTATTGTCCCTTGTATAATTTCGTGGTACTATATTTCAACTCTCCTGTATGTATGCAACGGCTACCTTCTGAACGGATTTGGTGGGTGTCGCCGAATCTCTAAAGTAAGGAAATCAAAGACATGTCTCTCAAACAGCTCGTGGCTCCCTCTGTAGAGACGCTTGCTGCCCACTACGCCACAAACCGACTTCTCCTCATCCACCCAAGCAGCCGGTACCGTACTCTATTGATAGCTGCCCTTATCGACGCCCCCCCTGCCCCCCTCTACTACTACAGCTTGGGGATAGGGGATGTCAACCTTTCGCAGTTCCTGAGCAGTCTGACGCGCGATCTGGCTGACCAAAGCCCGGTCTTTGGGCGCCACTTGAACCGGGCACGCAATGAGGACCCGGGTGACTTGGCCCGGTTGGCTGATGCGCTGGCCGCCGATCTGGACGAACTCAGCGCCGATGACTACTTGCTCATCATCGATGAGTACGACCGGGCTGACGACATCCCGGAGATTCACACATTTCTTGAGCACCTTCTCGAAAGGCTGCCTCCTCAAACTCACCTGCTGATCAACAGCCGCACGCTGCCCCGCCTCCCCTGGGTCGCGTTGGTTGCCAAACACCAGGCGGTGGTCCTCAAAGACTCGCGGCTGTTGACCAGCGGTTTCTATTCGGAGAGCTTAGCCGAAAACCCTAATGTCGAGGTATATGCCCTGGGGCCTGGTTATGTGATGGTTAACGGTCAGCACGTGACCACATGGGAAGGACATCTACCTCGATTGCTGTTCTTTTTTGCCCTTGATCGGCCCATGGTCACCCGCTCCGATATCTGTCAAGCGTTCTGGCCAGAACTCCCATTGGATCAAGCGGTCAACGTCTTTCATGTTACAAAGCGCCGTCTGCACAAGGCGCTGGGCTTCGATGTCTTGGTACACGAAGGCGGCCATTACCGCGTCAACCCGGCTCTGAATCTCCAGTATGATGTGCTTGAGTTCGTGGGCAATCTGGTTGAGGCACGCACTACGGAGGGGACGGAAGCCGCCCAACACTGGCAGTATGCCATCGATCTGTACCGCGGCGACTACCTACAAGGGCATGATGACCCCTGGATCGTGGCCCGGCGTGGGGACTTTCAGGCGGGCTATCTGGAGGCCTTGACGGAATTGGCCTACCTCCGCGAACGCGAGGGGCAGGAGGAGGTTGCGCTTGGTCTCTTCCTGCGGGCGGTCAGTGAAGCGCCCAATCGGGAAGACCTGCATCGCGAGGTCATTCGCCTGTATGGACGCCTGGGGCGGCGTGGTGAGGCGGCCGAACATTATAGAAGGCTGGAAGAGGACTTCAGGAGTCGCTACGGGATTTCACCGTCCCCCGAGACGCAGGAGACTTACCGACAGGCAACCGGGGATCGTTGACCATTACCCCCCGTTTCACACCCCATCGCCCGGCTTCCCAACTGCCGGGCGTTTTGTTAAGCAAGGAACATCGCTCCTCCGGTTAGTGCACGTGCTCCCACAGCCTGGGGCGCGCCGGAGCGACTTCTCCCAAGCTCTCCATGTACAGCCGGACGATCTGCTCGGCTATCCGCGACCAGCGATATTGCTGGGCGTCCTTGACCGCCGCGTTTGACATCTCCCGGCGTAACTCGGCGTTCTCTAGAATAAGCTGAATCTTCCCCGCCAGTTCATCCGGGTCATTGGCCGGCACATGGAACCCCGTGACACCGTCCTGAATCAGATAGGCCAGCCCGCCTACCTCTGAGGCGACGACAGGCGTCCCACATGCCATTGCCTCAAGTGCCACCAGGCCAAAAGACTCGTAATGGGATGGTACAATAACTGCCTCAGCCGCCGAGTAGTAGTACTGAAGGGTTTCTTGACTCTTGGCGCCTAAGAAGGTGACGAGGTCTCCCAGGCCGAGCTTTTCGCCCAGCGCCTTCAGGCGGGCTATCTCGATATCCTCCTGTCTCGCGTCATCAGCCAGCCCGCCAATGATGGACAGACAGAGGCGTTCTACAGTGTGAGTTGCGCGTTGCTTGAGAAGTGCGAGCGCTTCCAGCAGCGTATCGATGCCTTTGAGCGGCTCAATGCGCCCCACAAAGAGCAGGAACTGGTCCCCTTCAGGGGTGCCGATCACCCGCCGCGCCTCTGACCTTGGGATAGGGCGGAAGTGCGTGGTGTCAACTCCCGGCGGAATGACCCGGATTTTGCGCATGTTGGCGTTGTAAAGCCACATCAACTGCACACGCTCAGCCGGTGTGGCCGCAACCAGATAGTCGGCAAGTGTCATGAGATCCCGCTCTGTTCTGATGCGCAGTTCAGACTCACGCTCCTCCGGGCTGCGTGCAACCCGGTTCTTCATCCGCCCCAGTGTGTGGAACATCTGGATAAACGGCACCTTCCACCGCCTCTTAAGCTGGTGGGCTGCCCAGCCAGACAGCCAGTAATGGCTGTGCAGTATGTCGTAGCGGATGCCCTCCGCCTCTGCAAAGTCCTGTACGTTCTGGGTAAACTCAGGCAGGTAGGGGTAGATCTCGGCTGTCGAGAGCGGCCGCTCAGGCCCGGCTGGGATGTGGATGACACGCGCGCAGGAACCCAGCGCTGTGTCGTTCACACGTGAAACAAACGGGTCTTCCGAGCGGGTGAACACATCGACCGAGATTCCTCGCCGGGCCAGCTCAGTGCTGAGTTCACGCACATAGACGTTCATGCCGCCCGTTTTTTTGCCGCCCAGCGTGGCGAGCGGGCATGTATGGACGCTCAACATGGCAATGCGCAGAGGAGGGACGATCACCGGTCCATCTTCCTTGTTGTTCCCCACAACTTCAGGGGAACACATTTCCTAGCGTCGGACGTTAATCTTAAAGACCTTTGTATCTTTGGCACCCATTCGGTACTTGTACGCCTCGTCACCCCGCAGGAAGTCATACTTCTGGATACCGCGCCGGATGGCGTCCTCGACACTGTACGTCAGCAGCACGATTCCCGGGCTTAAACCCGAAAAATCAGCTTGGTTCAGGCCCGAATTGTACAGCAGCATCCGGTCGCGGTAGACGAACTGCCACATTGCTGCCGCGCGGGCGTTATCTACCGTCAGGAAAATAAGCTCTAGGAGGCCCTGCCCAAACGTGGCCCGGCCAATATCGTGGAAGAAGGCGCGGTGGCCGGGCTGCTTGAGAAAGTCGGCCTTTTCCTGTGTGCTCATTGCCATCAGGTCGAGGAAGGCCTCGATCTCCTCTTCAAGATCGTGCTCTGGCCCGACGATATACCACCCGACGCCTGCTGCCTCAGCGCGGCGGCGCTTGCGCCGGAGTTCGTGGCGCTGCTTCTTGTCCAGAGAGTCAAGGTACTCGTCGTAGGTTCCAGGCAAATCGACAACAGGGCATACATCCTGGAGCGCCACTTCCACATCTAGCCCGCGCGCTTGCGCCAGCCGGGCGAACAGCTCACAAGTCGGGGAGCTTTCAGGGATATTGCACAGGCTGATCCGATCCCACTGAGGCGCGTCACTGGAGATCATAAAGTCTAGTAGGGCTTCTGTGACAGGCTCCTCATAACCTGGCTCGGTGACAATATCCAGGTAGTCGGTCACGTCGGTACACCCTACGGTGCGCACAACATGCTCGTCCCCCATCTCGGTGATAAACCAGGGACCAATGCCGCGCAGCCTGCCACCTTCGCGGATCGTGATCACGCACAGCTGCCCGCGGCCTAGATGCTCCCACCAGATGCGCTGCCAATCACAGCGTAGGAAGAAGTTGTCGGAGCGAGCCGGATTGAGGATTCTGTCCCATTCTCCTGCCAGGGTTTCAAAGACATCGGGAGTGGAATACAGGTCTGTTTTCACCAGTGTATAGCCCTGTTAGCGTGAGTCACGTAAGGTTCGAGATGATTGTATATGGCCGGGAGATAGCCCTGCAAACGGGTGAATGCCGCCGGGCTGCGAGGAACAGCGCTCAGCCACCGATAAAAGGTGGTGCGCTATCGAAGAAGAGCGTCCACCAGACAGCCCACGGCGCAACAGATGGACTCGCGGGCTGGCCGACGGGGCTGGACGCAGTGGCCAGCTCTGCCCGTTCATAGAGCGGCACAACCAGCACTTCCCCCTCGCGCACCATCTTGCCCTCGTTGTGTGCCCATGCTTCAACAAAGGCCGGGCTGGCATAATAGGCTTTGGCTGCTTCTAGGTCCTTCTGCTCGCGAACCAGGGCCGCAATCTCGGCCTCCAGTTGGCGCTGCTCGGCAGCCTTCTGCTGGCCTTCGACGATGCGCTGGCTGAAGTCAATGACCAGGCGCCCGCCCACCACAACGAGGGCGATCAGGATGATCTGCCAGTTGGTCAGGCGTATGCGCCGGAACAGTCCACCGGGAGGAAGGGGCTGGGTGGATGTAGGGGACTCTGTCACACTGCGACGCTCTCCGACAAAAAAGCCAGGCTCAAGCCCAGCTTTTAACGTGTGCCGAAGGTGGGATTTGAACCCACACGGGCGTTATGCCCACTACGCCCTGAACGTAGCGCGTCTGCCTGTTCCGCCACTTCGGCTTTCACGTGCCTAATTGTACCCTTGCGCCCCAGTTTGGTCAAGAAAAAGCGCCCCTTCAATTCGCAAGACTCGATCAACGATCGCGGTGCCCCTCAGAAGCCCTTGACGCCCCGGTTGGCAACCTTCGCTTCTTCGACGTAACGGCGCGGCATGGCTAGGCTGCTCCAGCCGCCCGCCTCTTGCAGCGCAAACGGATCGGTGCCGCTGCGTGCCGCATGGGTTGCCCAGTAATGGCGGCAGTCATGGGCGCTCAGGTTCTGGATGCCCGCCCGCTTCCCCAACCAGCGGACGCGCTTGGTGATGGCACGTTCGGTCATACCAGCCTCGGCCAGCGTGCCACCCTTCTGGCTGCCGCGCAGCAGCGGCCCCTCGTGAGGCGCATCGCCATTCGCGAACCAAGCGAAGGCGGCGCGTAGCGTGTCGGCGGTCAGCTTGTGAACCTGCTCTTTGTCAACTTTCGGACGATAGAACCGGAGCAGCCCTGCTTTCAGATCGATGTTGTCGGCCCTGAGCGCGGCTACCTCACCGCAGCGCAGCCCGTGATCAAGCAACAGGCACATTAGCAGGGTGTCGCGTCGCCCTTGAGGTGTATCTGGCTGCTCTTTGAGCGCTGCCGCTTGCTCCTGCGTCAGCCGGATCGGCTCGGCCTTCTTATCGCCCACGCGAGTCACGCGACGCTTCTGGTCAACGCGCTTGCTCTCCCGGCGGCTGTAGCCTGCCACCTGCCGGATCATCGAGTGCTCGTTCGGGTCGATCGTGCCGGCTTTGAACGCCAGCTTGGCATAGGTCTTGACCGTGGATAGACGCACGTTGACACTGCCTACCGCGTACCCCTTCGCCAGCATCCAGCGCTTAAAGCCCTCGATAATGCCCCATGTCATCCCACGCCATGCCTCTGCTGAGAACTGCAAGAGGTCAGCGTCGATGCTAAAGCCCGCTTCGGACAAGAATTCGGCGAACAGCCGTAGATCGGCGGCCTGCCGCCGCAGCGTGTTTTCGGCGCGGCGGCTTAGGTAGTCAGCAAAAACGCCCTGCGCCGCGGCCACGTTGGCGGCGAAACCGGCCTGAGCGAGTGCGCTGCTGCCGAAGCCCTGGTGTGGTGATATCGCCGTCTCCTCTTCGATGATCTCACCTGTTACGTAGGGAAGGCCTGGCTGGCTGGGTTCGTCTGACATAGGTAGGTATCCTCTCGATGAACGTCTCCCTGAGCTGCAACTCGTTCCGATTAATCGCTATTATAGGGGGTGCCTGCGCACTGTCAAACCATCGAGCACGTTGTGTTTGCCTGCTTAGAACGTGCGTGCTATCCTAGGGATTGTTCCGTAAGGCTGCTGAGGTGGCAAGATGACCCTTGAGTTCCATAAGCTGACGAGGCAGGTCGAGCAGATGGGCGAAGTGCTGGCGGCTCAGGAAGAGGAGATCGAGAGCCGGGTGGGTATTGCCATCCAGATCCTCGAAGCGCACGCCGACGAAGCCTTTCTCCCCTATATTCACCAGCGTGTGCAGGATGCGGTGACTAAAGACGCGGGCTATCGTGGCGCGCGCCCGCTCGACGAGCCAATGATGCAGACCTTCTCCCCAGCCCCCCTCCCCCAGGCTGCCACGATTATTGCCACCGACGGCTCGCAGATTCTGCCGAGGCCGCATGGCCCTGCCCTGTACTACTTGATCAACACCGGGACAATCGTGGTGCATCATGGGACTGGGGAGCCGCCCGAAATCAACAGCGAGCCTTTCCTGTATTACGAACCTGGATACCTGTACACCGAGGATCATGGTCTGATCACGGCAGCCACCATTGCTGCCCGGCGCACTGTCCTCGAAATGGCCGCCCTGGCCGAGCATGCCTGGCTCCGGCGTGGCGAGGCGCGGCCCTTACTGGCCCTGCTCGACAACCCCCTTCTGCTCATCGGGCTGGGGCAGGAAATCCCCGACCGAGATCAGTTGCACGGGATATACTTCAGCGCGATGACCCGGCTGATGGAGGTCAAGGCCGGGCTGGCGGGCTACACGGATCGCCCGCGCAGCCGCTACATCACCGGCCTGCTTCACCTGCTCGATCTCCCGGAGGAGGAGGTCACACGGTCGGCGCTGGCAAACGATGGCCGGATCGAGGGTGTATTGGATGCACAGATTCTCCGGCGTCTGCTCCGCCCCGGAGAGCGGTCGGCGCTGTTTGTCCAGATGTCGCCTCAGAATAAGGACTTCCGCCGGATCGGCGGCGAGTCGCATGAGATCGCGTTTTTCTACCTGAATGTCGCCGCGCCCGGCGAGTCGCCCTGCATCGTGCGCATCGAGGTGCCGATGTGGGTAGCCATGGACCGCCGGTTCGTTGCCGAGATGCAGGCCTTGATCTACCATCAGTCACACCAACTGATCTCCCGCTACCCGTATGTTCTAACGCGAGCGCACGAGCTGGCGGTCGTTAAGCAGGAGGAATCGCGCCAGCTCGAGCTGATGATCCAGGTGGCGCTTGCGCGTCACGACCTGGATTCGGCGGAGAGTGAGAAGCAGCTGGGGAAGGATGCTGTAAGCGGTGGGCGCACGCGGTTTAAGGTTCGCTGATCTAGCCAGGTCCTGTCAGGAGCCTGATGCGGGAGGATTGGGACTAACATGGCAGAAACATGGAATGGGCTGATTGGTCACGTGCTGCGGGCCAGCACGGCTGGCTTCTCGATTGGAGCGCGCGTCAACCAGATCGGCGCGCCTGCTTTCGGTATGCTCGTCCGTGCCCAGCCCCGCGTGGACGACCGGGAGATTGTCTACGGGCTGCTGTACGATATTCACATCGATGATGACCCTCTCGTCCGGCAGCTTGTCTTGGCCGATGCGGTCAGCGACGAGACGATCAGCGATCAGCGTCACCACCGCATCGTGCCGCTGGAAATGAGTGTTCTGGCTATCGGCTACCGGCATTACGACGGCACCGTACGCCATATGCTCCCGCCCCGACCACCTCTCAGCCTTGACCCGGTCTATCTGTGCAGCGATGACGAGATACGGGCAGTGGCCGGTCGCTTCGATTTCTTCCGGCTCGTTCTGAATGCCTCGCAGGTGCCCAGCGAGCAGCTTCTGGCTTCAACTCTGCTCATCGCCGTCCAGACGCTGCCCGAAGACGACCGGTATGACTTCCTTGTGGAAGCTGGCCGGGAAGCGGCCCGCCTGTTAGGTAGTGATCTATCGAGGCTCGATTACCTGCTTAAACTCATCTACCCATCGTAAGGTATCCGGGGTACAGGCTATGGCAAAGAAACCGACAAGCGAACTCGACCAGTTCTTCGGCGTCCGGGCGCCGCGTCTGGGCGTTGTGACGGGCGGGGCCTTGAGCAGGGGCTTGGAGGTGAAGCTCGATGCCCACTCAGATATCGAGGAGTTGGCGGTGGGGCGCTATGTCGTGGTGCATGGCCGCCGTCGGCGCTTCTTCTGCATGGTCACGGATATTGGGCTGGCTAACACCAACGCGCAGATCACTCTCACCCCTCCCGATGTCCAGTCAAATCCTTATCTCGCTGATGTTTACACCGGCACAACGGCATTTGGCACCATGCACATCGCTCCGATGCTGATTATCAAAGAGGACGGGAGCATCGAGCCGGTGCGCACCATCCCCCCGCACTTTCAGGAAGTATGGACAGCTACCGAGCGGGACATTAACAACGTGTTTGGCGATGAGGATGAGACGCATTTCTTTATCGGTGCGCCGCTTGAACTCGAAAACACTCAGATCAACGTTGACCTGCGCCGCCTGACCGAGCGCTCCGTCGGTGTGTTCGGGAAGAGCGGCACTGGCAAGAGCTATCTCACGCGCATCCTGCTGGCGGGGGTTATCGCCCGCAACTCAGCCGTAAACCTGGTCTTCGACATGCACAATGACTATGGCTGGGAGGTCTTCAACGAGGAAGGAAACCGCGACAAGGGCTTGAAGCAGCTTTTCCCCGACCGCGTCTCGATCTTCACCTTGGATGACGAGTCGTCGCGCCGGCGCAACGTCCGCCCCGACTTCGTGGTAACGCTGGCTTACAGTGACATCGAGCCAGAAGACTTGGCCGCGCTGCGCCAGACGATGGACATCTCTGACACCATGCTTGATGCCGCCTATACGCTCCGGCGGCGGCAGGGGCGAGATTGGATCCAATGGCTGCTGACCGCCCAGCCAGAGGACATCGAGGACCTGCTGAGTACGACCACGATCAACGGTGCGGCGTTGACTGCCCTGACGCGCCGCCTGGAACGCTTCAAACGCTGGGAGTTCCTCACACCACGACCGGTCGGCGACTCGGTGCAGGCTATCCTGGACCATCTTGAGCAGGGTATCAGCGTCATCCTGGAGTTCGGGCGGTACGGCAGCGCCCTGGAAGCCTACGTGCTGGTTGCCAACTACCTGACCCGCCGCATCCGCCAGCGATATGTTGAGCGTATTGAGGCCTCGCTGGGCGACGAAGGCAAACAGCCTCCCCAGCTTCTTATCACGATTGAAGAAGCTCACAAGTTCCTTGATCCGGTCATCGCTCGCCAGACGATCTTCGGAACGATTGCCCGTGAGTTGCGCAAGTACAAGGTCACACTGCTCGTCGTTGACCAGCGGCCCAGCGCCATTGATGAGGAGGTGATGTCCCAGATTGGCACGCGCGTGACGGCCCTGCTGGACAATGAGCGTGACATCACTGCCGTGTTGATGGGCGTCAGTGGGGCGCAGGGCCTGCGCGAGGTGTTAGCTCGCCTCGACACGCGCCAGCAGGCCATTGTACTCGGTCATGCCGTGCCGATGCCGGTTGTGATCAAAACACGTGCCTACGATGAGGCCTTTTACGCGGCTATGGGCGCCCCACTCAAGGGGAAGAGGCTCCGCACAGCAGCCCAGAAAGCCAGCAAGTCGCTCTACGGCGATGAGGAGTTTGAGGGATTCGGGTAGCGCCGGCGTTCAGGCGCTCGAGTTCGAATAAAGAAGACCCCCTCCACCCGTACCGGGCAGAGGGGGTTGTATTTCGGCGAATTCGGTTACGACTCTTCGCCAACTCGGGCGTTGGCGGCAGCCCGCCGTTGCTGGCCGATGCGCACTCGCCAGATGACCACGCGGACCACCGCGTAGATCACCAGCCCGGCCAGCAGGAGCCAGGGCAGTGCGGCGATGGCAAAGAAGATCAGGAAGTCGCCAAAGCCGCGCAGGCTGTTGACCAGCGCATTGAATGCCTCGCGGACGGTCTCTGCTGGGCGCCAGCGTGTATCGACAGGTTGGCTCAGGATGTACGGTGAGAGTGAGATGTCGATGCGGGAGAGCCGCGCCGACTCGGAGAGATAGCGCATACGACCTTTGAGTGCTTCGATCTCTGCCTCGCGCTGGGTGAGTTGCTGTTCGGCCATCAGCAGGTCTTCAGTTGTTTGCGCGCTCCGCATCAGTTCAACCAGACGGTCGCGGGCTGCTTCGAGGCTCTCCACACGGGCCTGGATATCGACGTACTCCTCGGTCACGTCCTGCGCCGACTCGCTGATCGTCGGGCTTGTCCCTGGAACGGCCAGTGCAGCCAGCTGGTCCATTGCCTCGTCGAAGCGGGTGGCCGGAACCCGGATCGACATGTTGATGTAGGGCGATGTATCCACACCGCTCGCCGACTCGTTGCTGGAGACGACAAACGCTCCCTCGGCTGACATCCCAGCCACCATCTGCTCGATAGCCGCTTTGGCCGCGCGGGTATCCTCCACCGTCATTGAGATGCTACCGTTGCGGATGATCAGCCGTTCGATGGGCTGCACGGTCTGATCGCCGGTAATGTCCTGCGCTGCCATGGTGGGGACCGCTACCCGCTCCACAAGCGCCTCTTCCTCCATTGGTGCAGCCGGTGCTTCGGCGGCGAATTCTTCATCGGCGTATCCCCCACCAACGCCGTACTCTTCGGCATACTCCGGCGCATAGCTGGCTGCCACTCCCCCTCTCATCTGGGGCAGGACAACTGCAAAGGCGACGATCACGCATACCACCAGCGTGCCCAGAACAATACCGCCAATGATGAGTCCTCTCTTAAGCTGGGGTGACATCTTTCTCTCCTCCCTCAAGGTGCGCATCCCACACGCCAAACCTTTGCTTATACAGACGGCAGCCACGCGCAGTTTGTTCCCGTAGTCTCATTGTACACGGGAATCTTGCCTAGAGGAGTCGCTTCCGGCTTGGGATGCTGCGCGAAGCGCAGTGGTCCACCTTGAGCTTTACAGCACATGGCCCGAGGCACGCGATAGGCGAGAGGTAAAGTATAGTCCGCGGATGAGAAATCCCGGTGGGCACCTGTGGAGTACTGGCGGACGCGGTACAATTCACTGGAAGTACTGGAGAGCGCTTCTCGTGAAAGCACACAGCACTCTGATCACAGTCCTGTCTGAAAGCAGCAGAGGAACTTGCCAATGGAAACTGTAAAGGTTCTGGTTGCCCGTTCCTTCCCGAAAGAACTAGTGGAGAAACTGTCAAACGTCTCGCCTCGGCTCTCCATTACAGTGCGGGAGGCCAGCAGCGCTGCTGAGCTTGCCGACCTAATGGAAACGGTCGAAGTGCTGTACACCGGGCAGGCGCTCCCTCACCCTCAAGATGCACCTCGATTGCGCTGGGTCCAGCTCCACTGGGCCGGGATCGATCATCTGAAGGACGAGCCGCTCTACACCGACTCCGACGTGGTCTTTACCACAGCAAGCGGTATCCATGCGGTGAACGTCGCTGAGTACGTCATGGCTCAGATCTTGGCCTTCAGCCACCACCTGCCACGTATGTTCAAAGACAAACTTGATACCGCATGGCCAGAGGATCGCTGGGCGCGCTACGTGCCAAAAGAGCTGCGTGGGGCTGTTCTGGGCGTTATCGGTTATGGGAGCATCGGGCGAGAAGTGGCGCGTCTGGGCCAGGCATTTGGTATGAAAGTGCTGGCCGTCAAGCGGAATCTGCGGCGGCTTGCAGACGACTCGTACATTCTGCCAGGTACAGGGGACCCGGAAGCCGAGATCCCGGAGCGGATCTACCCCGTGCAGGCCCTGCATTCCATGCTTCACGAGTGCGACTACGTGGTGTTGACCGTGCCCCTCACCGAGGAGACGCGCCATCTGATCGATGCTGCGGCGCTGGCGGCGATGAAGCCGACCGCCTTGCTCGTCAACGTCTCACGCGGCGGGGTTGTGGACGAGAAGGCGCTGATCACTGCGCTGGAGAAGGGTAACCTTGCCGGGGCGGCCCTGGACGTGTTCAGCACCGAACCGCTCCCGCCCGAAAGCCCGCTGTGGAAGCTCCCCAACGTGCTGCTCAGCCCCCATGTCTCCGGCTTTACCCCTCATTATGATGAGCGTGCAACGGACCTGTTCGCCGAGAATCTGCGCCGTTTTATTGTCGGGGAGCCGCTGCTCAACGTGGTTGACCGGGCAAGGGGGTACTGATGTGCGCCTTGCCCAGTGTCTCAAGGTAGGCCTCAAAGTCCCCCCCGTTGCAGGCCTCGATGTAGCGCAGCAACTCCCCACCTGCAACCGGATACAGGGGATAGCAGGAGGTCGGCCAAGCGCCGTGCGGGGCGTGTACGACAGCCGTAACGGTCGCCCCGGCGATGTCTACCCGCTGGTCAAAACCCTCAACAATCTCCTCAGCGGTGACGATGACCGTCCTTGCACCCAGCGAAAGCTCAACGTCAACGCCTTGGTTACCGTTCAGGAGTGCGTTGCCGGATGGGTCGGCGCTGAGCGCATGGATGACGGCCACATCCCAGCTGATGGCCGGGAAGGCCACAAGCTGCCGCTCTGCGTGGTACGGATCCTCGATGACCTTAACATCGGGCCGCAGCTTGAGCAGGGCCGTCCCAAGCCAGGCTAGGCCGGGCATAAAGCTGACATTTGCCAGGTGGGCACGCATCCCGAAAGCGAGGCTGGCCTCGGTCTCTTCGATGACACAGATCCGTCCCTGGCGGGCTGCTTCGGTGAACATAGGCGCGAGGCCAAAAACTTCCAGCCCGAAGTAGCACGTGCGCACGTGCGTGACCATCCCGGCGCCAACGAGCAGGTCGCTCTCGTAGCCTGCCGTAAAGCATAACAGCGTCAGATCGCTAGGGCGGGGCGTCCGCCCTAGCAGCCCCCGGATGAAGGCAACAGGCCGGCGGTACAGCGTGATGCCTCCCAGTGCGAGCGTGTCACCCGGCTGGACGAGTCGGGCCGCCTCGGTGAGCGTCGTGAGCTTATTCGCCATAGGACACGGTCTCCCTTGAGTTTTGCCGCCGAGCGGGGATGGCCTCTGGCACAGCGAGGGTAGTCTACACCAGGCTCCAGGCTCCGGGCAAGACGGGGACGCGGCGCAATCTGACAGGATTCTTACAGGAGTCGTGTTAAAATCTAAGGTGGCATTGCCCACCATCTGGACGGAATTGTGCAATGTCTGATCGGAGGATGTAAACAAGACATATGTTACCGTTTGCCTGGAATCCGCTATACTGGGTGTTTCTGGGGCCTGCTCTGCTATTTATGCTCTATGCACAGTGGCGTGTGCGCTCGGCATATGGTCAGTGGAGTCGGGTGGCTAACTCCCGTCGGCTGCCGGGGGCGCGAGTTGCCCAGGAGCTGATTGCCCAGAACGGGTTGTTCGGTGTGAACATCCGGGGCATTCAGGGCCAGTTAACAGACAACTACGACCCGCGCAGCAAGACCCTGAATCTCTCGGAGAGCACCGCTCGCCATGAGTCGGTTGCCTCGATGGCGATTGTCGCCCACGAGGTCGGCCATGCTGCCCAGGATGCGAGCGGCTTCGCCCTGCTCCGGTTGCGCAGCGGCCTCGTACCCGCCGTGAACTTCGGCTCGCAACTGGGACCGATCCTGTTCATTATCGGGTTCTTCATGCAATTTAACCCGCTGATGTGGCTGGGCATTGCCTTCTTCTCGATGGCATTCCTGTTCGCTCTGGTCACGCTGCCGGTCGAGATCGACGCCTCGGCGCGGGCGATGAAAATGCTGCGTCAGAGCGGTCTGCTGGTCGGTGACCGCGAGATACGCGGGGCGCGTGCCGTGCTCTCGGCTGCCGCACTGACCTACGTTGCGGCTTTGCTCACGGCGCTTGCTCAGTTACTATACTACGTGGTACTGGCATCTTCTGGCCGCCGCCGCGATTAGTGCGCCATGTGCAGCACGCCGCACTAACCCGCTATTTATCAGTTCAGTGGGGTCCTTTCCCGGATGATGCAGCCTGCCCGCCCTGCGGACGACTACACAGTTGATGAGCTGATGTGTGTCTGTATTGCACGCCAGCTCGAGGACGGCGAAATGGTTGCCCAAGGGCTGGCAACGCCGCTTGTGGCGGCTGGCTACCTGCTGGCCAAGCTGACCCATGCCCCTCATCTGCGTTTTGCCTCAGCTATCGGGCAAGCGATCTGCGAAGACTGGGCCCCCCTGGGACTGGCCCGGGTGGAAGACCTCTGGCTGGGCAAAGCGCTGATGGGCGATGGTTTTATCCGGGCGGCAGCGGAGGTGCTGCCGCGCTTTACCCCGAAGGAATTCTTCCGCCCGGGGCAGATCGATGCACAGGGGAACTTTAACAACATCGCCTTTGGCGAAAGCTACGAGCGCCCCTTTATGCGCCTGCCCGGCACGGGAGGCATCCCTGACGTAACGGTGCTGTCTGACGCGGTTTACATCTACGTCCCTCGCCACTCAAAAGTCACCTTTGTCGAGAGGGTGGATTTTGTTAGCGGTCTGGGACATGTGCCTGGGCGCGCACACGGCGCGGGGCCTCGCTACTGCATCACTGACCTCGGTCAGTTTGACTGGGCCGACGGACGGATGCGGCTGACTACCTACCATCGTGGCGTGACGGTGGAACGCATCCAGGGCAGGACCGGTTTCGAGCTGGAGATAGCCCCCGGCGTGAGCGAAACACCACCGCCAACGGCGGAGGAGGTGCGCCTGCTCCGGGAAGTGATCGACCCGCTGGGTGTCCGCAAGTTGGAGATGCTCGGCGGGCAGGCACGTAAAGACCTTATCCGCCACATTCTGGAACAGGAAGGTGCACTCTAAACTCGCCACCTTGAGCTGCCCGCTTGTGGAGAACGCTGTGCCAGATGACGACCGGTTGCTGCTGACCGAAACGACATTCCGTGTCCGCTTCGCCGAGACTGACCAGATGGGCGTCGTGCATCATGCCGTCTACCTGGTCTACTTTGAAGAAGGCCGCAGCGAATTGTCCCGCCGGCATGGGGCGCCTTACGCAGACCTGGAGGCCAGCGGATTCTCTCTTGCTCTCAGCGAGGCTCAGGCACGATACATGGCCCCGGCACGGTACGATGACCTGATCACGGTCCGCGCCTGGGTCAAGCAGATCCGCAGCCGGGGCATTACGTTCGCTTACGAGGTGATAGATGCTGGCTCTGGGCAGGTGCTTGTCACCGGGCAGACGAGCCACATCTGCATCAACCGGGCGGGAGAGCCGTGCCGCATCCCGGAGGCATGGATAGCGCCGTTCAAGGCGGCAACTGGTCACGGCTGACCGGGACGGCTCGCGTTTGTGATTGGTGGATGAGGGAGTAGAATACAGAGCATGGCAGAGAACCCCATTCTAAATGACCGCTACCGCCTGATCGAGCAGATCGGATCGGGTGGCATGGCAGTGCTATACAAGGCTCAGGACCTTGAGCTGGGGCGCGTGGTGGCCGTCAAAGTGCTGCGCCCAAGCCTGGTTGGAGACCCCGAATTCCTGATCCGGTTCAAACGCGAAGCACAGGCCGCCGCAAACCTGTCTCACCCTAATATCGTTACTGTGCATGACGTGGGCCAAGACGGGCCGACCACCCACTACATCGTCATGGAATACGTGCCCGGCCAGAACCTGAAGCAGCTCATTCGCGCTCAGGGTGCCTTCGAGGTCGATGCCGCTCTGGCGATCATCATCGAGGTGTGCAAAGGCGTTGGCTATGCCCACCGGGCCGGACTGGTTCACTGCGACATCAAGCCGCAGAACATCCTGATCACCCCCGATAACCGGATCAAGGTCGCCGACTTCGGGATTGCCCGTGCGCTGACGGCCACGCAGGCTGAGGAGGTCGAGGATGTGGTGTGGGGCAGCCCGCACTACTTCTCGCCGGAGCAGGCGGCTGGCGAATCCCCTACCCCAGCCTCGGATGTCTATTCCATCGGCGTTGTGATGTACGAATTGTTGACCGGCCAGCTTCCCTTTACAGGCGCCGACTACCATGAACTGGCTCTTGCGCACCTGAAAGACGAGCCGCCGTCCGTTGTGGACATCAACCCGGCGCTTCCACAGGAACTCGACCGCATCATCCGCAAAGTCCTCTCCAAAGAGCCTTCAACACGCTACCGGACGGCTGACCAGTTGGGTCGCATCCTCCAGAAATACCGT
>FWPU01005201.1_pt1 | contig 28771 bp, 22 predicted proteins | sample 2228361 | NCBI WGS metagenome assembly FWPU01 (sample SAMEA103939777, study PRJEB20133) | metagenome | reverse complement strand
CGCCTCTCGCTCGACCAGGTGCGTTCCCTGCCCCGGCCAACAACCCCCGCGAGCGGCGGGAGCTCCCCCTATCGCCCTGCACCCCCCGCCGAACCCTCACGGCCGAGCGCTTCGCCGTCCGCGACTCCCACCCCCGGCGGGCCGACCGCCGCAACCCCCACCGCCACACCCACCGCCACCGGGACCGTTCCCCCCGGCCCGCCGACAGAGCTCCCCCGGCCAACGCTCACCCCTACGCCCACGCCGCTCCCGGCACCCACCGCACTCCCCACGCCGCCGCCTCTCCCGCCCCCACCCGATGGCAGCCTCGCCTCGCCCCCGCGAGAGTGACGCCCTCCGCCTACGGCAGGTGCCGCCCCGAGCCCACCTGCAGCGCCAGCATGTCCCCGGGGAGCCCGAAGCCGAACCGCTCGTACAGCGACCGGCTGCGCGACGTTGGCCACAGGAACGCCGTATCGACCCCGGCCTCCCGGCACGCCGCCAGCGCCGCCGCCAACAGAGCCTCCCCGGTCCCGGCGCCTCGCCACGCCGGCCGCACGTAGGCGCCCGTCAGGTAGCCGTGCAGCTCCTCCTCCGCGCCCGGGTTCGGCACCTTCTCCACCAGTTGCAGCCAGATGCACCCCACCGCCTCCCCATCCGGCCCCAGCGCGAGCCACGCCCTCCAGCGCGAACCCTCCCGCAATCGTTCCGCCATCCACGCCCCGGCCCGCGCACAGAACCCCTCCAACGGCTCCGCAGCCTGCCCCAGCTCCGCCCGGAACTCCCAGCGCAGCACCGCCAGCGCGGGCGCATCCCCCGGGCCGGCCGGCCGCACCCGGGCAGCGCCCACCCGCCTACTCCTCCTCGTCCAGCTCGAGCCGCACCCGATTCAGCTCATCCAGCACCCACGCCACGAACCGCTCCGCCTGATCCTGCGTCGGTCCCACCGCCGATCGCCCGAGATGCTGCTTCAGCGCCAGCCGCACCGGCATCATGTTCCGACGTTGCCGGAAGAACCAGTACGCCCCTTCCGGCTTGCTCACCAGGTCGCCCGTGTACGCATACCGCAGCGCCCGCACCGCATTCAACACAGCGTACCCCGGCGTCGCGTTCGCCAGTGCCCAGCCGAGCTCGTCGGCCATCGCCTCCAGCACCCAGCTCCGCGGGATGAGGGGGAACATCTCCTCCGGCGGCGGCCCAATGATCGCCTTCCCCCGCGCCCGCGCCACCGCGTAGTGCAGCAGCAGATCCGGGTCGCCCGGGTGCCCGTGCCCATCCACGAACGTCCGCGCATCCGCCACCGTCGAAAGGTGCACCTCGAACGGCGGCGAATGGCTCTCCACGTCCAGCGACGCATCCGTCACGATGCTCAGCTCGAGACCCGAACCCGGGCACGGCATCTCCGGGTCCATCAAGAGCTCCGCTACCAGCCGCTGCTCATCCTTCGTCAGGGGCCGCTCCACCACCGCCAGCATGTCGAAGTCCGAGCGCTGGTACTGGAACGCCCCCATCGTTGCCGAACCGTGCAGGTAGAGCCCCAGCAGGTTCTCCCCCAGCGCGCGGTCCAGCCGACGCCCAACATCCCGAGAAAACCCCATGATCTTCCGCTGCAAATGCATGGCCGCACCCTATTCAAGAAGTATGCCGCTCCAGGAACTCCATCACCGCCGCGCCCGCTTCCTCGCGAAACTCGATGAAGTACCCGTGTCGCCCACCGTCTATCAGCCGCAGCTCCGCCCCCGGGATCCGCTCCGCCAGCAGCCGCGCGTTCGCCGTCGGGTTGATCCGGTCCTCCGTCCCGTGGATCACCAGCACCGGCGCAGCAATCTCTGGCAGCCGCTCCCACGCGTCGTGCCCCTGGCTCGCCTCGTAGTGCATCCGCTGCGCCCACCCCGGGATTGGGTTGCGCGCCCGCTCGCGGAGCTCCTCCAGGTAGTCCGGGTTCCGTTCAAGCCACGCCGGGCTCACCATCTCCTCCGCCAGGAACCTCGCCACTTCCTCCGGGTCCGAAGGCCGCGTTCGCATCCGCGCATCCACCTCCGCCGGCCGCTTCACCCCGTGCGCGTCGCCCGGCGTCGTGCACCCCAGCACCACCGCCTTCACCCGATCAGGGTAGTCGATCGCAATCCACTGGCACACCCGCCCACCCATCGAAATCCCGTACACGTGCGCCCGCTCAATCCCCAGGTGGTCCAGCAGCCCGATCGCATCCGCCGCAAACATCCGCGTCGTGTAGGCCGGCTCGCGCGGCTTCTCGCTCTCCCCGGTCCCCCGGTGGTCGTACACGATCACCCGGAACCGTTGCGCGAAGTCCCCCACCACCCGGTCCCAACCGTGGTGGTCGCTCCCCTGCCCCATCACGAGCAGCAGCGGTTCGCCAGCGCCGTGCACCTCATAGTACAGCCGCACCCCGTTGCACACCGCGAACGGCATGGCCGAACCCTACCGAAACTCTCCCACCGGCGCAATCTCATTCGACCCTGAACGAATGGCCGGTTGGACCTCACGGGAAGCGGTTGAACCAGAGCAGCCCCAGCGTTCCCCCGGCCAGCACCAGCACCCCGGCCAGCGCGGCCCCCGCCCACGAAACGTCCGTCTCCTCCTCGATGTACCCGATGCGATCCCCCAGGTCACGGTAGATGCCCTCAAGATCCCCGGCTCCCGGCGCCGTAAACGCCCGCCCGCCCGTCATCTCCGCAATCACCTCCAGCGTCTCCACATCCGGCGGCACCCGCACCGTCCGCTGGCGCCCCTGCGGGTCCGTCACCACCGCGACCCCGTCCGGCGTCCCGAGCGCCACCGCGTACACCGGCACCCCGGCCTCCACGGCGAGCTGCGCCGCATCGATCGGCTGGTACGTCCCAACCGTGTTCGCACCGTCCGAGAGCAGGACAATCACCGCGGGTGCCGCATCCCCCCCTCCCGGATCGGCGCCGGCGTCCCGTCCGCTGTCGGCCCGTTTGTCGTCTCCAGCGCCTGTCGAACCACATCCACCGCCGTCGCAATCGCGTCTCCCATCGCCGTCCCGCCCAGCGGCGCCAGCCGGTCGATCGCCGCGTGCACCTGCTCCTTCTCCGTCGTCGGCGGCACCAGCACATTCACCCCGCTCGAAAAGCTGATCAGGCTGATGCGAAAACCCTCCGGCAGCCGATCGACCAGCAGGTGCGCAGCCTCCTGAGCCGCAGCCATCCGCGTCGGTGCCACGTCCGTCGCATTCATCGAGCCGGAGACGTCCGTCACCAGCACCACGGTCCCCTCCTGCCGCGGCGTCTTCGTCACGAGCTGCGGACGCGCCAGCGCCAGGACGAGCGCCGCCACGGCAAGCAGGTAAAGCGCCGGCGGCAGGTGCCGCCGCCACCCCGGTGCTGCCTCCACCACGTTCGCCAGCAGGTCGAGATTCGTAAACCGCGCCGCGTAGCGCGGCCGCCGCCGCTGCGCCAGCGCGTACATCGCCGCCAGTACCGGCACGACGCCCAGCCCGAGCAACATCCACGGCCACAAAAACGTCATCGCCCCCGTCCTTTCTCCTGCAACCCGGAAGCAAGCACCCGCAGCCAATCGCCGCGCGTTGAAAGCACCACGTGCCGGGCCCCGGCCCGCGCAATCGCCGCCGCCACCTCCGCCCGCTCCGCTGCCGCCGCCGCGGCGAACCGCTCCCGCAGCCGCCGCGATCCCGTATCCACCCGCAGCCGGCGTCCCGTCTCCGGGTCCACCATCCACAGCTCGCCCACATCGGGCAGCTCCTGCTCCCGCGGGTCCCGGATCTCGATCGCCACCACCTCATGCCGCCCGCACAGCTCCAGGAGCGGCCGCTCCCAATCGCGCGCCCCGCGGAAGTCCGACACCAGTGCCACGAGTCGCCCGCGCCCGGCGACTCGATCCACCTTCCTCACCACCGGGCCAGGCGAGGCCGGCGCTCCCTCCGCCGGCGGTTGCATCCGGAGCGTGAGCAGCAGCCCCAGCAGCCCGGCTCGCCCCTGCGCCGGGCGCACCACCAGCTCCCGCGCACCATCGAACGCCAGCACCCCGAGCGCGTTCCCGTGTCGCGTGGCCACGTGCCCTATCGCCAGGGCCGCCCCCTCCGCAACGTCGAACTTCCGCCGATCGGCCGTCCCGAACTGCATCGAGGCCGACGCATCCAGCACCAGCCACGTCGTCAGGACGCGCTCTGCAACGTACTCCCGCACGTGCGGCACCCGCATCCGCGCCGTCACGTTCCAGTCGATCCGCCGCACGTCGTCCCCGGGCACATACTCCCGCACCTGGGCGAGCTCGGTGCCCCCGCCCAGCCCGCTCGAGCGAAAATCCCCTGCCAGCAGGCTTTGCACCCGTCGCCCGATGGTCACATCGAGCGCGCGCAGCACCGCCCCCGGCATCGGGCCCGGCCCCGGCGATGCAGGCGTTGGCGTGCGAACCGCCAGCGAACTCACGCCGTCGCCCCGGCCGCCAGCTCAATCCGCGGCACCGGCACCGCCGCAAGGATTCCATCGAGAATCTGGTCCGCCGTCACCCCTTCCGCCAGCGCCTGGTACGTCAGCACCATTCGGTGCCGCAGCACGTCCCGAGCCAGGTCGAACACATCGCCCGGCAGCACGTACGGCCGCCCCCGCAGGAGCGCTACGGCCCGCGCCGCATGGATGAGATTGATGCTCCCCCGCGGGCTCGAACCAAACGCAATGTGCTGCCGGTGGCGCACCAGCCCGTACCGCTCCGGGTGCCGGGTCGCATTCGCCAGCGCCACCGCGTACTCCGCCACCGCCCGGTCCACGTACACCTCCTCCGTCAGCCCCTGGTACCGCGCCAGCTCGCCGATCGGCAGCACCTCCTTCACCTCCGGCACCGGCTGCAGCGACCGCTGCACAATCGCCAGCTCCTCCGCCTCCGCCGGGTAGTCGACCACCACCTTCATCATGAACCGGTCCACCTGCGCCTCCGGTAGCGGGTACGTTCCCTCCGACTCAATCGGGTTCTGCGTTGCCATCACCAGGAACGGGTGCGGCACCCGGAACGTCTCCAGTCCAATCGTCACCTGCCGCTCCTGCATCACTTCGAGCAGCGCCGACTGCACCTTCGCCGGGGCCCGGTTGATCTCATCCGCCAGCAGGATGTTGCAAAACACCGGCCCCTTCTCCGCCACGAAGGAGCCCGTGTCCGGCCGGTAGATGCGCGTCCCTACCAGGTCGCCCGGCACCAGGTCCGGCGTGAACTGCACCCGCCGGAACGTGCCGCCCAGCACATCGGCCACCGTCTTCACCGTCAGCGTCTTCGCCAGCCCCGGCACCCCCTCGATGAGCAGGTGGCCATTCGCCAGGAGCGCCACAAGTACCCGCTCCAGCATCTGCTCCTGCCCAACAATCACCCGCTTGATCTCGAACATCGCGGCCTCGAACACCGCGTGCGCGCGTGCCGCCGCTTCCTGCCGCGACTCATCCTGCCAGCTCGTCATCATCGCCTCCGCGTCCGTGCGGGCCGTCTCTGGCCCGTGCGCTCCACGGTGCGCCATCAGCCGGGAAATGCCGGTAAAGTGGGCGCCCCAGCTTTCCGGCCTCTTGCGCGCGCCCCTTCGCCGCCGGGAAAACCAACCGCCCCTCCCCGACGCGGGGAGGGGCGGTGCCAGTGCAGCCCCAGGAGCCGGGGGGCGTCAGGCGTGGAGAGCCGCCGCCACGTCCTGCAGCCCCAGCGATTCCAGCTTCGCCTTCGAAGGCACGCACGTCTCCGTGTCCCAGTCGCACGCCTTCAGGAACTCGACCTCGAGCGTCTCGGTGTCGAGCTTGATGCCCTGCAGCGGGCCGGCGTGCGTCGCCTCCGTCGATTCTCCTGTCACCCGCGGCGGCACATACCGCTTCCGCGGATTGCCGCCCTCGCGCACCTCGTACGCCATCCGCAGGTTCGCGATCCGCTCGCCAATCTGCATCATTTCGTCGAGGTCCATGTCCCACCCAGTGACCGCGTTGAACCACGCCGGGATGTTCGCCGTGTTCGCCGCCATCATCACGAACTGGCACATGCCGCCGGCATTCACCACGTGCATGTACTCGCTTGCACCCTTGTGGTGCTCCCCGCGCCCCGTGTACACCTTGTTGTCGGCCGGCGCCGGCGGGATCTTGCCGAGCCGCTTGTTCCCCTCGTACTGCGTGTGGCGCGCCGGCGTCGGGTCGAGCTTATAGGTGGTGTGGAACTCCGGCTGCAGCTTCGGGTCGTGCATCGGCAGCTCCTGCCCGCCGATGTGCATCGCGAACTTCTCCGCGCCGCGCCCGATCTTCTCCGCCGCCACCTTCACCCCGTCGGCGAACACCGCCGCAATCCCGCGGCGCTCGCCCATCGCCTTCAGGAACGCGATCATCGCATCGGCATCGCCCCAGCGAAGCTCGATCCCCTCCGTGTCCTCCTTCGTGATGATCCCGTTCTCGTAGCACTCGATTGCCATCGAGATCGCACCGCCCGCACTAATCACATCGAACCCGTACTCATTGCACAGGTGGTTCGCATAGATCAGCGCATCCGGGTCGGCCACCAGGTTCATCGTCCCGAAGGCCGCCATCGCCTCGTACTCCGGTCGATGCGTGTGGTGCGGGTACGGGTATTTCGGATTCGTCGATTCCTTCGACTCCGCCCCGCACGCCATGGGGCAGCGCCAGCACCCGTACGACTTCTCCATCCGCGGGTTGATCTGCGACCCCCCGTCGATCTGCTGCGCCTGCGGGAAATCGATGATCCCGACGCCGCCCCAGTTCTTCACCGGGCTGTCGCCGTTCAGCGCTGACATCGCCGTGATGCCCGTCGTGCCGAAGTTGTGGAAAAAGTCCCGCAGCGGCTTCACGAACTGGTCCAGGTTCTCCCGGAGCATCTTCGTCGTCTCCGGCGTCTGGCTGATCACCTTCCGATCGGCCAGCACCACCACCGCCTTCAGCTTCTTCGAACCCATCACCGCCCCCACGCCCGAGCGCGCCGCCAGCCGGCCGTGGTCATTGCACACCCCGCTGATGAGCGAGAGCGTCTCGCCCGCCGGTCCGATGTTCGCCACGCTCGCGCGCTTCCCGTGCCGGTCCTTCAGCACCCGCTCGTTCTCGATCGCCCCCTGGCCCCACAGGTCGCTCGCATCCCGCAGCTCGACTTTGTCGTTCTCGATGAGCAGGTAGACCGGCTTCTCCGCCTTCCCGAAGAACATGATGCCGTCCCAGCCGGCCAGCTTCAGCACGCCGCCGAAGTCGCCGCCGCAGTTCGCATCGCCCCAGCCGCCCGTCAGCGGGCTCTTGCACACAACCTGCCACCGCTGCCCAAAGAGCGGCGTCCCCGTCAGCAGACCCGCGAACATGCCCAGCATGTTCTCCGGCCCGAGCGGGTCGGCACCCTTCGGCACCCGGTCCCACAGCATCCGGGCGCCGATGCCATAGCCGCCCAGGTACTGCCGATACAGCGAATCGTCCGGCCGCTCAACCGTAATCTCACCCGTGGTGAGATTCACGTTCAGCATCTTGCCGTTGTATCCCTTCTCCGCGAGAGAGCTGTTCGTTGCCGTTGCTGTCGTCAAGTTCTCTTGCCTCCCTGGCGCAGGTCGTGCCTGCTGCGCACTGCATCGTTGCCGTTTTCACGAACGCCCGCAATATGCTCGGCCTGGCATAGCGAAACCCCTACCCAAGCCCCTCCGCCAGCCGCGCTACATCGTCGGCGTCGTACCCCAGCACCTCCAGGAGCACCTCCATCGTGTGCTCCCCCAGGCACGGCGCAGGGCTCCGCGGCCCGCTCCGGTACCCGCTGATCACGAACTGGTGCCCCTCGTACGGCACCTCCCCCATCTCCGGGTGCACCATCGGGTGGAAGAACTCCCGGTGCGCCAGCTGCGGGTCGCGCAGCAAATCGCTCGATCGCTGCACCACCCCCGCGGGCACCCGCGCCCGCTGTAGCCGCTCCATCAGCGCATACCCATCCTGCCCGGCCGTCCATGCACCCAGCAGCGCGTCGAGCTCCCGCCTGCCAGCCAGGCGGCCTTCGACCGTGGCCCACCGCGGGTCGCGCACCCACGGCTCCCCGATGACCTCCCCCAGCCGCTGCCACGCCGCATCGTCGGGTACCGCGATCGCGATCCACTCATCCTCCCCCGCCACCGGGTACGCCCCGTGCGGCGCCATCGCCGGGTCGTCGTTGCCAGCACGCCGCGGCACCCTGCCGCTCAGCTGGTACTCAACAATCTCCGGCGCCAGGAAGTGCAGCGCCGCCTCCATCTGCGCCTGCTCGATCCGACACCCCTCCCCCGTCCGCTTCCAGCGGTCAATCGCCGCCAGCACGGCCGTCGCCAGGAAGCGCGGGGCAATCGTGTCCGTGTACGCCGTGAACGGGCCCGAAGGCGGCCGATCGTCCCACCCCGTCACCTCGTAGAAGCCGCTGATCGCCGCAGCGTGGTTGCCGTACCCGGCGAGCGGCGCTGCCGGCCCCGTCTGCCCCATCAGGCACGTCGAGACGTAGATCACATCCGGGTTCAGTTCCTTCGCCCGCTCGTAGTCGATGCCCAGGTCGGCCACCGTCCCCGGCGTGAACGACTCCACCACCACATCCGCCCAGGCAATCAGCCGCTCGGCAATCTCCCGCCCCTCTGCCGTCTTCAGCTTCAGCGCGATCGACCGCTTCGAGGTGTTGAACGCTCCGAAGAACTGGCTCCGGTTCGGCCCAAAAATCCCATCCTTGAACGGCCCGCCGACGCGCAGCCGGTCGGGCGGGTTTGCCGTCTCCACCCGGATCACGTCGGCGCCGTGGTCCGCCAGGTACTTCGCTGTGATGGGCCCCACCCCAATCCACGAGAAGTCCGCCACCTTCAGCCCCGCCAGCGGCAGCGTCCCTGGTGGCTCGCCCCCTGCCGGTACTCGTGCCGGGCGCCGGATCTCCGCCTGTGCCACGTCCTCCGGCGCGCCCTGGCCGAACTCGAGCGGCCCACACGCAATCCGCGCCCATGGCCCCGGCGCCCGCACCACCACCCCGGGCCGCACCTCCAGCTCCCGCCAGTACTCCCGCACCTGCAGGTGCACAAAATCCAGGATCTCCGGCACCGTCGTGACCGGCGCGAACGTCACGCCGCTCGCCAGCCCCAGCTCGAGCAGCTCCTTCTTCGTTTTTGTCCGCGTCCAGGCCGCCACCCGCTCCAGCACCTCCTCGTACCCGTACCGCAGCGGCTCGCCCTGCAGCACCTTAATGTCGTAGCGGGCCCACTCCTCCCCATCGACCCACTCCTCCGGCACGATCCCGTCGGCCGCCAGCCAGCGGATCATCGGCACCAGCGTCGCGCCGTTCCCCAGCAGCACCACCTCGCCATCGGCTGCCGGGTACACCATCGGCAGCGTAATGGTCCCCAGCTGCAGTGCCGTGCCCGCACGCTCGAAGTCCCGCCCCTGGATGGCGTGCGCGATCATCGCCTGCAGCCCGGTCCAGAACACCGCCGCCTGCACCGAAACATCCACCACCCGGCCGATACCGGTCCGCTCGCGCAGGTGATGCGCCACCAGCGCCCCCACCGCGCTCTCTGCCGCCGCATGGCGCCAGCACTGCGGCACCGAAACGCGCACCGGCGGCCGGTCCGGGTCCCCGTTCAGCGCCATCATCCCCCCCATGGCCGCCAGCACCAGGTCCGTCGTCTCGAACTCTGCATACGGCCCGTCCTGCCCGAACGGGCTCACCGCCACGTACACCAGGGCCGGGTTCGCGCCGAGCAGCACCTCCGGCCCGAAGCCACGCCTGGCCATCACGCCCGGGCCCGCATTCTCGAACACGAAATCGGCGCTCCGCACCAGGTCCAGGAACGCCGCCCGACCGCTGTCGCTGTCCAGGTCGAGCGTCACCTTCTGTTTCCCTCGGTGGTACACCGCCGCCGCCACCGGGTCGCGCGGCGATGCCCCCGGGGCCTCCACCCGCACCACCTCCGCCCCCAGGTTCGCCAGCATCATCGGGCCGAGCCCGGCCCGCTCATCGGTCAGATCGAGCACACGGTAGGGGCTGAGCAGGCTCATCGCTTCAGGGCTCCTTCGCCTCGATCCGGTCCAGCCGGCCCATCAGCTTCTGGTCAATCGCCACATGCCGCAGCAGCTCCCACGCCAGGAGCCCCACGCCCGCTACAATCCCGCCGGCCACCGCCAGCCAGCCCGTATCGTTGGCCGCACCGATGCCGAGCAGCACCGCGCCCGCTCCCGCAATCAGTGCGCCCGCCGCCGAGGTCGCGTGGCCCCGTTCGTCCGTGTGGAGGTCCCGAAGTCGCTGCATCCATCACCCTCGATACGTGGAATCGGTACGGAATATAGCAGCACGGCCACGGCCCTGCGCACGAAAAAGGGGCCCCGAAGGGCCCCCGTTCCATGCGGGGTGTCCCGCATCGCCCACCAGCCTGCTCAATTCGCCGGTGCTACCCAGTTCACCGTCGCCGGCGCCGTCGGCCGCAGCGCGATGAAGTACGCCGCGCCCGCCCGGAACGTCGTGAAGTCGTTCGCGCCGGGCACCCCCTCGCTCCCCGGGAAATACCCGAGCCAGCTCTGCGTCTGCGGGTTGAACAGCCAGATCGCGCCCACCAGCCCGCTGATGTTGGTCGTCCCGGCCTGTGTCCCGCCAATCGCCTGGCTGATCGGCTTGTTGTCGGCCCCCGCCCACACGATCAGCGTGAACGTCCGGTAGAGCGTGTACGTCGTCGTCGACGTCGACGTGTTGGTGAAGTTGTCCGCCGCCGTGTTGGCGCTGGTCCCGGCGGCGTTCGTCACCCGCACATCGACGACCCCCGCCGGCGTCCCGGCCGGTACCGTCGCCGTGATGGTCGTGCTATTCACCACGGTGAAGGTCGCAGAGACGCCGCCGAACGTGACCTGCGTGACCCCCACGAGGTTCGTGCCGGTAATCGTCACCGTCGTCCCGATCGGCCCGCTCGCCGGGTTGAGGCCCGTCACCGTCGGTACCGGCGTGCCCGTGCACGTGAAATCGTCGGCCGCCGTGTTCGGGCTCGTCCCGCCCGGCGTCGTCACCTGAACGTCAACGACCCCCGCCCCCTGCACCGGCGCCACCGCTACGATTTGCGTCGAAGAGAGGTACGTGAACGTCGCCGGCACGGTGCCGAAGACCACCGTCATCCCGCTCGAAGTGAAGTTCGCGCCCGTGATCGTGACGATCGTCGCGCCGTTGCAGGCGCCCTCCGCCGGGCTCAGGGCCGTCACCGCTGGCCCCGTCACGTAGATGAAATCGTTGGCGCTCCCGGCCGTCCCGTTCGATCCCGCTGGCGTCGTCACCACCACCTCCACCGTCCCCGCCGGGTGGGCTGGCGTCACGCACGTGATTGTGGTCGCACTCACGACGTTCAGCGACGTGCACGGGATCCCGTCGAACGTCACCAGCGTGGCGCCCGTGAAGTTCTGCCCGGTTATCGTCACCGTCGTGCCGCCGCTGGTCGGCCCGGCCCCGGGCACGATCGAAGTAATCACCGGCAGTCCGGTCGAATCGGTAATCGTCAGCGTTGCCGTCGATGGCGTCCCCAGGACGGCGCCACCGGTCGGGCTGCTCAGTTGCAAAATCACCGTCTCTGGGGCCTCCACCACCGTATCGACGATCGGCGTCACCGTGAACGTCTTCGGTGCTCCGTCGCCGCTTGCCCAGGTCAGCGTTCCGCTGGTCGAGGTGTAATCCGTCCCGGCGGTCGCCGTCCCGCCCGCCACGGTCGCGTACTGGACCGTCACGATGCCCGACGTCCCGCCCGTGCGGCTGACGGTGATCACGATCGGCCCGCCTGCCTCCGGCCCCGTGTACGTCGCCGAGGTGAACTGGATCGACCCTGCACCGTCATTGTCCACGATGGTCACCGTGTGCTGCGTGATGCTCCCGGCGCCTCCCCCGAACCCGGACGTCGGTGTCCCCAGTTCGAGGACGATCGTCTCGGTCGCCTCGGGGCTCGTGTCACCCACGATGGTGACGGTGCAGTACTTCGGTCCCGTATCGCCCGGGTTGAACGTGATCGTCTGGTTCGTGAACGTGTAGTCCACACCCCCTCCGGTAGCGGTCCCGGGGCTCGCAGCGAGCTTGCAGGTCACGCTATCTGTCCCCGAGGTGGCGCCGGTGCGCACCACCGCCACCTGGTGAACCTGGGTCCCGCTGTTCCCCTCCGTCACGTTCGATGTCGTCGCCTGGAAGGAGTACTTGGCTGGCCCGTCATCATCCACAATCGTAATGGTCGCGCTCGAGGGCGACCCAACGCTCGAACCAACCCCTACCGAGATGGTCGCGCTAAACGTCCGATTTCCATCATTGGCGGTGTTCTCAACGGTAGACACGTTGATTGTCCTGGAGTTCGGGTTCGGGTCCGCCGGGTTGAAGATGATGGTGTACGGCGACCCGGAGAGGTAATCGGTGCCCGCCACTGCGCTCCCGTTGGTCAGCGTCAGCGTAACCTCGACGATTGCCGTTCCGCCGCTCCGGTTGATGGTAATCGCGACCGCATCACCTTCGTCCACCGTGTACGAGCTTGCGCTCAGCGTAAACGTCCCATCCGCCCGTGCCTCGCGCACCCCGTACCCTGCAGCCGCCACCGCCCCCAGCAGCGCAACCAGCACAAGCAGCACCCGTGCGGGGGTAGCACGCACCCCCCTTGCAGTTCCAAGCATCGGCACACCTCCTGCCAGGTCCAGACGTCCGCTCGCGCCCGGGTGTTCCCGGCCGCCGAGCTGCACCACGTAACTCTAGTACCACGGGTCAAGCCCCTGCAGCATCACCTGCCCGGGAAATGGCGCCGCACCCGCCCCGGGTGCCGCCCCTCACGGCCGATGCCCGCGCGCCCGCGGCCCAAGCTGGTGCCGTTCGACCGCGTATGCCTGCTCCACCCAGTCGCACAGGATCGGCCGCGTGTCCCGCGGGTCGATCAGGTGCTCCACCCCAAACGCGTGCGCCGTCCGCAGCGGCGAACGCACCGCCCCCAGCTTCGCCATCAGCTCCGCCCGCAGCGCATCCGGGTCCTCCGCCGCCGCCAGGTCACGCTTGTACGCCGCCTCGATCCCGCCCTCCAGCGGCAGCGACCCCCAGTCGGCGCTTGGCCACGCATACCGCAGGTTCAGTCCCGCCGTGTTCGCATGCCCTGCACCGGCAACCCCGTACAGCCGCCGCAGGATAATCGTCACCCACGGCACCTTCGCCTGGAACACCGCCGCCAGCGCCAGTGCCCCCTTCCGGATCGTCCCTGCCTTCTCGCCCCACGTCCCAATCACAAACCCCGGCTGGTCGGCCAGGTTCACACACGGCAGATGGAACGTGTCGCACAGGTCCACAAACCGCGCCAGCTTCTCGCTCCCCTGCGCCGTCAGCCCCCCGCCGTAGTGGTACGGGTCGTTCGCCAGCACCCCCACCGGGTAGCCATCGAGGCGCGCGAACCCCGTCACCACGCTCTGCCCCCAGCCGGCGCCGATTTCGAAGAACGAATCCCGGTCGAACACGCTCGCGATGATCTGCCGCACCCGGTACGGCCGCCGCCGGTTCTTCGGGATCGCCCCGATCAGCCACTCGTCCCGCCGCTGCGGGTCGTCGCTCGGCTCCGACCGCGCCGGCTGCTCCCATGCGTTCTGCGGCAGGTACGAAAGAAACCGCCGGATCTGCTCGAACGCATCCTCCTCGCTCTCCGCCAGGTTATCCACCACCCCGTTGCGCCAGTGGATCTCCCACCCGCCAAGCTCCTCCTTCGTCACCCGCTCGCCCATCCCCGCTTCCACCACCGGCGGCCCCGCCACAAACACCTGCGAGGTGCCCTTCACCATCACGCTCCAGTGCGAGGTCACCACTCGTGCCGCTCCGAGCCCCGCTACGCTCCCCAGCGCCGCGGCCACCACCGGCACCTCCGAGAGATTCGCAATGACCGTGTCCCACCCCGGGTTCGCCGGGATGTACGTGTGCCCCTGCGTCCCCTGCGTTCGCACGCTCCCGCCACCGCCGGTGCCATCGACCAGCCGCACGATCGGCACCTTCAGCTCCCGCGCCATCCGCTCCGCGTACACCTGCTTGCCCGCAATCGCCGCATCGGCCGCTCCCCCGCGCACCGTGAAATCGTCGCCCCCAACAACGACCCGCCGACCGTTGATCCGCGCCATCCCCGCCACAAAGTTCGCCGGCCGAAAGCTCACGAGGTTGCCGTCCGCGTCGTACTCCGCCTTGCCGGCCAGCACCCCAACCTCCGCAAAGCTCCCGGGGTCCACCAGCCGCTCGATCCGCTCCCGCACCGTCAGCTTCCCGCCTGCGTGCTGCCGCTCGACGTTCTCCGGCCCGCCCATGCCGTATGCCATCTGCTCCCGCCGCCGGATCTCGTCGACCTCCGCCTGCCAGGTCTCATCCGCCTGCGTCATGGCCTGCTCCTTTCAGCTCCTGTCACCACGAACTCGCCCGCATTCTACGCCCGCACGCCCCTCTGCCCCCTGCGCTATCATCCCGCCGCCATGCAGCTCCTCGCCGGCCTTCGCGTCGCCGTCGAATCGCACTCCATCGCAGCAGCCTACGCCGCCTGGCTCCTCCGCGTGCTCGGCGCCGATGTTCGCCACACCTCCGCCCTCGACCCCGAAGGCCTCGGCGCGTTCCTCGCCCAGGGGGCCGCTGTCGCCCCCTTCCCCGAGCTCGAACCAGCGCCCGGCGAGCTCCTCATCACGGATGCCCCCGTCACCCCCGCCTCCCGGCGTCGCATCGAAGCGCTCGCCGCCGGCACCCCGGTCGTCTGGGTCACCCCCTTCGGCCTCGGTACCGTGTGGGAGCACGCACCCTCCACCTCGCTCACCCGCTACGCCGCCGGTGGTTGGATGTGCCACGTCGGCGACCCCGCGCGCGAGCCGCTCGCCCCGCCCGGGTCGCAGGACCTCTTCATCGCCGGCCTCTGGGCTGCTCTCGCCGCCCTCGCCGCCGCGGCCGATCCCGCCCTCTTCGAAGTCCCGGTCGTCGCCGGGCTCGCCGCCACCACCATCTACGACGCCATCGCCTTCCAGTACTTTGGCCGCCTCCGCGGCCGCGTCGGCGAGCGGTATGCCCCCACCCAGCCGACCATCGTCACCCTCCCCTGCGCCGATGGCTACATCGGCATCCACGCCGCCCTCCACGGCATGTGGGTCGCGCTCGCCCGCCTCTGCGGCCACCCCGAGCTCGTCGATGACCCCCGCTTCGCCTCCCCCACCGACCGCTCCGCCAACATCCGCGAGCTCGACGCCTATCTCCTCCCCTGGCTCGCCCGCCATACCCGCTGGGAGCTCTACCACCTCCTCCAGCGGGAGCGCATCTGCGCCAGTGCCCTCCCGACCGTCGACGAGGTCCTCGCCTCACCCCACCTTGCCGCACGCGAAGCCTGGCGCTCCGTCGCCACGCCTTCCGGCCGCGTCTACCGGGTTCCCGGTCCACCCGTGCGCGTCCTCGCCGAATCCGACTCTGTCTCCGCCAGTCGTGATGGCACCCCCGGCCCCTGGCGCACCGGCGCCCCCTGCGTGGTCGACCTCTCCATGGGCTGGGCCGGTCCGCTCGTTGGCCACGTCCTCGCCGCACTCGGCGCCGACGTCATCAAGGTCGAAAGCCACACCCACTTCGACTGGTGGCGTGGCTCTCGCCCGCCCGGCGATGACCCCGGGCTCGCCCTCCACGAGCGCTCCCACGTCTTCAATGCCGTCAACCGCGGCAAGCGCGGCCTCACCCTGGACCTCGCCAACCCGCGCGGCCGCGAGCTGGCCCTGCGCCTCATCGCCAGCGCCGATGTCGTCATCGAAAACTTCGCCCCCGGCGTCCTCGAGCGCCTCGGCCTTGATTGGCCCACGCTCGCGCAGCTCAACCCCGCCCTCGTCCTCCTCCGCCAGCCCGCCTTCGGTTCCACCGGCCCCGAGGCGTCCTACGTCGGCTTCGGCAACACCATCGAAGGCATGTCCGGCCTCACCAGCCTCGTCGGCTACGAAGATGGCCCCCCGACCATGCTCGCCAACGCCTGCGGCGACCCCGTCAGCGGGCTCATCGGCAGCGTCGCCGCCCTCGCTGCCCTCCGCGCCCGCGCCGCGGATGGCCGCGGCCGCCTCCTCGAATGTGCCCAGCTCGAAGGCTTCCTCCCCCTCGTCAGCGAGGCCCTCATCGAGTACCAGCGCACCGGCACGGTCCCCGTCCGCCGCGGCAACCGGCGCCCGCCGAACTGCCCCTCCGGGGTCTACCCGGCCGCTGGCGACGACGCCTGGATCGCCATCGACGTGCCCGACGACTCCGCCTGGGCCGCCCTCGCGAACCTCATCGCCGAACCCTGGGCCACCGACCCGGCCCTTACGACCGCCGCCGGCCGCGAGGCTGCACGCTCGACCCTCGATGCCGCCCTCGCCGCCTGGACCGCGCGCGCCCCCGCTGCCGAGACCGCCGCCCGCTGCCGGGATGCCGGGGTCGCAGCCGCGCCGGTCCACACCGAGGCCGACCTCCTCACCTTCGACCCCCTCGTGGCCGCCGGCTTCTGGGTCGGCGAAGAGCGCGAGCCGGTCGGCTTCCACCTCTACCCGGCCCTCGCCATCCGCCGCTCCGGCGAGCACATCGCCGCCGTCGGCCCTGCCCCGCACCTTGGCGAACACAGCCGCGCCGTCCTCGCCGCCATGGGGCTCACCCCTACCGAGATCGATGCCCTGGCCGCCGCCGGCGTCACCGGCACACAGCCCGCCACCCGTTCCTGAAACGGCGCCCTCCCGCATGCCCGCCGAACACGCAGGGGGCCGGCACCAGCGGCCGGCCCCCTGCGTGTTCCTCCGCGGGCCCTCAGTCCGCGACCAGAATCAGGGTCCCCGTCGTCGAGAGGCTCCCGCCCGTCCCGTTCACGATGCACGAGCGCGCGTTCGTCTGCTTCCCCGGCAGCCCCGTCACGCCATCCTCCGCGGTCCGCGAAAGCTGCCGGTATGCCTCCACCAATAACTGCATCCCGTACATCCCGGAATGGTTGAACGAAAGCCCGCCGCCGTTCGTGTTGATCGGGAACTTCCCGCCCGGCGCGGCATGCCCGTCCTTCCACAATCGGAAGCCCTCCCCGCGCGGCGCAAGCCCCAGCATCTCGGCGGTGATCCCGGCCGTAATCGTGAACGAGTCGTAGATCATCGCCATCTCCATGTCCTCCGGCCCCATCCCCGCCATCCGGTAGGCCGCCGCCGCCGATGCCGCCGCCGAGGTCGTCGTGAAGTCCTCCATCTCCAGCATGTTCTGGTGGCCCATGCTCTCGCCGGCGCCAGCAATCCACACCGGCTTCGTCTTCACGCTCCGCGCAACCTCCGGGCTCGCCACCAGCACCGCCCCGCCGTAGTCCGTCACCAGGCAGCAGTGCAGCAGCGTCAGCGGCCACGCCACCACTCGGGAGTTCTGGACATCCTCCACCGTGATGGGCCCGCCACCCGGGTTCGTCTCCTTCGAAAACATAATCGCCTTCGGGTTCAGCATCGCCCACTGCCGCGTCACCACCGCAATGTGCGCGAAGTCCTCCGGCGTCGAACCGAACCGGTAGTTGTGCCGCGTCATCGCGTGCGCATAGTTCGAAGGCGCCCCCGCGACGCCGTACGGCGCCTGGAAGAGCTGCCCCGGGTCCCACGGGTCAGGCGCACCACGCGGCCGGCCTGTCCCCCTGCCCCCGGTCGCCCGCGCCGACCACCCGTTCTCACCGTGGCTGATCAGCGCCACCTCGATGATCCCCGCGTGAATCGCCGCCAGCGCGTGATGCACATGCATCTCGAACGAACACCCGCCCACCGAGGTCGTATCGATGTACTTCGGGTGCAGCCCCAGGTGCTCCGCCAGCTGCGTCGACCACCCCGCGCTGAATACGCCGTCGATCCGCGAAATTGGGATCCCCGTCTGCTCGCTGACGTTCTTGATTGCCTCGATGTGCAGCTGCAGCGCCGTCTTGGGGGTCGCCGGGTAGCCAATCTCGTTGGCCTCGGCCGCCCCGATGATCGCCGCCGCGCGGGAAAGCTCTCCAGGCATCGCGCTACTCCTCCACCACGCGCCAGAACGGGAGGCTCACCTCGTCGCTCGCCCGCTCAAATTCCACACGCACCTTCGCACCAATGCGAATCGCCTCCGGCTTCGTCGGGTCCACCCCGCGCAGCACTGTGAACATCCGGTCCCCCTCGTGCAGGTCAATGTACGCCGTCACGAACGGCACCTCCTCGGCCCAGCCCCCAAACGCCCGGTGCTGCACCGCAAACGTGTGAATCCACCCCTCGCCCTTCCCCTCGATCCACGTGATCTCTCGCGAATGGCAGTGCGGGCACAGCAGCCGCGGGTACCAGTGCACCCGGTTGCACGTCATGCAGCGGGGCAGCATCAGCTTGCCTGCCTTCGCCCCCTCCCAGAACGGCCGGTTCAGTGGGTCGGGCTCCGGTATCGGTTTCGTATAGGCCATGGTCTCGCGCGAACCTCTCCTTCTTCCCGGCTGGCCGCCGCAGTGCGGGGCAGCACGCCGGGGTCCTTGCAACGCCGAACCTACGGACCGCCCCGGGGAGGGTCAACTATCTGGCCGGCCAGCTAGCGCCACCCACCCGCTACCGCTCGACACGACCCCGCAGCGCGAGGAGCGTGAGAGTTACCGTTACTGCCCCGATCCCCGCCACGGCCGCCCCGCCCCGCAACAGCGCTCCCGCGTCCCACCCCTCGGTCACCAGCGAACGCATCCCGAGCATGATGTAGGTCACCGGGTTGACCCGCGCCACCGCCTCGAGCCAGCCCGCAAACACCTCGAGCGGTGCAAACGTCGGCGCCAGGAACAGCAGCGGAAAGAACAGGATGAACCCCGCCTGTGCCGCCTGGGGGCTGCCCGTCTTGAGCGCGATCGCCACCCCAATCCCCGAATACGCCAGCGCAAACCCGAACGTCAGCACCAGCAGCACCACGAACCCGGCGATTCCCGTCGCAAACTCCGCTCCGAACAGCAGCGCGAGCACGACCACCGCGGTAGCCAGCACCGTCGCCTTGATGGCATCGGCCAGCATCCTGCCGAGCACCAGCGCCAGCCGCGGAACCGAGGTGAGCGCCAGCTTCTCGAAGTAGCCCGATTGGATGTCCAGCGTCATGGCCAGCCCCGCACCCGACGCCACGCCAGCAGCGCCCTGCAGCACCGCCACCGGGAGCTGGAACCCCTTGTAGTCGGCAACCCCGAACGCCTCCCGCGCCACCGACCCAACCGCACCAACCGTCACGACGAAGAAAAACAGCGGAATGAAGGCGTTTGCCGCATCGTTCGCCGGCTGGCGTACCGATTCACGCAACGCCCGCACGGTGAGCAGCCACGTGGCCCGCAACGTCGCAGCGCCTGTTCTCATGGCTCGCCCCCCGCCGGGCGCTCCCGTCCCGGCACATTCGCCTCCAGGTGATGCCCCGTGGCACGCAAGAACACGTCATCGAGCGTCGGCTGCGTCAGCACGAGCGAGCGTGCGGGCGTCCCGGCCTCATCGAGCGCCCGCACCAGCGCCGCAACGGCCTCCGCACCGTTCGGCAGGTAGACGGCGCACGCATCCCCGGTCCGCACCACGCGCTGCACCCCGCGAAGCCTCTCCAGCGTCGGCACCGCCCGGCTCGCCGCCTCCTCGCCCGCAAACGTCAGGGTCACCACATCGGTCCCGATGGCCGCCTTCAACGCCGCCGGGGACCCCTCTGCCACAATGCGCCCCGCGTCCATGATCGCCACCGTATGAGCGAGCCGGTCCGCCTCCTCCAGGTACTGCGTCGTCAGGAAAAACGTCACGCCCCGTTCCCGGTTCAGCTCCTCGACGTACCGCCACACCGATTCCCGGGTAATTGGGTCGAGCCCCGTGGTCGGTTCGTCCAGGAACACCACCCGCGGCTCGTTCACCAGCGCGCATGCCAGGTCGAGCCGGCGCTTCATCCCGCCGGAGTAGCCGCTGATCGGCCGGTCTGCGGCCTCCGTCAGCGTCACGACCTCCAGCAGCCGCGCCGCCCGCTCGCGTGCCTCCCGGGGTCCATAGCCGAAAAGCCGTGCCTGCAGCGTCACCAGCTGCCGCCCGGTCTGGAGCTCATCGAGCCCCACCTCCTGGAGCGCCACCCCAACCCGGCGCCGCACGGCTTCCGGTTCGGCCAGCACGTCCGCACCCGCAACCCGCGCCCTCCCCGCCGTCGGCTTCAGCAGCGTCGTCAGCATACGCACCGTCGTCGTTTTGCCCGACCCGTTCTGGCCCAGGAACCCGAAAATCCGACCCTCCGGGACCGCCAGATCGATGCCGTCCACCGCCCGGATGTCCGGGCGAAAATGCTTGGTCAGCCCTTCAGCCTCAATCGCGAGCAAAAGCGCGCTCCCGGCAATGCTGCTTCACATCCTGCGCCATAGAACATGTGTGCGCAACCGCGCCACCCACCCGCGTCCCCAGCCCCCTCCCGCCCTGCGCTATCATCCGCGCCGCGGCCCGGCCCGAGCGGGCCCGCACCCGGAGGTCTCGCCCCATGCCCCGTCTTCGCCAGGTCCCACGCGCCGAAGCCTCGCCCGTCGCGCTCGCCGCCTACGATCGCCTCTTCGGCGACCGCGACCCCGTCGCCCAGCCCGGCACCGCCACCGGCACCCCCGGCAACTGGTGGACCGTCTTCGCCCTCGTCCCCGATGTCCTCGCCCACGCCCAGGATGGCTTCGCCCTCCTCAACAGCCGCCGCCGCAGCCTTACACCCTACCAGCGCGAACTCGCCCTCGTCCGCACCGGCTACCTCGGCCAGAGCCAGTTCGTCTTCTCCCAGCACTGCAAGGCCGCCCGGGCAGCCGGCATCCCGGAGGAGAAGCTCCAGGCCATCCCTGCCTGGTCAACCTCCGCCAGTTTCGAGCCGGCCGAGCGGGCCATCCTCGCCTACACCGATGACCTCGTCCTCCAGGATGGCCGCGTCGCCGACGCCACCTTTGCCGCCCTCCGGGCCGCGCTCACCGAGGAGGCCATCCTCGAACTCACCTACGCCGTCGCCACCTACCGCATGCACGCGACCATCTGCCGCGCCCTGCGCCTCGAATACGACGACGTCGACGAGCGCATCGTCGAGGTCCCCGCGCCCGGCCAGGGCGGCGCCGCTCACGACATCATGGGCCAGATCTCCCGCTAGCCTGCCTGCCGCGCCGCCTGCTCCGCCGCACCGCTCGCGGCGATGTGCGCCTGCCAGTAGTGGTTGCACTTTGCCACCACCGTGATCACGCTCTTCACCTCGTTCTTCAGCCGGAACGAGGGGTGCGCCGGCACCAGCAGCCGCTCCTCGTCGCAGCGCGCATCCACATTTTCCAGGATGATCGACGCCGCCATCCACGCCGCCATCTTCTTCGACCTGCACGTCACCGCCAGCCAGCCCGGCTCCGCAGGCTCCGAAAACAACCCTGTCGTCTCGTAAATCCCCCGCCGGATCTCCGCAATGGCGTCGATCTCCTCGTTCGCGGGCACCTCCAGCGGATGCTCGAGCGCGCGCAACGCATCCTCCTCGCCCCGGTGCGGCGGCCCGCCGTACAGCGCTAGCTCGCAGAACCCCTGCCACATCGCGCCCCAGTCCGGCCGCCCGTCCTCGCGATGTACGAACGGCGCCGAGCTCATGCTCGCTGCCTTCGAGGTCGGCGGCGCGACGAACTTCACCTCCCAGCTTCCCCCTTCGTCCGTCAGCCGGTCCAGCGTCGCCTCCAGCGGCGCCACCTCGCTCACCGCCAGCGCCACCGGCGCCCCGCAGAACCCTGCAAACGACCGGCACAGCTCCTCGACATCGATCAGCAGCTCCGCCGGGAATCCCCGGTGGACCACCACCGCCAGCGTGGGCACCGCCGGGGTGCTGGCCGAACCATCCGTTACCATGCTCGTCTCCGTCTGCTCGCTCATGCCATGGATTCTGCAGTCATTTGCAGGTGCAGTAAACTGCGCGAAAAGCCCCGGAGGCGCACCGTGCCCCTCTACGACTACCGCTGCGAACGCTGCGGCCTGGACTTTGAAGTCTCCCGCAGCATCAAGGACTCCGGTATCCCCGCCGACTGCCCCGTCTGCTTCGAGCCCGCCCGGCGCGTCTTCACCCCGCCCATGATGACCTTCACCCGCGGCGCTGCCCGCGAAAGCCTGCAATCGCCCGCGCCGCGCTCCGGCGGCGCGCGCTGGTCCCACCACGGCCACAGTCACGGCCCCGGCACCCGCCCCCACTCCCACTGACCCCACTCCCGCGCGGTAGACTCCCCGCGTGGATCCAGCGCTCCGCCAACGCCTCCGCGCCATCGTCGGCCCCGCGCACCTCCTCGACGACCCCGACACGCGCGCCTCCTACGAGACCGACTGGACCCGCCGCTTTACCGCACCCGCTGCGGCCGTCGTTCGCCCCGGCTCCACCGAGGAGGTCGCCGCCGTTCTCCGCCTCTGCTCCGAAGCTCGCCTCCCCGTCGTGCCGCAGGGCGGCAATACCGGCCTCGTTGGCGGCAGCGTCCCCCGCGGCGGCGAGCTCCTCCTCAGCCTCCGCCGCCTCCAGGCCATCGAGTCCCTCGACCCCGTCGCCGGCGAGGTGACCGCCGCCGCGGGCGTCACCCTCGAGCAGCTCCAGCAGGCCGTTCGCCCCCACGGCTGGGACGTCGGCGTCGACCTCGCCTCCCGCGCCAGCGCCACCATCGGCGGGATGGTCGCCACCAACGCCGGCGGGGTCCGCGTCATCCGCTTCGGCCCCACGCGCCACCACGTCATCGGCATCGAAGCAGTCCTCGCCAGCGGCACGGTCATCCGCCGCCTCCCCGGCCTCCTCAAGGACAATTCAGGCTACGACCTCCCCGGCCTTTTCACCGGCAGCGAGGGCACCCTCGCCGTCATCACCCGCGTCCGCCTCCGCCTCGTCCCGCAGCGTCCGTTCCGCGCCGTTGCCCTCCTCGGCCTCCCGTCCCTCGCCGATGCACTTGCGACGGTCCGCGCAGTCCGGGCCGCCGTCCCCGGCCTCGAAGCCGCCGAAGCCTTCTTCCCCGAAGGTCTCGAGCTCGTCTGCCGCCATGCCCGCCTCCCCGCGCCGTTCCCCACGTCCTGGCCCTGCTACCTCCTCCTCGAATGCGCCGGTCCGTCCGACCCCGCACCCGAACTCGCTCGCGCCCTCGAACCCCTCGCCCACGCCGGCGCCGTCCACCTCGCCCAGGACCGCCCCGGTCGCGACCGTCTCTGGGCCTACCGCGAGCGCCACACCGAGGCCATCTCCGCCGAAGGCATCCCCCACAAGCTCGACGTCACCCTCCCCGGCCCGCAGCTCCCGGCCTTCGAGCACGAAGTCCGCCGCCGCCTCGCCACAGTGGCCCCCACGGCGCGCCCCATCCTCTTCGGCCACGCCGGCGACGGCAACCTCCACGTCAACATCCTCGGCGTCGACCCCCACGACGACCGCCCCGATGCCGCCGTCCTCAAGCTCGTCGCCGACCTCGGCGGCTCCATCAGCGCCGAGCACGGCATCGGCGTCGCCAAGAAACCGTGGCTGCACCTCACCCGCTCGCCTGCCGATATCCATGCCATGCGGGCGATCAAGCGGGCGCTCGACCCGGCGGCCATCCTCAACCCCGGCGTCATCTTCGACCCCGAAGATCCGCCCCCCGGGGCGTGACCCGATGGCCTACCAGCTCCACGACCACGGCCGTTGTGTCGAACTCCGCCTCTACGATGTCGTCCTCGGCATCGAGCTCCCGCCCGAGCCCTGGTACGACCGCGTCGTCCGCGTCGGCCGCCTCCTGGTCGATGCCTCCGGCGTTACCGAGGTCCGCGCCGATACCCTCTGGCTCGCCGCCTTCGTTCGCTCGGTGCAGTCCCGCGGGAGCTTCCGCACGGCCGTCGTGGCCCCGTCGCCGCTCGTCTTCGGCACGTTCCGCCAGGTGCTCGCCTATCGCGGCGAGCTCCCCCACGACGCGCCCGTCCAGTTCTTCCAGTCCCGCGAGGATGCGCTCGCCTGGCTGCTCGGCCCCGCTGCCTAGGAGCCCTCTGCCCGCACCGCCCCGGCCCGCTCCCGCACCTCCGCCATCGCCCGCGGCAGGTCGTCCACGTCCCGTTCCCGCGCAGGCTCGGTGAAGACGAACGTCACGCGCCCCACCTGCCGGCCGAGCGCATGCTCCACAGCCAGCGCGTACGCCGCTCCCTGCAGCCGGTACCGCCTCATCAGCTCGTTCACGTCCTCATCCGAGCGCACCGCGTCCGTCTTGTAGTCGACAATCCCCAGCGTCCCGTCGTCCGTCTCGTACAGCAGGTCGATGAACCCCTCGATCAGCACGCCCTCCACCTCGGCGCCCACATACACCTCCCGCCACCAGCGCCCCGTCGCGATGGCTTTCTTCACGCTCGCGGATTCCAACGCATTGCGCGCCAGCCGCGCCACCTCGGCGGCACGGTCGGGCACCCCCTCAGCCTCGGCCTGTGCGCGCGCGGCCTCCTCGATGCCATCCGGCTCCGCAAGGTCGATGCTCTGCAGCACCGCATGCACCGCCCGCCCGATCGAGGTGCCGGCTCGACCCCGCCGCCACGGCTCCTCCGCGGCCGCCGGCGGCTCCTCCGGCTCGTTCACCTCCGCGAGCTTCGTCGCCGCCGCCACCCGGGCCGTCCCGAGCTCGCGGGCCAGCCGTTCACGCTCGGTCAGCCATGCCTCCCGGTCCGGGACGCTCCCCGTCTGGGCGGGCGGTGGTGCATCGGCCACGCCGGGCCCGCCCTCCGCCGGCTCGTACCATTCCCACAGCCCGCCGGCCACACCTTCGTGGAGCACGCCCTCCAACTGTTGGGCGATGGAACCCTTCGCGTCCCGGTTCGACCGGATGAGCGACACCACCAGCGCCCGCTTCGCCCGCGTCGCCGCAACGTAGAAGAGCCGCACTCGTTCCGCGTCCTCGTGCTGCTGCTCCTCATCTTTCCTGTCGCGAAACCCCGCGGTCTCAAGGCCGAGCTCCTCCCTGCCCAGGCGCACCTCGGGCAGCGTGGCGGGGTCCGCTGGCCACCATACCTCCGCACCGTCGCTCCTCGCCCTGGCGGTACCCAGCCCCATGAGGAACACCACCGGGAACTCCAGCCCCTTCGCAGCATGGACCGTCATCACGCGCACCGCGTCGTCGTCCGGCTCCGGCACGATCGCCTCGTTCACATCCGCCCCCTCATTCGCCTGCTGCTCCAGCCACTCGATGAACTGCCGGAGCGTCGCCACCGCACCCCGGACCGTCAGCGCCCGCGCCTGCTCCGCCAGGATCCGGTACCGCCGCCACGCCCCTCGAGGGCGCCGGTCGGCAAGCGCCAGGAGCAGACCGTGCCGCTCCGTCAGCACCCGCTCGATCATCCCCGAGGGCCCCAGCGCGCACCGCTCATCGTGCCAGCGCCGCAGCGTCGCCAGCGCCTCCCGCACGCGCTCGGGGCACTCCTCGGGCGACTCCTCGCGATACGACCACCGGCCCCGGGCCGCCACGTGCCGCACGAGCTCAGCATCCGTGCACGCGAAGAACGGCGACCGCAGCGCCGCAACCAGGGCTATCCGGTCCGTCGGGTCGTCGATCGCCGCCAGCACGTTCCACAGGTCGCGCACCTCCTGCGTTGCGTACAGCAACGACCTGCTCTCAATCCGGAACGGGATGCCCCGGTCCGTCAGCGCCCGCTCCAGCGTGCCGAGCCCCGTCCGCCGCGGCAGCAGAATCGTGATGTCCGCGAACCGTGTACCCCCGTCGCTACCCGTCCAGTTCTTCGCCCGCGCCTCCAGCACGCCCGCGGCCACCCGCTCGGCCTCCAGCTCCCGGGCCTGCAGCGCGTCGAGCCCCTCCTGGTTCGCCAGCACCCGCACCGGCTGGCCGTCGTCGGCACCCGGCCTCGCCTCGAGCGGCACCCACGGCGCCTGGTGCGCCGCACCGCCGAACAGCCGCTCGCACACCGCATTCACCCAGCCGATGATCCGCCGCGTCGACCGGAAGTTCGTGGTGAGCTGCGCCTTCTGGGCGCCGAACGCGCCCTCCGCCGCCCGGTACACCCTGATGTCGGCCCGCCGGAACCGGTAGATCGACTGCTTCGGGTCGCCCACGAAGAACAGACGCCCGGGGTTCGGCTGCGCCGTCTGCCACGGGTCGCGGAACGCGGGCCCGCACGCGATCAGCGCCGCCAGCTCCACCTGCACGGGGTCCGTATCCTGGAACTCATCAATCAGCAGGTACGGGTACCGCTCGTGCACGGCCTGCCGCACCGTTGCGTCCTTCCGCAGCAGGTCCGTCGCCAGCACCAGCAGGTCGCTGAAGGTCAGGCGCCCCGCCTGCCTTCGCTCGTCCGCGTATTGCAGCGCGAACGCCTGCACCCGCGGCAGCAGATGGCCCAACGCCCACGTCGCAATGCTGCCGCGCCACTCCACGAAGTTCTGTCTTACGGGCTCCAGCGGCCTGCCCTTGCCCAAGTCCGCTCGTATTTTCGGCGCCCGCCCCGCAAGCGTGATCAGGTCGGCCAGTCGCACCTCGCGCTCTCCCCCCCGCGCCTGGTCGTACGCTCTCCAGGTCTCGTCGAGCCGGTCCGCGTACGGTTCCAGCTCTTCAAGGTGCGTCTTGAGCGCATCCGTCGCTCGCGTTCGGTCGACGTTCGCGAGGTCATCGGCGAGCGGCGGCTCCCAGTCCGGCTCCTCCGCCGGCGCCTCGAATTCGGTGCCCCGCAGCCGATCCCAGTTCCGCGCGAACTCCAGCGCCAGCGCCCGCAGCTGCCTCGGCTGCAGCCCAAGTGAATACGCCGCCACCAGCGGCCGCCGGACCGTCTGATCGGCTTCCAGCTCGTCGAGGAACCGCCGCACCCGCTCGCTCGCCTCCAGGGCTTCCTCCGTCCCGTCGAGCACATCGAACTCCGGTGGGAGCCCGGCCTGCAGGGGATGCGCGGCGAGCAGCTTGCGCGCGAACGCGTGGATCGTCTGGAACGCCGCCTCGTCCAGCCGCTCGATCGCCGCCCGGCAGCGCTTCCGCTCCTCCTCCCCGAACACCCCGGTCGTGTCCTGCGCGGCCTCCTCCAGCCGCGCCCGCACCCGGTCCAGCAGCTCCGCCGCGGCCTTCTCTGTGAACGTGATCGCGGCAATCTGCTCTGGTGTTGCCCCCCGGGCGATCAGCGCCACGATCCGGTTGACCAGCGCCGTTGTCTTGCCGGTGCCGGCGCCCGCCTCCACGAAGAGTGTCGCGTCCAGGTCCCCGACAACTCGCTCCCGCGCCTGCTGGTCTGGCAGGGTCATGGCCCCACCTTCCCGCCGCTCCCGCCCGCGCCACCCGCCGGCGTCCCCGCCGCGTTGCGCAAGACGAGATCCCGGAACCGGGCCAGCCGGGCATCCTGGTGCAGCCGTTCGGCCACGATATCCCGGTCGCCCGCCGGGCATACCCGCTCGAAGGGGCAGAACCCGCAGTTCTCCCAGCTCCCCCACGACGATGGCTTCCCGGGGTTCATGGGAAAGAGCCCCCTATCCCGCACGGCGATTGCTTCGCGTACCACCTCCCGGAAGGTGGCCTCGGTCTCGCCGTCGAGTTCCACCTCGATGCGCTTGAACCCCCCCTCTTCGGAGACGAACCAGTACACGGCTCGCACCGGGGTTTCGTTCCCATCGCCACGAGCAGCCCGCGCGTAGATCGGCAGCTGCAGCAGCCAGCCCCCCTTCTTCGCCGCCAGCCCGCTCCCGCCCTCCTGTTCGAATGGCTCAGTCTTGCCGCTCTTGTAATCGATCACCACCAGGCTCCCATCCCTTCCCTCGTCCACCCGGTCGGCCTTCCCCGCCACGCGGAGCGCACGGTCATCGCCCAGCTCCAGCACCAGCGGCTCCCTCCCGAACCGCCGCCCAAACGCCGGCTCCGCGTCGCGGATACTCGTCCCAAGCTGTCCGCGCCACCGCTCGTCCTCGTCGAGGAACCGCTCAAGGTCCTGCCGCAACTGTTGCCGGCGTGCCTGCCACGCCGCTGGCCGACCGGTCACGCCCAGCCGCTCAAACTCCTCGAACTTCCGGTCGCCAATCTCCAGCAGCAGCTTCCGCTCATCCTCCCGCCACGCGCCCTCGATGCCGTCGGTGCCGCGCCGCTTCTTCACCTCGTTCACGAACTCCTCGAGCACCTCGTGCAGCAGCGACCCCCGCGTCGCCGGGTCGATCGTATCGAGCTCCTCCGGCTTCTCCACCTCCGAAAGCCGCAGCTCCTGCTCCAGGAAGAACCGGAACGGGCAGCGCGTGAGCGTCTCGAGCGCCGTCGCCGAGTACTCCCGCTCCGGGTCAGCCACCAGCTCGCCGGCGTCGCCGGTCCACGGCCCGATGCTACCCATGGCGCTCGCCCGTGCCCGGGCCGCCCGCGCCTCGATGCCATCGGCAACTCCCAGCGTTTGTAGCAGCGCATGCTCTCGCGGCGTGCCCTCCGCCCGGCACACCTCTGCCAGGTCCCGCTCCGCCGCCTCTCCGAACACGTCGCCCGTCATCACCCACGCCGGGAACGACGCCACGACATCCAGCCACGCCGGCCGGTCGCCCCCGTCCGCGACCCACCGTTCGAGGTCGTTGACGAATACCGGCGCCCCGTGCAACGCGGCGGCAGCCTCGAAAAACCACCGCGAGGGCAGCGCCGGCCGCTGATCCCGCAGCGTCGCCCGCGGCACGGTCAGCGTCACCGTGGTGGCCATCCCCACCACCGAAAGGTACGCTCGCCGCTCCTCCAGCTCCCGCTCATTCGCCCGCGCCACTGCCCCATCCAGCCGGGCACGGACCCGCTCAGGCAGCAGCGGGTCGTCGCCTGGCTGCGGCGGGTACACCCGCTCGGCCATCCCCAGAATGAACACGTGCTCGAACGCCATGCCGGCAGCCTCCGCCACGCTTCCTGTGAACACCCCCTCGCCGAGCTGCC
>FWPU01001228.1_pt1 | contig 28785 bp, 27 predicted proteins | sample 2228361 | NCBI WGS metagenome assembly FWPU01 (sample SAMEA103939777, study PRJEB20133) | metagenome | reverse complement strand
ACTGATAGATGGTCAAACGAAAAAAATCTTGACAATCAAGAGGCTAATATTTAGAATTAAATTGAATCCTTCCGTTAAGGACGGCAATTAAACTCAAGAAACTCTGCCTTGAGACCTAATCTGATTTAATCCCTTTCAGGAAACCCAAAAGGTTCTTCATGTACGTGGGAGCTGAAAAGAGGGTTTGAATTTACACACCAATGAAAATAATATTGAGGATCAGAAATAATCCTTTATGCCATCTTAGAATTTGAGGAAACTTAGAAATTCAATCCTGCTTTTCGAAAAAAGTTGGGTTAAAATTTTAATATTTAGGGAGTGGCAATGAATATTGTTGAGCTAAAAGAGAAAAAAATTAGTGAACTTAATAAATTAGCCAGGGAGTTAAATGTAGAAGGCGCTAGTAGTATGCGCAAGCAGGATCTTATCTTCGCTATCCTGCAAGCTCAGACCGAGAAAAATGGTCTAATTTATGGAGAGGGTGTATTAGAGATTCTTCCTGATGGTTTCGGTTTCTTACGCTCTCCTGATTTTAACTACTTGCCAGGTCCCGATGATATCTATGTCTCTCCTTCGCAAATCCGCCGATTTAATCTTAGAACGGGCGATACCATAGCTGGACAGATTCGACCCCCCAAGGAAGGAGAGAGATATTTTGCCCTCCTTAAAGTAGAAGCAGTGAATTATGAAGAGCCGGATTTAGCTCGGGAAAAAATTCTATTTGACAATTTGACTCCGCTTTATCCAGATGAAAGGATTAAATTAGAGGTAGCTGGCGAAAACAACATGTCTATGCGCATCATGGATCTGCTGACTCCTATTGGTAAAGGTCAAAGAGGTTTGATCGTTAGCCCTCCCCGAGCAGGAAAAACTATGATCCTTCAAGCCATAGCGAATAGTATTACGGCCAATCATAAAGAGATGATTCTGATCGTTCTCTTAATTGATGAACGGCCTGAAGAAGTTACGGATATGCAACGGTCGGTAAAGGGAGAAGTAATCAGTTCCACCTTCGATGAACCGGCCCAACGGCATGTGCAAGTAGCCGAGATGGTTCTGGAAAAGGCTAAACGCTTAGTCGAACATCAAAAAGATGTAATAATCCTTTTGGACAGCATCACCAGGTTAGCGCGGGCTTATAATGCCGTAATCCCGCCAAGCGGGAAAATTCTTTCAGGAGGAGTTGACTCTAATGCCTTGCATAAACCAAAGAGATTTTTTGGAGCAGCGCGAAATGTAGAAGAAGGAGGCAGCTTAACTATTATTGCCACCGCTCTAATTGACACGGGGAGTCGTATGGATGAAGTTATCTTTGAAGAATTTAAAGGTACAGGTAATATGGAGATTGTCTTGGATCGGAAATTGGCCGATCGGCGCATCTTCCCCGCTATAGATATTAATAAATCTGGAACCAGGAAAGAAGAGTTACTTTTGACTCCTTATGAATTAAATAGAGTCTGGATCTTACGTAAGTTATTACAGCCATTAAATTCTATAGATGCTATGGAATTCCTTTTGGATAAGATGAAGGGAACTAAGAGTAATGGGGAGTTTTTGGACTCCATGAGCCGATGATTTAGCAAAATTAATGAAACTACAGAGGAGGCTAAGCCAATGAAAAAAGGTATTCACCCCCAGTTTATGGAGGCGGTCATTAGATGTGCTTGTGGCAACGAGATTCGCACTCGTTCGATCAAGAAAGAAATTTCGGTGGAAATCTGCTCGCGATGTCATCCTTTTTTTACGGGGAAACACAAACTCATAGACTCGGCGGGTAGGGTGGAACGCTTCCAGAAAAAATACGGTCTTAAATAAGCAACCACTATCATTTTAAAATTAAAAAATATTGACAACTCTATGGCCATAGCTCAGAGATTAGACAAGATGTTTGAGAAGCTTCAAGAAGTAGAGGACCGTTATGTAGAATTGGAGAGACTTCTTTTTGATTCTACAATGTTGCAGAATCCAAAGGAGATGCAAAAATTCGCTCGCGAAAAAGCTAGTATCTCTAAAGTTGTTGAGGCTTATCGGGAATACAAAAAGGTAAAAGAGGAGATCGCGGATAATCAAAAACTCCTGGCCGAGGCGGAAGAAGAGGAGCTAAAGGAATTGGCCAGGGCAGAATTGCAAACATTAAAGGAAAAGTTAGCTAATCTAGAGAAAGAAATAAAGATCCTTCTCTTGCCTCGCGATCCTAGGGATGAGAAGAATATATTTTTAGAGATTCGGGCAGGAACTGGCGGGGAGGAGGCCGCTCTCTTTGTGGCCGATCTTTTTCGGATGTATGCCAAGTTTGCAGAAATGAATCGCTGGCGGGTTGAAGTAGTCAGCCAAAACCCCACTGGTCTTGGAGGCTTTAGAGAGATAATAGCCTTGATCGAAGGCAAGGGAGTGTATAGCCGCTTAAAATATGAGAGTGGCGTGCACCGCGTCCAACGTGTACCCATCACGGAATCTTCGGGACGCATCCATACTTCGGCCGTGACTGTGGCTATTTTGCCAGAAGCCGATGAGGTGGAAGTAGAAATTAATCCCAATGATTTACGGATTGACGTCTTTCGGTCTTCTGGCCCCGGGGGCCAAAGCGTCAATACTACAGATTCTGCCGTCCGTATCACCCATCTGCCCACAGGCCTCGTTGTCTCCTGTCAAGATGAGAAATCCCAACACAAAAATAAGGCTAAGGCCTTGAAGGTTCTCCGGGCCCGACTTTGGGACAAAATGATGGAAGAGCAACGGGCCCAGATCTCGGAAGAGCGAAAAAGTCAAGTTGGGACAGGAGATCGCAGTGAACGAATTCGTACTTATAATTTCCCCCAGAACCGAGTTACGGACCATCGATTAGGACTCACTTTGCATCGCTTAGATAGTATTTTGGAAGGAGATCTGAACGAATTACTCGATGCCCTGCACACCCATTTTCAAGCCGAGGCTCTTAAGTCCCACTAAAAGGAAGAGACACAATTGCCCGCCAATTCCTGGACCATCTTGAAAATTATTCGTTGGACAGAAGAGAGATTTAAAAAAGAAGGTATTTCTTGTGCTCGGCTGGAGGCCGAAGTTCTATTAGCAGAAACTTTAAGTACAGACCGAGTTGGATTATACATTAACTATGATCAGCCACTGGCCCCGGCAGAGTTAAACCGGTTCATAGAAATGGTGCGCCGGCGCTTAAAAAGAGAGCCTTTGGCCTATATAATTGGCCAGAAAGAATTTTGGTCTATGGCCTTTAAAGTTACGCCGGATGTATTTATTCCCCGGCCAGAAACGGAGATTCTAGTAGAAGAGGCTATAAAAATATTGGCGAAGGAAAGGAAAAAAAATGGGTCGCTAAAAATTTTGGATATAGGTGCGGGAAGCGGAGCCGTAGCCATTACCTTAGCTAAAGAATTACCCGATGCTTATTTGGAGGCTACGGAAATATCCACAAAAGCCTTGGCGATAGCTCGGGAAAATGCCCGCACCCACGGAGTAGCTGAGCGGATCAATTTTAGGCATGCAGATATGTTTCTGCCTACAGGTGGGCCATATGATCTTATCGTAACTAATCCCCCTTATGTACCCCGTCGTGACCTTTCCGCACTCCCCCCAGAAGTGCGCTATTTTGAACCCCCTCTGGCCTGGGATGGAGGGGAAGACGGTTTGGACTTTTTTCGGCGCCTTCTTCCCCAGGTAAGCAAGTATCTGCGAACCCAAGGGTGGTTTCTGGCGGAGATTGGCGCGGGCCAAGATGAAGAAATAAAAAAAATCGCTAGCAAAAGCCCTGATTTGAATACGGGTATTTTGGAACGCGATTTAGCAGGCATTAATAGGGTATTTAAAGTAAGGAAAGTAAAATAAAGGAGCGGCCCATGGAGAAGATGATTATCGAAGGTGGCCATCGATTGGTAGGGGAAGTAGCCGTGAGTGGAGCGAAGAATTCAGCCTTACCCCTTTTTGCGGCATCCTTATTGGTAGAAGGTAGGAATACTTTAGAAAACGTGCCTGCCTTGGCTGACATTTTAACGATTAGCGAACTTCTGCAGGGTATGGGGGTTAAAATTGAGGGTACTTGTGGCACAGTCCACCTGAATGCCTCAGGAGTGCACTCTTACGAAGCTCCCTATGAATTAGTTAAAACCATGCGAGCCTCGGTCTTGGTTTTGGGACCTCTACTAGCTAAATGGAAAAGGGCGCGTGTCTCTCTACCTGGAGGATGCGCCATTGGAGCGCGGCCTATTGATCTGCATTTAAAAGGCTTAGCGGCCTTAGGAGCAAGTATAGAAATTAAACATGGATATGTAGAAGCAAAAGCCGATCAACTTCTGGGAGCTAAAATTTATTTTGATATTCCCTCGGTAACAGGGACTGAAAATATCATGATGGCTGCCGCTTTAGCGAAAGGGAGAACTGTCTTGGAAAATGCCGCCCGTGAGCCAGAAGTAACCGAGTTAGGAATAGTTTTAAACAAAATGGGGGCCAAAATCCAAGGCATAGGTACAGATGTCCTTATCATTGATGGCGTTAAAGAGCTAAAGCCTTGCCAACATAAGATCATGCCTGATCGCATAGAAGCAGGAACGCTCATGGTGGCGGCGGGAATTACGCAAGGAAATATAAAACTACTCCACTGCAATTTAAATCATATGGAAGCAGTGGTTACCAAATTTCGGGAAGCCGGATTAGAAATCTATGAGGAAGAAAGCGGCGTAAGAGTAATTGGGCCTGTAAATATCAAGTCAGTAGATGTCAAAACTATACCCTACCCAGGATTTCCCACGGACATGCAAGCTCAGATTATGGCCTTGATGTGTGTGGCCAATGGCCTTTCCGTAATTACTGAGACTATATTTGAAAACCGCTTTATGCATGTGAGCGAGCTTAGACGAATGGGGGCAGATATTCGCATAGAAGGGCCGAATGCCATTGTGCGCGGATTACCTAATTTAACCGGAGCACCGGTTATGGCTACTGATTTGCGGGCCAGCGCCTCCTTAGTTTTAGCTGGCTTAACAGCTGATGGAGTAACCGAAGTTTCGCGCATCTATCATTTAGATCGGGGTTATGAAAGATTAGATGAAAAGTTGGCGCGGCTGGGAGCGAAGATCACCCGCGCTAAAGAGTAAAATCATGAGAATATTAATTTCTGGTCAGAAAGGTTTTGTCCAATTTTTAAAGAGTCTAGCTCATAAGCGAATCTCCGCCGAAAAAAAAGTAGAGCGGCAAACGAAGATGATTTTGCAGGAAGTAAAAGAAAAAGGTGACCAGGCCCTGCTAAAGTTTACCCGTTTATTCGACCAATGGCCGGCGACCAAAGAGAGTATTTTGGTGTCCCCGCGGGAGATAAGAGATGCGCTTAAGAGCTTAAAGCGCAAAGAAGTGCAGACCTTAGAGATGGCCGCAGAACGAATAGCCAAATTTCATTATCTTCAGAAAAAGGAAACTTGGCTCTTCGCCGAAGATAACGGGAACATATTAGGGGAATTAATTCGCCCTCTGGAACGAGTAGGGATCTACGTACCTGGCGGAAAAGCCGCTTATCCTTCCAGTGTTTTAATGAACGCTATTCCAGCGCAAATAGCAGGAGTACCCCAGACGATCATGGTCACTCCTGCTTTTAAGGGAGAAATAAAACCAGCTGTCCTAACGGCGGCGGCGATTGCCGGGGTAAAGAAAATATTTAAAATAGGGGGAGCTCAAGCCATTGGAGCTTTAGCCTATGGCACAAAGCTTGTTCCCCCGGTTGATAAGATAGTGGGACCAGGAAATATTTATGTGGCCACGGCTAAGAGGTTGGTGGCCACAGAGGTGGCTATTGATTCTGTGGCTGGACCAAGTGAAATTCTAATCATTGCGGATAGCCAGGAGGATCCCTCTTTTATTGCTGCTGATCTTCTCTCTCAAGCAGAACATGATCCTCAGGCGCGGGCTTTTCTTATTTGTTTTTCCCGGACGTTGGCCGAGAAAGTGCGCCAAGAAATAGAGCGCCAACTGGCCATTTTACCGAGAAGGGATATTGCTACTCAATCGCTGGGGAAAGGGGGGGCCATTTTAGTCGTCAAATCTGTAGCCGAAGCGGTAAAAATTTGCAATGAAATAGCTCCCGAGCATTTAGAGTTGGCTGTAGCAAACCCTTTTCGACTTGTAAAAATGATCAAGCATGCGGGGGCCATCTTTTTAGGCCAAGGTTCCCCAGAAGCTATCGGAGATTATCTTGCTGGGCCTAACCATGTTCTGCCCACTGGGGGAACGGCCCGCTTTTCTTCTCCCTTAGGAGTTTACGATTTCCAAAAGAGATCAAATTTAATCTGTCTTTCTCCTGCCGGGCTGCAAAATTTATCCGCTCAAGCCAAAATCTTGGCCAAGATGGAAGGCTTGGATGGCCATGGAGAGGCGGTGAGCTTGAGGATTGAAAAATGGAGGGAAAGGGCGAGATAATCCCCGGTTACCTCTGGCCCTCTCGCCCAACTATGGTCATAAACTAATTATGACACAGTCTCCAATGGCGGAAGAAGTATTAAATCTCATGCGCACTCCTTACTCGATCTAAGATAATTGCCCTAAAGGATGAGCTAATTTTATCCAAACCTTTGGCATTTGAGCTTTATTAAAATAAATACTTATTTTGTTTATGACGACAGCAAAACTCTTATCTTTAAGAGATTTAAAAAATTTGCCAAATTTTGAGATATGGCTATTAATCCAAGAAATAGCCCAAAGACGCAAGGTAAAAGTTTACCTTGTTGGAGGAGCGCTAAGAGACATATTCTTGCAGAAACCCCTGAGTAAAGATATTGATTTCTTAGTGGAGGGAGAGACGAGGGGATTAGTAAGGGAATTAGCTCAGAAAATAGCTGCTCCTTGTTTTCCTCTGGATGAATCTGTAGGAATTTGGCGCTTAGTCTTTAAAAGAGGAAGAAAGAAATGGATGATGGACTTTTCTTCGATGCAAGCTGGCCATATTGAGCTTGATCTGCGCCAAAGAGATTTTACCATAAATTCGATGGCCCTTAACTTAACCCACCTGTCAGATAAACCAGCAATATCTGTGATCGACCCGCTCCATGGGCTTCAGGATCTTAAGCAGAGGGTCCTCCGCGTCAATGCAGAAGATACTTTTCTTAAAGATCCTTTGCGCATGTTGCGTGCTTTTCGCTTAGCAGCCAGTCTTAAGCTAAGGATTGAAGAGAATACTATTAATTTAATAAAACAAAATAAAAATTTATTGCGCCAATCAGCAGCGGAAAGAATGCGGATGGAATTCTTTGCCTTATTAAATGAAAAGAGAGCGACATTTTTTTTAAGATCGCTTTTCCAAGTAGGCTTATTAGAAGAATTATTCCCGGAAATAAAAAGTTGGACCACTTTACCACAAGGGCCGCACCATGATTTTTATCTCTTAGAGCATGCTTTCCAGACTGTGGCCGCGGCGGAGTTTATTTTAGCCCGCCTAACTCATATTTTTCCTGCTCAAGCCAAGTCGTTAAAGGAATATTTTGCGGCATTAATAGAGGAAGGGGTTTCTCGCCAAGCTCTTTTTAAGTTTGGTGCTTTCTTTCATGATTCTGGGAAAACAGTTACTTATAGCCTTGCGCCTGAAACAACAAATCCCCGCTTCCTTGATCATGATCAAGAAGGTAAAAAAATTAACGGGCAGGTTTGCCAGCGCCTGAAACTCAGCCGCCAGGCGGCAAGACATATCGCGGAGATGACGGGACAGCATATGCGCATCTTAGGCCTTGCCCAACTTCCGCAGATTACTCCGCGAGCTAAATATAGATTTTTCCGCGCCCTAGGCAAAGGCGGCATAGAGGTAGCTCTTTTGAGCTTAGCCGATAAAATGGCAGCTCGACGAATCAAATTTCAATGGCCGCAACCTTTGGATACGCCAGATGATCTGCTAAGGGTAACTCGATTAGTTTTAGAACTAATCCGCTATTATTATGAAGATTTCCAGCCGCAAAAGAAAGAATTACTCGTTGATGGGCAAGAAATCATGCAGGCTTTTGGATTATCCCCTGGCCGAAAAGTGGGGGAAATGTTGGCGCGACTGCGAGAAGCAGAAAACGCAGGCTTAATTCAAACGAAGGAAGAGGCTTGGGAATTTTTGAAGGCAGGGGCAATAACCAAAAAGGAGAATGGAGAATAAGGACTAAATAAAGTACCTCTTAATGGTCAGCCGCAAAAGCTTGCCCCACCTTCACTTTTTAAAAGTGATAATGATTTTAAGAGATTAATTGGTAGAATTTTATGAATAGGCCACGAGGTGAAGAAGGAAGCAGCGGCGGGAAGTGAAGAAATAAATAAGGAAAGCCAGATTTCCGCCAAGGGTAGGCGAATATAAGAAACAAGCTAATTTTTGAGCAGAAGCAAGCCCGGGCTAAAGAGGGGTAAAGGCGACTTATGATCCCGAATAAACCCCCTGGCTTTTTAGGCGAAACAAAATTGGGATACCAAAGTGAAGGTGGGCAAGGCCGCAAAAGATATTGACAGATCAAGGGTTATTGGCTACTATTAATATCAAGGCGGGCGTAATTCAGGGGTAGAATGCAAGCTTCCCAAGCTTGACGTCGCCAGTTCGAATCTGGTCGCCCGCTCCATTATAAAATTATGGATTACGCTCCTAGATAAAAAAAGATTATGAGTCTGCTTGAAAAAGTGGGCTTTATAGCCCACTTTTTTTTACGGCATGGAGAAAATGAGCAGTGGCGCAAATAGACAAAATTATTGAAAAAGTGCGCCAGTTAGCCGAACCAGTATTGCAGGCGCGAAATTTGGAATTAGTGGATATTGAGTACCAACGGGAAAGAGGAGGGTGGGTATTAAGGATCTATATAGATCGCCAAGGAGGAGCAAACATAGAAGATTGTGCCGAAGTAAATAGAGAATTAGGCATCATCTTTGATGTGCACGACATTATTCCAAATGCCTATACGTTGGAAGTTTCTTCTCCTGGACTTACTCGGCCATTAAAGAAGCTCGAAGATTTTAACCGCTATCGCGGACGGTTAGTCAAGATTAAGACCTGGGAGGCAATTGGCAAAGGTGGCAAAAGCTTCAAAGGGCGGCTCAAGGGGTTGGAGGGTGAGAAGGTCATTTTGGAATTGGGCAATCAGGTGATGGAGATTCCTTATTCCAGCATTGCCAAAGCAAACCTGGAGGTAGATTTCTAAAGAAGGGGATAACAAATATGATATCAGATTTAAACCGGATCATTGACCAGGTGGGCAAAGATAAAGGGATTGATAAGAAAATTATCATTGAGGCCTTAGAGCAGGCTCTATTGGCAGCAGCGCGGAAAAAATTTGGTCCTAAACAAGAAATTGAGGCAAAGTATAATGAAGAAGCAGGCGAGATTGAACTCTTTCAATTTAAGACGGTGGTAAAAGAAGTTAAGAATCCAGCCACAGAGATTTCTTTGGTAGAGGCTAAAGAATTAGATGCGGACGTGCAAATAGGTGATAGCTTAGGGACAAAAATTGATATTTCCGATTTTGGAAGAATTGCCGCCCAAACAGCCAAGCAAGTTATCATTCAGCGCGTCAAAGATGCCGAGCGGGAAAATATCTACGAGGATTTTAAAGACCGCAAAGGAGAGGTTATTTCTGGCACAGTGCAACGTTTTGAGAAGGGATCCATTATTGTGAATCTGGGCAGAACCGAGGCAGTAATTCCGCAGCAAGAACTTATCCCCCGGGAAACTTATAAACCGGGGGACCGGATTAGAGCCTATGTTTTAGATGTGCGCAAAACTCCCCGGGGACCGCAAATCATCCTTTCACGCACTAATCCCAATTTTCTTATAAAATTATTTGAGTTGGAGGTTCCAGAGATAGCCGAAGGAATTGTAAAAATTATTAGTGCTGCTCGAGAACCAGGCAGCAGGGCCAAAATAGCTGTTTATTCGCGCGACGCAGATATTGATCCTGTAGGGGCCTGCGTTGGTCTTAAGGGCTCGCGCGTGCAAGCCGTGGTGCAAGAATTGCGGGGGGAAAAAATAGATATTATTCCGTGGAGCGATGATCCAGCTAAGTTTATTTGTAATGCTTTGGCGCCAGCGGAAATATCCAAAGTTATAATTAACCAAGAAAATAAATCTATGGAAGTAATCGTTGAAGATGATCAGCTTTCTTTAGCCATCGGACGGCGGGGGCAAAATGTAAGATTAGCTGCTAAATTAACCGATTGGAAGATCGATATCCGCACGGAGGCCAAGACGCTAACGGAGATGCCCACTCTCGATGCCATAGCTTCCCGCGGGATGGATGGTGTGGAAAAGATAGCAGGTGTAGGAGAAAAGACTGCCCAAATACTCAATACCGCCGGCTATATTACGGTGGCTGATCTTTGCCAAGCTACCCCAGAACAGTTAGCTAAGATAGAAGGGATCGGTCTCAAAAAAGCGGAAAAGCTAATTGAGGCGGCTAAGGCCCATTTCGATGAGGGTGAAAAGAAGAAAACATAAGGGTACTCCCTACACCCAAAAGGGAGAAGAGAGGGATTATTTAGAAGGGGGAGAGGAGCGTGGCTAAAGTTAGAATTCATGAATTAGCTAAGGAATTGAAGATGGATAATAAAGATCTCCTGAAGCTTTTAGAGAAGATGGAGATCCCAGCTAAGAATGTCCACAGCACTCTTGATGATGCTGATGTGGAGCGAGTAAAGACGCAGGTAAGCCTCTCCCGCAAAGAGGGTGTAGTGGAACAAAGAATCAAACCCACTGTAATTCGGCGGCGAGTGCAAAGAGAAGAAGCAGGAATACTGGCTGCTCCAGAGCCGATCAAAGAAAAAGAAGAAGTAAAGCCAACTCCACCTCCTCCACCACCGCTCAAGAAGCTGGCTCCTCCTGAAGTGGTAAAACCCGCAGTGATTAAAAAAGAACCAGAAGTTACTTCCCAAGTGGGGGCCAAAGTAGAAAAAGTTGAAAAGATAGAAGAAAAAAGGGAGAAGCCTATACCCGCCTCTTTCCCAGAGAGTATTCCTCGCCGCGCTCCTGCAGAAACGAAGCCGACGGCAACGCCCGCAGTAGTTCCTGGAGCAGCTCCTTTAGAAGCGGTCCTAGAGGCAGCGCCGGCAGAGATAAAGGAAGAGCCCAAAGAGCCTCGCCCTGAACCTGAGTCTTTAACCTTTAAGGCAACTAAAGAAATAGTTACCCCCTCTGCGCCTTTAACTGCCAAAGCCATAGTGCCTCCACCAGCAGAAAGGCCAGCCATAGAGAAACCAAGAATTCGCGAGAAAACCCCAGCAAAAATTAAGAAGAAACCAGAACCGGCCAAAATTATTGAGCGGCCTGCTACGCCCCCTCTTTCTTTTGAGCCAGAAGCTTCCTTACCTGAAAAAAAGGGTTCTCTTCCTCCACCGCCTAAATTGCCGCCCAAACCGCCAGTTATCTTGCAGTCGCCAGTCTCCCTTTCCCAGCAAATTCTAGAAGAAGAAAGGATTCGCCGTAAAAAGAAATTTAAGAGAGATGTTGAAGTTTTGGAAGAAGGGAAACCCAATCGTATCCGCATCATTACCACGAAAAAGAGGGCTTTCCGAGAGTTCGATTATTATCAAGAAGATCAAGGGTTAGATTTTGTTCCCTTTGAACGAGAAGTACGAGTTAAGCCAGTTAAACCTAAAGTAGCTAAACCGGAGATTACAATTCCCAAACCGATTAAAAGAAAAATTCGCATTGCCGAAGCTATCTTGGTCGGGGAACTGGCCAAAAGGATGGGGATTAAAGCTTCAGAAGTTATCAGGAAACTAATGGATTTAGGGTTAATGGTGACCATCAATCAGGCTATTGATGCTGATGCCGCGGCTTTAGTGGCCTCGGATTTTGGGTATGAAGTAGAGAAGACAGGATTAGAGCTGGAAGACCTTATTGAAGAAAAGGAGGATCAGCCGGAAGAACTAATTTCCCGACCACCGGTAATAACGATCATGGGGCATGTGGACCATGGAAAAACCTCCTTACTGGATGCTATTCGGCAGACAAACGTAACAGCCGCAGAGGCGGGGGGAATCACCCAACACATTGGCGCGTATGAAGTAGAGGTAGACCACCGGAAAGTGGTTTTTTTGGATACCCCGGGCCATGAAGCTTTTACGGCCATGCGCGCGCGGGGGGCAAAAGTCACTGATATTGTGGTCCTGGTTGTTGCGGCCGATGATGGAGTGATGACCCAGACAGTGGAGGCCATTAATCATGCGAAGGCAGCCCAGGTGCCCATAATTGTGGCCATAAATAAAATTGATAAGCCAAATGCTAATCCCGAAAGAGTTAAACAGGCTTTGACGGAGTATGGTCTGCTTCCTGAAGCTTGGGGAGGCCAGACCATTTTTGCTGAAATCTCGGCCAAGCTCAAAATTGGTTTAAAAGATTTGCTGGAGATAATCCTTCTGCAAGCAGATATGATGGAATTGAAGGCTAACCCCAACCGGCCCGCAACAGGGGTTGTTATTGAAGCTAAATTAGATCGAGGGCGGGGCCCTGTAGCCACTGTCCTTGTTCAGAATGGAACCCTCCGTGTGGGCGATCCCTTCGTTTCGGGGATACACTTTGGTCGAGTGCGGGCTATGATCAATGATCGGGGAGAGAAGATAGAAGAGGCTGAACCTTCAACTCCAGTGGAGGTAATAGGCTACCCCAGCGTACCCAATGCCGGCGATTCCTTTGTCGTAGTAAAGGATGAACGGAAAGCGAAAGAATTAGCGGCGCAGAGAATGCAAAAACAAAGGGAGTTAGAACTTTCTAAGACTTCCAAGATAACTTTAGAAGATTTTTATAAGAAGATGAAGAAAGGCGTAGTCAAAGATTTGAACCTCATCTTGAAAGCAGATGTACAGGGTTCTTTGGAGGCCTTAATAGAGGCTTTAAATAAATTGAGTAATGAGATTGTAAAAATCAATATTCTTCATTCTTCCGTAGGAGCCGTTAGTGAATCAGACTGTATGCTGGCGGCCGCTTCGCAGGCTATCATCTTAGGTTTTAATGTCAAAATTGAATCTAAAGCTCAAGCGGTGGCTGAGCAGGAGCGCATTGATATCAGAGTATATAACATCATCTATGAAGCCATTGAAGATGTGCGCAAAGCCATGGAAGGTCTATTAGAGCCGGTTTATGAAGAGCGCTTGGTTGGACGTGCAGAAGTGCGCGCCCTCTTTAGTATTTCCCGGGTCGGTATGGTTGCAGGATGTTTCGTTGTCGAAGGGAAAATAGTCCGGGGCGCCCACGCTCATGTAGTCCGCAATGGAAAAGTGGTTCATGAAGGAAATATTACTTCTTTGAAGCACCTTAAAGAAGATGTGAAAGAGATAGCCTCTGGTTATGAATGCGGTTTAGCTATAGGAGATTTTCGGGATTACGCTATAAACGATATTATTGAAGCTTATACAGTGGAAAAAGTATCTGCCCAATTATAAGCAGGGGAGAAAAATGGTTGTGGGAGTCTGTCAAGTAGTGCTTTATCTCCATGAGAATTTTTCTTTGAAAGGGAAAAGGCAGGTTTTGAAGAGTCTTGTCCAACGAGCACGGCAAAGATTCAATATTTCGATTGCCGAAGTAGCTGACCATGATTTATGGCAAAAAGCTGTGCTGGGAATTTGTATAGTCGGTAATGATCGCCAACAGATTAACTCCACGCTGGATAAGGTGGTTAATTTCATCGAGAGTTCCCATTTACTTGATCTTGCTGACTCCCAATTAGAAATTATAAATTTTTAAGGAGGGGAGATCGGATCTTATGCTTCTCCCTTAGAATGGAAAAGTAAAATGCTCTATAAGCGGGCTGACCGAGTTGGCGATTTATTACGGGAATTAATAAGTGAAATAATTCTAAAAGATTTAAATGATCCGCGTTTGGAGTTAATTACCATCACGGAAGTGGAAATAACGGATGATTTGAAAATAGCTACGGTATTTTTCTCCGCCATGGGGAATAAAGCTAAAGAAGAAGAATCTTTGTGCGGGTTACAAAGCGCCGCCGGCTATATTAAGAAGAGACTGGGCAAAGAATTAAGATTGCGCTATATTCCACAACTGGTCTTTAAAGTAGATCGTTCATTTGCTTATGGGAGTAAAATTGATCGTCTCCTCCAAGATCTCCAGCAAGAAAAAGAACGCCACCATCAAGAAGATAGTTGAAGAGATCATGATGGGCCAATCTTTTTTAATCTCTTCCCATAAGCACCCGGAAGGTGATGCTATTGGTTCTATGCTGGCCTTAGGTTGGGCTTTAAAAGTTTTGCCAAAAGAGGTTTTTCTTTTAAATCAAGATCCTATTCCCGAGAACCTTTCTTTTCTTCCCGGAGCGGAGGAAATTAAGCACCAGGCCCCTGCCCAAGGCACTTTTGATGTGGCTTTGATCGTAGATTGCGGAGATAAAAATCGTTTGGGAGAGGAATTTTCAAAGGTTTCTCGCGTGGGCAAAATAATTAATATCGATCATCATATTAGCAATAGTTATTTTGGTGATCTTAATTTAGTTGAACCCCAGGCCAGTTCAACGGCTGAGATAGTCTATGATCTTGTGCGCAGAATAAGAGTTCCTTTGCTCAAACCAATTGCGGAAAATATCTATGTGGGGATTTTAACAGATACAGGTTCTTTTCATTACGCCAATACTTCCGCCAAAGCTTTGCAAGTGGCCCGGGAATGCTTATTGGCCGGAGTTAACCCAGCCAAGGTGGCGGAAAGAATCTACGATAATCAGCCCCTTTCGCGACTGCGTTTACTGGCTTTGGTTTTGGGAACATTGGAAGTAGAGGCCGCGGGGCAAATTAGCTTAGTCATTATCACCCAAAAGATGATGACCGAGGCCGGAGCTACTTTGGACCAGACTGAGGACTTAATTAATTTTCCGCGTTCCCTGAAAGGAACGGAAGTGGCCCTCCTCTTGCGCGAGATTAACAATGGTCAATATAGAGTTAGTTTGCGGTCGCGAGGTAGGGTGAATGTAGCCCAAATCGCTGCGGAATTTCAAGGTGGCGGCCATCCCAATGCGGCCGGATGTACCATGGAGGGAGATCTATTAACAGTCAAAGAAAGGATTATTCGGCGAGTAAGCCGAGCTCTTGCCATGGAGTAATCGTAATTGATAAGCCAAAAGGATGGACTTCTTTCCAGGTTGTAGCCTATGTGCGCAAGATGCTCTTCGTTGAAAAAGCTGGTCATGGCGGAACGCTTGATCCTTTGGCCACTGGAGTTTTACCTATTTACTTGAATGAAGGAACGAAATTGGTGCCGTTTAATATCGAGGGTGCAAAGGAATACATCGCCACGATAAGATTAGGGCTAGAGACCGATACCATGGATGCCGAAGGAAGAGTAATTGGGGAACAAGGCAACTTGGAAATTAAACAGGAGGAAGTGGAACAGATCTTGAAGCAATTTCGTGGTCGGATTCGCCAAATTCCTCCGTATTACTCGGCCATAAAACAAGGTGGAATACCTCTCTACAAGCGGGTGCGCTCTGGAGAAAAGCCTTTTTTGCCTGCCCGCGAAGTGGAGATTCATAGATTGTCCCTACGCCATTTTTCTTTTCCTATGCTCTCCTTAGAGGTTACCTGCAGCCGGGGAACTTATATAAGGGCTTTGGCCGTGGACATAGGTAGAGCCTTGGGATGCGGCGCTTATTTAGTGGAATTAAGAAGATATAGATCGGGAAAGTTTACTATTGACCAAGCTCTTTCTATAGAAGAATTTGAACACTTAATGCAGGAGGGTACCATAGCAGAAAAGATTATCCCCTTAGCCGCTGGATTAGATTATACGGGAAAAATTATCGTGACCCCCGAGACTGCCTATAAGATACGCCAAGGGCGGTTAATCTATTTAGCAGACCTGCCGGCAGGGGATTTCCCTTGGTGGCAAAAAGGAGAGAGAGTTTTGCTTATTCAAGAGTCTGGAAAACCATTGGCTGTAGCCCAAACTTTGGCAGATAAGGAAGGAGAAAATTTGCCAGATGGCCGTCCTCTGTTGCGCTCCTTACGGGTTTTCAATATATAATTTTATAAAGATAAAGAAAGGAGAAAGAAAGTGCCCTTAATCTCGGAGAAGAAAAAAGCTATCATCGAGGAGTTTAAGATTCATCCTACAGATACAGGATCTGCAGAAGTGCAAATTGCTCTTTTAACAGAAAGAATAAATTATCTAACTGAGCACTTCAAGATCCATGTTAAGGATCACCATTCGCGTCGTGGCCTTTTGAAATTGGTAAGCCAACGGCGCCATCTCCTTGATTATTTAAAGATAAAGGAATTTGAAAGATACCGCAAAATTATTCAGCGGCTAGGAATAAGAAAGTAGAAATTTTTGGCAGAGAATTACCACCTAATCCTCTGGCAGTTAAAAATCTTGAGGAGGGAGTTCAAGAAAATGGCGGACATTGATGAACGCATAGAAGTACGAGCTAATATTTCGGGCCGTGACTTTATCGTGGAAACAGGTGTAGTGGCACGGCAGGCAAATGGAGCGGTCTTAGTCTCTTTTGGGGAAAGTATAGTATTAGTTACGGCCGTGGCCTCTAAAAAACCTCGGGCGGAAGTCGATTTTTTTCCTTTAGTGGTCGATTATCAGGAAATGGCTTATGCTGCCGGGAAAATTCCTGGTGGTTTTTTCAAGCGGGAAGGGAAGCCAAGTGAGAAGGAAATTTTAACTTCCCGGTTGATTGATCGTCCTTTGCGTCCTCTTTTCCCCAGAGGTTTTTTCAACGAGGTGCAGATAATAGCTACCGTACTCTCCGCTGATCAAGAGAATGATCCTGATGTTTTAGCTATCTGTGGGGCCTCCGCCGCTTTAGAAATCTCGGATATTCCCTTTCAAGGGCCCATCGGGGCCGTGCGCGTCGGACGGCTCAATGGGGAATGGGTATGTAATCCTCCGCTAAGCCAGATGCAAGAAAGTGATGTCAATTTAGTTGTGGCCGGAAATAAAGAAGCGGTAGTGATGGTTGAAGGAGGTGGCCGGGAAATTTCCGAGGATGATCTGTTAGAAGCTATATTTTTTGGCCACGCCTCTTTGCAGCCCATTCTTGAGCTCCAAGAAGAGCTGAAACAAAAAAAAATAGCCTTAGAAAATGAGAAGCGGAAATCAAAAGCGGAGCCTTTAATCTCGTCTCTGGAAAAGATGGCCGTCCCGTCCCTTTTCTACGATCCCTATTTAAACCAAAATGTTCTTTTAGAAGATGAAAGTATCCGAGAAAAAATTCGCTGCGCTGGGCAAGAAAGATTTCGCCAGGCCTTTAATATTCCCCAGAAAAAATCTCGGAATGAACAATTAGAATTAATCCGCGAAGAAATTTTGCCGCCTCTGCTGGAGGAATATCCCGAGAAAGCTTTGGCCATCAAAGATTATTATGAAATGCTGGAAAAGTTTTTGGCGCGGCAGCCTGTTTTGAAGGAGAAAAAAAGAATTGATGGTCGAACTTTTGATGAAGTGCGTCCAATTCAGATTTTGGTGGGCTGGCTGCCGCGGACCCATGGCTCAGCGAGATTTAGCCGGGGGGAGACGCAAATCTCGGCCGTTGTTACCTTAGGTTCCGCCGAAGACGAGCAAAAGATCGACGCTTTAACGGGCGAGACTTTTAAATCCTTCATGCTCCACTATAACTTTCCCCCCTATAGTGTAGGGGAAGTGCGGATGCTCCGCGGGCCCAGCCGACGTGATATTGGGCATGGAGCATTAGCCGAACGCGCCATCAGTCAAGTACTTCCTTCGAATGATAAATTCCCTTATACCATTAGGATAGTTTCCGAAGTTTTGGAGTCGAATGGTTCATCATCTATGGCTACCGTGTGCGGGGGTTCTTTAGCCTTAATGGATGCCGGGGTTCCAATTAAGAGCGCTGTGGCAGGCATAGCTATGGGCTTGATCAAGGAAGGAGAACAAGTAGTTGTCCTGACCGATATATTGGGGGATGAAGATCATCATGGAGATATGGATTTTAAAGTAGCAGGCACGCGAAAGGGGATCACCGGTTTCCAGATGGATATTAAAATTCCCGGGGTGACGAGAGAGATTCTAAAAAAAGCCTTAGCGCAAGCGCGGGAAGGAAGAAATTTGATCTTAAGCAAAATGGAAACAGCTATCGCTAAACCACGCCCAGAACTTTCTATATATGCTCCGCGGGTGCTAACTATTCAAATCAAGCCGGATAAAATTCGGGAGGTAATTGGGCCGCAAGGGAAGATTATTCGCGGTATTCAGGATGAGACTGGCGTAAAGATTAATATTGATGATGATGGGCGTGTTCATATTTTTTCCCCTGATGCCCAAGCCGCCGCTAAGGCCGCCCGCAAAATTCGGGAAATTACCAGGGAAGTAGAAATTGGCGAGATTTACTTAGGACGGGTTACTTCTATTGCCCGCCGACCTGATGGCAAAGAATTTGGAGCCTTCGTCGAGCTCTTCCCTGGGACAGAAGGGTTGATCCATATCTCCCAAATATCGGCCGAGAGAATAAAAGCTGTCCAAGATGTGCTTAAGGAAGGCGATGAAGTTTTGGTGAAAGTTATTGGCGTGGATGAAAGAGGGAAGATCAAACTAAGTCGTAAAGAAGCCCTTGGTCAGCCTCGACCAGAAAGCTCATCCTAATAAATACGTATTCATAATTTAGGCCCATGAGGAATAAAAATCTTGATGAGGGAGGGAAAAATCTGTCTTCTTTCCTCGTCCAAAAAACAGTTCTTCCCAATGGTTTAAAGATTATCACCGAAGAAGTTCCCAACGTGCACTCTGTCTCGCTGGGCATCTGGGTAGAAGCTGGCTCCCGCGATGAAGGAAGAGAGGAAAATGGTATCTCCCATTTTGTTGAGCATATGCTCTTTAAAGGAACAAAGCGCAGATCTGCCCGCCAGATTGCTAAGGAAATTGATGCGGTGGGAGGCATTCTTAACGCTTTTACCAGCAAAGAATTTTCGAGCTTTTATGCCAAAGTTTTAGCTGGACACTTAGCTGTGGCTCTGGACATTCTCTTTGATTTATACTTTAATTCGGTCTTTGCCCCCACTGAATTGGAAAGAGAGCGCCAAGTTATTCTGCAAGAGATCAACATGGTGGAGGACTCTCCGGACGATTATATTCATGATCTTTTCAGTGAGTTTTTTTGGCCCCGCCACCCCCTTGGCTTACCCATTTTGGGCCGAGTAGAAACAATTTCTCAATTGAATCGGCAGAGACTTAGGAGTTTCTTTTTAAAGAACTATTTAGCCTGGCAGCCAATTGTTGCCGCGGCTGGCCAATTAAAACACGAAGAGTTAGTCCAGGCAATTCACGATTATATAGGGCCAAGGAAATTTCAACCCAAAAAACGGCCATTAAGTCCTCCCCGACCGCAGGCCCACATCCAGGTAAGAGAGAAGCCCCTGGAACAAGTCCACCTGATCTTAGGTACAAAAGGATTAGCGATTACTCATCCCGATCGTTACGTTTTTTCGTTATTAAATACCATTCTGGGCGGAGGAATGAGTTCGCGCCTCTTTCAAGAGATACGGGAGAAAAGGGGATTGGCTTATTCTATCTATTCATTTATCTCTTCTTTTTTGGACAGTGGAGTTTTAGGCATTTATGTAGGCACGGGAGATAATGCCCTGAAGCGGGTGCTCCAGATTATGCTGCGGGAGATTAAAAAATTAACTGAAGATTGTCCCAAGCCTAAGGAATTAGCTGCTGCTAAAGAGCAATTAAAAGGGAATCTGCTTTTAAGCTTAGAAAGTACCGATAGTCGGATGAACAGATTGGCCAAGAGTGAAATCTATTTTAAAAGATTTATTAAAGTAGAAGAAATTATCGCGGGCATCGAAAAAGTAAAAGCAGAAGAAGTTAGTACTCTGGCTAAAAAGATTTTTAATCCAGAGTTTCTTTCTTTAACGGTCTTAGGGCCGGTAAGCAAAAAAGAGATGCCTACGCATCTTCGCTTATGGGGATGGTAAATATGGTTAAAGTGAAAGTAAAACGTCTGCGGCCCAATAAAGAAGAAAACCCTTTGCCCCAATATATGAGTGCTCAGTCATCTGGTTTAGACTTATTTGCCGATCTTGAGCAAGAAATAGTATTAAAACCAGGCGAATGGAAGCTCATCCCCACAGGGATAGCCATTGCCCTTCCCTCGGGATACGAAGGACAGATCAGACCGCGAAGTGGGTTAGCTTTAAGAAATGGGGTGACCTTATTGAATTCACCTGGTACAATTGATGCTGATTACCGGGGAGAAATAGGGGTCATCCTGATAAATTTTGGTGCCCAGCCCCTGACTATAAAAAAAGGTGATCGGATAGCTCAGCTGGTTATTGCTCCAGTCTGTCGGGTTAGCTTAGAATGTGTAAAAGAGCTTGACGAAACAGAGCGGGATCAGGGAGGATTCGGCCATACTGGGATATGAGAAATTTAAGGGGTGAAGAGTATGGGTGAGTTCTTTACTAAAAAGCAGCGCCTTTGGGTGGGCGAAGCCTTAGAAATAGCCGAATTTTTAGCGGAAGCCAATTTAAAGGTCGACTTAACTGATTCGGCCAAATATTTTTATGACTTGCGCACCTTGATTAACCTGCAGGGCGCAGAAAAAACAGACCGGGCGTTGGCTCAGGTATGTAAATATGAATATCTTCGCGCCAAGTCTTTTCGGGCCAAAAGGAGTAGAGATTTTTACCGTATTTGTCTCCAGGATGATAAAATTTTAAAGGCGGCCGCCTGGGAGTCTCCGTTTTTCTTGCGGGCTCTAATTATTTACATAATAACTCATGAACTCATTCATGTTATTCGTTTTAGTGAGAATCCGCGTATATTTCATTTACAAATAAAGGAGAAAAGAGCGGAAGAAAAAGGGGTTCATCGTCTAACTTATAATTTACTGAAAGGTCTGCCTGAACCGGAGCTTAATGAATTGCTAAAACGTTATCGATCAATTTGGGATGACGAGGCCCCACCTCAAGAGGGGTGTTTAAATCCCTTGACAAAGAGCCTAAGTATGCCTAATTTTTTAATAAGTTAAGGAAAGGACGGAGGTCAGTAATGCCCATTTATGAATATAAATGCCACCAGTGTGGAGAAATTACTGAGATTTTGCAAAAATTTTCTGATAAGCCTTTAAACCAATGCCCTGCTTGTGGAGGAAAAGTTTCTAAGATAATTTCCAACTGTTCTTTTCAGCTAAAGGGAACAGGATGGTACGTTACGGATTATAAGCCTAAAGAAAAGAGCCGAGATAAAGATTCGTCATCCAAGAAAGACGAAGAAAAAAAGGAAGGATATAAAAAGGACGAAGAGAAAAAAGATTAGTCCTCTTCTTTAGAATTTCCATAACCCCAAAATTGCCAAAATAATTAATGTTAGACCAGCAATCAGGGCGCCTGCCCATCCTAAAAGGCAGAGGGTTAAAACGATTACCCCGGCAATCAAAACCCCCAGGGTGATAGGCAAGAAAGCCCTTCCTAAACTCATTCCTAAAAGGAAAGCAATTAAGGCTCCAGTCCACGCTCCTGTGCCGGGTAAAGGTACAGCTACAAAAAGCATAAGGCCAATTTTCTCATATTTTTCTACTAAGGCACTTTGCCTCCGCGTTCTATGCAGAACCCAGGTTAGGATACGGTCGAAGAACTCAACGCGGCGCAATACCTTGCTTAGCGGGTCTAAAAAGAGAAGAATAAAGGGCACGGGAAAAATATTGCCCAAAAGGGAAATTAGAAAAACTTCTGGCCAAGGAAGGTGCATGGCGAACATACCCGTGGGAATTGCCCCGCGCAGCTCCCAGATAGGAGTAGCCGCCATGAGAAAAATCCAAAGATATTTTACATCCATTGACTCTTTCCTTAATTAGAAAGGGCGATTTTAAAATGTGGTCAAGATCATATTATCCAGAAAAGGATAATAGCCGCTAAAATCAGGCGATAAAAAGCAAAAAGTTTCAAAGAATGTTCTTTTAAAAAGCGCATTAAAAAGGCGATAGCTAAAAATCCTATTAAAAAAGATGAAGTTGCGCCCAAGATCAAAATTGATAGATCAATAATTCTTTCGTGCCCAAAGAGGTGGCGGAGGTGGAATAGAGTAGCACCCGCGATTATGGGGGCCGAAAGCAGAAAAGAGAAACGGGCTGAAGAATCGCGGCGGAAACCCAAGAGAAGAGCAGTAGTGATCGTAATTCCCGAGCGTGACACTCCGGGAAGCAGTGCAACACTCTGAGCTAAACCGATAATTATTGCCTGAATCCATTGCATATTTTCTAAACATATTTTTTGTTTGGCCTTCCTTTCGGCATATAGCATGAGCAGACTAACACCTATCAAAGGAAAGATAATGAGCAAAGGATCGCGAAAGGTGACTTCGACAGTTTTCTCCAAGAAAAATCCGGCCAAGGCAGCAGGGATAGTGGCTAAGATTATGTAGCTTATTAATTTTCTGTTTTGAGCATCAGGCGCTTCATTACGGCGCACGAGATTCCATAAACTGCCAGCCATTTGGAGCCAATCTTGATAAAAATAACAGAGGATAGCCAAAAGGGTTCCGCCATGGGCCGCCACGCTAAAAGTTAAGCTGTCTATAAATGGATTGTGCCAATCAAAAAACCAGGGTATTAAAATTAAATGAGCCGAACTACTGATGGGAAGGAATTCCGTTAGTCCCTGAAGGGCTCCTAGTAGAAATGCTTGCCAGGGAAGTGCCACTTCGTCCATAATTTCTTTTGTCTTTTTTTAGTTTTAATTTTATAATCTTCTGGAGGAGCTGAAAAGTCAAGGGATATATTCCTGACTGGCGATGCTTTGGAAATCTATGGCCAATTCAGGTGGAAGAGAAGAAGTAAAATTTTACAAAGAGTTAAAGAGTTTTGCTATAGCAAGGGGAGCTGCTCTTTTCGGAGTTGCTCCTATGGATAAGCTCTCTCCAGGGCATTGTGCTTTGTCTCCTTCTACTCTCCATGGTTTAGATAGAGCAATCTCTATTGGCTTTCATCTTTCCAAGCGAATTTTAGCCGATATTGTAGATGGGCCTACTAAACTTTATTTTTTCCACTATCAAAGAGTAAATATTTTGTTGGACCAATTGGCGCTGCAGGTCACAGATTTTATTCAAAGGCAAGGATGGGAAGCTTTGCCCATTCCGGCTTCGCAGATTATTGATTGGGCTAATCAAAGAGCCCACCTATCTCATAAACATGTAGGTGTTTTAGCTGGGTTAGGTTGGCTCGGGCGGAATAACTTGCTCATTACTCCCCAATACGGTGCCCATCAGCGGTTAGTAACTGTCATCACTAATATGCCCCTTAAGATTGATCAGCCTCTAATGGGAAGTTGCGGAGAATGTCGGGCGTGCCTTTCTTCTTGTCCGGCCCAGGCGATTAAGGAGGAACCGCAGAATTTTGACCACCAGGGTTGCTTCCAAATGATTAAAAATTTGATAAAGAAAGCAGGCCTTAGCCAAAATATATGTGGTCTGTGCGTGAAAGCCTGCCCAGGAAATAGGTGAAGATTCCTTAAATAACCTTCTCCTCCTTCAATTTTTTTATTTCCAATTTTGTGTAGCCCAGAATGGTAGTTAAAATTTCTTCAGTATGCTCCCCTAATACAGGTGGAGGCATCTTAATTTCTCCGGGACTCAAAGAGAGTTTAACCGGGAGGCCAGTTATTTTAATTTTACCGCAGGTAGGATGGTCAATTTCTTTGACCATTTCCAATGCTTGAGCCTGTTCCGAATTCAGCGCTTGGCCCACGGTCCAGATTGGCCCATTAGGTACACCAGCCTGATCCAGAATTTCTTGCAATTCTTTGACTTTAAAAGTCTTGGTTTTTCCTTCCAAAAGCTCAATTAAGGCTTCTCGATTTTGGACTCTTAAGCCATTGGTTTTAAAACGATGATCTTGAGGTAGATCAGGGAGACCTAAAGCGACACAGGTCCTGGCAAATAAGTTATCATTGCCGGCAGCAATATTTATATGGCCATCCGCGCAGGGGAAGCTTTCGTAGGGAGCAATAAGCGGGTGGCGATTGCCCTCGGGTTGAGGAGAAAGACCAGTGGCAAAATAACGTCCGGCTTGAAAAGTGAGTTCGGCAAGCATAGTTTCCCAAAGGGAGGTTTCTACTTTCTGTCCCTGTCCGGTACGCTCCCGATAATAAAGAGCTGCTAAAATTCCATAAGCAGCGAACATACCAGAATTGATGTCCGCAATAGCCACTCCCACTTTAATAGGCCCGCCGCCTACTTCACCTGTGAAAGACATAAAACCGCTCATCCCTTGGGCGATGAGGTCGAATCCAGGCTTCTGGGCATCTGGGCCTTTATTGCCGAAACCCGTAATAGAGCAGAAGATAAGTCGCGGATTGATGGTTTTAATAAATTCGTAAGAAAAACCCATTTGCATCATCACGCCAGGTCGAAAATTTTCTACCAACACATCCGCAACTTTAATTAAATCTGCTAAAATTTTCTTGCCCTTTTCGGTGCGAAGGTTAAGGGTAATACTTCTTTTATTCCGGTTACAGGATAGAAAATAGGCACTCTCTTGGCCGATGAAAGGAGGAGCCCAAGATCGAGAATCATCTCCGCCTTCTGGGGATTCAACCTTTATTACTTCGGCACCCATATCTCCTAACATCATCGTACAAAAAGGCCCAGCCAAGGCTCGAGTTAAGTCCAGTATCCGCAGTCCAACTAAAGGTCCAGCCATAAAATTCTCCTTGCCTGATTAGAATATTTTTCTAAATTTTCTTATTATCATTAATATCTCGCCCTGGTCAAGGAATTTGAAACTGATCACCTATTAGCTAATATTTTCTCTCCTGCATAATCCAGGTTTTTCTCTTCCGCCATAATGAGCCATGGATTGCAAAAGTGATCAATCTTAAGGGAGTTCTTCTTGCCTTACATAAGTTTTAATTTTTCCTTCCCCCATGCCCTGGCGGAAGGGGGAAAGGCGAAATTAAAAACGGCAGCAGATACGCCGGGCCTCATTATCGCAAATGAACCCCTGGTTCATCCCCTGGCCTCTCAGACGGCCCAAGATACGGACCCGAAAGTGAAGATAAGCAAGGGGGATTTTTATATTGACAATTTAATTGTAATTTGATATGAATTTTGTACAATCGTATTAATTAATAAAAATAGGGTAATGATTAGCCGAAAAAAAGTTGCTGATGCCGTAATCGAAGAGATCAAAAGAATGATCCAGAGTGGTGAATTTAAGGAAGGACAGAAGCTTCCTAATCAAAATGTCTTCGCCGCTCAATTGGGAGTAAGTCGTACTTCTTTGAGAGAAGCCCTGAATACCTTAACGCGTTTAGGCATTACCGAACAACGCCCTGGGTATGGGACGGTTCTTCGTTCGCGTGGGCCCGCTATTTTTGTCGACCATGTGAATCCCCCGCTTATCTCGGATAAACAGGCGACGATTGAACTTATCGAAGTTCGTCGCTTCATAGAGGTAGGCACGGCTGAATTATCCGTTAAGAATATAAAACTCGAACAGCTTAGAGAAATGGGCATTTTAATTAAAGAAATGCATAAAGCACTCAGGGATAATAAAATTGATGATTATATTAACCATGATTTGGCCTTTCATTACTTAATTGCCAAAGCCTCCCATAATCGCTTTTTGATCAATATTTTTATAACCATCCGTGGCTTCTTAGAGCAATATATGCGGGAATCCTTTCGGGTTATGCCCTGGATGCTTGCCCGCTCAATGAAATTTCATCAGAATATTTACCAAGCAGTAAAGAATGGTGATCTCAATAAGGCTGCCGCGCATATGCGCAGACATATTTTAGACGTGCAAAAGGCTATTCAGCAATATTATGAAAGTCAAGGAGAAGGGGCCCAGAGAAAAAATTAAAATGCCTGATAAAATTGCAGTCTCCCCGAGATGGCTAAGTTGGTCTTTTAAATAAACCCCAAAAGGGGGTGAGAAGAGCTAAAAGAAGAATTTAAATTACCAAGATAAAAAATAAAAAAGGAGGTAAAAAATTATGGAGAAGAAATGGAAAATAGGGTTGACGATATGGGCAGTTGTTTTTTGCTTGGCCATGAGCACCGTCTGGGCTGCGGATACAGTTAAAGTAGGGGTGATGTACAGCATTACAGGTGCCGGCTCAGCAGTGGGTAAGATTCAAATAGATGGTGTGAAATTAGCCATCAAGCAGGCCAATGAAAAGGGCGGTATTAATTTAGGTGGAAAAAAAGTTAAGGTAGAAGCTGTAATTCGAGACGATGAGACCAAACCAGATGTTGGTGTTCGTCGCCTACGCGAGTTCTTAAATGATAACATTAAATTGATCGTGGGCGGAACTTTTGCCCATGTGAGTACCGCCATTAATGAACAGATAAAAGGGGGACAGGCTTATTTCATGGCTACTAATGGCGTCCAAGAAAAGGTATTTCAAAAGAAGGAAAAAGGCCCTTACTACATCTCCACTCTGGGAGCAGTAGATGGGATTGGACGTATGTGCGCTGATTATGTAGCCAAAACTTATAAGCCCAAACATGTCATGTTGTTCCTACCTGATTACGCCTATGGTCGCGGAGCGGCTACGGGCGCCCACATGGTTTTTAAGCAAAAATATCCGCATATAAAGGTGAGTGAAATTTGGTCTCCCGTGGGCACGCCTGATTACTCGTCCTACATTATTAAGATCAAAGAAATTAAGCCAGATGTAGTTATGATGGGCCATTGGGGAAATGACACCATAAACGCCTTAAAACAAGTCTATGAATTGGGACTACGGAAAGAATGTAAAATTTTCTTCAACTCCATTATCCTTTCGCAGGCTATCGGTGTTCCCCCAGAGGCCTTAGAGGGAGTTACTATGGGATGGTGGTGGTATCATAACATGAGTGGTTTAAAAGACCCAGAGACGGTCAAAGCTGTTGAGGAACTTACCAAAGTATGGAAGAAGGAATATGGAGAACCACCAGATCCCTTTGCGGTCTATGCTTATTTGGGAATGGCCGAAACCCTGCGCGGTATTGAATTAGCCAATTCTTTAGAGCCTGATAAAGTATATAAAGCTCTAATGAATAAACCGGATTATATGAGTGTTAAGGGACCAGCCAAATGGCGTATTGATGGGCGACCTGATTATAAATATGCCAAATTTATCGTAGATGGCAAAGGACCTAAAGAAAGAAGAGATAAATGGGATGTAGGCAAAGTAGTTGACGTCTATATGGGTGAACAACTTTGCCTGCCGTTGGATAAGATGGGCTATTAAGCGACTCGGCGGGGAAAATTATATTTTCGCCCAAGAGTTCGGAGGAAAAAAGAGATGAGCTCATACTTCTCTTATTCCTCCGAACTCTTCCTCACCGTCTTCATTAAAGTATTCAATAATTTCTTAACCAACTCAAAGGCTGATCTTCTTTTGGGCTTCCCCGAAATTTATATTGATAAGCTAAACATTTTGGCCAATAAATATTAAATGGGATTCAAGACAAAAAAGTTTTTGAATTGGTTTGTTTTTCTTCTTTTCTTCTTGGCCTTTCTTCCTCAGCAAGTAAGGGGAGCGAATTTTATAAAAATTGGCCTTTTAACTTCTCCTCCCAATAAATATGTTTCCGCCGCCAAATCTTTTATCCGGGGAGCGGAAATGGCTGTGGCTGAAGTAAATTCCGCCGAAGAAAAGAAAGAAATTCAATTTTTACTTTACCTATGGACTGGATTTACTAATAGCCCGAGAGACCTGGCCGAGTTGCGCCAAAGAATTGAAACAGAAGAAATAAAATTTTTAATGGGAGCTCTGGACCAAGAATCCATTTTGCCTATTGCGCAAATGGCCCAAGAGAAGAAGATGCCCTTTTTAGTTTTCCCTAATGAAATAATGGGCTTTTACTCTTTCCCATTTGAACCGGAAAATTTATTTTGGATTTCTCCTTCCCCTGAAGCTTTTCAGCGGGCCGCGGTGCGACAAATTGCTAAAATGCCTGGAAAAAGTCTCTTTTTCTTAGCTCAAGATTCCACCCTCAACCGGAGCTGGTCTAAGTACTTCTGGGAGGAAATGCTTAAATGGAAGCCTGATTTGAAACCTGTAGGCGAAATATTCCTTGCTCCTGGAGCCGAAGATTTTACCGCCTATATAAAAATTATTCTCTCCGCTAAGCCTGATATATGCCTAAGTAATCTTGGTCTTGCTCAATGGGTGCGTTTTGGACTAGCGGCCAAAAAAGAGAATTATTTTGAGAAAGTAGTACACTTCGAGCTGGCCAGTGGAAATTTGGAATTTTTAACTTCTTTAGGCCGGGAATACCCTCGAGGAGTATGGGGGGTTAGTGCGTTTCCCTTTTGGGCCATGGCCGAGGAAAAAACGCAAGAGTTCCTTAAGAAATTTCAAGAAAAAACAAATTCTTATCCTTGTTTAGCGGCACTGAGCGGCTATGCCTGCATTTATGCTTTAATAGAAGCAATGAAAAAAGGCAACACCTTAAATCCTCAAAGAATTTTAAAAATCCTCCCTAACTTAAATTTTTCGACCCCCATTGGTCCGCTAACTATCCGAGCCGCTGATCGGCGAGCCCTTTGGCCAATCTGGTGTGGAGTCAGCGATGTTACTTCTGCTTACCCTTTTGCTATTCTTAAAAATTTAAATTATTTTGGATTAGATGCTTTCCAGCCCTGAGGGGCAACCATTTTGTAATTCTGCCCTTCGAGCACCTTGGAAATCCATGCCCAATTTAGAGACTTTATTGTAATTAGATGAGAGGGCCAAAGGAGGGCCAGAGGCAGAGCAGAATGAGGAAGCAGCGGCGGGAGAAGAAGATGGACAAAGATAGTCCTCGAGTTTCCCCCAAGGGAAAGCAAGTTAAAAATTCATGTTAATTCGTAGGGCAAGCCCTTCTGGCTTGCCGAA
>FWPU01005046.1_pt1 | contig 28786 bp, 28 predicted proteins | sample 2228361 | NCBI WGS metagenome assembly FWPU01 (sample SAMEA103939777, study PRJEB20133) | metagenome | reverse complement strand
TCGAGGAGCTGTTTTCGGCCAATGTTCAGGACATCTTCTTCGATTTCGACCGTTACAATATCAGGCCCGACCAGCAGGAGGCGCTGCGGCGCAACGCCGACTTCTTCAAGCAGTACCCGGACGTGCGCTTTATCGTCGAAGGGCACTGTGACGAGCGAGGCACCGAGGAATATAACCTGGCGCTTGGCGACCGGCGCGCCAACGCGGTTAAGGAGTTTCTGATCGAGCTTGGGATTGCGGCCAATCGCATAACCACGATCAGCTTCGGCGAGGAGGGGTCGCCTAACTTCGCTCCGGTCGCAGGTCACGATGAGAGCGCCTGGTCGCAGAACCGGCGCGCCCATTTCGTCTTGAGCCGGAACTGATATTAAATGATCGGCCCGATGGGGCCGCCGCGCGCCGGTCTCATCGGGCGACAATCTGAGAAAGCGACTATGGTCTTCAGATTTTTTTTCCTGGCGTTAACTCTAGTCCTGTGTCTCGGCCTTCCGGTGCGCGCCGATAAGACGCGGGACGAGGTCATACGGCTTCAAAGCGACGTCCTGGCACTGCAGGGGCAAATTCGTGCGCTGCAGAAGAACTTCGACGAGAGCATCGCGGCGATGCGCGCTCTTATGGAACAGAACAGCCAGCAGCTCACGCGGCTCGTTCAGACCCTAACAGCCCTGAACGAAACGGTCCAGGGGGAACGAGCCGGGACCAGGCTGCTGCTCGATGAGATTGCCCGCGACCTGGAGGGACTGTCGCTGCGCTTCGATGATCTCAACACCAGATTCTCGGCCCTCTCCGCGCGGGTGGCTTCGGTCAGGGTGAGCAGCGAGAAGCTCGAGTCGACGCCGGGTCCGGATCAACTCTATCGCACGGCATACAACGATTACCTCCAGGGAAATTACGACCTGGCGGTGCGCGGCTTCCAGGCCTATCTCGAGCAATTTAAGGATGGCGATCTCGCCGACGATGCCCAGTACTACTCAGGCGACTCGCTCTATAACCAGCGGCGCTTCAGCGATGCCCTGGCTGCGTTCAACCAGTTGCTCTCCTCCTATCCAAACAGCGACCGCGTGCCCGCGGCCCGACTGAAAAAGGGCCTTGCCCTTCTGGAAATGAAAAGGCGCCAGGAGGCCATCGCCGAATTGACCGAACTGGTGCGGCAGTTCCCGAGCACGCAGGAGGCCAATACCGCCCGCCAGCAACTGGAAAACCTGGGTGTAAGGGTGCAGGCCCCGCGACGGTAGCTGTTGTCTTCCGGCAGAAACGAGGGTAAAATTTGTTGAGCCGCCGGCTGCGGGCCGCTTGTGGTTTTTATACGATCCAGTGGTTAAATTTGAGCCCGCTGATTGGAGGTAGGATGAGCCTTAACAAGGTAATGCTGATCGGACGGTTGGGGCGCGACCCGGAGCTGCGCCGCACCGCCACGGGGCAGCCTGTTGCTCGATTCAGCCTGGCCACGGACGAAGTCTGGACCGACAGGAACGGAGAGCGCCAGCGCCGCACCGAATGGCACAACATCGTGGCCTGGAGCAGGCTGGCTGAGATCTGCGAGCAGTATCTGGCCAAGGGAAAACTGGTCTACATCGAGGGGAGGCTACAAACCCGCGAATACGATGACCGCGACGGCAATCGCAGGCGAATTACCGAGATCGTGGCCACAGATATGCGCATGCTTGGAGCCAAGGGCGAGGAGCGAGAGGCTGCCGGCGAGGCGTCCAGCTTCGGGGAAGCCGATTCAAGTGTGCTGGGCATCACCGACGACGACGTCCCCTTTTAGTAAATAGCCAGAATATCGGGGGTCGCAAGTTGTGAGCGGAATCCTTCTTCGACTTACAACTCGCGACTGCCGGCTTTATTCCCGGTCCTTTTCGGTTACGACATGTCGAAGCGGTAGCGCGCCTGCCTGATGTGCTGTCTGAAGTCTTCCCCCTGAATCACCACGTCGACGCACATCTCGTAGAGACGCGAACGCATGCGCGCTCCGATGCGCTCGGCCAGCGTATGATCGGTCGGCACGAGCCGTTCGTCGAGGAAGTTGGAGGTGAAAATCGTTGCCCTTTTATGGTTATAGCGGCGATTTATGATGTAGTTGACCGTGTCCTCGATCCAGGCGCTCGGCTTGTTGGCGCCCAGCTCGTCGAGCACCAGCACCTCGGCCGAGAGCACCGGAGCAAGGATCTCACCTTCTGAGGTCTGCGACTCGGGATTGAAGCTATTTTGGATGCCGCGGATCAACTCGCGGAAATCGTAGAAAAGGCATGGAACGCTCTTTTCTATTATCAGCTGCTTGATTATTCCCACGGCCAGGTGGGTCTTGCCCACGCCGCAGGGCCCCAAGAAGAGGATGCCGAAATTGACCAGTGGATAGAGTTCGACCAGCTTCGAGGCGCGAAAGAGCGCCTGCCGTTGCGATTCGTTATTGGGCTTGTAATTGGAAAGATCACAATGCTCGTATCTGGGCGGAATGCCCGACCGCTCCAGGAGCCGCTTCGTCTTGCTGTCGAGCGCACAGCGACAGCGGCGCACCCCTCCTTCGGGCGTCTGCTCCCAGCCGGTTCCCTGACAGCTGGGACAGGCGGCGGGCCGCAAAGGCGTCACGTCAGCCATTGGCTGATAAATTAACATATGGCCTGGGGCGGCGCAAGTTCGCGCGGCCGCGGCCTCAGCATGCAGCGCATTGCATCCGCCGAATTTTTTCCTTTTATTTTTAAACCTACATATGCTAGAATCGTCTTGCCGAAAAAAAATTTGTGGCTCCGGCAAAGGGCATGCCGTGCGGTTGCTGGAGCCTTGGGGTGCGAGGTAATGAGAAGACCACTGGGACGAAGAAGAAAAGAACTGCTTTCTAAATTGCAGTTGCTGCTCCAGGGCTGGGGCCGGACTCTCGGCCTCTCCCTGAAAGAGCTGGAGGAGCTGCTCTGTTATGGGCTTCTCGATCAAATTGGCGGGCCGAGGCTCGAGGACGAGCTTAGCGGCCGCTATCTGAAGCGCCTTGGGCCGTATTTGACACAGATTTACCGGGATCGCCTCTCGGGCGTCAGGTCGAGCTGGCCTCAGGGGATTTTTTTTGGGCGCCAGGGCAGGATAAACGCGCGACACGTCCTGAAATACCTATTTGAGCAACATTTGAAGCTCAGCCCGCTTCAGATAGCCGAACGGTTCAGCTATCGATTTCTCGAGAAATACAAGATAACTGCGCTGGCCCGTTCCGCTTACCGCGGCCGGCTCTTCGCCGCCCTCGACGATTGCTATCCAGGCCGGTTCAAGCCCTGGGAGCTGCGTACCAGCCGCGGCTTCTGGCAGGGGGAAAAGGGGCGCAGGCACGCGGTCGAGGCGCTGCGCTGGCTGGTAGAGGAAAAGCTGCGGTTAGATCCGGCCGAGTTGCCTAACCATATCACGACGAATTTTCTGATCGGCCATGGGCTGAAGGGAGCGCTGGTGGCTTTCGACCGCTCGCTCTGGCGCCTGGTCGATGCTGCCTACCCGGACAGATTCAGGCCATGGCAGTTCAGGCACGCGCCGCGCAACTACTGGCAGGGGAGAGCGGGACAAAGGCGGCAGGCCGAAGCGCTGCGCGAGCTTTTGCAGCAAATCGGGATAAAACCTGAAGATTTCCCGCAAAAGGTGAGGTGGCGCTTCTTTGTCAACCGCGGCATCAAAAAGCTCATCTCACCGCGCAAACAGCCGGGCGAGACGCTGCAGCACCTGGTGCGGCTTGCCTTCCCCGATTACTACCGGCCCACGGATGGTCTCCTGGTTTACGACAAAGGCCGGCGGCAAATAATTTATCGTTCGATCTCGCGCAAGCTCTCTAAAGAGGAGATCATCGACGACCTGAGGCGCGTTGCCGCCAAGCTCGGGCGCGCGCCCAGGGGGAGAGAGTACAGCCGCCTGGGCCTTTACACGCGGGCTACCGTGGCGCGCCACTTCGGCAGCTACTGGACGGCCCTGGAAGAAGCAGGGCTTTCCGGGTTCAAGCGCACACCTGTGCCTAAAGAGGAGTTGCTGCGAGAGTTGAGGCAGCTGGCCCGAAAGCTCGGGCGCGCGCCGCGCAAGGTCGATATCGAACGGTCGAGCCGCTACAGCGTGCGCCCCTTCTATCGCTGCTTCGGCTCGCTAAAAAAGGCAGTCGGGGAGGCCATGGCAGGCCTGGAGGTCAGAGCTTGACCTTCCTGCGCTGGTCGGGCCGCTCCTCGAGCCTGACCCGCAGTTTTACCCGGCGCCCGTCGCGGTATAAGGTAAGTTCTACAACGTCGCCAGGCTTGCTGTCGTCGAGGTACTTTAGCAGGTCGGCCATCGACTCGACCTTCCTGCCGTCAAATTCGACGATGATATCGCCGAGCACTGTCGCGAATCGGCGCTGGCGCAGCGGCCTGACCCCCGCCTGGTCCGCCGGGCTCCCCTCCTCGACAGACTGGACAAGCACTCCCGGCGGCAGCCCATAGGCAGCGGCAGTCGATGGGGTGATATCTATGCCCCTTATGCCCAAATAGGGCCGCCGCACCTGCCCGTACTGGATCAAATCATTAACTACGCGCAGCACCGTCTCCGAAGGAATGGCGAAGCCCAGCCCGATGTTCCCTGCGGCCGCCGGGCTAAATATCATGGTGTTAATTCCGATCAGCTCGCCCGCGGTATTGAGCAGCGGCCCTCCGGAATTTCCCTCGTTGATCGCGGCATCCGTCTGGATCAGGTTCTCCATCAGGAAACCGTTCGGGCTGCGCACCGTGCGATTCACTGCGCTGATCACCCCCGTAGTAAGCGTCCCCTGGAAGCGGAAGGGATTGCCGATTGCCAGGACCTTCTGGCCGACCTTCAGGTTAGAAGAATCGCCGAATTTGATCGGCTTCAACATTTGGGCGGGGGCATCGATCTTGATTACCGCCAGGTCGTTCAACGGATCGCCTCCGACCAAATGAGCCCTGAAACTCTTCTGGTTGAGGAGTGTAACTTCTAGTTCCTCGGCGCGGGCGATCACATGGTAGTTGGTAACAATATGTCCCTGTCCATCGATTACCGCGCCCGAGCCGACCCCTTCGGTCTGGACCGGCTCGAAAAACCAGTTCACTCCCAGCGAGCGGTTGGTGATATTGACTACCCCGGGGCTCGCTTCCCGGTAAACCCTTACATTGATCTGCTCATCTTCGGTCAGCGGCACTGATGCAGCCGTTGCCTTCAATGGCCGCGCGGCATCGACCATTCCAGCCGTATCATCGGGCAGGGGGAAAAGAACTCCCCGCGCGTACAGGACGGCTAATACCAGCGTCGCAGAGATCAAACTGGTCACAAGGACAAGCTTCAGGTTTTTAGCCATGGTTTTCTACCACCGGAGCGCGAGCGGTTAGCCTCTGGCCTCAGGAGGAAGGATCAGCTCGGCACCATCGTGGCGCAGTACGATTCCGTAGGTAAGCGGCCTGTTCCTGATATCCAGCGGGACGGGCACGTTGTTGATGGTCAGCTTTCCCAGGCGAAGCCGGTATTTTCCAGGAATCGCGCTCACCTGGCAACTGCCGCTCGCGCCCCGCGTCAGGATATAGCTGCTAACGTATCTTCCCTGCCCGTTGGTCCCTTCGAGCACGATCTGAAAGCCATCGAGCTGGGAGAGGTCATAATTGAAATTGGCGGCGCGCGAAATGCGAAAGATGATGGTGCGCGGCGTCTGCTTTGCTCGCTCAAGCGCCCGCTCTTCCTCCTGGCTTTTGGCCAGTGCCTCTCGATATTCGGTAAACCACTTCTTTTCTATCTCGTCTAACTTGCCGCTCTGCTCCAGCCGGCTCAGCGTATTATTTACCGAATCGAGGAGCGTCCTGTTCCCCTTCTTCACCATCACGGCGTATTCTTCGTCCGTGAGCCTATCGCCCACGGTGGTCAGCCCGGGGAAGCTTCTGTAGATGCTGTATCCGATAATGGGAGAATCGCCGATCACTGCATCCAGCTGCTTTGTATTCAAGGCGAGCAGTGCATCGTCCAGGGTGGGAAATTCGATGATCTCGACTCCGGAGAGCCCCTGCCGATGCATGAACTTCTCGCCGGTCGTTCCACGCTGCACGCCCACCTTCTTCCCCTTAAGGTCCCGTACGGCCTTGATCTTTTCGCGGTCTTCTTTTCTAATCGCCAGGCCCTGTCCGGAGCGAAAGTATGGTTTGGAGAACTCATATTTCTGAGATCGATCCGCAGTTATGCTGAGGGCCGACATCGCCAGATCGACTTCGCCGCTCTCGAGCATGGTGAAAATATCCTCGAAGTTCCTGGCCTTAGCCCAGCGGGCCCTCACTCCCAGGTCAGCGGCGATTTCCTCTCCGACGTCGACGTCGAAGCCCTGGACCCCGGTGCCGGCCGCGAACTCGAAGGGCAAGTTTACCGGGTGCGTGACTATAATCACCTGCTTGTCTCGCTTGATGCGCGACATGACAGGATCTTCAGACTGACCGCAAGCGGTCAAAAGAACTATCAAAGAGAGATTTGCCAGCCAAAAAATAAGTTGCGGGCGCAAGGACAAATTCACCTCCTATCAATTCCGGACAGTCAACAAACATAACACCAACAAAATAGTATAGTCAACCATAGTTTCACCCGGCGCGCAAGTAGAACCGGGCAATCCGCGTCAACGCCTGATTTCTCCATATTCGCAAAGGAGAGGCTTACCGTTCGAGACGATACGCGATTCCGGTCGCTGTACTATCCTCCTGGCTTGCATCGAGCGGTCGAACTGCCATATAATCGGCGCGCACGAGGGGGGTATCTTTCGAGATGACCCGGTCTCAAAAGCCGCCGGGCAAGGGTTCCGGCAAGGGGAATGCGCTATGAAGCGGCTGATTGTAATTCTTTATCTCGCGGCGGCTGCCGCCGCTCCGGGCGCCGACCGAGTCCCGGCACCTGAGGATGTCTTCGGGTTCAAGGCGGGCGCAGATTACAAGCTGGCCGACTACAATATGATGCTCGAATACTATCGCCGGCTCGACGCTGCCTCGCCGCGCGTCTCGGTAATCGAGATAGGGCCGACGGCGGAGGGCCGGCGCATGATCCTGGCGATAATCTCGTCGGAGCAGAACATGGCCCGGCTCGATCGGTTTCGCGAGGTTTCCCGCAGGCTGGCCCTGGCGCGCGGGCTCGATGACGAGCGGGCGCGGCAACTGGCCAAAGAGGGGAGGGCCGTGGTCTGGATCGACGGAGGCCTTCACGCCACAGAAGTCGCCCACGCGCAGCACTCGCCCGAGCTTGCCTATCGGGTGGCAACCGAGGAGAGCGAGGAGATGCGCAGGGTTCGCGAGAACGTAATTCTGCTCCAGGTCCCGGTGATGAACCCCGACGGCCTCGACCTGGTTGTCAATTGGTACAAGCGTAATCTCGGCACCCCCTATGAGGTCAGCCCGATCGTAGAGCTTTACCACAAATACGTCGGCCACGATAACAACCGCGACTGGTACATGTTCACACAGCCGGAGAGCCGAAACGTGGCGCGCCTCCTTTATCATGAATGGTTCCCGCAGATAGTATACAATCATCACCAGAGCGCACCGTTCCCAGCACGTATCTTCATTCCGCCATTCGATGATCCCATGAACCCTAATATCCCTGCGCTGGTGATGCGCGGGATTCACCTGGTCGGCGAGGCGATGAGCGCGCGTTTCGAGCGCGAAGGAAAAGCGGGCGTGATTTCTCGTATCGGCTTCGACACCTGGTGGAACGGCGGGATGCGCACGGCCCCCTATTTTCACAACATGGTCGGCATTTTGACCGAGACAGCGCTGTTCCGATATGCGACTCCCAAGGAGTATAAAAGCACGGACCTTCCCGATAAATTCTCCAACGGCCTGCCGGCAAAGGAGCCGAGCACTTTTTATCCCAACCCCTGGCGCGGCGGCTGGTGGCGCCTGCGCGACGCCGTCGATTACATGCTCACCGCCTCGCTTGCCCTGCTCGACACGGCCGCGAAATACCGCGAGGAGTGGCTGTATAACATTTATATTCTCGGGAAATCCGCCATCGAGAAAGGCAGCAAGGAGCCTCCATATGCCTATATTATCCCGGAGGGACAGTGGGACCCCTCGGCGGCAGCCGAACTGGTTCGAGCTTTGCTCATCGGTGGCGTTGAGATACACCGGGCCTCGGAGCCGTTCAGCGCCGGCGGCAGGCAATACCCGGCCGGAAGCTACGTGATCTACTCCGCCCAGCCCTTTCGCGCCTATGTAAAAGACCTGCTGGAGCCGCAGCGTTATCCCGACCGGCGCAAATACGAGGGCGGACCGCCAATCCCGCCGTATGATATGGCCGGCTGGACGCTTCCCCTTCAGATGGGAGTCAACGTCGAAAAGATCGAAGTGCCATTCCAGGCCAGGGTCGAGCCGGTGGAAAAGGTCCAGCCGGCCGCCTTCGATCCCGGCCCCTCGGATTACGGCTATATTCTCGACGGGCGCTCCAACCAGGCGTTCGCCGTGGTCAACCGGCTCATGCGGGCGGGAGTCCGGATCAGCCGCGCGGCGCGGGCCTTCGCTTACGATGGTAAAGAATTCAGCGCAGGCACCTTCATAATCGAGCCGGGGCAAGCGGCCCGTTCCCTGCTCGAAGACCTAAGTTCCGAATACTTTTTCACTGTCCAGGCAGCGCAAAAGCCGGTTGTCGCCGAGCTTTTCGACCTCAGGCCGCCACGAATCGGCATTTACAAATCATGGGTAGCGACTATGGACGAGGGGTGGACGCGATGGCTGCTCGAACGCTACGGCTTCGAGTATCGCAGCCTGGTCGATGCCGACCTGCGGCGCGGCGGCCTTGAAGCCAGCTTCGATGTGATTATCCTCCCGAGCCAGTCGTCCCGCCCGATGGTCAACGGCCACCCTCAGGGCCTGGTTCCTCCCGAATTCGTGGGTGGCATGGGAGCCGAGGGGGTTAGCGCCTTGAAGAAGTTCGTGGCCGAGGGGGGGAGGCTGGTTGCGCTGGACCATGCTTCCGAGCTTATCCTCAACAACTTTCCGCTGCCGCTGCGCAATCCGGTGGAAAACGAGCCGCGCCAGGAGTTCTACTGTCCAGGCTCGCTCCTGGCGATAGATGTGGATCCCGCGCAGCGGCTGGCCTTCGGCATGCCGTCCAAAGCGACTGCATTTTTCGTCAACAGCGGCGCCTTCGACACCATCAGGTTCGAGGACGAAAAAATGAAAAGCGCCGCGCCGCAATTCAGGGTGGCGGCAACGTACGCTAAAGAAGGGGTCCTGCAGAGCGGCTGGATCATCGGGGAGAAAAAAATCGCGGGAAAATGGGCAGCATTCGAAGCTCCCTTCGGCAAGGGTGAGATAGTGGTCATCGCATTCCGCTCGCAGTTCCGAGGCCAGCCGCACGGCACGTTCAAGCTGCTGTTTAATGCCTTGCTGAACTGAAGCTTCTGCGGCCGAGCAATATGACGGCGCTCCGTACATTGTAGCGGCGAGCTTCAGCAGCGTCGTACACCTGGCGGCCTCGAGGCCGCCGCTACGAGGATCCGATTAGGCGGGGGTCTGGATCATGTTCAGGGATGGTTTGAGGGAGAGTTTTGTCGGTGGGGGGCGTTGATGTTATGCTATACGGAAGCTGGGAAGGAATTCGCCCAAGCTGTGGCGGGTCACAACCGTTCACGCGTTGCTCTGCAGGTTTCAATTACAGCCGGCGGCGCATGACGTGGGCATCTTCGAGCGGGTTGGTGTAGTAGTTGCGGCGGTAACCGTAAAATTCGAAATCGTGGTCCAGGTAAAACTTAATGGCGCTCAGGTTCGACCTGCGCACCTCGAGGAAGCAACTGCGGCAGCCGCGGCGGCGTCCCTCCTCGAAACAGAGGCGCATCAGCGTGCCTCCGATCCCCTGCTTCTGGAATTCAGGATCGACTCCGATCTTCATGATCTCGGCCTCTTCGTCAAGGAATCTCACAACAATAAAGCCGACCACTCTCTTTTCGATCTTGGCGACGCGCGTATAGACGTACTCTTCGTCTTCTATGAGCCTCTTGTAGCTATCTCGTCCCCAAAAGCCGAGTTTGGTCTCTGCTTCGATATGCTCGATTGCCGGCAGGTCGGCGAGGCACAGCCGCTCATACCGGATATCGGCGCTCACTGCCATAATGTTATGGTCTCCTTCAGGTCCGCTTCGCCAGCCGGCGGGCCAGCTCGACGTCGGGCCGCCTTATATAATAGGCTTCGGTCAGTTCGTCGGCCCGCCTGGCGCGGCGCAAATGGCGCGCGGCATACTGAGCCACCGCGCCGGCCAGGAAAAGCTCGATTTCGAGCAACAGCCGGCGCCGGCCCCTGCACAGCAGATCAGCGTATCTAATCGCTCCGTCGCCGACGAAGCCGATCGTCAGATCCCGCGGCAGGGATTGAGCCCACTCCTCGGGCGAGAGCACGCGATCCTTCGCGAGCCTTCTGATGTCGGGACCTTCCGCCCGGTAGAGCCCGGCATATACTTGCCCTCTGCCGGCATCAACCACAGGGGAAATCAAACCATCGAAGAAGCGGGTCTTATATGCCAGCGCTTCCATGACTGTTACCGGCACCAGGCGCTTCTCTGCAGTAGCAGCCAGGCTTTTGGCTGTCGCGAGACCTATCCTGACGCCGGTGAAGGAACCCGGTCCGGTGGCCACGGCCAGCATATCTATCTGAGCCATTCGCATACCGAGCATCCTCAGCAGGAAGTCGATTGAGGATAGCAGTCGGCCCGAGTGGTCGCGCTCCACGTACAGATTGGCCTCTCCCAAAATCTCACCGCCGTAAGCAACGGCCACGCTGCCCCGGTACGAACTGGTGTCGATGGCCAATATTTTAACGGCCCCTTGCGCAGCGGTCATATCTCTATCTTTACAGTCGCCTGCCATGAACCATTTTCAGCAAGGCCCTGGCGAAACGCTGGTTGCCTGCTGCGACGAGGAGGGCAATGTGGCACAGCCAGGGGTTGAAGGCAAGCGGACGAAACATCGCGGTACGCGCATATCGGCCGGCAAGTGCTGCTCTTATCATGCTCCTGCAGCCTGCTTCGGCCTCCTCACTGATCTTTTCCCCGAGCAGTCGGCCGCTGTGCAAAGCCGTCCAGATCCCCAGTCCCGCGAAAGGGTCGATCAGGCCCGCCGCATCGCCCGTGACAAGCTGCGATCTTGATCTTTCGATCGGGCCGAACTCGAACGGCCCCGCGCTCAACCATCTCCCGAGCAGGCGCGCCCCGGCCAGCCGACCTGTAACCGGATGCCGCGGCCCGAGCGCCCGGCAGAGCATTGCCAGCGGATCACGCGGCTCCTGCCGAATGAATTCTTCACCTATTATAAAACATAGATTCTTCGCTCCGCCTTCTATTTCTATCATTCCGCCGTAGCCGCCCCGGTATGAGAACAGCTCGACCGCGCCACATGGCTCTGCGGCGTCGACGCGCGCTTTGAAGGCAAACAGGCGGCGGCCGCGGCCTCGATCTTTCCTTCTATGGAGGCCGTGCAGTCCTGAAGCATCGATAACCAGCCGTGCCTGGAAGGCTGCTTGCCTTCCTTCCCGGCAATAAGTCCCGCGCGCACCGACCGAACCGTTGTCTCTAAGCTCCTCGACTCGGAAGCCATCTATGATCTCAACGCCAAGCTCGCCAGCTCGGGCGAGCAGCAGGCCATCGAGTCTCACTCTGCTGATGCCGAGTCCGGCGCCGATACCCTCGAAGGGAAGCTCCAGGCGCGCCCCGAACATCGAATAGATCAGGGCACGGTCGATGGGCCTGGCGCCCGCCGCCATCACTGCGTCGAGCAGTTCGAGCCGGGCCAGCTCTCGAACCGCGGCTGGCGCGACGAATTCCCCACACAGTTTATCGCGGGGAAGCTTTTTCTTTTCCAGCAATACAATTTTAAAACCGCGCTGCGCCAGGGCAATTGCCGCGGCAGAGCCGGCCGGCCCGCCGCCTACTATCACTACATCGGTATCGGGCAATGCGAGTCTCTCCAGTCAGGACTGCTTGAAAGCCGTGAGCACCAGCCTGAAGGGCAGGTGCCTCTCGACCCTCACGTTTTGCAATCCGGCAGCCGCGGCAGCAGAGAGCATTTCAGCCTCGGTGAAGCCGCGCGCCACCGAAATCGGGCCATCGCTGCGGAGCATTCGGTTCCTGGTGACTGCGCTCAGGAAAACCTTCGTAGCATAATAGGCCAGACCACTCCTCCTCAGGTCGTTTACCACGAGGCCGCAGCGCGCCACGCGCCACATCTCGGCGAGCGCCGGTGGCACCATACCGCTCTTCATGTGGTGCAGAAAAAGCGAAGCAGTCACGATATCGAACGACCCGGCTTTGAACGGCAAGGAGAGGCTCTCGCCGCGCACCAGTCGAATATCTCCTCTTCCGGAAGTCCGTTTCGCGGCATACCGCAATATTCTCTCGCTCAAATCCAGACAGACAGCCTGAGCCTCGAGGCCGCGCTTTTGCAGGAATTCGAGCGCCTGGAGCGGCAAATCGGCCGACCCGGTGCCGACATCGAGCAAAATCAGCCGCCGCGCTTTGATACCTTCGATCAAGCGCCCGAGGCCGCTGACGAGCGCGCGCCGGCCTCCGAGATAGCTGTTCACAGCGCGCAGCCCGGCCAAAGCCTCTTTCAGCTCTTGCCAGTCAGCGTTGGGGTCGTCCATCAGCTCGGGTTGCTCGCTGCGCCGCGAAAGATCGATTGCCGCCATTTATTCCACCGCCTTCAGCACCAGGGCTGAGTTCTTGGAGCCAAAACTCAGGCAATTGCACACCGCCGCCCGCACTTGAGCTTTTCTTCCAGGCTCCGGCACATAATCGAGGTCGCACTCCGGGTCTGGAGATTCCAGGTTGACGGTTGGAGGGAGCACGCCTTCCCAAATCGCCAGCAGCGTAGCGGCGACGCCCGCCGCGCCGCAGGCCCCTTGCGGATGTCCGATCATCGACTTGGTGGCGCTCATCGGGATGCGGAATGCTCGGCTGCCGAAGTAAAGCTTCATTGCGCGCGTCTCTATTCGGTCGTTAAGGAGAGTCGATGTGCCGTGGAGATTGACGTAGCCTATGGCAGAGGGGTCGAGCCCCGCCTCTTGGACCGCAAGGGCCACGGCGCGCGCCGGCTCTTCTCCGCTCTCATCAGGGCGGACGCGGTGGTAGGCATCACAGGTTGACGCGTAGCCGGCCACCTCGGCGTATACGCGTGCGCCGCGCGAGCGCGCCCGCTCAAGCTCTTCGAGGACAAAGAACCAGGCCCCTTCTCCCAGCACGAAGCCATCCCTGTCGATATTGAACGGTCTGGAGGCGAGGGGCGGATCATGATTCCAGGAAGAGGTCAGCGCTCTCATCAGGCAAAAACCCGCCATAATTCCGGGCGCTATCGGGGCATCGACGCCGCCGGCAAGAGCCAGGTTGACCCGCTCGTAGACGATCGCCTGGGCCGCATAGCCCAGGGCGTCCGTCGAGCTGGTGCAGCCGGTAGAGATGACGTGGCTCGGGCCGCGGAATCCAAAGGCGATCGAAAGCTCGCTCGACAGCGTGCCCGGCGTCGAATTGGCAATGGTATAGACGCTTGCCTTTTTATACTCCCCCGTATAATAGTATCTATACTGCCGCTCGGTAAATTCAAGCCCGCCCCCTCCTGTTCCGACAAAAATCCCGGCACGTCTCAGCTCAGCCAGCCTCATAGCCTCTGGAGCAATTCCGGCATCGGCCAGAGCCTCGCGCGAGGCGCGCAGCGCCATCGGCACGACCCGCGACACATGCTCGCGCTCCTTAACACGCACCTCGGCAAACAGATCGATCCCCTTGACCTCGGCTGCAATGCGCACCGGCAGAGACGCAGCGTCGAACAGAGTAATGGACCCGATCCCGGTCTCACCCTTGCGCAGGGCATTCCAGTACCCGGCCCGGCCGATGCCGTTCGGGCTGAGACAGCCCACGCCTGTGATAACTGCCCTTCGCATTTGACTAATGCCAGCAAACCAGGAAGCTAAAAAGCTGGGAGGCTGGAAACCTGTAAGCCGTGAGTAGAGAGTCGCCGGTCAGCAGTCGATAGCCTCTGGTCTCAGTCTGCCGACTGACGACCAGCGATTGCTGACTTTTTTCGACTCACGACTAACGACTTACGACTCACGACAAACAGCCTCCCAGCATCCCAGCTTACTTCAGGCGTTTTTCCATCAGGCAGTAAGAGGTATTGTCCGAGTTTTTGCCTATCGAGATCTTGTCCATGACTTTAGAGGCGAATGGGAAGATTTTCTTACCGACGCGCTTTTTGGCGCGCGGCTTGCCCGGCTGTTCGGAACCGACGGCCAGCTCCCTCACCTCGATCTTGACGGACCGGGGCGCGGGCGAAAAGGTCACACCGATTTGTTTATTATGTGAGTTGATATTGCGCGGGCGTTCGATCATCGATGCCAGGACCTCATCGAGCGAAGAGGCGATCGCGCGCGAATCCACCTGTGAGAACCCCTGCTTCTCGGCAAAAGCCAGCGCCAATCGCTGGAGCAGCCCCAGGTATTTGGCATCGCCTGGGAACTTTATGCTGAATGCGGTCATAATCTAAAGGAAGTACACAGGCAACCAGCCGAGCGGCTCAAGCCAGGCCGAGGTTCGCATAGGCATTCAACTCCAGGTCTTGAGCAAATGAACCTGGTCCGCGCCCCCCTTCCTCGATGCGCCGCTTCAGCTTAGGGTAGCCCGCAGCCGCGATCATGGCTGCGTTATCGGTGGTATAGATCGGGCGCGGGTAGTAAACGGGCACTCCCCGCTCGCCGAAGAAGCTCGCGAACTCTGAGCGCAACAGCCGGTTGCATGCCACTCCGCCCGTAATTGTTATAGACCTGGGCGCCAGCTTCTCCGCGGCGCGGCGCGTCCTGTCGAGAAGCGTATCGACCACCGCGCGCTGGAAGCTGGCTGCCAGGTTAAGCAGCTGCGGCCCGGCTTCCTCTCCAGGCCTGAGCGGGGAAATCCTGCGCTCCTGCACCCAGCGCAGCGCAGCGGTTTTCAATCCGCTGAAGCTAAAATCGAGGCTGCCGTCGCTGAAGCGCGGGACGGAGAAAGGAACCGAACGGGGGTTTCCTCTTTCCGACAACTTATCGATAATCGGGCCGCCCGGGTAGCCGAGGCCGACCATCTTTGCCACCTTGTCGAACGCCTCTCCGGCGGCATCGTCGCGCGTGCGGGCTACCGCAATGTAACGCTCCGGCTCGGGCGAATGGTAGAGCGCGGTATGGCCTCCGGAAACGACCAGCGCCAGCACCGGCCACTCGACGTCGTTTTCGATATATGCCGAGCAGATGTGCCCCTCGATGTGATTCACCGGCACGAGCGGGACTTCGAGCAGATAGGCCATGGCCTTGGCGTAGGAGAGGCCCACCAGAAGCGAGCCGATGAGGCCCGGCCCCTGCGTGACCGCGATTCCATGAATATCGCTTCGCTTCAGCCCGGCCTCGGCGAAAGCCCGGTCCACAATGTAATCGATGTTTCTGATGTGCTCGCGCGAGGCCAGCTCCGGAACAACTCCGCCATAACCGCGGTGGACCTCGACTTGAGAGGCAACAACATTCGATAGCACCTCTCGCCCCTCCCGCAAAACTGCGGCGGCCGTCTCATCGCACGATGTCTCGATTCCAAGGATGATCATAACCCCGATCCGTTATTTGGTAGTTTCCTGCACCAGTCGGGCGAGACTTTCCTGAAGCGGAGCCCTGGCGATTCCCTTCTCTGTAATTATAGCACTGACATAACGAGCGGGCGTTACGTCGAATGCCGGATTGGCAGCAGGCGTGCCGTCCGGCGCTATCGGGAACCCTTTAATTGTCCTGACCTCATCCGGGCTGCGCTGTTCGATCGGTATTTCGTCGCCAGACTTAAGACCGAGATCGACAGTAGAGGTCGGAGCCGCCACGTAAAAGGGAATGCCGTTCTCGTGGGCCAGAACCGCCAGACTGTAAGTGCCGATCTTGTTGGCCACGTCGCCGTTTGCTGCAACGCGGTCGGCTCCCACGATCACACAATCGACCTCACGTCGCCTCATAAAATAGCCGGCCATGCTATCGGTGATCAGCTTTACCGGAATGTTATCCTTCATCAGCTCCCAGGCGGTGAGCCGCGCCCCCTGGAGAAAGGGCCTGGTCTCGTCGGCCAGCACCTCGACCTGCTTTCCCGACCTGACTGCCGACCTGATCACCCCGAGCGCCGTGCCGTAGCCGGCGGTCGCCAGGGCCCCGGCATTGCAGTGGGTCAAGACTCGGGCCCGCTCGGGAATTAAAACCTGTCCATGTTCTCCGATCATCTCGTTGACCACTATGTCCTCGAGATAAATCCTGACCGCCTCTTCCTCGAGCGCCCTCTTCAGCTCATCTAAGGGCCGGCGCTTGCCGGACTGAAAAACGCGCCGCATTCGCTCGATCGCCCAGAAAAGGTTCACAGCCGTCGGCCTTGTTTCCGCCATTAGGCGGCAGACGGCGTCGAACTCCGCCTCTATCCTTTCGGCATCGGAAGCCGCGGACTTTTTAACTCCGAGGGCAATTCCCATAGCCGCAGCCACCCCGATGGCCGGGGCGCCTCGTATCACCATGCTCTTGATGGCATCTGCTACCGCCTCGGCCGTGCGGCAGCAGACGTAGACCTCGCGCTCAGGCAACAAGCGCTGATCTATCATCACCACCCCTTCCGGGGTCCATTCTATCGTCTTGAACATGGTCCCGCTCGAAAATCCCTGCAGCCCGCGCCGGGAAAAATTATACCATAGCGATTCGCTCTTTCCTGCACTTATAAGGCTAGTGGACTGCGGCAAAAGTTATGGCAGCGAAAAATGAGGTCTCGGCCCGCGTCAGGAGCGAAAGGGACGGGTGAGGCTGCCGGCGCAGATTGATGATTGTTCGGCTCCTGTTCGTCTTTTTACGTTGCGCAATTCTCTCCGGCCTCAAGGCTGATTGCTTGTGAATCGCGCCATCTTTAACAAACCGGATCCGGTTGGCGTGCCTTGAGGCTGAGGCAGAGGAGCTAAGTGTGGATTGTGGGGCACGTGATGCTGGTGATATTGCGAACCGGCCCTGATGACTATTTCCGTTTGGGGAAAGAGTTGATGCAGTACCGTAATGTCTTGCAGGCATGCGGCACAGGGGGTCCAGGTAGTAAAAATCCGTATCAGAATATCGTGTGAGCCTTGCGGCAGGTTCGTAAGAATGTTCCATAAATCATGGATTACCTGAACCTCGGCGCAGAAGGCATTAATTTCCGGTTGATCCCAAGGGCGGGTAGGGAAATTGGGATGAAGGCTGGAACAATCACGTTGATTTCCTCCACCGCTACCACTAACATGTAAACCCGTCCACTGAACCTGTAGATTATTCTGCCCGTCGTAATACATGACCTGAGCCTGTGCTCTCGCTGTAGAGGTATCCGTTCCTAACCGTACCGTGTAAAGAAAGGATGAACCTAAAGCGTCAGGGTGAAAGCGACGTGCTCTCTGGATTACCCTGGGATCACTATGGTGCGGTGAAGCAGATTTCATCCGCACTGATCGGACGGGAGCCTGGATGCCTGGAGCCATCGGCCGCCCCAACGGGCGGATCACCGAAGATGCCGGGCTTGGTTTATTCTGCAGGGCCGCCTGGATATTCGGCGTAGACTTTGCCTGGACTGACTCAGGACTTCTAGCGGGTTTAATGGCGTGCCTCGCTTGCAGAGCGGGCTCCCGTGGTAAAGCTTTCTGTTGCTGCAACACCTTCGGCACAGGTTGCGGGTGGTAGACGGGCGGCGCCGGCGCTGGCCTCTTTTTACCTGTGGTGGCCTGCCGCGTTGCCGCCTCCTTCAACTGCAAGACCCTGGGTACTGGTTGTGGACGATAGACAGGTGGGGGTGTGGGTGTTCGACCGGATAAACGCGCAGCCTGCGGCGAAGCTTTCGACTTAGCCTGTAAACCCTTGGGCACAGGCTGGGACCGGTGCACTGGTGGCGCAGTGAGCCGCTGTTTGATCGGCTGAACCGCCGCCGTTTTAAGTTGCAGGACACCCGGCCCGTGCAACGCTGATGCTGCGCCCGGTTTTACTGGAAACCTGGCCGGGACGATTGATACTTCGTTCATCGGCTTGTTGCTAAATGATCGCTAAAAACTAAACCCAAATTGCCCAAATGTCAAGCGGATTTTAACCCTCACCGCCCCCTTTTAGTTGCCTTCCGATGGGGGAATAATGAACTGGTCGAGACTTACACGATTGTTCGACACAGGACAGAATGTGCTGATAAACGGTTTGCTCAATCCGGAAAAGGGCGCAGTGGGGACAGTTTCGGGCTTGCCTTTAACAGCGCTAAGGATTAGTATAATGGTATGCCGCATGGGTGGCGGCACAAGGATAGGGGGTGATCATGAAAACGACTGCCGGTCTCCTGGCCTTCTTATCAGTAGCCGCCGTCACGCTTTACGGCCAGCAGCGCGAGGTCGAGCGGCCGCGCGGAAATCTCGAGGGGCTTCGCGGAGGTTATGATATACCTGCGCGAGGAGGTGGCTTTTCCGGTCAGGTTCAGCCGCAGCGGCCAGCACCCCAGACGGCTAGCCCTCAGTCTGCTCCTGCTGGAAGCAGACATTCTCCTGCCGCGCCAGGATACTCTTATTCGTACGGCTTTAGTTCGTATAATTGCTATTATCCTTCCCTGGGGTGGACATTCAGTCCTAACCGCTGCCTGATTCTCTACAGCCTGCTCTGGCAGCGCTGGGGGATTATGCGGCCCGGCCTTTTCCCGAACGTCAAACGCGAGGAGGACCTATATCTGCGCCAGGAAGCTCTGGACGTGGCGCTCAACGATGCTCTGGACGAGGTCAAACGGCTCGAGGATGCGCTGGCCGCGCTGGTGGAAAAGGCCAGGACGCGACAATCTGCTGCGGCCGGCGCCGCCGATAAGCAGGAAAGAGAAGAGATCAAGAAGCTTGCCGAGCAGATTCGCTGGCATGCCCAGCAGATCCAAGGAGACCAAATCATAAGCCTGCTCGACGTGCGGCGAGACCAGGACGTGCTCCGAAATGTCAAGCTCGACCGAATGAGCCTTGCCGAGAAAATCGAAAGGCTCAAGGAGTTGACTGCCGGCGTGCGCAGCGCGCTCCAGGCGCTCAGGGGTGGAAAGGGTCCAGCGGTGGTCTCGGTCAGCGCCCTCGAAGGTCCCTCGGTGCGAGCCCTGGCCCGCGGCATCGAAAAAGTTGCCGGGCGGATAAAGGTCTGATAGCAGCCCGGGCGAGGCGAGCTATGCCGATATACGAATACCGCTGCCTCGAATGCGGCGAACTCTTCGAGCGATTTCGCTACTTGAGCCAGAGCGACGGCGAACTGGTATGTCCTGCCTGCGGCTCGCCTCGCATCGAGAGACAGTTTTCTACCTTCGCAGCCTCTTCCCAATGCATGCCGACGGCCACCGGCGTTACTTGAGCAAATTAGCAGCAGGTGGCCGGCGGCCGCCCGATATAAAAAGCCGGCAGGTGTGAGACGGGAAACGAAGATGATTAAAAGCTCCTCTTCGTCTTCCCTCCCCGTTAGCCGATTATTAACGAAGCGCATGAAGGAAAAGCAAATAGAAAGGTTTGCGGGCAGGCTGGCGGCGGTACGCCGGACCATGGCCGATCAGGGGGTCGACTGTTTGCTGCTCTACCATCTGCCCAACATTCGCTATCTCTTCAATTTCACCGGCAGCGCCGCGCTCGCCCTGGTGGGCATGGACTCGGCTCATCTGGTGGTCGATGGGCGCTACATCACGCAGGCACAGGTTGAAACGGTCGGCTGTGAGCTGGTATTGTCGGCGGCTGGCAATGAGACCGCTGCAGCCGAACTGATCGAAAAGCTCGAGCCGCAGCGCCTCGGCTTCGAGTCCCGCTATCTCCCCTATCACCTCTACAGCACCTTTCGCGAAAGACTACCGGCCGGGGTGGAATTCGCCCCGACCACCGGGATGGTCGAAGGAGTTCGAACGATCAAGGACGAACGGGAAATAGCGGTCATGCAGAGTGCGCTTGAATTGACATGGCAAGCCTTCGATGATATTATCCCCCTGATCAAAGTGGGGGTCAGCGAGAGGGACCTCGCCGCCGAATTAGAATATAAGCTGCTGCGCGGCGGCGCCGATAAGTTATCTTTCGATATCATAGTTGCATCGGGCGAAAGATCGGCCCTGCCTCATGGCCGCGCCTCGCGGAAAAAGATCGGCCCAAACGAGTTCGTTACGTTTGATTTCGGCATATATCTAGAGGGTTACGCGAGCGATATGACGCGCACCGTATACGTAGGCAAGCCTGATCAGGAGGCGATACAGGTTTACGAGACGGTGCGGCGCGCTCTGGAGCGGGCGGCCGAAGCGGCGAGGCCGGAGATGGAGTGCCGGCAGCTGGATTCGGCAGCGCGCGACTACATCGAGCAACGCGGCTACGGCAAGTTCTTCGGCCATTCGACCGGCCACGGCATCGGCCTGGAAGTGCACGAGCAGCCGATCATCGGCCGGCGACAGGAGGCCCGCCTGGCCGCGGGCATGGTGTTTACCATCGAGCCTGGCATCTACCTGCCTGGCTGGGGCGGGGTCAGGATCGAAGATATCGTCGCCCTTGAGGCCAATGGATGCCGCGTCCTCACCCGCTACACGCGCGAGCTGATCGCGATAAGCTGAACCGGGGCGACTCATCACCGAAGGGGAGCTATGACGTTAAAAGAGATAATTGAGGTAATGCGCAGGCTGGCTGAAAACGACATAAGCGAGTTCGAATACGAGCGGGCTGGGGTCCGGGTGCGCATCGTCAGGGGCAATTCGTTGGTGCACCGGGCCGAATTACCGCCCGATCTCAATAACTCGCATCAGCCGTCGCCCGCGCTCCTCGGAAAACGAGAAAGCCCGCTGCTCGAAAGCGCCCCGCAAAGGGAGACGGCAGCCGAGCAGGAGCTCCATATCGTTTGCTCGCCTATCGTGGGGACCTTTTACCGCGCCCCCAGCCCCGATGCCCCCCCTTACGTCAACGTCGGCGACAAGGTGCAGGAGGGGACCATCCTGTGCATAATCGAGGCGATGAAGCTGATGAACGAGATCCGCTCGGAAGTTGCGGGCGAAGTGCTCGAGGTCTTCGTCGCCAACGGTCAGCCGGTCGAATACGGACAACAGCTTTTCGCCATCCGTCTTGACAAGACCAAATAAAGCATCGAGCCGGAACAGGGCTTTTGATCTCCAGCGCTCTATGAATAAGATCAAGAAGATACTGATAGCCAATCGCGGCGAAATCGCGGTGAGGATAATCGCTGCCTGCAAGGAGCTGGGTATAGCCACGACTGCGGTTTATTCGCAGGCGGACCGGGATTCGCTGCACGTCCGGCTGGCCGACGAGGCGATCTGCATCGGCCCGCCGGCCAGCACCGAAAGCTATCTCTATATACCGGGCTTGATCAGCGCCGCAGAGATCGCGAACGTCGATGCCGTGCATCCCGGCTACGGCTTCCTGGCCGAGAGCGCCCATTTCGCCGAGATCTGCCAGGCATGCGGGCTGACCTTCATCGGGCCGCCGCCCGCCGCGATCAAACTCATGGGGGATAAAGTCGCCGCCCGCGAGCGGATGCGCGAACTCGGCATCCCGGTGCTCCCGGGCAGCGACAAGATCAGCAAAGTCGATAATTACCGGCAGACGGCGCGCGAGATCGGATTCCCGCTGTTGATCAAGGCGGCCGGCGGCGGCGGGGGCAAGGGGATGCGCGTGGTGCGCAGCGAGGGCGAGCTGGTCAATTCTATCGAGACCGCGCAGCTCGAGGCCGAGAAGAATTTCGGATCGCTCGAAGTCTACCTGGAAAAATATCTGGAGACTCCCCGCCACATCGAATTCCAGATTCTGGCCGACAACTACGGCAACATGGTGCATTTCGGCGAAAGGGAATGCTCGATTCAACGCCGGCACCAGAAGCTGGTGGAAGAATGCCCCTCTCCTTTCCTCGACCGCGAGCAGCGGATGCGCGCAGGCGAGATGATAACGCGCGCTCTGCGCGCCGTCGAATATCAAAATATCGGCACGGTCGAACTGCTCTTCGACCAGGACGGCACCTTCTACTTCATGGAGATGAACACGCGCGTCCAGGTCGAGCACCCGGTTACCGAGATGGTCACCGGGTTCGACCTGATCAAGGCTCAAATACTCATCGCGGCTGGCGAGCCGATGCCGGTGGCACAGCATGAAATCGGCTGGTCGGGCCATAGCATCGAATGCCGCATCCTGGCCGAAGACCCGGAAACCTTGATGCCCTCGCCCGGAAAAATCTCCAGGTTCATTCCGCCCGGCGGCCCTGGAGTTAGAGTGGACACGGCCGCTTACTCCGGGTGGACCGTCTCCCCATATTACGACTCGCTCGTGGCTAAGATTATCGCGTACGGGCGCGACCGCCAAGAGGCGCGACTCAGGATGCTGCGCGCCCTCGAGACAACAGTTATCGAGGGGATCAAGACAACCATACCGCTTCACCTGCGCATCCTGAACGATCCCGATTTCATAGCGGGAAGGTTGTCCACGAAATTCCTGGAGACACAGATAAGCCAGCGCTTTCGCGTGGAAAGCTTTCCATAACCCTACCAGACCGCGACTCGCATGCTGCGGAGGATGCGGCAGTCGCATGGCCCTATGATAAAGTTACCCCGGCTCTACCCCATAACGGATTTGAAGTGCGCGGGCAGGGCCACTCACCTCGCGGTGGTCAAGGAGTTGATAAAAGGCGGAGCCAGCTTGATTCAACTGCGCGAAAAGGAACTGTCGGCGCGCGAGTTCTTCCATCAGGCGCGCGAGGCGATAGGATATGCGCACCGGCACAATGTTAAAATTATCATCAACGATCGCGCCGATATCGCCCTCGCCGCCGGAGCCGATGGCGTCCACCTGGGCCAGCACGATATGCCCGTCATCTACGCGCGCCAGCTGCTCGGCCCGTGCAGGATAATAGGGATATCGACCCATAACCTGCGGCAGTTCATCGCGGCGTTGCGCACCGACGCCGACTATATCTCGATCGGGCCGATCTACCCGACGCGCACGAAAATCGATTCGGACCCTCCGCTCGGCCCGAAAATCGTGGCGCGGCTGGCGGGGAGAATCGACCGGCCGTTGGTTGCCGTTGGGGGCATCACGCTCGAAAATGCACAGGAGCTTGTGGCGGCCGGCGCTGATTCCGTCGCGGTAATTTCGAACCTGTTAAGCCATGGCGAAATCGCCTCCAGAACCAGAGCCTTCCTCCAGGCGCTCAAATCGGTGCCAGCGCGAAGGTAAGTTGCGCCTGTTCCTGCTGCCGGTGCCGGGCCGCGGGCTCAGCTTTTATTTCGAGCCCGACCCTGAGTTCCGGACGGCTGCAAGCGCAGGCGACGGCCCGATCGCCAGGACTAAGACTCGAATCCTGCAAATCTATAGTCAAATCGAAAAGCATTTTCCGATTGCCGAGAGGATATCGCGACGGCTGCGCCGCGCGGCATCGGTAGAGATAATACACCCCCCGACGGTCGCCGAAGATGAGGCGCAGCGGCGCTTCGCCGAACTGCTCCGCTCCGAATTCGGCAAACAGCTAATTTGGACGGCCGTGGACACAGCGCTTGCCCTCCTGAGCATACCGCTGGCGCTCCTGCCCGGCCCCAACATAATATTCTATTTCTTCGCCGCCCGGGCCTTCGCTCATATCATGGCGCTGCAGGGGATTTCCGGGTACCCCAAGCGACTGGAGCGCGGCCAGGCCCGGCTCGAGTCGCGGTCCGAAGAGCGGCTGGCCCGGCTCGAGGAGCTGATATTGAGCGGGCAGGTAGACGGAATCGATGAACTGGGCCGGCAGCTCGGCCTCTCTCAGCTCTGCAGCTTCTACCAGCGGGCATGCAAAGGGACAGGCTGGCACCCCGGCTAGTACCTGGCCAGAACGCTGAGATCAAAGGGATCAAGGCCCCCCTCTTACGATTTGAGCGCTTTGCTGAAATTTGTGCCGGGCGCCGACTCGCGACGCAGGCATATATTGACAGGCCTCAAAGTAGCCGCTGTGTCGCAGGGGCAGGCAAACGGCCAGGCTCTCACTCCGCGATTTCGAGCAGCCTTAAAAATCCCTGTGGAGTCACTATACGCAGCCCAGTACGCTTTGCCACCTCGCGAGTGAAATGCTCGGTGTTATTCGTTACAAACCAGTCCGGCTCTGCCTTGATTGCCGAAAGCGCAACGGGAACATCTGCCTCATGTGCTACAAGACGCCGGTTGCGCTCGATCTCCTCTACCCCTGGCAGCGGAACAGGTTCAGGTTTGATCAGTTTAAGCAGCTTGCCGTACTGGGCGAGTAGTTCCTTTCTAAGCTCCCCTTGATTTATTTTCTCCTTGAATACCTTCTCCACCTCCAGCTTGACCACATCGGCAAGCACTAGCCGAAAAACCCCGCTCGCTGCCATGATCAAAACAGCACGATCTGCGCCCCAAACTGAAACAATCCCCTTGATGAGGACGTTGGAGTCTATAAAGATGCGCGCTCTACCTTCGGCCTTTTCCGCGGGTGGTTTCTCCATAGATCTGGCGATAGACCTTGCGCCGCGCCTGAGGAAGGTGCTCGAGCAGCTCCTCCTGGCTTACGCCAGCTCTCTTGAGCGTATTCTGGATCCTTTGCGATATGCGCTCGAATTCGCGGTCGGCCGGAACCAGCACCAGGGCATTGCCCAGGCCAAGGACATAGAGCTTGCTCCCGCGGTCCAGTCTCATCCTGTCGCGGTGACTCTTCGGGATGGTGATCTGCCCCTTCTCCCCAACAGGAGCAACTGTGAATGGCTCTACGAATGGTCGGGACTTGGCCATGGCTCCGAAAGCTCGCCGTATGAATTTCCTACAAAAGTAGTCTAACGCGCAATATCATAAGAAGCAAGGGAAAAGAAAAAAAGTCAGCCGATACTAGCCTCGATATCGCTCGATTACCTCTTCGAGCCGCTGATCGCGATGCTGAGCTTAATCTCTACGACTTGGCCCAGGAGTTGGCCATATCGGCCTCGCGCCTTTCTCGACTTCTGAAGAAGGGGACCGGAGCCGGCTTCAGAGAGTATTTGCGTGCAGCCAGGCTCAGGAAGGCAGCAGAGCTATTGCACAAGCCTGGGTTGAGCATAAAGGAGATAGCGCTGGCTGTAGGCTATAAGCATGTCAGCGACTTCGATCGCCATTTCAAGAACGCCTATGGGGAGAGCCCTGGTGAGCATCGGCATAGGCTGTGGGGATGAGGCGGCTGCAGTGTCAAATAATGTCAAGGTCTTTCCTGTAAGCTATTGATTTTTTGGATGTTCATCAGGGCAAAAACTCCTAACAAAAAGCAACTGTTCCTAACACAATTTCCTTGACATGGAACCACTCTAAAGTTAAATTCAACCGCGAGTGGGATTAGAACTCATTCCAAAATCCTTTTCCGGTCCGGGCCCTGCTGTAATGCCCATAAAATCCAGGCTTGGGCGGGGAAGGTTGGCCGGTGTCGTGGTTTTGAGATAGACTATAGGAGGAGTATGCTAGGACGGAAGAAATATATTCTTGCAGCGCTTTTGCTTTTGTTGGCCGCTCCCAACGATGTCGAAAGCATCCTGGTTGTTAGTCCATTCTCCATCGTGGGGGACTGTGTGTTCTTCACCGGCTGCTTTGCGGGTGTAGAGAGCGGGACAACTATCTTTTGTCATGGATCCATCTGTACTGACCCTGACGGAAACTCGATCGAGGCTGTTTTTCGCTGCGACGTAATACCTATATCATAAAACAAAGGGGAATTAAAAATGAAAGTAAGACTTCGTTTAATATTTGCCTTGGCGTTAGTCGCGTTAGCGGCTCCTGCCCTCAGCCAGGAGGTCAGCCACAAAGAGAAGATACAAAAGTTTGAGCTGGCTTCTAATGGAAGCCTCAGCCTGGAGTGCGTAGGTCTCGGCGAACACGACCTCGTTAACGTCTCTGCAGGAGGAGAGCCGAAGGTAGTAGGCATTTTGATCTCGCGTGATCCGAATGGGGCGCCTCGGGCCATAAAATCGATTCCAGACTCCTGGATGCATGTCCGAAGGGGAAAGATCGAGCTTCGGCGGCTATCCCCAAAATCAGGCGATACGTTGGTGGTCTCTATCACGGTTCCACCTGAGACTTACATCATACTCACGGCTGACGGCAAAACACTTCTCACCAGTCCTGTACGCAACGGTATTGCCCTTTGGAAGGGGTCGCTTGGCGCCGGGTTCGAAAATCCAAACGTGGCTATAGCGAAGGCCCTCCTCAGCACCTCCCTCCATATGGAGGACATACAGACGCCCAAGGGGCCAAAAGCTCCATATACCGTAGCATTCTCACTGCTTAGACCTAAGCTCAAGAGGTTAGTGATGCCCGTTGAACTCGGGGCATTCAAGCATCGAGCCGTTCTTGTCTTCTTCACAATAGACGAGACAGGCAGAGTAGTTGATGTTCTTCTCCCTATGAAAGAGGACCTCCAGCTCTCCAATATGATAGAGCCTGCCGTCAGGCAGTGGGAGTTTGAGCCGTTTGCTGTGAACGGACAAGCAGTCAGGGCGATGACAAGCGTCATGTTCGTGTCGATGGGCGGAGGTGTCATGCTTCTGCCGTAGTAAACGCTCGAAAGCGCCCTGTGACTCAGGCTTGGGCGAGAAGGGGTTAAGCTATATCTGGATGCCGGAACGGACTCGGCTAATGACAACAATGGGCAGTCCGCTGGAAAACAACCGTCATATTAGGCAGGCTAAACGTTATCAGCGAGGTGCGAGATGGGAAAGCGATTTAAAATTCTAGCTTATACAACTCTGCTTTTCGTCTCTCTTTCTTTCAACTCCTCGGGTGGGACCGCTTCGAGCCTGGAGAAGCTCGGGGAAATCTCGCTGGGCGATTGGTCGGGAGTACCGTTATTTGCTATTTCGGATGAAGGGACTATTTACTACTTGCAACCACAATCAGGCCATCTGAGAGTTTTCCCTCCCTCAGGGGAGATGATCGAGGTCAAAAGCCTCGGCTTATCGCTGGAATCCTCCTCGCCTCCTCTGTCGGCAATTTCAAGCAAATCGGGGTTACTTTACGGCTCTGCGAGCGAGAGAATAGATGTTTATGATTCCAAGGGTCAGTTTAAAGGCTCGATAAATACGAGCTTCGGTCCGCTGAGATCGATCCAAGTGGATTCCAGAGGCTTTATTTATGGCCTTCGCCCTGCAGACGGGAAAATAATACATAAATTCGACTCCAATGGAAGGCGAGTTGTCTCCTTCGGAGAAGCTTATCGGGGCGATAACGAATTAGCTAATCTTACTTACGCTTATGTCAGCGCATTTGCTTTAGATGAGGCTCGGGGGCGGATAATTTACATCCCCGCATATCCCTATCAATTTCAAGTTTTCGATTTAGACGGAAATTTAATTAGAAAAGTAGACCGAAACGACCCGTCTTTTGCGACCCCCAGGTACCAGAAGTTGCCCGTGGGAGTTAAGCCTTTACCCTCCGACATGGTGGCCTATGTTTCAGTGCTCAATAATGGTTTCGTGGTCACCCAGGTCAGGCGCGCATATCCGAGAAGCGATGGCGGATTTACTTACGATGGATACCTGGAGCTATTTGATGAGAACTTCAACTTCGTTGGGAAGGTCTCGACAATCGGGATAGGGGTTTTAGTCGGTAAAGATGGGAATGATAATTTATATTTTGCGGCCAAGGCACCCAAGCCGAGATTAACGAAGGCCAAATTGGCTCTGACAGAGTAAGGAAAGACGATCGTCGCACTTGACACGTCGGCCGGTTTCCTTTATAAAAAGATAGCGTAAGCTCTCCAAGGCGCCCTGGTGGGCGTCTCGATCATTTAAATAAAAACAATACGAGGGGGATGGGCACCGAGGAGTGCCATTCCCGCGTCCTGTTCTTTGACAAACGATCGCGATGGAGGGTTTGATCCTGGCTCAGAACGAACGCTGGCGGCGTGCCTAACACATGCAAGTCGGACGCGAAAGCAGCCGCAAGGCAGCAAGTAGCGTGGCAAACGGGTGAGTAACGCGTAGGTAACCTGCCTCTGGGTGGGGGATAACCCCTCGAAAGGGGGGCTAATACCGCATATTGAGCAAGCCTCTTTGGAGGCTTGCTTGAAAGGCCGCAAGGCCGCCCGGAGAGGGGCCTGCGTTCCATCAGCTAGTTGGTAGGGTAAAGGCCTACCAAGGCGACGACGGATAGCTGGTCTGAGAGGACGGCCAGCCACACGGGGACTGAGAGACGGCCCCGACTCCTACGGGAGGCAGCAGTGGGGAATCTTGGGCAATGGGCGAAAGCCTGACCCAGCGACGCCGCGTGGAGGAAGAAGCCCTTCGGGGTGTAAACTCCTGTCAGGCGGGACGAAAAGTGACGGTACCGCCAGAGGAAGCCACGGCTAACTCCGTGCCAGCAGCCGCGGTAATACGGAGGTGGCGAGCGTTGTTCGGAATCACTGGGCGTAAAGGGCGCGCAGGCGGCCTGTTAAGTCGGCTGTGAAATCTCGCGGCTCAACCGCGAGGGGCCAGCCGAAACTGGCGGGCTTGAGGCTGGGAGAGGCAGGCGGAATTCCCGGTGTAGCGGTGAAATGCGTAGATATCGGGAGGAACACCTGAGGCGAAGGCGGCCTGCTGGACCAGACCTGACGCTCATGCGCGAAAGCGTGGGGAGCAAACCGGATTAGATACCCGGGTAGTCCACGCCCTAAACGATGGCGACTAGGCGTCGGGAGTCGAGAGTCTCTCGGTGCCGCAGCTAACGCGTTAAGTCGCCCGCCTGGGGAGTACGGCCGCAAGGCTGAAACTCAAAGGAATTGACGGGGGCCCGCACAAGCGGTGGAGCATGTGGTTCAATTCGACGCAACGCGAAGCACCT
>FWPU01002263.1_pt1 | contig 28809 bp, 20 predicted proteins | sample 2228361 | NCBI WGS metagenome assembly FWPU01 (sample SAMEA103939777, study PRJEB20133) | metagenome | reverse complement strand
AGAAGGGTGCAGGGGTGAGGGGAAAATACTGCGCAAAAGTTCATAACAGCCTCTAGAGCGTGCTGTGCACTTTTCGCCCTTCAATCCCCGGCCCTTCTCTCACGCAAGCGGAGAGAACGGGAGCACTTGGGCCAGAGCAGGCAAGTCCCCTCGCCCTGCGCGCAGTCGCGAGGGAGAGGGAATTTAGGGGTGAGGGAAAGATGCCGCGCAAAAGTTCATAACAGCCTCTACAGCGCGCGGTGCGTTCCCCAAGGTGTCCCTACGGCCTGTCTACGTGCAGCGTCGTCAGGTAGATCAGCGACGAGCCAGTCGGTACGCCGTCGGGGGTGTAGAGCGGCACCGCTTCGGCGCTGACCAGGTCGTGCAGGCCGATCAACAGCGGATAGTCGCCCGCCGGCAGATCGCAGGGGACGGTCAGCGTGCGCCGGTCGAGGTGATAGGTGCCCGCCGCCCAGTCAATGGTGCGCGCGCCGCTCGGCTCAGCATCCACCCTGGCCACCCCCTGCCCGTTGGCGTCGGCCAGCACCAGGCCGATGCCCAGGTCGGCTTCTGGCGCAGCAAGAGCGTGCCACCAGCTTTCAAAGGGCACGTCCTGGCAGGCGCGAACGTTCACACCATCCGGTAGCTCCCACCCTTCCAGGCGGATCGCCTCGCCAAAGCGCGCCAGCGGAGAGAACGTTTCCGGCACGCGCCGGTAGGTGACGATCTCATAGACGTTGCGGTCGTCCACCAGCACGGCTCGTTGCGCGTCGGCATAACGGCGCTGCAGGACGCCCAGGAAGGGATCGAGTAGCGCTGTCCGGTTGTAGGTGATCAGCCAGACGCGCTCCGCGCCGTCCAGGAACTGCGCAAAGCGAGTCAGCGCCTCGTCATCGGCGGCGTAGACCTGGTTGGCGATGGGATCGTGGGGGAAGCGGTGACTGCTGCCGCCAATGTGGAACATGTTGGCCTTGTCCAGCGAACCGGGCAGGCGGTCGTGCAGGTAATAGTACAGCACCTGCGTACTGGCGGCGTAGTCTTGCACATGCGCGATCACTCTGTCCCCTGGCTGATAGTCCGGCATCATGAAGGTCACCAGCTCGCGATAGGGCGCATTGGTGCGGTAGGTGCGGAAGTCGGTCAGGGCGGGGTAGGCGATCAGCAGCAACGCCGCCAGACGCGCCTGCCAGGGCAGTTGCCGCAGCCCCAGCGCCGCAACCAGGGCCAGGTAGGGGGTCAGGATGATCAGGTTTTTGGGCGTGGCGTTGCCCGTGCCGAAGCGGTTGACAACGAAGGCCAGGACCAGCATGGCCCCAGGGGCGACGATCACGATCAGCGCCCGTCCCGCCGGGCCAACGCGATAGCGGCTCGCCCCTCCGGCTTCGTCGCGGGTACGACCTGCAGGCGCGACCAACACGACGATCACCGCGCCGAGGAGCGTCAGCACGCCCATCAGTATCAACAGGTTGCCGATGGCCGTCGGGACGGGCAGCATCTCGTTATAGAGTTGCTGGAAAAAGCGCCGGTCGGAGGGGAGGGCATAGGTGACGCCGCCCGCGCCCGCAACAAAGCGATGCACCAGCGGCAGTGCCCAGGCTATCAACGAGAGGCCGATGGCGAAGAACAGCCCGAAGGCGCGCAGGTACAGGTCGCGCTGCCAGCGCACCAGCAGGACAAAGGCGAACGCCAGCCCGGCCAACAGAAATCCGCCATAGTAGTGAGTTTGCAGCGCGGCAACCCCAAAGGCGACGAACAGCAACGCACGGGCGAAAGTGGGCCGCCGCACCCAGCGCAACAGGGCCAGGGTGCTGCCCGCCGTCACCAGCACCAACGCCCCATAGGGCCGGAACTCGTGCATATAGAACTGCGCGAAGGGCAGCGTGCCCAGCAGGAAAACGGCATAGGCGCTCACCGGCCAGCCGAACAGATCGGCTGCCAGTCGCCAGACCAGCGCCAGTGCAATCAGCGTGACCAGGGTCGAGAAATAACGCACGACCGGCTCGGTTTTGCCCGCTTCGCCCAGCGCCTGCACCCAACCGACCGCTGCCAGTCGCCAGCCCGGCGGATGCACACCGCCCAGCCCCAGCCACTGCACTACTTCGGACAGGTTCATGATCTGCGCGGCGTGCACCGTGTAGATTTCGTCCTCGCGGAAGTTGCGATCGTGAAAATGCACGGTGTGCAACGTCACGCTCGCCCATAGCAAAGCCGCAGCGAGCAGAAGAGCAGCTACCCATTGCCTACCGCGAACAGGTGCTTGAAAGAGCATGGAATTGCTCCTGACCCTGGCGCTCCACTTCTCCGAATAAGGGTTACCTGCCTGTCCCGTCTGCGGAAGATAGCCGCTCCACCACACGCAGGCGGGCGCTGCGACTGCGCGGATTGGCCGCGATTTCTGCGTCGTCGGGGCGGATGGGCTTGCGCGTGACTAGGCGCACGCGAGCCACGTGCCCACAGGTGCACACCAGTTGACGGGGCGGGCACAGGCAATCCGTCGCTTCGGTCTTGAAGGCTTGCTTGACAAGGCGGTCTTCCAGGCTATGAAAGCTGATCACGGCCAGCCGCCCGCCCGGTCGCAACAGGCCGATGGCGACGGGTAGCACCCGCTCGATCGCGCCGAGTTCGTCGTTGACGGTGATACGCAGCGCCTGAAAGGTGCGCGTGGCCGGGTGAATTTTCTCGCGCGGGCCGCGGTAAGCGCGCGCGATCACCTCGGCCAGTTGGCGTGTGCTGGTCAGCGGGCGTGCGGCGACGATGGCGCGGGCGATATGACGGGCGTAGCGTTCCTCACCGTAGCGGTAGAGCACATCCGCCAGCGCTTCGGCGTCCCAGGTGTTGACGATTTCGGCGGCGGTGAGATCACCTGAGGTGGGGTCGAAGCGCATATCCAGCGGTCCGTCGAGCAGGAAAGCGAAGCCCCGCGCCGGATCATCTACCTGCATGGACGACATGCCCAGATCGAGCAGGATGCCATCCAGGCCGGGGACGGCGTCGGGCAGCCAGGCGGATACCAGCGCGGCCATGTGCTCGTAGCTGGCATGACGCAGCGTGACGCGCTCGCCAAAGGGGGCCAGCCGCGCCCCAGCCAGCGCCAGCGCCGCCGGATCGCGATCCAGCCCCAGCAGGCGAGCCTGCGGCGCGGCGCTCAGGATGGCCGCCGCGTGACCGCCCGCGCCCACTGTCCCGTCCACGAAATATCCCGCCGGGCACTCGGTCACGCGCAGCGCCGCCAGTACAGCGTCCAGCAGCACGGGGATATGGGGATCGGCGGGAGCATTCATCGGCGTCCGGTTTCCTCCACAGGCCAGAAGAGCTTATCACAGAGAGCGCGAAGAACACAGGGGCCAACTCAGGTGAAGAATCATGAGACGAGGTGCCCTGCCCGGCTTTACCTCACCCCGGCCTGATTCGCAAAGTTCTCCTGAAATCGGGAAGTTCGTCTCGATCCTCTGTGCCTTCTGCATCCTCCGCGCTCCGCGGTAAGGTTCTCATCTGCCTGGCCCCAAGTGTAGAGGGTGCAGCGGCGAACGACAAGCCTCAGAGGGCAGGGGTCCAGGAGCAGACAGCCATTGAGCGCATCTCGAACACTTACTTTACCTCACCCCCACTCAGCGACGGGGCGCGTCAGCGCCGAGCGGCGGTGAGGTAAAGGCCCCGTGTCAAGCAGATCGCTGATGACCTTTGCAGGTACCTCCGTCAACTCCAGCCTCAACAGACCTCCCGATCGCTGGTATAATCGCCGCAGTCTCACCCACTTTTCGCACGATCCGCCCCTGAGGGCATTTGCCACTGAGGATGTTTGATGGCCGAGAACACGTTGCTGGACAAGCTGGCCGGCATTGAGGCGCGTTATGACGAGTTGGAACGGTTGATCGCCGATCCGGCCAACGTCAGCGACTATGAAAAAATCGCCACCTACGCCCAGGAACGCGCCGAGATCGCCGACCTGGTTGCCACGGCGCGGCAGTATCGGCAGGCCCTACACGACCTGCAAGAGGCCGAAGCCCTGCTCGACGATCCGGACATGGCCGACCTGGCTCGCGAAGAGGTCGAGCGCCTCACCGCGCTGATCCCCGATCTGGAAGCGCAGTTGCGCCGGATGCTGCTGCCCAAAGACCCGCGCGACAATAAGAACGTGATCGTCGAGATTCGCGCAGGCGCGGGCGGGGACGAAGCCGGGCTGTTCGCCGCCGACCTGTTCCGCATGTACTCGCGCTACGCCGAAGATCACGGCTGGAAAGTCGAGGTGCTCAGCGCACACGAGACCGGCGTCGGGGGCTACAAGGAAATCATCTTTCAGGTGCGCGGGCACGGGGCGTATTCGCGGCTGAAGTATGAGAGCGGCGTTCACCGCGTGCAGCGCGTGCCGGTCACCGAAAGCCAGGGGCGCATCCACACTTCGACGGCCACCGTCGCTGTGCTGGCCGAGATGGATGAGGTCGAGGTCGAGATTGACCCCGACGACCTGCAGATTGATACGTACCGCTCGGCGGGGGCGGGCGGCCAGAACGTGCAGAAGAACGAGACGGCCATCCGCATCACACACCTGCCGACTGGCATTGTTGTCTCCTGCCAGGACGAGCGCAGTCAGTTGCAAAACAAGCTGCGCGCCCTGTCCATTCTGCGGGCCAGGCTCTACGAAATGGAGCAGGAGCGCCTGCGCGAAGAACAGGACGCCGCCCGCCGCAGTCAGGTGGGCACGGGCGAGCGCAGCGAAAAAATCCGTACCTACAACTTCCCGCAAAACCGCGTGACCGACCATCGCATCAACAAGTCCGTCTACAACCTGCCCGCCGTGCTCGACGGGCAACTCGATGAGTTCATTGACGAACTGGCCACGCGCGAAGAAGCCGAACGGCTGCAAGCCATCGGCGTATGAGTGTTCGGTCAGCAGGTGCCCATGACCGACCTGCGCACTATAGCTGCTGCCCTGGCCTGGGCACGGCAGACCCTGGCGCGAATTCCTGTCGCCGAACCGCTCGACGGGCCGTTGTTGCTGGCTCATGTGCTGGGCTGCGATCGCGCCGTCCTGCTGGCTCATCCCGAATATCCTCTGACGCCAGAGCAGGAAACAGCCTTTCGTGCCCTGGTCGCCCGCCGCGCCGAAGGGATTCCCGTGGCCTACCTGACCGGTCGGCGCGCCTTCTTCGACCTGGAATTGCTGGTCACGCCGGACGTGCTCATCCCCCGCCCGGAGACGGAGCATCTGGTCGAGCTGGCGCTGACGTGGGCGCGCGGGCGCGGCGGACGCCTGCGTCTGATAGATGTGGGTACGGGCAGCGGGGCAATCGCCCTGGCCCTGGCCCGTCACCTGCCAGAAGCGCAGGTGTGGGCGGTTGACCTGTCGTTCGCAGCGCTGCAAGTGGCTCGCATCAACGCCGCCCGCCATGGCCTGGGCAAGCGCGTGCACTTCCTGCAGGCGGACTTGCTGACGGCCTGGGGTGGCCCTACCCCGCCCTTTGACCTGATCGCTGCCAATTTACCCTATATCCCTACCGTCACCCTGGCAGACCTGCCTGTCGCCCGGCACGAGCCGCTGCTGGCGCTGGACGGCGGCCTGGACGGGCTGACGCTAATCCGGCGGTTGATGGCGCAGGCTCCGCGCGTCCTGACCACAAACGGGCTATTATTGATGGAGATCGAGGCGACGCAGGGCGAACAGGTGACGGCGCTCGCTGCTCAGGCGTTCCCTGGCGCAATGATTCAGGTACACCAGGACTACGCCGGTCTGCTGCGCGTACTCAGTGTGGCACGGAAAGGTTGACGTGAGCCGGATTATCGAAGCCAACCACCCGCAGGCTCCCACCATGGCCGCTGCGGTCATTGCCCGCGGTGAACTGATCGTGATGCCTACCGACACCGTCTACGGGGTGGGATCAGCCATCGAGGAAGCGGCCATTGAGCGGCTGTTCGTCGCCAAGCGCCGCCCCCCCGAACGCGCCATCCCGGTCTTACTGGCCTCGCGCGATGATGTGTGGCGTGTGGCCCGCGAGTTCCCGCCCCAGGCGCACCGACTGGCCGATGCCTTCTGGCCCGGCCCGCTGACGCTGGCTCTGCCGAAACGTGATGACCTGCCCCCCAACCTGACGCAACTGCCCACCGTTGGTGTGCGCGTGCCCGACCTGGCCGAGGCGCGGGCGATTCTGGCGGCGGCAGGGGGCGCGCTGGCCGTCACCAGCGCCAACCGCTCTGATCAGCCGCCCGCCTGTACCATTCAGGCTGCCATGCGCTACCTGGGCGAGTCGGTAGCGCTCTACCTGGACGGCGGGACGTGCAGGGGCGGCGTGCCCTCTACCGTGGTGACGTTCGAGGACGGCGAGTTGCGCATTGTGCGCCCTGGCCCGCTCAGCGAAGCCGACCTGCGCGCGGCGCTGGAATAAGAGACCGTGTGGAAACCTCCCCGCCGCTCGGCACACGTTTCGCGCTCACCCTTTCGCTGGGCGCGTGCGGATTCGAGGGCGGAATTCACCGCAGAGACACCAGGAGCGCAGAGTAAGACTCTGTGCCTTTCTCTGTGACCTCTGCGCCTCGGCGATTCAAGCTTTCTGCCCCAAAGCGCGAATACACCTTTCGTTCCGCTGCTATTGACATCCAAAACGTTTTGGATTATGGTATAGATAGCGTTCCAAAACGTTTTGGATGACCCGATGAAAGTTACTCTTAAGACCATCGCCCAGGAAGCGGGCCTCTCCATCACCACCGTTTCACGCGCTCTGGCCGGTTACGACGATGTCAACGAAGCAACGCGCCAACGGGTGATCGCCATTGCCAAGCGCCTGGGCTATCAGCCCAACCTGGCCGCCCGTCACCTGCGCAGCAAACAGACGCACACCATCGGCATGGTGATCCCGTTGACCTCCTATTACTCCGACCCCTTCTTCATGGAGTTGTTGTCCGGCGTCGGGAGGCAGGCCGCCGAATACGGCTACGACCTGCTGCTGTCGGCTCAACAGCCCGGCGAAGAAGAGCTGAACGCCTACCGGCGTATGGTGGCCAGCAGCCGCATTGACGGGGTGATTGTGGCGCGGGTGTGGAAAGACGATCCGCGCATCGCGTTCCTCAAAGAAGCCCAGCATCCGTTCGTCGCCTTTGGGCGCTCCAACGATGGCAACTACCCGCACATTGACGTAGATGGGCTGAGTGGCATGTTGCAACTCATGCGCCATCTGATCGAGCGGGGACATCGGCGTATTGCCCTCATCCTTTCTCCGGCCAACCTGGTCTTCACGGCAGTGCGGTACCAGGGCTATGCCCAGGGCCTGGCCGAGGCGGGTCTTCCCCTCCGGCAGAACTATCTGGTCGAGGCCGACCTATCGCAGGAAGGCGGCTGCGCCGCGGCGCACCGCCTGCTGGCCCTGCCCGACCCGCCAACGGCGATCGTGGCCTGCAACGACACCATGGCCATTGGCGCGCTGGAAGCGGCACGGGCACGCGGCTTGAAAGTGGGGTGCGACATCGCCGTCGCCGGTTTCGACGACATCCCCCTCGCAGCTCACACCGATCCCCCCCTGACGACGGTGCGTCAGCCCATTTACGAGATCGGGCGGCGGGCGTTCGACATGTTGATCCGGGTCATCCGCCGCGAACCGTTGCCCGAACCCTATGTGCTGATCCGCCCCAAACTGATTGTGCGCGAGTCCACTGGCGGCGCTCCGTCCGCGAGTGAACAGGTGGCGGTTTGAAGGAGGTGCAACAGAGCAGAGATTGGTCTGACCATCACAAGCGTGACAACCGAGAGTGTTCCCCTATCACGTTTAGGTTTGCGAGACATTCTGAGAGGAGATAGTCACCATGGTTCGTCATAAAATGCGCAGCCTTATCGTCTTGCTGGTCGTCATCGTGCTGACGGGCACGCTGGGGGCCTATGCGCAGACGGGCAAGGTCACTTTCATGTCCACGCAGTTCAACACGGTGGAAGAAAGCGACAAAGCGCGCGCCATCCTGGCTGACTTCGGCGAAGTGGACTTCGTGCCCAGCGAAGAAGGGCCGATGATCGATCTGCTGAAGGCTGAGGCGCAGGCTGGCTCTGGCACGGTAGACCTGGTTGGCGCGCTGCACGGCACCTTCCCCGTGCTGGCCCAGGAAGACGTGCTCTTCGACCTGTCTGACCTGCTGGCCGAGATTCAGGCCGAATACGAGCTACCAGAAGCCTTCGTCGAGCTGGGCAAGCTGGGCACCGAGGACTATCAGTACTACATCCCCTGGATGCAGGCGACCTACATCATGGCCGCGCACAAGGACGCCCTGCAATACCTGCCGGAAGGGGCCGACCTCAACGCGCTGACCTGGGAACAACTGGCCGCCTGGGCCAAGAACATCTATGATGCGACGGGCGAGGCCAAGCTGGGCCTGCCAGTGGCCGGGCTGTTCCATCGTTTCCTGGAAGGCTACCTGTATCCGTCATTCACCGGCGGCATGGTGACCGGCTTCAAGAGCGCCGAGGCCGTCGCCATGTGGGAGTGGTTCAAGACGGACCTGTGGCCCTATGTGCACCCGCAGTCCATCGCCTACGAGTTCATGCAAGAGCCGTTGTTGGCCGGTGAAGTGCTGGTGGCCTTCGATCACACCGCGCGCCTGATCAACGCCTTCAACGAGCGTCCGGAAGACTTCGTTGGCTTCCCGGCTCCGGCTGGGCCTGCCGGTCGTGGCTTCATGCCGGTGGTCGTGGGGCTGGGCATCCCCTTCACCGCCCCAAATCCAGACGGCGCTGAAGCACTGCTGAAGTACATGCTCAGCCCGGAGACGCAGGCGCGCGTGCTGAAGGACCTGGCCTTCTTCCCGGTGGTTGGCGGCGTGGATACCTCCGGACTGTCGGCGGGCGTGGCGATCGAGGCTGGCGCGGTGGCTGCACAGGCCAATTCGCCCGACGCCCTGCCTGCGCTGCTACCGGTGGGGCTGGGGTCGCGCGGCGGTGAGATCAACGAGATTTACCGCAACGCTTTCAGCCGCATCGTCCTGAACGGCGAAGACATTCAGACCGTGCTCGACCAGGAAGGCGCGAACCTGCAAAAGCTGCTGGACGAAACCGGTGCGCCGTGCTGGCCGCCGGATGCTCCCAGCGAAGGGGCCTGCCAGCTCAAATAGCCGGTCTGAGCGCGTCCAGAGGATGATCTGAAGGAGCACGTGGGGGAAGCCGGGCGTCTGACCTGCTTCCCCCTTTTGGTCTGGCGACCGGGAAGGGATAGCATCCTATGCAACGACTGCGCTTGGGCCTTGCGCCATACCTGTTGATCTTGCCCTCGTTTATTTACCTGGCCGTATTCTTCGCCTGGCCGATGGTGCGCTCGCTGCAACTGGCCTTCGTGCGCGACAGTCAGATTCTGCCGGTGCTCAGCGAGCCGCAGGAAAAAGCCGATGTCGTCGGTCGCCTGCCCATGCAGATCGAAGTAGCGGTCGTGGATCGCCTCAAGACCGAGGAAGTGCTGCCCAACGGGCGCACCCGCCCCGTCTACTGGTTCAAGGTGGTGGGCGAGTCCGAAGACGGCGACACGATCGAAGGCTGGGTTCACCAGAAGAACCTGTTCATCAAGTCGCGCACCGAGTCCGACACGGCGCGGGTGGTCAGCGGCGAAGGGGCCAAGGAGTGGACGCTGGACTACATCAAGCGCATGGTCAACGATTATCGTTTTCAAGAGGCCCTGAAAACGACCCTGCTGCTGATCGTGCTCATTCTGCCCATTCAATTCGTCCTGGCGATCACCATGGCGTTGGTGCTGCAATCGCGCCTGCGCGGCAACACCATCTTCCTGTACATCTACGCCATCCCGCTGGGCATCTCCGATCTCGCTGCGGGCCTGGTGTGGGTGACCATCTTCACGCAGCGTGGCTATCTCAACACCTTCTTGCAGCAACTGGGCCTGATCGATCAGCCCTATATCTTCCTCTCTGCCGACCGTCAACACTGGATGATCGTCGCCATCGTGCTGGCCGAAGTCTGGCGGGCGACCTCGATCGTGATGGTGATCGTGGTGTCGGGCCTGCAGGCCATCCCACACGAATACCTGGAAGCGGGCGAACTGTTCGGGGCCAATCTGTGGCAACGCCTGCGTCACATCATCCTGCCGCTGCTCAAGCCCAGCCTGCAGGTGGCGCTGATCCTGCGCACCATCCTGGCCTTCCAGGTCTTCGCGGTGGTGGTGGCCATCACCGGTGGGCGTGTGCTCACCGTGCTGGCCTACGAGACTTATCGCTGGTACGACCCCGGCGATAGCGGCTTCAACAACCCCAACATGGCCGCTGCCTATGCGGGCTTCATCATGCTAATCTCGCTCGCATTCGCCCTGGTCTACCTGCGCACCGTTCGCACTCAGGAGGAGGCAGCCAGAGAATGACCACCCGTGCCCTGGACCCTGTGCAACGCCGGGCGCTGCGTCAGCGACAGCTCCGTCGGGCGGGCACCTACGCCCTGGCGACGCTCATTGCGCTGTGGATCCTGCTGCCGATCTGGTTGATCGGGACGATGGCTTTCAGCACCAGCCGCGACATTTACGCCTTCCCCAAACAGATCGCGCCCATCCCCTTCTCCACTGAGACGATGGAGTTCTTCCTCAACCAGCAGGGGATTCTCAGCGCCACGCGCAACAGCATCCTGGTCGCCTTGTTGACGCTGGTGCTCTCGACGCTGATTGCCACGCCCGCGGGCTACGCCATCTCGCGCTATTTCTTCATCGGGCGCGACGCCTTCCGGCTGAGCGTGCTGGCGGTGCGCGCCTTCCCCATCGTGATCCTGGCCGTGCCGCTGGCGGTGACCTTCATCGAGTGGGGCATGTACGACAGAGTCTACAGCGTGGCGCTGATGCACACAGCCCTCACTCTGCCCACGACGATCCTGGTGGTATCGAGCGTTTTCACCAGCGTGCCGCGCGAATACGAAGAGGCGGCCAAAGTCTTCGGCTGCAACGCCTGGCAGGCGTTCATGCGCGTGGTGCTGCCGCTGGTCTTGCCGGGCATTGCCGCCTCGGCCATCTTCACCTTCGTCATGTCGTGGAACGAGGTGTTCGCGGCCACGCTGCTCACCATCCGCAACCGCACCCTGCCGGCGCTGATTCTCTATCAACTCAATAAATCGTCGCTCCAGTTCCAGTACGCCGGTGGCTTCTTCATGCTTGTGCCGTCGCTGATCTTCATCTTCTTCATCCGGCGTTACCTGTTCAACATGTGGGGCCAGATCACCAAGTAGGGGAACGGAACATGGCTGAAATTCGCGTTGAGAATGCTGTCAAAACCTTCGGCAAAGTGGTCGCCGTGGACCATGTGAACCTCACCGTGCACGATCAAGAGTTCGTCGTGCTCCTGGGGCCGAGCGGTTGCGGCAAAACAACCCTGCTGCGCGCCATTGCGGGCCTGGGCCTGGTCGATTCCGGGCGCATCCTGATCGGCGACCGCGACGTGACTTATCTGCCGCCCAAGGATCGCAACATCTCCATGGTGTTCCAGAGCTACGCGATCTTCCCCCATATGCGCGTCTACGACAACATCGCCTTTGGTCTGAAGATGCGCCGTATGCCCAAGGACGAGATCAAACGACGGGTGCAAGCGGCGGCGGAACTGCTGCATATCGAGAACTTCCTGGATCGCTATCCGTCGCAGATGAGCGGCGGACAGCGTCAGCGCGTGGCCGTGGCACGCGCCATCGCCGTGCACGCGGAAGTGCTGCTGATGGACGAGCCGCTCAGCAACCTGGATGCGTTGTTGCGCCTGGAGATGCGCGCCGAACTCAAGCGCCTGCTGGCCGAGATCAAAGCCACCACTATCTATGTGACGCACGATCAGATCGAGGCGCTGAGCATGGGCGACCGCATCGCCGTCATGCGCGACGGTAAGATTCTGCAATTCGATTCGCCCACCAAAGTCTACGACATGCCTGCCGACCGTTTCGTGGCCGGCTTCATCGGCACGCCGCCGATGAACTTCCTGGAAGGGCAGGTGCGCCGCGAGAACGGCGAGGTGCGCGTCTACATCGGCGACTACGCCCTCAAACCCATTCCGGAGATGACCGAGACACTGCGTCGCTACGACGGCCAACTGATCGTGGCGGGCATCCGCGCGGAGAACATGGAAGCGCTGGCGACTCCCGCCGAAGACGCGCTCAAGGTGACGGTGCTGGTAGTCGAGCCGCTGGGGTCGCAGAACCTGCTGACCATCCGCATCGGCAGCGACATCATCAAGGTCGCCACCCATCCGGATTTCCGCGCCGTCCCCGATCAGCCGATCTGGATTCGCTTCCCCAGCGACAAAATCCGCTGGATCGATCGCGACAGCGGCAAGGCGCTGGTGCCCGACCTCGACAGGCTGGTTTCATGAGCGCAGCGTCCCAGGGGCGGGCGCTCGATCCCGCCCGCCATCGCAAACCGCTCGACTTCGGGGCGGATGGCGTGATCGGCAGTGTGGATCGCGCCGGACGCCTGATCGCGCTGAACACTTACCATCCGCGCTTTGGCTTCGTCACGCTGACCAGCGCTGACCCCTTCCCCGAAGATCAGCGCTACAACCCCGCCGTCGTGCGGCAATACCGGGCCGGACTGGTCACACTGGACGGCTTTGGGCCGCAGCTACCCGCTGTTGTCTCCGCCCAGGCCGAATTGCTGGCCGACGCCATTCCGCGCCTGCACCTGACGCTGTCCGACGGTGCCCGCGCCCAACTGATCGCCTGGGCGGCGGAAGGCGGTGCGTTCCAGCGCTGGGAACTGCCTTTTGCATATCGCTGGCGCGGGAGGCTGTCGTTGCAGCGCTGCGCCTATACGCAACTGACCGAAGGCGGGCCGTTGCCCATGCCGCCCATCCAGACTCACGCGCGTTTCGCCGACGGCGTGCTGACCCTCGAAAATCCGGCGCTGGGTTGGGCGGCGGCAATAGCGGGATTTGCGTCCGGCCCGGCATGGGAGCGCCGCGCCGATGGCCCGCTGGAGATCGATCTGCCCGGCAGGGCGGGGACAACCACCCTCACCTTTGGCTTTGGGCCGACGGCGGCAGCGGCGCGGGAGATGGCTTTGCGCCTGGCGGGGAGGGCCGCCGCCTCGCTGGACGCGGCCATCGCGAGCTGGCAAGGGCTTCTGGCGGGGACGCCCGATCATCTGGCCGTGCGGCGCGGCCTGGTCTACGGGCTGCTGCTGGCGGTGCCGGTCGGCGAGACGTGCTGCCTCCTCACCGATCACATGTTGCTGCCGCTGTCGTGGAACCGCGATGCCTACTACGTGGCGCGGGCCTTTCTGCAACGTGGGCCTGCCCTGGCCGACGTGGTGCGCCGTCATCTGCTGTGGATGTTCGAAGTGGCCGAGCGCCCCGCCGGAGCTTGGGGGCGCTGTTACCTGGCCAACGGGCAGCTCAAGGACGCTGCCTTTCAGCTCGATCAGCAGCTCTTCCCGCTGCTGGAACTGGCGGATTATGTCAGCGCGACGGGCGATCGCACTCTGTGGGAGCGACTGCGCCCGGCGGTCGCGGCGGCGCTGGAGATGCTGCTGGCTCGCCAAGCGCCCGACGCCTGGCTCTTCCCCACCGACGAAACACCCGCCGACGACCCCCTGGCGCTGCCCTACCATTTTTCCAGCCACGTGCTGCTGTGGCATACGCTGCGTCGGCTGGCCGCGCTGAACGGCGATGCCCGGCTGATCGAGATGGCCGGGGCCGTGCGCGACGCGACGCTGACCCATTTCCGCGCGGCGCACGACGGTCGGACGCTCTATGCCTACGCGACGGACGGACGCGGAGCACACCATTTCTATCACGATGCCAACGATCTGCCGCTGGTGCTCGCCCCCGTCTGGGGTTTCGTCACCGCCGATGATCCGGTCTGGCGGGCAACGGTAGATTTCGCCTTCTCGCCGGCTAACGAGGGGGGATACTACGCCGGACAGTTGGGGTCGGTGCACACGCGCGCCCCCTGGCCGCTGGGCGACGTGCAGGACTTGCTGATCGCCCGTCTGCTGGGCCACACCGCGCGTCAACAGCGCGCCTGGGCGCGCCTGGAAGAGGCCATGCAGTGGGATGGCGCGCTGCCCGAAGCCTGTGAGGCGGACACCGGCGCGGTCGTCTCGCGGCACTGGTTCGCCTGGCCCAACGCGGCACTGGCCTGCCTGGCGCTGGGGGCGTTCCAGGCGGAACGATGACAGAAGTCCTTACGGTTCGGCCAGCACTGCCGACACGTCCCACAGGCGCACTGTGCCATCCAGACCGCCGGTGACGATGCGCCCGCCGTCCGGCGACCAGGCTACCGCCCGCACGTCGCCTTCGTGCGCTCCCAGGTCGGCCCACGGCTTGCCATCGGCGGCGTGCCACAGACGCACGCTGCCGTCGCGTCCGCCCGTCACCAGCGCCGATCCATCCGGCGACCAGGTCAGCGCGGTGACGTATTGTTTCAGTTCCTGAATGGTGACCGCCTCTTTTGCCCTGTCCGGCCCGGCGCTGAGATCCCACAGGCGCACCGTCTTGTCCCAACTCGCCGAAGCCAGGAATTGCCCGTCCAGTGACCAGGCCAGCGCGGTGAGACTGTCTTCGTGATCGTCAAGCGTCGCCAGCAGGTCACCGCGGACGGCGTCCCACAGACGCAGAGTCATATCAGCGCTGGCGCTGGCGATCGTCTTCCCATCCGGCGACCAGGCTACCGCGGTCACGCTGGCCGCGTGCCCGTTTGCCTCGCGCAGGACCTGCGGGGTGAAGGGTCCCCCGAACGCCTGCGCCATGATAGCCTGGTACTGCTCCGGTTCCAGTTCCGGAATGAGGAGATAACGGCCCGCTGCGACTTCGGTGCTCAGGCCGTCCACGCCAAGCGTTTTCAGTGTGTCCAGGATGGCGGCGTCGGGCAACGCGCTGAGTTCGCGGACGGTGTCTTCGCCCTGGGGCACGATGAACAGATAGAAGCCGTTGCGATCCAGCCGGTCAACCGGCACATATTCGCTTGCCTGACGGGTGATCTGTTGCAGGCGCAGGGCGCGCACGGCCTGGAGCAAATCGGCATCGGGACGCGCCGCCATCTCGCGCACAGTCTCCTCGGCGCGGGCGCGCCCATCCAGGGCGGCCAGGAACGCGCTGTCTTCGAGCAAACTCGCCAGCCGCAGCGCCTGCGCCTCGTCCAGTGCAGCCAGTTCAGTGGCGAGCGCCTCGTCATCATCCACGCGGAAGCTAAAGCGGTGCGGCCAGTCGGCCAGTGCCGCGCCTACATCGCGCGCGCTCAGCCCCTCCACGGCCATCACGTCGAACTGCCGCGCCGCCAGTTGGCGCAGCGCGGACATCACGGTTTCGTCAGTGAGCGTCAGCACCAGGCGCAGACGGGTCTGTTCGTCCAGTCCGGCCAGACGCCCGTCGAGTCCGGGGTCGCCGCTGACGATGGTCAGCGTCACCTGAGCATCGCGCAGACGCCCTATCAGACGCAACAGACCGGCGTCCTCGCGAGCGTTGAAAGCGCCCAGCGTGTCTACTGCCTGATCGTATTGCCTGAGCGCATCCAGGAACGCCGGGTCTTGCAGCTTGGCGGCGATCTGCTCACCATTGGCCACGCCCAGGCTCACCGAATAGTCCCCATCCAGGTTGGCCAGGGTGGCGATGAAGTCGTCGTTCACGCTGGCAGTCGTCTCGCCGCTGGCGGTGGTGATCACGATCACCGGCTCGGCATTCTGCAGGCTGCGCACCGTGCGAATCAGATCGGCATCCTCGCGCGCTTCGGTGGCGGCGATGGTCGCCTCTGCCGCTTCCAGTTCGTCGAGGACGGCCAGCACAGCGGGATCGTCGCGCAGCCTGAGCAGTTGCGCGATCTGCGCATTGGGCAAGGTCTCCAGGTCGGCATCGAGCGCGGGGTCACCGGTGCGCAGCGCCAGGCGATAGGCGTGTGCGTCGGTCGCCAGCACCATCTGAACCAGATCGGCTTCGGTAAACGACACCAGCAGTTGATAGTCCGTCTGCCGCAGGCGGGTGACGAGGTCGGTCAGCGGTTCGGCGGCGAGCGTCGCCAGTGTCTTTTCTGCCGCTTCCAGCGTGTTGATGCGGCGGATCAGCGCTCGATCGTTGACCTGCAGAGTCACGGCCAGCACGCGCGTTGCCCCCAACGCCATCCCCGCCTGATCGCGGGCGTCCCACACGCGCACCTGATCATCCGCGCCCCCCGATACCAGGTGCGTCCCATCCGGCGACCAGGCGACAGCGAAGACCCAGTCACCATGGCCGGTGAACACAGTCAGCGGCTGACGGCTGGCGACATCCCAGACGCGCACCGTATCGTCCAGGCTGGCGCTCGCCAGGCGATCACCCTGCGGCGACCAGGCCAGCGCGCGCACCGCTTCCGTATGCCCTTCCAGCGCTCCCAGCGGGTGCAGATCGGCGTCATAGAGCCAGATGCGCGTGCCGTCGGCGACGGCCAGCCGCGTCCCGTCGGGCGACCAGGCCACGGCCAGCGGTTCGCCGACAGTCAGCCGCGCAGCTTCGTAAGAGGAACGCGCCTGCCCGGCGGGGGAATCGGGCGCAGGGGTGAAGGGTTGCGGGGGACTGCCTGCGCGAGAGCCGCCGCCGTCCCCGCACGCGGCCAGGATGACCATGCTCAGCGCCAGCACGATCAACCAGTATCCCCGACACCATCCCGAACAGCGCAACGATCGGCTCATGGGTATCGCGTCCTGTGCTACACTTGCCGTTGACACTCTGCCTATGATAGCACACCCTGGGACACAGGCGAGATACTATGAGCGAAGTTGGCGATTTCTGGGCGTATCTCGACCGGCTGGTTGCCGCGAGTCAGATCGTGATCGAGCGACAGCGCGGCGCGGCGCACCCTGACTATCCCGACATGATCTACCCTCTGCCCTACAGCTACCTCACTGGCACGACGGCGATGGACGGCGACGAAGTGGACGTGTGGGTCGGGTCGGGCGACGCGACTCAGGTGAGCGCCGTGCTGGTGACGGTTGACCTGCTCAAGCGCGACACCGAGGTCAAGCTGATGCTGGGCTGCACATCTGCCGAACAGCGGCAGGCGCTGGCTTTCCTCAACGGCAGCGGCCTGCTGCGGGCCTGGCTTGTCCCGCGCCCGCTCGACACAGGCTGAGACGCGCGCCCTTCCTGTTTGGGGACAGCTCGCTATAATGATGCGCGCGCTGGCGGGTCTCCGCGGCCATGCCCTGTTTTGGGAAGTTCAAGCGGTGGACAGGCACTGAGAGCCTCAACTTTACCCCACCCCTACTCGGCGCTGACGCGCCTCGCTGCCCCCGCTTCGCGCCGCAGAGGGGGCAAGCCGAGCGCAGCGAAGCTGGGGGCGAGGTAAACCAGGCGAGCCGATCTTTTGAGAGGTGCCCTGTGCAACGCGGCGTCCGTAGCTGTGAAGGGGTGCTCATGAGTCTATCCAGGCGATGGGGGCGTGCGCTGGTCATTGGCATCTTCTTCTTTCTGCTGGCGGGGATCGCCATGTCCCCCCTGACGGCGCACCTCAATTCGCGCGTACCCGGCGCGCCACCGGAGTCCGGGCGCGTGCTGGACTACTATCACTTCCACTGGAATCTGTGGTGGCTGCGCCATGCCCTGCTGACCGGCCAAAACATCTGGTATACGGACATGGTGCTGGCCCCCTTCACGCACAACCTGACCTATCACTCGCTGACGGCCTCGATGTTGCCGTTCTATGTGGTATTGGAGCCGTTGCTGGGGCACCTGCGCGCCGCCAACGGCATCATCTGGATCAGCCTGGCGCTCACCGGCGCGCTGATGGCGGGCTTTCTGCGCTGGCGGGGCATTGGCTGGCCGCTGGCACTGGCGGGCGGGATCGCGCTGGCCTTCTCGCCCTACATGCTGGATCACGCCGGGAGTGGTCACCTGAATCTGCTGACAGCGTGGTGGCTGCCCATCGTCCTGTTCACCTGGGAGAAGACCGTCCGCACGCGCCGTGTCCGCTGGGCGCTGCTCACCGGGCTGGTGCTGTGGGGCATGTGGTTCACCGACACGCTGATCGTCTTCTGGGGCGGGCTGCTGCTCGGCCCCTGGGCGATCTACGCCCTGCTGCGCGAGCGGGATTGGCGGGCGCGCGCCTGTCTGGTAGGGCTGGGCGTGCTGGCTCTGGCGCTGACGGTGACGCTCTCCTGGTTCCTGGGGCCGCTCCAGCCGACGCTGGATTTCGATACCACTCAGTTGCCGCCTGCGCGGTTGCTCACGTTGCGCTACTACTCGCTGGCCTTCGACTCCCTCTACCTGCCCCGCCTGGGCAGCGTTCAGAAAGTCGGAACGGAGCACAACGAGACGCTCGGCCTGACGGTAGTAGTCTTGAGCGCGCTGGGTTTGCTGGCGCGCACCCGCAACCGTGAGCGCTGGTTCTGGTTGCTGGCCGCGTTGCCCGCGCTGATCCTGACGCTGGGGCCAGATGTCGAGGTGCTGGGCGTGCGCGTGCCCTTGCCCTTCCGCCTGATTCACGAAGCGTTCGGCGGGCAGATGCGCACCCCGATCCGCTTCCTGCCGCCAGCGACCGCCGCGCTGGTGATTTATCTGGCGCACACCTGGGACGCCTGGCTGCGCGAACACCCGCGCCTGCCGGGACGGGCCATCATCACCGGCGGGATAGCCTTCCTGCTCCTCGACTATGGCGTCTTCGCGCCCTTTCCCACGCTGCCCGCGCTGGAACCGTATCAGTTCCACTGGATGATGCGCCAGGAGCACTACCCCGACTATGACTACGTGGTGCTCGACGTGCCCTCAGGGCCGTTCACTGGCTGGCGCGATGTGGGCAGTCATCCGGAGGCAATGGTCTACGGCATTACGCACGAGAAGCGTCAGGTGAGCGGGCTGCTCTCGCGCATCCCCATTGACGAGCACCTGTTCTACGAGCAGAACCCGTTGCTGGGCTGGCTGACCGGTTCGCGCCCGCTCGATGCCAGCGCCGCCGCCAGCGATCTCAAACGCTTCGTGCAGACCTGGCCCATCGGCTACATCGTGGTACACCTGGACTGGCTGGAACCGGTGCGCGCGCAGGAAGTGCTGACCTTCTTCAACGCGCAGGACAGCGTGTGCCCGGTGACCGTGGAACGCGACGCCGTGCTTTACCGCACCATCAGCCATCCCAAAGGCTGCCCGCCGCGCACCCCCCCGCAGACCGCGCTGGGGGAATATACCCTCAGCCTGGGCGAGCCGACGCCTGCTGCGCTCATGCCCGACGCGCTCTTCGTCGGCTATGGCTGGTATCCGCCCGAAGACATCGGCGGCGAACACGCCCGCTGGACGGGCGCGTCTGCCGAAACGCTGCTCTACGCCGATCTACCCCCCGGCAACGCCTATACGATCACGCTGCGGGCGGTGGCCTTCCATCAGCCGCGGACGGTGCGCGTCGTGGTAGGTAACGTGGACGACGATGGCCAACTGCACAGCGAGCGCCTGGGGACGTTGACTATCTCGCCGGGCGACTGGCGCGAATATACGGTGACCGTCTCGGCGGAGCTGGTCAACGCGGTGGAGGGACGGCTGGCGCTGTCGCTGGCGGCGGATGGGGCACTCTCGGCGGCGCAGGTCGGTCTGTCGGACGACGCCCGTCCGCTCGCCGTGGCCTACGATTGGGTGCGCTTCCAGGCTGTGCCGGGCGAGTGAGAATGCCTTCGCGTGCCGGGCTGACGGTCTTTTGAACCGCCGAGACGCACAGAGCGCAGAGGGGAAACAGAACAAGGTCTCTGAGTCCTTCTCTGTGTCCTCTGCGCTCTCTGCGGTGAGCTTTGCCCCCGCCCCGAATGCGTCCGGCGAGCGAGGGGGCACAAACCGTTTCCTAACCCGCTTTGCAGAACCCGTCACCTGGCGTATAGTGAGTAGACCGATGGACAAGGGTTTGAAAGGGGGAGACCGTGTCTGACAGACCAGCCAACGGCACCAGACGGCGTCCCTTTGGGGGACTGACTACCCTGCTGGCGCTGATCGCGGTGATACTGGCCCTCTACGCGCTCTATGCCGCGCACCGCGACGAGTCCGGCCAGGCCCCCAGGCTTGACCTCAGCGACGGCGTGAGCGCTGCGGAAGCCGCCTTGATCCTGGAGCGGGCCAACGACGCCACCAGTTTCAGCGGCAACCTGTTGAGCTTCCTGGAAGTGTCCATGGCGGCGATCAGCCTGGCGCTGGTCGTCGGCGCGTGGATGCTGCGCAGCATGATCCTGGATCAGGTCGAGGAATCACGCGCCCTCAGCGAGCGTATCGAGGAGACACTGGCCGCTTATGAGACACGCTTCGCCGCGCTGCAGGCTACCGTCGAGCGCGAAGTGGCCGTGCTCTCGTTGCAACTGCTGGCCGAGCAGCAGGTGCGGGCGCACAACAACGATACGGCGATCGCCACCCTGCAGCGGGCGCTCGCCATTGACGAGACCGATCACGCCACCAACTACCTGCTCGGCTACCTCTACACGCAGCGCAAAGAACTTGATCTGGCCATCGAACACCTGCAACGGGCGTTGGACAAAGAACCCGACTTCACGCCGGCTATCGCTGCGCTGGGGTTGGCCCTGCGCCGCAAAGGAGACGGCCTGACCGCGCCGGATCAGCAGACCGAACGTCAGCGCCTGTGGGAACAGGCCGAGGCTCGCCTGAAAGAAGCGCTGGCTCGCGACCCGCGCCTGACCGACGCCGAGGGCGAATCATATTACGGGACGCTGGGCGGGCTGTATCGGCGACAGGAGCGCCTCTATGCCGCGCTCGACGCCTACGAGCGCGCGCATCAGGTCACGCCGCATTCGTCCTACCCTCTGATCAACCTGGCGTCGCTGCACAAACGGCTGGGCAACGACGCCGAGGCCGAGCGCTACTTCCGCGAGGTGGTACAACGCGCGCTGTGGCAGCTCGACGACGACCCGCGCGACAACTGGACACGCTGCGACCTGGCCCAGGCCTATCTGGTGCTCGGTCAGCACGAAGCGGCCTTCCAGCACTTCGCGCGCGTGCTGGATCAGGGCGCTGAGCCGGGGATGCTGGAGACGGTGCGCAGCGGGCTGACCTTCCTGCGCGAGTCGCCTTCGCCCATTCCCTACCTGGACGATCTGATCGCCCGCATAGACGGAGTGCTTGCCCGCCGGTCGGGGGAACAGGCCCGGTGAGTGGTCTATCTCCTGATCCGACCCTGGCGCTGGTGTTACGTCTGGCCTTCGGCCAGGCGGTCGCCGCTACGCCCGTGCCGGTTCCCGCAGGCGCGAGCGAAACAGGGCAGGTCTTCGCCCTGCACGGCTCCGGAGTACCCGCGCAGGTCATCCTGCGGCGCTACCCGCCTGCGCGGCAGGGACAGGCGGTGCGCGCCTTCCGCGTGATGCGGGCGCTGCTGGCGCTGCATTTCCCCGTGCCGGAGGTCTACTATCTGGGCTGGCACCGGCACAATGAAGACACCCTGCTGCTGGCCGAATGGGTGCCGGGCAAACGGGTGGCCGGGCAACCTCATGCTTTCTTCGCGCGGGTCGGGCCGGACTTCGCCTACACGCTGGCTCGTTTGCACGCCCTGCCCTGGGATTCGCTGCAAGACCTGCCGATGACCCCTCTGCGCTACGCCTTCAGCGAGTTAGCTCGCCTGGTGCGTCGGCTGGAAACGTGGGAACTGCAACAGATTCTTGGCTGGCTGGAAGAGCATCTCGATCGCATCGAGGAATTGCCGCGAACCATCGTGCACGGCAGTTACTCGCTGGAGTGCGCCGTCGCGCAGCCGCCGCAGATTGTCGCCATCGAGGGGTGGGAACACGCCGTCATCGCCGACCCGCGCTTCGACATTGGCTTTGCCAGCGCCATGCTCGGCGCGTATGGCGTGCCGCTCAGCGATCAATTCCTGGAAGCCTATCAGACGATCGCCGGGCCAGTGCCCGATCTGCCGTTCTGGGACGCCTTCAGCGCTCTACGCCTGCTGGCGCGGGTGGCGCGCAGTCTGTCTACGCTGCGGGCCGAGCAGCGCGAACGCTTCCTGGCGCAGGCGTTCCCCTACTGGCAGGGGTTGCTGGCGCTGGTCGAAGCCCGAACGGGGCTGCACCTGCTCTCCGTTTGAAAACCTCATCCCTCCCGGCTTCCTCTTCAGATACAGAGTTCAGGGGCGGACAGGCATTGAGAATATCTGGAACAGGAGGCCGTACTTAACTTTACCTCCCCCCTCGGCGCTGACGCGCCTCGTTACCGAGCGCAGCGAGGCTGGGAGTGAGATAAAGCAGGCGGGCTAATCGTTATGTTTTCCCCATCATTGTCCGCCCCTGAAGCCCTAACTCCTGTCGGTCGTGAAGCACGCGGGGACGTCCGATCAGGGTGCGTCCCCGCTCTCTTGGTCATCGGCGCGGCGTAGCCTGGGCGCACAGCGCCCGTCCGGTGAAGCGGGGGCAGTTTCGCGCTATAATCGCCCCGTCATTGTGCGCCGGAGGGAACGACGCCATGCGGATACCTCAGTGGTTCGTGCTGGCCTGGGTGATATTCTTCAGCGCTCTGGGCATTGTTGGGGCGGTGTTTGCCTATGGCTTCGTGCGCGACCGCGCCGCCGAACTCGATAGCGTGTTGGAATTGCCCGATCCGCCGCAGGTAGGCCGCCCGTCGTCCGGCAAGGCGACATTCACCGTCACCGCTCCCGTCACGACCGGCGCAGAAACGCCCGCCCCAGACACTCCGACGACGCCTCTGCCTGCCGGGGCCGCGGTCGAAGCCTCTCCCACCCCCGCAGCGGGCGAACCCGCCCCGCTACAACCCGTCGCCTATGCGCCCTGGGACGACCCGCGCCGTGTTTCGGTGTTGCTGCTGGGTATTGATCAGCGCGCTGGCGAACAGGGCACCTTCCCGACGGACACGATCATGCTCTTTTCGCTCGATCCGGTCGGCAACACCGCGGCGATTCTCTCCATCCCGCGCGATCTGTGGGTGGAATACCCCGGCCTGGGGCGCGCCGGACGCATCAACAGCGCCAATATTGTCGGCGACGAGATCAGCTATCCCGGCGGCGGGGGGCCAGCCTATGTGGTGCGCACCGTCGAAAAGGAACTGGGGCTGAAGATTCAGTACTACGTGTTGATCAATTTCGAAGTCTTCACCACCCTGATTGACGCCATCGGCCCGGTTGAGGTATGCCCCCCCGAACCCATTGACGACGATCGCTATCCGGACGGCAGCTACGGCTACATCACCATTCACTTCGACGCCGGCTGCCAGGAACTGGACGCCGAGCGGTTGCTGCAATACGCCCGCACCCGTCACCAGGACAGCGACATCGGACGCGCCGCCCGCCAGCAAGAGGTGATCCTCGGTGTGCGCAAAAAGGTGCTCAGCGCGGGCGGGGTGACCTCGCTGCTGCCGCAGGCGGCAGCGCTATGGGAATCGGTGCAGGATAACATCCGCACCAATCTGACGTTCGAGGAGATGGTGCGGCTGGCTCTGCGCGCCGAACAGATTCCCTCAGAAAACATCCGCCAGGGGCAGATTTCGTTCGGGGAAGTGTACGAAAGCACGACCGAAGACGGTGAGCAGGTGCTCATCCCCATCGCCAGCGACATCCGGCAATTGATCGAAGACCTGTTCCGCCCGCCGGATACCCCCTCGGCGCGCGCTCCGTGAGCAGCGGCCTGGTCATGTTGTGATGATTGTCATCAAAATTGGCTGAACAATCGAGTTTACTGTGCCGTCAGATAGCCTATAATAGGCTATAAGTCGGCTCGTCGTTGGCCTACGTCGTTCCCCCAGGCCGTCCCCTTTTGCGCTGTGTGCCACCTCCCCTCAGGAGAATGAGGGTCATGACGCGAACAATGCTGGCAGCCTTCGTCCGAGCGCCCTTCCAGTTCGAATTACGCGAAATCCCCGTCCCCGCTGTGCGGGAAGGCTGGGCGCTGGTCAAAGTAGAAGCCTGTGGTATCTGCGGCACCGATCTGCACATCGCCAGTTCGACCACGCATCGCCTGACCACCAAACCGCCCACCGAATGGCAGGGCTTCGGGCACGAGGTCGCGGGCGTGGTGGTCGAGGTGGGGCCGGGCATTCGCCATGTCAAAGAGGGCGACCGGGTGGTGCTGGAGAGCGGCTCGTTCTGCGGCACGTGCGAACTGTGCCGCAACGGGCGCGTTGACCTGTGCAACAAGGGGCCGAACTTCTGGAGCAACGACTCGATGGGATTTGCCGAATACATCCTGGCCCCCAAAGAGTGCCTGGTGCCCTTCGACGGCCTGCCTTTCGAAGTCGCCTGCCTGGCCGAGCCGCTGGGCGTGGCGCTCGACATGACCTACACGGCGGATATTGCCCTGGGGAACGACGTGCTGGTGCTGGGCCTCGGCCCGATCGGTCTGATGTCCATCCCCCTGGCCCGCATGAAGGGCGCGGCGCACATCTACGCTGCCAACCGGTCGGGGGGCAAACGCGCCGAACTGGCCAGGCGCTTTGGGGCGGATACGGTTGTGCTCACCAGCGAGACGCCGGTCGAGCAAATCCCCTTCCGGCGCGGCGGCGTAGACCGGGCGCTGGTGTCGGCGTCGGCGTCGGCGGTGCTGTCCGCCCTGCCGGTGATGAACTACGGCGGCATTATCGCCTTCATCGGCATCGAATACGGCCCTGGGGCGCAGTTGAGCTTCGACGCCAACGAGTTCCACTTCAAGAAGCTGCAATTGCGCGCGTCGCACGCTGCGCCTGCGCTGTATTTCCCCACCTGCCTGCAACTGCTCAAAGACGGGCACGTGGATGGGCAGGCGCTCGTCTCGCACGTGATGCCGTTGGAGCGGATCGCCGAGGCGATGACGCTGTTGCGCGAGTCCCGCTCCGAGGCGTTGAAGATTGTGATCAAGCCGTGATGGGCTTGGTGGTCGAACGAAAGGGGCGAAAAGCCCCCCACTAACGCATCGTCCGTGAACCTTAACACTCGAAATCGCGCCAGATAGTTGGCTAGGTTGTGTTGACATTTGCACCTAAGAGCGAGGGGATCGCAACAAAACCAGCCAGCAGGATCGTGGGCAGGAGTAGCGTTGCGTGACCTTCTGGTTGACCTCACCCCCCTCGGCGCTGACGCGCCTCGCCGCCCCCTCTCCGCGGTAACATGCGAGCGCCTTCGATGCGCTCATCCTGGTGCTCTGAAGTTATCCTTTTGCCCAGGGCAAACGTCAACAGAACCTAGACCACACGAGGACAGGTGATGGTTGATCTGCGCCAGAATCAGGCCCGTGGCTCACCGGCCCAGGCGGTCATGGTGGTGGGCGGGGGCATCGGCGGGATGCGGGCAGCGCTCGATCTCGCCGACGCCGGGTTGAAAGTGTACCTGGTGGAACAAACCCCCTGCCTGGGCGGGCGTGTCGCGCAACTGGGCTTCATGTTCCCGCAGCACGACTGCGTGCTTTGCCGGGGCACGCCCGATCACGGCTACGGCTGCACGCGCCCTTCCATCTCCCCTGCCTACCTGGAACACAATCAGCACCCCAACATCGAAGTCCTCACCCATACGCGCATCATAGATATCGAAGGCCAGGCCGGCGACTTCACCGTGTCGCTGCGCCAGGAGCCGCGCTATGTGGACGCGGAGCGCTGTATCAGTTGCGGCCTGTGCGCGTGTGTCTGTCCCGTCGAACTGCCCGATAGCTATCAGCAGGGCATGACCCGCCGCAAGGCCATCTACAAGGTGGCGGCGCGCGCTGTGCCCGATGCCTATGTAGTGGATCGCGGCCCCTATTGCGACGAGTGCGGCAAGTGCGTGGAAGTCTGCCCCACAGGCGCGATCGATCTGCACGAACCGCCGCGCCTGCGCCATGTCGAGGCTGGCGCGATCATCCTGGCGCTGGGCTTCCAGGTCTACGACCCCACCGAACTAGAAGAGCTGGGGTACGGGCGCTTCCCCAATGTGCTGCACGCCATGCAGTACGAGCGCCTGGCCAGCCGCTCCGGCCCCACCGAAGGCGTGGTGATCCGCCCCTCCGATGGGCAGCGCCCGCGTTCCATCGCCTGGTTGCAGTGCATCGGCTCGCGCGATCAGAAGAACGGCTATTGCTCGTCCATCTGTTGCATGTACGCCACCAAAGAGGCCATGCTGGCCAAGCAGCGCCTGGCCGGTCAGGTGGACTGCACCATCTTCATCATGGACGAGCGCGCCTTCAACAAGGAATACAGCCGCTATTTCGCCACAGCCCGCGAACGTTATGGCATCCGCTACGTGCGCTGCCGCGTCTCCGGCATTCACGAAGACCCGACCACGCACGACCTGATCCTGCACTATGCCGAGCCAGACGGCACGCGCCACGAAGAGCGTTTCGAAGCAGTGGTGCTGGCGACCGGTCTGCAGCCGCCAGAGACAGCGCGGCACCTGGCCGAATTGCTGGAAATCGAACTGAACGAATACGGCTTCTGCCAGACGGACAAATTCACCCCACTGCAAACATCGCGGCCCGGTGTCTTCGTCTGCGGGGCGTTCTCCTCGCCCAAGGAGATCGCCGAGACGATCATAGACGCCAGCGGCGCGGCGGCAGAAGTGATGCGCCTGCTCAACGATCAGCTCAACGCGCACCCCTATAGTCGCGAATGGCCTTTCCTGGTGGCTGCCGATGGTCTGCCGCCTGAGCGCGATGTAACGGGCGAAGCGCCCCGCGTGGGTGTGTTCGCCTGCACCTGCGGCAAAACCATCAGCGAAGCGCTCGACCTGCGCGCCCTGTTGCAGGGCGCAGCGCAATGGCCGGACGTGGCGGTGACCCACCTGCTCGACTTTGCCTGCCTGCCAGAGGGCCTGACTGAACTCAAAGAGGCCATTCAGCGGCATAGCCTCAACCGGGTGGTGGTAGCTGGTTGCAGCAACCGCACGCACGATGCCCTGTTTCAGCGCACCGTACGCCAGGTTGGGCTGAACCCCTATCTGCTGGAGATGGTCAACCTGCGCGAACAGTGCAGCCGGGTGCACCGTCAGCAGCCGGCTCAGGCGAACCGCAAAGCGCAGGAACTGCTGCGCGTGGCAGTGGGGCGCGTCCGCGCGGCGCAGCCAGTGCACAAAGAAAAGCACCCTTGCCTGCCCTCGGCCCTGGTGATCGGCGGCGGCGTCGCGGGCATGACCGCGGCCCTGGCCATTGCCGATAGCGGCTACCGCGTGCACCTGGTCGAGCGTTCCGACGCGCTGGGCGGCAATCTGCTCAACCTCTACTATGTGGCCGAGGGCTACAACCCGCAACGCCTGTTGCGCGACCTGGTCAACCGCGTGCGCGCACACACGCAGATCACCGTCTTCACGCGCACCGAGGTCGCCCGTCACTGGGGGCACGTGGGGCATTTCCATGCCTTGTTGCGCACCAGCCATGCCAGTGGCCTGGTCGAAGAGACAGAAATAGAACATGGCGTGACCATCGTGGCGACAGGCGCGCGCGAGACGCGCGAGCACCCCTTGCTGGAACTGCCCGGCGTGATCACCCAACGCGAGCTGGAAGAGCGGATCATCCATCAGCCGGAGACGGTCACCGAGCTGCACGATGTGGTGATGATTCAGTGCGTCCGCCCGCCAGGGATGCCGGAATACTGTTCGCGTGTATGCTGCACCAATACCATCAAGAATGCCCTGCGGCTGAAGCTGTTCAACCCAGAGTGCCGTGTCAGCGTGCTCTATAAGAACATCGTGACCTACGGTTTCCGCGAGGAGTACTACACCGAGGCGCGCAAACGCGGCATCCTCTTCCTCCGCTATACCGACGCCGAGCCGCCACAGGTAGTCGTCGCTGATGGTCGCCTGACGGTGCGGGTGCGCGATCTGGCGCTCGACCGGATGCTGACTCTGCCCGCCGACCTGGTGACGATGAGCATGGCCGTCGCGCCGAGCGAGGGCACGGCAGCCCTGGCGCGCATGTTGCGTGTGCCGCTCTCCAGCGAAGGGTTCTTCGAGGAAGCGCAGATGAAGCTGCGCCCAATGGACTTCATGCGCGAGGGCGTCTTCCTGGCGGGCATGGCCCATTACCCCAAATTCCTGGAAGAGAGCATCAGCCATGCCCTGGCCGCTGCTGCCCGCGCCCTGACCTTGCTTTCGCAGGGGGCGCTACATCTGGGCGGTATTGTCGCGCAGGTAGACCCCAGCAAGTGCGTGGGCTGCCTGACCTGTACGCGCACCTGCCCCTTTGCCATCCCTCAAGTCATCCAGCAAGAAGGGCGCACGGGCGTGGGCGGACTGGGCGGCGCAGCCTACATTGATCCGGCACAGTGCCAGGGCTGTGGCACCTGCACCGGCGAATGCCCGGCCAGCGCTATCCAACTGGTCAACTACAGCGACGAACAGGTGATGCTGCGCTCGATCAAGGGGCTGGGGCGCTGGCTGACAGGCTATGGACAAGAGGTGGCGCGATGAGCAGCGAGGCAGGGGGCAAACCGTTCGAGCCGGAGATCACGGCCTTCTACTGTATCTACTGCGGCTACATGGCCGCGGACACGGCGGGCACGCTGGGCGTAGAGTACCCGCCCAATGTCAAGTTCCTGCGCCTGCCCTGCACAGGCAAGACCGACATCCGCTACCTGCTGGAAGCCTTCGAGCAGGGCGCGGATGGGGTCTATCTGGTCGCCTGCCCCATCGGCAACTGTCACCATGTGCGCGGCAACGAGCGCGGACGGGCCAGGGTACAACGGGCCAAGCGCATCCTGGACGAGATCGGGCTGGGGGGCGAGCGCCTGGAGATGTTCTTCATGTCCGGCAGTCAGGCGCACGCTTTCGCCAGCGCCGCGCAGACCATGACCGAACGCATCCGCAAGCTGGGACCTAACCCGCTCAAGGATCATCGCCCGTCGCCACCGCCGCCGGAGGTGGACGAAGGCGACATAGACGAAGAAACGGGATGGCGCGGTCGCCGTCCTCGTCCTCTAGCAGGAGGTGCTTAGAGTCTAGAGCGTGTTATGCACTTTTCCACTTATCCCCCGGCCCCTTCTCCCTCGCGGGTTCAGGGGCGGACAGAGCTAGAGCAA
>FWPU01005193.1_pt1 | contig 28814 bp, 19 predicted proteins | sample 2228361 | NCBI WGS metagenome assembly FWPU01 (sample SAMEA103939777, study PRJEB20133) | metagenome | reverse complement strand
GCTCGCAATGACATAAGCCGATTAACGTCCCAACGATCTTGCGGGGGATTGCCACACCGCCTGCGGCGGTTCGCGGTGACGTAAACGGATTTACCGGCGGTTTTCAAAGTAAACAAACACACCCGGGCGAGGCTGCAAGGTGGCAATCGGGGTCGGTTTGACCTGCATTCCTTCCACCAGCTCAATCCGGAAGTGCTGCAAAATGATCGTCATCAGCAATTGGGCTTCCATTTGAGCAAAGTGATTGCCGATGCACTGGCGCGGCCCTCCGCCGAACGGGTAATAGGCGTATCGGGCGCGTTGTGCCGAACGGGCTTCGCTGAAACGTTCCGGGTCGAAGGTTTCGGGATTTTCCCAATATTCAGGATGATGATGGGTGACATAGGGGCTGAGGAAGATCATTGCCCCGGCCGGAATGGGGTAGCCTTGAATGACATCCTCTTCGATGGCATGACGGGCAAACATCCACGCCGGAGGGTAAAGGCGCAGCGCTTCGCTGAAAACCATTGCACCGTATGGCATAGCCGTTAAATCTTCCACAGTGGGTGGACGCTCACCAACGACCTGGCGGATTTCATCCACCAGCCGAAATTCAACCAGCGGATGCTGGGCCAGCAGGTAAAAGGTCCATGCCAGGGCATTGGCGGTGGTTTCATGACCGGCGAGGAAGATGGTCATCAATTCATCGCGAATCTGGCGGTCGGGCATTCCTTCACCGCTGTCCGGGTCGCGTGCCATCAACAAGCGCGAAAGCAAGTCGCCGTTATCCACGCCGCTCTGCCGGCGTTTTTCGATCAAGCGGTAGATGAACTCGTCCAAAAAGCGCAGGGCGCGTTCGTGCCGGCGATTGGCGGGTGTGGGCAGTTTTTCCAGAATGGGATGGGGTGAGAAAAGTACCTGATTGAGGTGTTCGAGGGTCTGGTCAAAGGCCTTGCCGAGTGCATCGGCCTGGTCGCCGACATCGTCGCTGAACATGGTGCGCACGATAATGGTTTGGGTCAGGCGCATCATTTCCTCGCCGAAATTGACCGGTTGGCGCTGACGGGCGTATTCTTCCCACTTTGGCAGGCGTTCCAGCGTGGCCGTTACCATCACTTTGGCGTACTCATTTAAGTTCTGGCGGCTGAAAGAGGGTTGAATCAAACGGCGCTGGCTGCGCCAGAATTCACCCTCACTGGTAACCAATCCTTCACCCATCAAGGGTTTGGCCTGATCGTAGCCCTTGCGGTAGTTGCGGTTGTTATCCTGCAGCACATACTTGACACCTTCAGGATGACTGACCAGATAGGTGGAACGACTGGCCAGATCCAGCCGTACCACCGGCCCATAACGGATGGCTGCATTCAGCAGAAAGCTCAGCGGATTGCGGGCGAACCGCGGCAAAACACCCAAAACCGGCATACCGGCAGCTGCCGGTACGGGAGAAAGCGGGGGAGCAGAAACTTGAGACATCTTTAACCTTCTTTATCCATATTTTCTTTCATTATACCGCGCAGGAATGCCGCCGGATGGCTCTGTGTATAATCCTTCCTCTTTGAGTGGGCGGGTTTTTGATATAATCCGCTGATATGAATACGGCTGTTCCCCCCAACCTTTCTGGCTGGCAGGTCTGGCTGCTGGCTGCCCGCCCGCGTACACTGCCGGCTGCGGCGGCACCCGTGCTGGTGGGCTGCGGCGTAGCAGCCTGGGAAGGCGTTTTTCGCCCGTTTCCGGCGCTGGCGGCTTTTCTGGTGGGGTTGCTGCTACAAATTGGGGCGAATATCTCCAACGATTACTTTGACTTCAAAAAAGGCGCCGATACCAGTGAGCGGGTTGGGCCGCTGCGGGTGACTCAGGCCGGACTGCTCACCCCGCGGCAGGTGATCGGCGGCATGCTGGTGGTGTTTGGAGCAGCCGCGTTGATTGGCGTCTACCTCGTCTGGGTGGCAGGACTGCCTGCCTTAATTTTGGGGGTTGTGGCGATTTTGTCGGCGCTGGCCTATACCGGTGGACCCTATCCTCTGGCGTATCACGGTTGGGGAGAGGTATTCGTGCTGCTCTTTTTTGGTTTTGCTGCGGTCGGCGGCACGTATTTTGTGCAGGCTGGCAGTCTCAGCGCGGCTGCGCTGCTTTCCTCGCTGCCGGTCGGTTTGCTGGCCATGGCCATTTTAACGGTCAACAACCTGCGCGATATTGCCACCGACCGCGCCAGCGGTAAGTACACCCTGGCAGTGCGCCTTGGCGAAAGAGGCGCGGTCATCGAATATGGGGTTTGGGTTGGGCTGGCTTATGGAGCGGTGCTGGCGGGGGTTATCAGCCGTGTTTTGCCGGCGGCGGCGCTGCTCAGTCTGCTCAGCCTGCCGCTGGCGGTACGCTTGATGCGTCAGGTGGCGCGCACCCGCGGACGGGCGTTGAATGTGCTGCTGGCAAAGACCGGTCAGTTGGAATTGGTGTTTGCGGTGTTGTTTACCGCCGGGCTGCTGATCAGCCGCTGGTGGAACGGTTCTTAACCTGCCACGGGCAGAGCAGGCGTTCCAATCCGTCCACGGTGAAATAAAGCCCCAGCCCCAACAGGCTCATGGCAATGACCCCAGCATACATGGCCGGGTAATTAAAGAGAGTGTTGCCGTTCAGGTAAATGTAATAACCCAGTCCCCGCTGGGTGGCAAACAATTCGGCAATATACAGTACGGCAACCGCCGTCCCGACCGACTGCCGCAGGGCGGTAAGGATGCCGGGAATGCTGGCTGGCAGAAACACGAAGCGGAACAATGCCAGCCGCCCTGCGCCGAGACTGCGCACACTGCGGATCAGATCAGGGTGCAGGCCAGCGGCCTGATCGCGCACCAGCACCAGAATCTGGAAGAAGAGAATCAGGTAAATCACAACAATTTTCGAAAGATCACCGATGCCGAGAAAGAGCAGCACCACCGGCACAAACACTACTTTGGGGATGGGGTAAAGAATATAGATGATCGGGGAGAAAAACGCATTCAGACGCTTGAACTGCCCCAATGCCAGACCGGCCGGCGCAGCGGTGAGGACGGCCAGCAGGGTGCTGGCTACCACCCGCCATAAACTGGCCAGGAAATGACCACTCAGATTGCCGCGAATGGTTTCCTCCCACAAGGTTACCAGTACGCGGTGGGGGGGCGGTAAGATCGGCTGGTTGACCAGCATGGCAATCACCTGCCAGAGGAGAAGCAAACCGGTACTGGCCAGGAATAAATCGCGGCGTTTCATCCCTCCTCCAATCGCTCGCGCAGGTGACGGCACAGGGCGCGGTAGGTTTCCGACTCGCGGTAGCCGGGTTGCAGATTGAGCGGGTTTTCGATGATCTGGGCGGTGCGGTTGGGCGGCTGATTGAGCAGCAAAATTTTTTGACCCAGCAAAGCGGCTTCTTCAATGGCGTGGGTGACCAGAATCAGGGTCAGTCGGTTTTCCTGCCAGAGTTCCAAAGTCAGGCGCTGTAAACCTTCACGGGTGGGGGCGTCCAGCGAGGAAAACGGTTCGTCCATCAGTAAAATATCCGGGTTGAGTGCCAGCGTGCGGGCAATGGCGGTTCGCTGGCGCTGTCCGCCGGAAAGCTGGGCGGGGTACTGTTCGGCAAAGGGTAACAAACCCAGCCGATCCAGCCACGTTTCGACATCCAGCGTGCGCTGATAATCGGCAGGAGCGTGAACGCCATCCGGTCCGTAAAAATTGCGCACCCGCAATCCCAGTCGGGCGTTTTCGCGGACGGTGGCCCAGGGCAGTAAGCCGTAATCCTGGATGATCAAGCCCGTTTGCGGGCGGGGACGGGTGAGCGGCTTGCCATCCACCCGAATGATTCCTTGTTGAGGGCGCTGTAATCCGGCAATCAGTGAGAGCAGAGTGCTTTTGCCGCAGCCCGAAGGCCCAATCACAGCCCAGGCTTCACCGCGCTGAACCTGCCATGAAAAATTTGCGAAAATCGGCAGGGTGGGCTGGTAACCAAAGGAAATCGAGTCCAGTTCGATCATGAAGGGTTGTCAAAAAGGGGTGGAATTTGACCACCCCTTTTTGGAGGACAAATTTTTATGGCAGCAAACTGCCGTTGACACAATCGGCGTAGGCAAAGTCCTTGTCGAGGTAGCCTTTGTCTTTGACCCATGCCAGTGTATCGTCAAATTGAGCCTGGGTTGGCACTCCTTTGAGCGGGTAGGTCGGCACTTTGAAACTTTCTGCCAGCGGGGCGGGGACCATCTTCTGTTCCACCATCAAACCGCTGTACTTCTGCGGCTCGGCGTTGATCAGGGTGACGGCTTCTTCGATGGCGGCTAAAAAGGCGCGCACCGCCTGCGGGTGCTGGTCAATGACGGCTTTGCGAAAGGTGATCAGGCTGAAGGAATATTCCGGACGCAGGGTGTCATCCAAAACCACTGTTGCGCCTTGCTGAGCGGCGAGGGTGGAAAACGGCTCGGGGAGCATGGCGGCTTTCAGTTCGCCGCTGCCGAGCAGAGCCAGCCGGTCGGGGATTTTGGGAATAGCCACGGTTTGAATTTCATCACCGCTCAGTCCTTCGGCCTGGAGCAGGCGTTCGGTCAGGTACTCGATCACCGTTGCCTGAGAAACTCCAACCGGCACACCTTTCAAGTCGGCAGCCGTTTGAATACCGCTGTCTTTGGCGGCCAGAATACGGAAGAGAGCCTGATCGGTGGTGGCGGTGCGGGCAAAACGGACAGCCTGCACCTGAATCTGGTCTTTATTGAGGAACATGACCGAAGCCAGTTCGTTGACCATGCCGTCGGCCTGGCCGGCTGAAATCAACTGATCGCGCTCGGGGGCCGAGCCAACCGGAATAAATTCCACGGTTACACCGTGTTTGGTGAACAGACCTTCCTGCTGGGCAACCACCATGGGCAGCACATCCAGAATGGGCAAAATGGCTACTTTGAGGGTGATCGTTTCGGTGGGCTGAGCGGGGCTGCAGGCCGAAACCAGCAGGGTAAAAAGGAGAACCAGTAGAGTCAGTTTTTGTTTCATTCGGTTGATCCTTTTGAAGGATAGGGTAGAGATTTCAGTGGAATGGAAATTTCCACTGCGAACGGTAATTATACTCTGCTCTGAGATTTTTACTGGTCAAGTGGCTAAGGCAAGTTGCTCCCTGCGGAGGATGAGGTTAACCCAGGGCAGGGGTATATTCAACAAGGTACAAAGGGTTCGGGCGGATTGCGTTATTGCGTTAAGCGGAAAGATGAAGTGAGATCATGCTGGATTTTCAAAACCCATTGCAGGATTCGTTTTCTGTCGGCAACGGACGGGGTGCTCCCCATTGGATGGATTGTTTCAAGCAGGCTTTGAAACTTTTTGAACATGCCCGCTCTCTGGCGTTTGTATATCGCTTGAAAAATGCTCTGCGACGGCGCGTGGGGCGTTTGTTCGACCTCAATTGTCTGCCGACCAGCCGGGTCAGCAACCGACATTACGGTGGTATTCGCGCGGTACTGATCGAGCAAATTCACGGCACGCTTGGCCGCAGCGAGGATTTTGACGATCAATTTAATCCGCTGGATGACCGCAGTCGTGACCGCTGGGTGGCGATTGCCGTGCTGCGTTTTCAGGGTCAGCCACTGGATGCGGTTAAACTGATTCAGGTCGGTAATCGTTTTTTTGTGGAAGATGGGCATCACCGCATTTCGGTGGCGCGTGCGTTGGGGCAGGCGGTGGTGGATGCCGAGGTGACCGTGTGGGAGGTCAATGGGGCATTACCGTGGGAGGCTGATTCCACCACCGGCGGAGTGCCCAGCCGTCTTGCGGATGATAGCGGCTTAAATCCTTTTAGAGTGTGAAATAATTTGCAGGATACCCCCTGATTCAAACAACCTCTCCCGTTGCCGAGAGAGGTTGTTTTTTAAGAAAGGGTTGATTTTTGGCTTCGGAAAGCAGTTTAGCGGATGCGGAAACGTGCCACCAATGAGTTGAAGGTGTTTGCCATTTCCTGGAGTGAACCGGCTGCCGCAGCCACTTCTTCGACCTGGGCGCTCATTTCCTCTACGGAGGCGGAAACTTCCTCGACTGCGGCGCTGTTTTCCTCGCTGACTGAGGCAATGGTTTCCACAGCCATGCTGACTTCGTTGGAGCCGGCTGCCATTTGCTGGGCAGCGGCGGTGTTCTGGCTCACAATTCGCGAGACGGCATCCATCGCACTGACCAGTTTATTAGCGGATTGATTAATCTGCTGGACGGCTTTGGAAGTTTGCTGAGCCTGTTCCAGCACCACCTGAGCGGATTTGAGAATGCTTTCCAGTGCGTTGCCCGCTTCATCCGCCTGGTGGACGCCTTCTTCCACCTGTTGAGCGCTGACCTGCATCGCCGCCACCGCTTCTTTAACTGTATTTTGAATGGTCTGAATCAAGGTGCTGATTTCACGGGTTGAAGTTGCGGCACGTTCGGCCAGCTTGCGCACCTCATCGGCTACCACGGCAAATCCTTTGCCGTGTTCACCGGCGCGGGCGGCTTCAATGGCGGCGTTGAGGGCCAGCAAATTGGTTTGGGCGGCAATCTCTTCGATCGTTTCGACGATGAGGGTGATCTTCTCGGAATGTGTGCCCATTTGTTCCACCTTTTCGGCAGACAGGGCTACCTGATCGCGGATGACTTCCATGCCTTTCAAGGTGGCATTGACCTTTTGTGCGCCGCTCTCCGCGAACTCGGCTGCTTTTGCGGCTTCCTCGCTGCCGGCCAATGAGTTTTCGGCCACGCGCCGCAGTGCCTCGCTTATTTCGGCGGTGATTGCGGCGGCCTGCTCTGCCGCCGTGGCCTGTTCGCGCGATCCCCGCGAAACATCCTGAATGGCATTTTCCATCTGATGAAATGTGTTGGTGGTCAGCGACACGGATTCAGCCTGCTGGGTGATACCGTGCGAAACCTGCTGTATGGTGGTGGCAATCTGGTTGGCAGCCTGACCGGCTTGTTCGGCAGCCAGTGTCAACTGGTTGGATGCCGAGAGTAGACTGGCGGCATTTTCGACGATTTGTGTAACCAACCCACGCAGGTTGGCGGTCATCTGCACAAAGGCCTGACCGAGGCGGTCTTTTTCGCTGCGCGGCTGAACCTCGACCAGCAGATTGCCGCTGGCAATCTGGCCGGCGACCTCGATCATTTCGCGCAAGAAGTCGGCGGCTTGCTGGGTTTCGCGGCCCAACACACCAATTTCATCCTTACGATTGAGGACACGCTGGTCAAGGTGTAAATCACCTTCCAACTCACCCCGCGCCATGTGTTGCAAAGACTGGGTAACAGCCCGGAGTGGCTGGCTCAGACTGCGGGAGTATTGCAAGAGCGCACCGGCCAGCAGCAGAGCCGCCAGTACGACGACCACTGCCAGCGTAATCATCAGTGCCGAAACGCGCTGCTGAACCAGCGCCTGTGGCACCAGGGTGATCAGCGTCCAACCGCTGGAAGGAAGTTGAGCATAGGCAGCGTACACCTGCCCGGCATTGCCAAATGGGTCTTTGATCAACCGATAGCCAAAAGGTGTGGCTTGAGAGTCTTCCAGTATGGGCTGCAATACACCGCCGAACAAAGAGGCCGCGTTAACTTCCAACAAGCCCTCAACGGAGTCGGCTGCCAGTTGATGATCGTCTATGCCCAAAATGTTCCCGTCGGTGTCGAACAGAATGGCATGAGCCTGTCGGTTGTATTCCTCACTGGCGGCAATGCCTTGCAGAACCTGATTAAGGGCTTCGGTCGAAATATCGGCGGTGGCGATACCCCAAAACTTTCCATTCCGGTAAAATGGGACTGAAATGGTGGTCATCAGCACATTGCCCAAGCCCTCATCAAAATAAGGCGGCGTCCAGAAGGGTTGAGAACTCGTTTTACCGGGAGCATACCAGACCGCATCAAGGTAATCCTGATCGGTGGTGACCACAAAGGCGGGTTTACCGTTGTCGTACCAGTGGTAGGTTGCCAGCAATTCCTGGTCGGGCTGGTAGGTGTAGGGTTCAAAGCCTGCCCAGGTGCCGTAAATATCCGGGTTGCTTTTAAGGATGGCGGCCATGCGCTGGTTGAGCAGATCAAGATTGGGCTGCGGGTCGGCTTCGATACTGGCGGCCAGCTGAACCGGCACGCGGGCAATGGCAGCCAGAAAGCCGTCCATCTGATTGGCTTTGGCAAGGGTGTAGTCCATCAGGCCGCGCTCCACCTCGGCGCGCACGGCATTGGCACTGACCAGGACGCTGACGATACCGGCAATGAGCAGCACGAAAACCACGCCTGCAAGGAGGGTCATCAATTGACTGCGGATTGAACGATTGAAAAAGTTGAACATGCTTGCTCCATTCATCGTGCAATTAGGTTGGTAAGGTTGGGAAAATCCCCGAAAATCCGAATTAACCGCATATAACTTAACAGAAGAGAGAAGTAGTGTCTATTAAGACAGAGTAAAACTGGCCTAAATTTCCCGTGAATCCGGGTTAGAGGAACAGCAAAAAGCGGCTTGACTGATTTGAAAATGCCTCCCGCGTGGGTCAACTATCGGTTGGTTTGATAAAACATTTACAATTTTGGTAAAATAAATCAATCAACAATCGAAGTGCTTCAGGAAGATCGAAATGCGAGGCGTAGTCGGATTTGTGAATTTCTTCCTTCTTATCGGGCTGGTTAGCGGTCTGCTGAGCAGCCCTGCAACCGCCCAGACCCTCCCCCAAACCGATATTTGTCAGTCCGTTGTGGAAATACCGACACAGGAGTGTGAAGCCCTGGTGAGCCTGTACACGGCTACGAATGGCGACCAGTGGAATGAGGCAGGCGGCTGGCTGTTGGAAATAAACCCCTCCGATTGGTACGGGGTGACAGTGGAAGATGGGCATGTCAGCAAACTCAGCCTGCCAGGCAATTCGCTTCAGGGCGGCTTGCCGGCTCAAATTGGGGCGCTTACCCATTTGACCGAACTCAACCTGCGGGATAATCAGCTGAGCGGGGTGCTGCCTGCGGAGATTGGCAATTTAAGTCAACTGGTGATTCTGGATTTGAGCAACAATCAATTCAGCGGTGGGCTGCCGGCCGGTTTGTTTGATTTGATCACTTTGCAGTACCTTTACCTTGACCAGAATCAATTCGGCGGTGTGCTGTCTGCGGAGGTGGGCAATTTAACCGGTTTGACCGTGTTGTGGCTGAATGACAATCAACTGGTGGGATTTCCACCCGCCAGCCTGACCAACCTGACAGCCCTGCTTGACCCCGGCTTGCTTCAACCCGGCGATCTGGATGGGCTGGATTTGAACAACAACCGTTTTTGTGTGCCGGACAACTACCCCCAGAGCGGGAATGATCTGCATCAATTTCTCAACCAGAAAGACCCCGATTTTCATCTGCACCAGACCTGTACCCCGTTCTTTGAGGTGGTTTTACCCCTGGTGCGGCGGTAAAAAGGGGGAGGTTAATCAAAAATCACCCTTTTGCTTGTGGAATTTTTCTACCCGATTACTACACTTCGAATTTTGAATATGCTACAATTTAACCGTCCCATCACATAGACGGAGGTGAATATGTCCACTCTGAAGACGACCCTGACCGGTTATGCCGGCTACCGCGGACGGGAGGGTCATTGGGCCTTTCTTCTGCACCGGATTACCGGGTTGGGAGTAGTCCTGTTCCTCACCATTCACATCATTGATATTGCTTTTGTTTATTTTCAACCAGCGTTGTTTCTGGAAGCGCTGGCGCTTTACCAGACCACCCTGTTTGGCATTGGCGAAATTGCGCTGATCTTTTGTGTGTTCTTCCATGGGGTCAACGGGCTGCGCATTGCCTACTTTGATATGTTCAAGCCGGGCTTGTGGAGCATTGAGATGCAGCGCAAGACCACCCGCACCACGCTGATCATTGCCATTATTCTCTGGCTGCCGGCGGCGGTCTGGATGGTGCGCAATATTCTGCTTCATAATTACGGTATTGTCTTGTTTGGCGGGTAGGAGGTGGCTATGGCTGCAACAACCGAATCGGTACGGCGGGTTAAAGTCAAACCGAATTATGAAATGATCGCCTGGAAGTGGATGCGCTACTCAGCTTTTGCGCTCATCCCGCTGGTGTGGATTCATGCCATTTTGCAGGATGTGGTGGTGGGGGTACATGCGATGGATTTGGGCTATGTGGCCGAACGTTGGGCGAGCCTGTTCTGGCGGGTGTTCGATGCCCTGCTGCTGGGTTTTGCCTTTGCGCATGGTGTCAACGGACTGCGCCAGGTGCTGAACGATTTTATCCATGGCGAAAAGGGACGTAAAATCCTCAACTGGGGTTTGTTCATCTTCTGGCTGGTAATTTTTCTGATTGGCGCAATTGCGCTGATCGGCGGTGTCAATCAACAATTTCCGCTGGAATAGCGGCAGGATGGGAGTGAGAGAATGACCCAAACGCATGTGTTTGATGTAGTCATCGTAGGCGGCGGTGGGGCAGGTTTGATGGCGGCGCTGAACGCTTCGCGCAGTGCCAAAACCGCTGTTTTGAGCAAACTGTATCCGACCCGTTCGCACACCGGTGCGGCACAGGGAGGGATTGGGGCTGCATTGGGCAACCTGGAAGAGGATCACTGGGAATGGCACGCCTTCGATACCGTCAAGGGCAGTGATTATCTGGGAGATCAGGATGCCATTGAATTCATGTGCCGCGAGGCGGTGCAGGCGGTTTACGACCTGGAGCATTTCGGGCTGCCGTTTTCACGCACTGCGGACGGGAGAATTGCCCAGCGGCCGTTTGGCGGGCATACCAACAACCTGACCAAAAAACCGGTGCGCCGCTCGTGTTACGCGGCTGACCGCACCGGTCATATGATTCTGCAAACGCTTTACCAGCAGTGCATCAAGAACGGCATCAATTTTTACGATGAATTTCAGGTGTTGGACCTGATTCTTTCCGATGGGAAAGCCGCCGGGGTCGTGGCGGTGGAACTGGCGACCGGTGAACTGCATGTGATTCACAGCAAGGCGGTGGTATTTGCCACCGGCGGTCACGGGCGGATGTGGGAAATCACCTCGAATGCCTATGCCTACACTGGCGACGGTGTGGCGATCACCCTGCGCAACGGCATCCCGGCAGAGGACATGGAGTTTTTCCAATTTCATCCGACCGGCATCTACAAACTGGGCATTTTGATCACCGAGGCGGTGCGCGGTGAGGGCGGCATTCTCTTCAACGGCAAGGGCGAGCGTTTTATGGAGCGTTATGCCCCTACCATCAAGGACCTGGCCTCGCGGGATGTGATCAGCCGGGCAATTTACCTCGAAATCAAGGAGGGGCGCGGGATTAATGGCAAGGATTACGTCTATCTGGATGTGCGCCCGGAGACGGTAAATAAATACGCGGAGCTGGACGGGCGTACCCGCCCGGACGGCACACCCTACCGCGTAACGGCGGAGGAAATCCTTTCCAAAATTCCGGATATTACCGACTTTTGCCGGACGTACCTGGGGGTTGACCCGGTCAAAGACCCAATGCCCATTCAACCGACGGCTCACTATGCCATGGGCGGCATCCCCACCAATAAATACGGCGAAGTCGTCGTGGATGGGCAGGGGACGGTGCTGCCTGGGTTGTACGCCGCAGGTGAATGTGCCTGCGTTTCGGTGCATGGCGCCAACCGGCTGGGGACCAATTCGCTGGTGGATTTGGTGGTGTTCGGCAAGTATGCCGGCATTAAGGCTGCCGAGTATGCCAACGGTGCTGACCTGCCGCGCCTGCCGGCCGACCCGGATGCGGGGGTGCGCCGCCAGCTGGATAGTCTGCTCAATGGCAGCGGGCGCGAAAAAGCTGCCCAAATTGGGCGCGAATTGCGCAAGGTGATGATGGATGATGTGGGCGTATTCCGCACCGAAGAAGGCCTGAAGCAGGCGGTTGAAAAAGTGCGTGAACTGCGCGAACGCTACAAACAGGTGCGGGTCAGCGATGGCGGTAAAATTTTCAACACCGAATTACTCAACACATGGGAACTGGGTTGCCTGCTGGATGCCGCGCTGGTGACGGCTGTTTCCGCGCTGGAACGCAAAGAGAGCCGCGGCGCACACGCCCGCGAGGACTACCCGCGCCGCGATGACGAAAACTGGCTCAAGCACACTCTGGCGTGGCTGAACGAGGATGGCAGTGTCCGGTTGGACTACAAGCCGGTTGTGATTACCCAATACGCGCCCAAAGAGCGCGTTTACTGATGAGGAGGCTGGCATGGAAGTTCGCATGAGGATTTTCCGTTTTAACCCGGAAAAAGACCGCAAACCCCGCTATGATGTGTTCACCGTAGAGGCTGAACCGACCGACCGGGTGCTGGATGTGCTGGAATGGATCCGTGGAGATGTGGACGGCACGCTGGCCTTCCGCCGTTCCTGTGCGCATGGTGTGTGCGGTTCGGATGCGATGCGCATCAACGGGCGCAATTACCTTGCCTGCAAGGTGTTGTTGCGTGATTTAGGGACGACCGAGATTACCATTGAACCGCTGCTCGGCTTGCCGGTCATCAAAGACCTGATTGTGGATATGCAGCCGTTCTTCGATCATTACAAATCGGTAATGCCCTATCTGGTCAACGAAGACCTGCCAGCCGACGGTAAGGAGCGTCTGCAATCGCCGGAGCAGCGCGAGCGCTTTGACGACACCACCAAGTGCATTTTGTGCGCGGCCTGCACCACCTCGTGCCCGTCTTTCTGGTCAAATGGGCAGTATGTGGGGCCGGCGGCAATTGTCAACGCCCACCGCTTCATTTTTGACAGCCGCGATCAGGCTGCCGTTGAACGGCTGGAAATTCTCAACGAACAGTTTGGGGTGTGGCGCTGCCGGACGGCTTTCAACTGCACCGAAGCCTGCCCGCGCGAGATCAAGATCACCCAGGCGATTGCCGAGGTCAAACGTGCCATCCAGACCGGGCGGTTGGAGTAGCCTGTTGTCTTGTTCGGAATATGCTGCACACCCCTCTCTATAACGGTGGAGAGGGGTGTGTGCTTAAAGACTTCAATGGGTGGAATATCCGGCGTTAATGGCCTGCTGCAGGGCAGCCGGAAGTTCACCAACATACGTCAACACCAGCCGTTGTCCGGCGCGGGTGGCGGCCATATACACCTTTCGAGTGTTGGAACGAATGATCTCCTCCCGTTCTACATCGGATAGCCGCAGGGATTGCTCCTCCTCAAATAATTCTCGCAATCCACAAAGGAACACAATAGGACTTTCCAGACCGGCACCGGCGTTCAGCGTGGTTACCCGCACATAATTGCCGGGATAGGTGTCCTTGGGATTCATCGCGGCGTCCTTTCCTGCTTTACGGTTGATTGCGCTGATCAGGCGTTGGACTCCTTCACCTTGACTGTGGAGAATAAGAATATGCTGACGAGGGATTCCTTGTTCTAACAAAGCAGCAATCTCGTTAGCGACTCGGGTGATTTCATCCTGTGGATTATTTAAGACCAGTAATTGAGGGATGACGCCGGTGGGCATTTGAGTCAAATCAGGGTAGAGGATTTCTTCTTCCGGGCTGTCGGCGCAACGCAGACGGTAAAAAAGGGTGGCGAAGTTCAGTATTTCGCGAGTGGTGCGGTAGCTTCTGACCAGATGATGCGTTCTGCCTCGCGCTTCGATGCCCAGAGATTTCCAACTGGTACGGCGGCCAAGAAAACCCTGAGTGGGGTCGGCCGCCAGGCAGAGATGCGCCACAGGTTTGCGTAAGGCTTTACGAATCAGGTCAAACCACAGGGGGGCAAAAAATTGAGCTTCGTCAACCAAAATAAAATCGTATTGAGGGAGATTGATTTGACTTTCCTGACTCCATTGCCAGACACGACGTGGCACCTCGCTCCAGTCTATGGTGCGTTGTTTTTCCAGTAAAGATTGATAGAGAAGAAAGGCTTGCCAAACAAGGTGGCGCTGTTCGCTGTTCAGGGCAAAGCCACGTCCTCGACGGTCAATATGGAGGTAATCTTCCAACGACATGGGTAACTGGTCTTTGATCCAATCCACCTCGCTGATGAACAAGTGCAGAGGAATTGAGGAGTTTGCCAGCCGTTCCTCCCATACCCGTTCCAATAGATGGGTGCGTTTATGATGGGGGAGAGGATCAGTCCATGGCACTCGGCTGTTTTTCCACAACTGGTAGCACCAATGGGTGAAGGTAGCCCATTCAATATTTCCTGGCTGTTTGCCCTCCAGACGATAAAAACGGTTTTGTAAATCGTGGTTGAGCGGGCGGTTATGGGTCAGCATCAAAAATTGGCGGTTGGGGTAAAGATGATAAAGCAGACGCAAACGATAAAGCAAAATCAGGGTTTTCCCGCTGCCTGCAACGCCATTGATGATATTGACGCGAAAATCGCGGGTCAACGCCTCGTTGGCTTCGGGCAATTCCAGGTCGCTTTTCAGAACGCTTTCCTGATTGTAGTCGAGGAGAAAGGATGTCAGGCCTGCTTCCAGTTGACGGGGGGCTGGTTGGCGGACGGTCAGTTCGGCTGGAACCACGATTTCCGGTGTAAAACGCTCACGGAGAATCTGGATTTGGGCGGGAGAAAGACTTTGTTGGGGGAAGAATTGAATCCAGCCGGCTTTACCTTCTGCCTTGAGTATTTCTCGGCCAGCCCATTTTACCTCAGCAGCAGAACTGGCTGGACGTCCGGCGTCAAGTTGACTCTGGCTGATATTGGGAAAGACTACCAGCAGACCTAGCGGTACCTTTTCGTCAAGGTTTAAGGATCTCCGGAAGTTGATCAGGACGGTTTCCTCGACGATGCCGGGCGGTGGGCTGTGATCTTCAATTAAACGCAATTGGGCTGCCACACTCATCTGATTGTGGTTGGCGGAACTGACTTTGATCAACAGAGCCTGGGCCTGACGGGTAATCACCAAAAAATCAGGTGCATCGGGCTGCCAGGGTGCCAGGTGATGCCAGATGAAATACGAATCGGGCAGAGACTTAAGGGATTCGAAAACCCTTAAGATTTCCTGAGGGAATCTCAGGGGAGGGGTTTGCGGCAGAATGTGTGCCATATCAGGTCAAGGTTCCGTTGGGAAGTGAAAACCAATCACAGTGATCCAGTAAACTACGCAACAGGTTGAACGAGGCAGCCAATGTTTCATCTTGGGGCGGGTTTTTCACCAGGGACTGGCTTCCCAGCAGGATGAGTTTTGTGCGCGGACGGGTAACGGCCACATTCAACCGTTGAGGTTGCAGCAGAAAATCGGCTACCTGAGTGGCAAAATTGACACTGGAGGTGGTCAACGAAACCAGGACAACCTCCCGTTCCTGCCCCTGCATTCGTTCCACCGTGTCTGCCACAATTTCTTTCCACCAGTCCGAAACCGGTAAGTTTCGCCGCAGGAGACTGCGAATGAGGCGGCTTTGGGCGCGGTAAGGAACCACTACGCCGATTTCTTGAGGGGGAATGTGGTGTTCAAGCAGGGCGAGAACCAGTTCAACCACTGTTTCGGCTTCCAGATAACTGCGAACGGTGGTATTTCGGTGTTGCAAGTCAAGGAATACGGCAGGTCGGGAAGGATCAAGGATGAAATCCCAACGGGTATGGAAAGAGGATAAGGTCAGTCTCCTTGGGGCGGCTTCCGGGCTGGATTGCAACTCGCCATTGTAAAAAGTTGTGCTTGGCCATTCGGTCAAAATATCATTCAGGCGATAGGTAGTGCTGAGCAATGTGCTGGAAGTTTGCTGGGAAAGCAGTGAAAAAATCGAAGGCGGAGCCGATTCGGGTTGTGAAAAAATACTCACCGGGGGTAATTGCTGCTGATCCCCGATGAGAATGTATTGGTTGCCGGCCAGCATACCCATGATTGCCAGCGGAACGGTGACCTGAGAGGCTTCGTCGAAGATAACCGTATCAAATTCAACTCCGCTGAGGCGTTTGGTTTGCAAAGCAAAGGGGGTTGCACCGATGATATAACCACCGTTGATGTCGCCAAAACCGGATTCGGAGAAATATTCGAAATTATCGGCTTGTAAGTCGGTTGCGTTACGCCCCGGGCCAATTTTACAGAGGGGCACCTCGCTTCCTAACTGTGCAATTTTGTTGAGTGCATTATTGATGGCGCGATGGGTAAGGCCAGTGATCAACACGCGTTGCCCTTCTTCTGCGAGCATAATGGCAATGTGTGCCAAAACCAACGTTTTTCCTGTGCCGGGGGGGCCTTGAATCAGGTGGAGTAAATCGCTTGCATAAGCCAGCGCTACGGCTTGAATCTGGCTTTCATCCAGGCGGGTATTTCGAATCAGGTAATCTATAGCGCGTTCGTAGCGGGCGTAATCAATTTTCGATTGAAGTTCACCCATCAGTAACGGAAGAATGCGTGAGCGGCCGCGCAGTGAATCGGCTGCCTGGTCGAGGGCGTTTTTGTAAAAAGTGCTGGAATCAAACCAGTCCTGATCGGCAATCCAACCCGTTGTATGGTGAGAAAGTTCATACGGATTTCCGCGGATAAGGCTAAATTCTAACTCGTCTTCACCATCGTATTGCAACTCAACGTGCAGTGCATTGGGGTCGGCCGGGTTGCCGCGGTGGAGAACCATTAAGTCGCCTTCGCGGAAGCGTGAGTCGTTGGTGATGCAGTGCATCCTTAAAATTTCATTCTTGAACGATTCGACCTCAAGCCCTTCAATGGCCCAACCGCGCGCAACGCGTTCGGCAAGCGGGTATGCCCATTGTTTGGAAAGTGCTTCGGCTTGCGCCTGCGCTTCCCGTTGCACATATTGACGTAAACGGTGAAGAAGTTCAGTAGCAGTTGACATGGTAATCCGATTGGAAGAACATGGACAATTTTCAAGAAGGCAGATAAAAAGAGGAGTTTTTGCTCCCCCAGCCGATTGCTTAAATATTTTACACTGAATTTGTTAAAAGATTTCTCGCGGGCGGGGAAGTTGGTCATATGAATGGATCATGACCGGGCGACGGCTCTCAAATGGTGCAATAATTCACACAGGTATTTTTCTCGTCGGTTTCGGATTTGGGTATACAATCAATTTGGTATTTTTATAGTTATTAAGAACATTCCCCCAATTTTATCGGTCTCCTAACGATACTTCTAAAACTCCGCAGAGCGGTTTGGTCCAATCGCGGCTGCGTAGTGAACTATCTTCTTTTCGAGGAGACTCTATGAAAACCAAATTTTTCCTCTGGTTGTCTGTCGTCCTGCTATTCAGCATGCTGGCGACACCCGTTGCTGCGGGGAGCGTTCCGCCGAACGCGATACCCAACCGTTCCGTCGAGGCGAAGTCGCCTCCGGGACCCCAGCAAAAACTGCAACTGACCGATGCCGGCAATGAGGTGCAGCCCTTCAACGGGCGTTATTTTGTCCTCTTGGATGGCGAGTCACTGGTGCAGAGCTTCTCCGCTGATTCGCGTCAGATTCAGGTGGATGCCCCAGACGCCCAGGCTTACCTGAACCTGCTTCGACGGGAGCAGGATAGCCGGCTGCAGCAGATCAGCCGGGTTGTACAGCGCTCCTTGCAGCCAGTTTTCCGCTATGATGTGGTGCTGAACGGTTTTGCGCTCCAACTCAGCCCGGACGAGGCTGCCCGTATTCGCGGTCTGCCGGGTGTGCGTGCCGTCATCCCCGACCGGCTGGAGCAGCCACTCACCGATGCCGGGCCGTGGTTCATCGGGGCGGATAAGATTTGGGACGGGGATACGCCGAGTGATGTTTCTACCAAAGGCGAGGGGATTGTGGTGGGCATTCTGGATACCGGCATCAATTTCGACCATCCCTCGTTTGCGGACGATGCCGATCCGACTTATAACTACCCGGACACGCCACCTAAAGGCGTGTGCGCGGTGAGCGGCGGGCCTTATGAAAATGCCTGTAACAACAAATTGATCGGCGCGTATTCCTTCACGACCGAAACGGTCACACCGGAAGATACGAATGGACACGGCTCGCACACGGCTTCCACGGTGGCCGGCAATCCGTTGACGATTGCCAGTTTCAACGGTGTACCCAGCGTTCAAATTTCCGGGGTTGCCCCACGGGCGCAGATCATTGCGTATGATGTCTGCGATGATTCGGGCTGTGCTACAACTGCCTCGGTGGCTGCCGTACAGCAGGCTATTCTTGACGGGGTGGATGTGATCAACTACTCCATCTCCGGCGGCAAGTCACCCTACTCAGACCCGGTGGAGCTGGCTTTTCTGGAAGCCTTCGATGCCGGAATTTTCGTGGCGGCTTCGGCGGGTAACCAGCGAACCGAACCCACCACTGATGGACAGGTTAACCATGTTAGCCCATGGGTGATGACGGTCGCTGCCAGCAGTCACAACCGCCGTTTTGGACACCTGGTGGATGTGGTTGATCCTGCAAATTCCGAATTGATGAGTTTGTTTGCCCTGCCCGGCACAGGCCCAAAGTTCACAACCTATCTAAATCCAATTGAAATTCGCTACGATGCAAATAATGCCACGGGTTGTAATCCCTTCGTCTCAGATTTCTTTGAAGATTCGATTGCTCTGATTCAACGAGGTGGTTGTCCCTTTGCTACGAAAGTCAATAACGCCGAAGACGCCGGGGCTGATGGGGTGCTTGTGTTCAACAACAACGGTTTTGCCATTCCCATGGCGGGATTGGAAGCAACGACCATCCCCTCCGCCATGCTGGATCAGAAAGACGGTGAAGCCCTGCGGGATTACATCCTTGAGGTCATGCAAGATTATTCACTTCCTGTTAATGTGGCCATCACCGCTTTCGACAGGCTGGTGGGCGATTATGGCGATATCAAAGCCGATTTCAGTTTTCGTGGGCCAAGTTCCAACGACTTCGAGGTGCTTAAACCCGATATTACCGCCCCGGGGTTGGAAGTTCTGGCTGCGGTGGGAGATGGCGAGATTACAGCCGGTTCAGAAGCGGAGTTCGACCTGTATCAGGGCACTTCCATGTCCAGTCCGCATGTGGCCGGGGCGGCTGCCCTGCTCAAAGCCCTGCACCCCGACTGGAGTCCGGCGGCGATCAAATCAGCACTGATGATGACCGCCAAAACCACTGGCCTGCTCAAAGAGGACCGCACCACCCCCGCCGACCCCTTCGACCACGGTGGCGGGCGGGTGGACCTGAGCGCGGCCGCCCGCACTGCTCTGGTGCTGGATGAGACGACCACTCATTTTGAAGCAGCTGACCCGGCCAACGGCGGCGACCCCAAATCGCTCAACCTGCCGGGTTTGCAAAATAACTTCTGTGTTGCCAGCTGCGCGTGGACGCGCACTTTTACCAATGTGAGCAATGTTGCGGTGAGCATGGCTATTACCACACCAGCGTGGATAACAGCCACCCCGGCCTCATTGAACGTTGGAGTGGGTGAGAGCCAGTCGGTCACCTTCACGGCGGATGTCAGTACTCTGCCGTGGAATGAATGGACCTTCGGGACGGTCTCGCTCAATACCCATAGCACTTTCAGCGATGGCACGGAAGTCGCCGACCTGCACCTGCCGGTGGCGGTTCGCCCAATGGAAAAACCAGCCGATATCGAGCCGCCGCGCCTGGAATCCCTGCTCCCGCTGGGGGTTGCTCGAACGAATCAACAAACGGTATCTTTTGTGGCTACCTTCACCGAGAAGGTAAAGGGCGTGGATGTGGGTGATTTTGCAACGGTGGAAGGCGGCGGTGTCAGCGGCAGCAGGGTTGCCGAAGTAAGCGGGGCCGGTCAGTCCTTCACTATTACGGTGGATACGGGCAGCGGCGATGGCTCTCTGGGGCTGAAATTGGCCCCTGCGGCTGAGATATCCGATTTAGCGGATAACCCGTTAACGGAGATTCCTTCATTTGATCCAACGAATGTTTATTGGCTGGATAAAACCGTCCCAACGGTTCAATCTTTTATATTGCTGGATCTCAGCCCGACTCCTGCAACAGAGATACGCTTTCAAGTTGCCTTTAGTGAGCCAGTTTCGGGTCTGAAAGTAGAGGACTTTGAGGTAATCGAAAGTGAAGGCTTAAGCGGCAGCAGCGTCAAGGCAATCGAACCTCGGAATCCTGATTCTTACATCGTTACCCTGATTACAGGGGGTCAGGAAGGCCGTTTGGGGTTGCGCCTGAAAGCCGGTACCTCCGCATCCGATGAAGCCGGCAACACGATTGGTGGATTGCCGTATTCTGATCACGACAAATCCTACTGGATTGATAAAGTTGCCCCGCAGGTGATCGGGCTGCGTCGTTTGGATCAAAATCCGACTCGTGCCAGCGAGGTTGGATTTGAAGTCATGTTCAGCGAGGCGGTCGAAAATGTGGACCCGGCTGATTTCTGGGTAGTAGAGCGCGACGGCTTGAGGGGCAGCAGTATCCTCGATCTAAGTGGTGATACCAATGTCTATCGGGTTCGTCTGAATACCGGTTCTGGCAGTGGCAAATTGGGCTTGCGGCTGTCCGAAAACGTTACCATTCAGGATATGGCTGGTAATCTCTTGGGAAACCTGTCTTTTTATGACCCTGACACGGAGTACACGATTGAGGAATGGATTTTTCTGTATCTACCCGTAATTCGGAAATAGGATGATTTTTCAGAGGGATCAGTGAATTTGGGTTGACTTTCATTTTGGATTTTACTACAATGCAATGGGTGAGGTTTTTTGTTCAGAGGCGTACAGATGGTAGCTGTCTGAGCCAGAAAGGAGGGAGATGTATACCAGAATCTGACCAACATCGCATCTTTTGGGTCCAAAACTGAATATCCATCATAAGTAAAGGAGTCAAGGATGAGCAAGGTGTACCGTTTCTTTTTCATTTTTTTGGCGGGTTTGTTAGTTCTCTCTCTTGTATTCGGAGCGTCACTTCCTCCAGTGCAAGCGCAAAACGGAAATCCACCGCGTACCTTCTCGCCGGATGATGTGGAACTGATGCCCGGCATTCGCGAATTATTGAGTAACCCCAATCAGCCTGTTTACATCGTGGTTGAGCTACAAAGTGAGCCGGCAACGGTCGTTTACGGACGCTTCAAAGGCGTGCGGGCAGAAACGGAACTGGCTGCAGAAACACAGGCTCAGGTTGAACGGGTCAAACAGGAACAACAAGTATTTTTAGATGCTTTGCTGGCTGAAGGAATCTTGCCAACTCTAAATCCCCAACTCGGCGATGAAGAATTCCTGGTCTATCAGGTACAGCGGGTTTACAACGGTGTGGCGATGCGGGTTCAGGCCGGACGAATTGAACAAATTGCCCGCTTGCCCGGCGTAAAGGCTATTCATCGCCTGACCCTCAAAGAACTGGAGCATACATCCAGTGTTCCGCTCATCAAAGCCCCGGATATTTGGAACATAGGTCTTGGCAATAAAGGGGATAATATCAAAGTGGGTATCATTGATACCGGGATTGATTATCTCCATCTAAATTTTGGAGGACCGGGAACATCTGCATCCTATTCGGCGAATGACACCACCGTGGTCGGTGATGTGCCAAACTACCCCGGTGCCAAGGTTGTAGGCGGTTATGATTTCGTGGGAGATAATTACAACGCCGGTGGAACTCCAGCCCAGCAAATTCCACAACCCGATTATGATCCAATGGATTGCAATGGGCATGGTTCGCATGTGGCTGGCACAGTTGGCGGTTATGGCATCTACCGTCCAACACCCACAACCAAGGCAACCTACCCGGGCCCCTTTGGCCCCGGCATGTACACTTCGGTTGATTTCACCCTTGGGCCGGGTGTTGCCCCAGGCGCCCAGTTGTATGCTTTGCGGGTGTTTGGCTGCAGCGGTTCAACTGCGGTGACTGATTTAGCCATTGAATGGGCGGTTGACCCGAACGGGGATGGCATTTTTACAGACCATCTGGATGTCATCAACATGTCCCTGGGGGCTAGCTTTGGCTCGGAATATGATACCAGTGCGATTGCCAGCAACAACGCTGCCCAGGCGGGTGTGATTGTGGTGGCTTCGGCTGGAAACAGCTACAATACGTATTACATTACCGGCTCGCCTGGGGTGGCAACCCGTGCCATTTCGGTTGCTTCTTCAGTGGACGCCGGTGATCTGTATGATGGGTTTGAGGTGACTATTGCTCCATCCGGGCATTCCGCTATCCTTGGTCCGCATCCTTCCAGCAACTCTGCGAGTTACGATTGGTACGGAAATCCAGATACCATTGCGCCTCTGAAAGCAGCGCCAGCAGGCAATTTGGGTGGATGTAGCACCTTCGACCCAGGGTACTTCAGTGGTACGATTGCCCTGATTGATTGGACACTGGTTGGCAGCGCGAACGAATGCGGTTCACTGACTCGCACCAACAATGTTCAGGCTGCTGGCGGGGTGGGGGTGATCATGGTGTATCCGGCATCGGTGCTGCCCATTTCGATTGCCGGTAACGCTTCCATCCCTGCGACCATTACCATCCAACGGGTGGGCGATGCGTTGAAAGCAGCCGTGGCAGCTGGCACGGTTACGGTTCGCCTGACCAAGGATTACGATGCGGCTATCAATGTCTTAACCCCCGATCAAATTGACACCGTTTCTGCTTTTTCCTCGCGTGGTCCGCGGCGGGTGGATAATGCGCTCAAACCGGATCTGGCGGCTCCGGGTCAGTCCATTGCCTCGACGGCTGCGCTGACTGGTGATGGGGCAACTTCCTTCAACGGTACTTCGATGGCAGCGCCGCATGTTGCCGGGATGATGGCTCTGCTGCGCCAGTTGAGACCGACCTGGAGCGTGGAGGAACTCAAAGCACTGGCGATGAACACCGCCAATCATGACCTCTACACCGGCTTGAACCAAACCGGATTCACGCATGCTCCTTCGCGGGTTGGTACAGGGCGGGTGGATGCACAACAAGCGGCATCCTCGTATGTGGTGATGTACAATGCTGAGGACGAAGGATTGGTGAGCGTTTCCTTTGGGGATGTCAAAGTGGTTACCACAGCTCAGGCAGAAAAGCAGGTTAAGGTGGTCAACAAACATCCCTCACAGACCTTTACCTACACACCGAGCATTGAGAATCGTCTGACCGTACCGGGTGTGACCTATACATTGCTCAATCTGGATAACACCCCCTTGACCAGCATAACCCTTGCGCCGAATCAAACGTTCACGTTCAAGGTGCGCATGGAGGCCGATGCGAGCCAGATGACCCATGTAAAGGATCCGGCACTGGCTGCCACCCAGGCCGGCCTTGCCCGCCACTTCCTCAGTGAAGCAACCGCACTGATTAAACTGACGCCGCCATCATCGGCGACCTACCCGGCTTTGCGCCTTTCGGTGTATTCGGTGGTGTATGCATCTTCGGCAATGGATGCGGTAACTCCTCAGGTGGACTTGAATCTGTATCAACCGGTGGGAACGTTTGATGTGGTGCTGGATGGAACACCGGTTGTTACTCCCGAGCTCCGTTTGAACGCCGTTTTGCCCTCCCCTTCTCTGGTTACGGCTTTTGAGTGGATGGGTGAGGATGAAGATACGACTGCGGTGCCCAGTTCGTTACGCCATGTGGATATCCGCCATGTGGGTGTCATGAGCGATATAAACCACTTCCCAGGCTCACCTTTTGTTTACTTTGCGATCGTTACCGACAAGCCATGGACAACACCCAATGAAGTGGAGTTTGATATCTACATTGACGTAGATCAAGACGGCACGGATGACTTTGTTTTGTACAACACGGCTTTCAGTGAAAATAACCAGCGCACCGATGTCTATGCCGCAGTTTTGTACAATCTCAATACCAGCACTACTGCATCTGTGACTATCCTGAACGGACTGCTCGCAAATGAAGCGGATACCTCTCCATTAAATACGAACGTGGTGTTTATGTGGGTACCTGTTTCAGCCCTTGGCCTGAGCCTGGATGGTGAATTTGACTTTTACATCGAAACCTACAGTCGCGATCAGGAAGATGATTCGCCGGTGGATATTACTGAGTTGTTTACCTACGATGCGTTCAATCCGGCTGTGGATACCATCAACACCATTTCCGGGGATGACTGGGAAGGGCTGGCGCTTTATTATGATCAACCCGGCAGCCTCACCTTTGGGTACAACCTCACCAATTACCCGACCACACAACCCAAGGGGGTGCTGCTGATGCATCATCAAAATGCTCAAACCAAAGCGGAGGTCATTCCGTTCAACATCGGTTACTTCCAGTACCTGCCGGTAATCGGCAAGTAAATTGATTGAAGCGACTCACTAACAATTTCTCCCCTCTGCACCCCGCAGGGGGGAGATTTTGTGTTAAGATAAAGCATCTGCTTCTACGGATGAGGGAAGAAATTATGTCAAAAAGGGTTTTTCCAGAGGGATTTGTGTGGGGGGCGGCTACTTCCGCCTATCAAATTGAAGGGGCGTGGAACGAGGACGGCAAGGGCGAATCGATTTGGGATCGCTTTGCGCATACGCCCGGTAAAGTGCTTCATGGCGATACCGGCGATGTGGCTGCCGATCACTACCACCGCTGGCCGGAGGATATTGCCCTGATGCAGCAGATTGGTTTGAAGGCTTACCGCTTCAGCATTGCCTGGACGCGCATTTTGCCCGAAGGCCGCGGCAGGGTTAACCCGGCCGGTTTGGATTTTTACGAGCGTTTGGTGGATGGTCTGCTGGCTGCCGGCATCACTCCCTATCCCACCCTTTTCCATTGGGATTTGCCACAGACCCTGGAGGACGAAGGCGGTTGGAGCAACCGAGAAACGGCCTATGCCTTTGCGGAGTACACCGACGTGATCAGCCGGCGTCTGGGCGACCGAATAATGGACTGGACGACTCATAACGAGGTCACCTGCGCCAGTCTGCTGGGTTACCAGCTGGGCATTCACGCACCCGGTTTGTGCGACTGGTACACCGCCCTGCGGGCCGCCCATCATTTGCTGCTTTCGCACGGGCTGGCGGTGCAGGTGCTGAGGGCGAACTGTCCCAAAGCGGACGTGGGCTTTGTGATAGATCCGGTACCGGCCGAGCCGGCATCCGATTCACCGGAGGATTACGCCGCCTACCGCTGGTTCGATGGTCACCACAACCGTTGGTACCTTGACCCCATTTACGGGCGCGAATATCCCGCCGAGGTGGTCAGTGAACACATCCGCCGCGGACATTTGCCCAAGGGATTGGACTTTCTTCAAGCGGGTGACTACGAATTGATCAGCCAGCCGCTGGATTATCTGGGCTTGAATTATTACCGCCGCGGTGTATTGCGCGCCGGTTATGAGGATTTGACCAATAATATTGCCCCAACCGCCAATCCGCCCGAAGGTTTTACGGAGATGGGCTGGGAAATTTACCCGGACGGACTTTTCAACCTGTTGCTGCACATGTGGCTGACCTACCGCCCGCGTCAAATCTACATCACTGAAAACGGCGCCAGTTTTTCAGATGCACCGGATGAAAAAGGGCGAGTGCGCGATGAACGGCGCATTGCTTACCTGCGCGGTCACCTCGCAGCTGCGCATCGCGCCATTCAAGCCGGAGTGCCGTTGAAGGGCTATTTTGTGTGGTCGTTCATGGATAATTTCGAGTGGGCAATGGGTTATTCCCAGCGGTTTGGGCTGGTGTGGGTGGATTACCCCGGAGGACGCCGGCTGCTCAAGGACAGCGCACACTGGTACCGTCAAGTCATTGAGACCAACGCCATCCCGGATTGAGGAATTCAGGCAAGGTTCACTGAGGTCAGCAGGCACGGCAATCTCCGGCGGAGCTAATACGGAGGCGCGGCGGGAGACTCCTCGCTTTGCTCGGAGTGACGTAAACGGGGCCTGTCATTGGGAGCCGCCGTCAGGCGGCGTGGCAATCTCCGGCAAAACCAAAATGGAGGCAGGGCGGGAGATGTCTCGCTGACGCTCGGAGTGACGTAAACGGGGCCTGTCATTGCGAGCCGCCGTCAGGCGGCGTGGCAATCTCCGGCAAAACCAAAATGGAGGCAGGGCGGGAGATGTCTCGCTGACGCTCGGGGTGACGTAAACGGGGCCTGTCATTGCGAGCGAGCGCAGGCGAGCGTGGCGAACTTTCACCCCCCACTTCCGGTATGTACGCTCTTTGTCTCAGTTTTGTACAATCTTTCCATGCAAATTTGATAGATTTTGAGTGACCTTTGGGGGTAACATACGGTAGGTTTTGATGGAAAAACCTGCCCACATTTATTTGCCGGAGGAATTTTTTGAACATGCCTGAACAAAACCGGGCAAAATTTTACGATTTACCGCCAGCCGAACGGCTGAAATGGATTGCCACTCAGACTCAATTGGATGAAGCCGCCCTGGCAGCCCTGAGCGGCTCCGCCGGTCTGACGGTGGAACAAGCCGACCACATGATCGAAAATGTGATTGGCGTTTACGGACTGCCGCTGGGCGTTGCCCGCTACTTCATCGTCAACGGGCGCGAGGTGCTGGTGCCGATGGCTTTGGAAGAACCTTCGGTAGTTGCCAGCGCTTCCTTCATGGCAAAACTGGCGCGTTCCAGCGGTGGCTTTGTTGCCAAAGCTGATCCGCCGGAGATGATTGGGCAGATTCAAATTTTGGGTGTGGCGGATGCCCCAACCGCCCGCCTGCGCCTGCTGGAAGCACGCGAGGAACTGCTGGCCGAAGCCGCTCAAATTGACCCGGTGCTGGCAAGTGTGGGTGGAGGGCCGCGCGGGCTGGAGGTGCGCATCATCGAACAATCGCCGATTGGCACTTTTCTGGTGCTGCATCTGATTTACGATGTGCGGGATGCGATGGGCGCTAACGCCGTCAACACCGCACTCGAACGGCTGGCGCCGCGCGTCGAGCAAATTACTGGTGGGCGGGCGCATTTGCGCATTTTGACCAACCTGGCCGAACGCCGTCTGGCGCGTGCCCGTGTGACCATTCGTCTGGAAGAACTGGCTTTTGAAAATTTCAGCGCCGAGCAGGTGCGGGATGGCATCATTGCCGCATGGGCATTTGCCGCCGCCGATCCCTATCGGGCTGCTACTCACAACAAAGGCATCATGAACGGTGTGGACGCGGTGGTCATTGCCACTGCCAATGACTGGCGCGCCATCGAAGCCGGCGCTCATGCTTACGCCGCCCGCAGCGGACGCTACACCAGTTTAAGCACCTGGGGCAAAGATGAGCAGGGTAATCTGGTTGGGACGCTGGAAATGCCCATGGCGGTGGGCATTGTCGGGGGGGCAACCCGTGTGCATCCGGCTGCTCAGGCTGCCATTCGTTTGATGGGTGTCAAAACCGCCGGCGAATTGGCGGAAATCATTGTTTCGGTGGGGCTGGCTCAAAATCTGGCTGCTTTGCGCGCGCTGGCAACCGAGGGCATTCAACGCGGCCACATGAGCCTGCACGCCCGCCAGGTAGCCATTGCCGCCGGCGCCAGCGGTGAGCTGGTCAACCGCGTGGCTGAACAAATGGTGCGTGAAAAAGTGGTGCGGATTGACCGCGCCCAGCAGATTTTGAAGGAAATACAGGGAGAAAATTGAGCAACCCCCTTGGAAAAATACGCATGAAGGAGTGCAGATAAATGGAAAACCCCGAAACCCCCATTTTAGCCCATAAACCCGCCCGTCCGGTTGGGATTATCGGTTATGGTGCCTATGTGCCGCGCTACCGCCTGCCGGCGCGCGAGGTGGCGCGCATCTGGAAAGGCGGCAAGGACGAGGCCCCTGTGCGCGAAAAATCGGTGCCGGGTGCCGATGAAGATGTCATCACCATGTCCATCGAGGCCGCCCGCAATGCGCTGGCGCGTGCCCGCATTCACGCCCATGAAATCCGTGCGGTGTGGGTCGGCTCCGAATCGCACCCATATGCCGTCAAACCCAGTTCGACCGTGGTGGCGGAGGCCATCGGTGCGCCGGTCAGCGTTCAGGCTGGCGACTGGGAGTTTGCCTGCAAAGCCGGCACCGAGGCGATGGTGGCGGCAATTGCCATGGTTGCCGCCGGCATGGGGCGTTATGCGCTGGCCATTGGCATGGATACGGCACAGGGACGCCCCGGCGATGCGCTGGAATACACGGCGGCGGCCGGAGGGGCGGCCTACATCCTCGGTCCGGCTGAGGAATCGCTGGCGGTGGTGGAGGGCACCTACTCCTACGTGACCGACACCCCCCGATTTTGGCGGCGGGCGCATGAACGCTACCCTCAACACGGGCAGCGTTTTACCGGAGACCCGGCTTATTTCAAACATATTACCGAAGCCGGCAAGCAGTTGATGAAAGACCTGGGCGTAACTGCCACGGATATTCAATATGCGGTATTTCACCAGCCCAACACCAAGTTCCCGCAGCGGGTGGCGAAAATGCTCGGTTTCACGCCGGAGCAAATCCAACCCGGCCTGCTTTCGCCGGTCATTGGCAATACCTACGCCGGGGCGGCGATGATTGGGCTTTCGGCTGTGCTGGATTGCGCCAAGCCCGGTGACCGCATTCTGGTGGTCTCGTTCGGATCGGGTGCGGGTTCAGATGCCTTTCTGTTTCGCACCACCGAAGCACTGGCAGAACGCCAGCGGCTGGCACTGCAAACGCAGGATTACATTGCCCGCCGTACCGAAATTGATTACGGGATGTACGTCCGTCTGCGCGGCAAACTGGCCGATTGAGGAGGTTGACCATGCGTGATGTTGTCATTGCGGGTATTGGTCAGACGCGGGTGGGTGAGTTGTGGGATATTTCGCTGCGTTCGCTGGCGTATCAGGCGATGAAGGCTGCCCGTCAGGATGCCAACGGTCTGCTGCCCGATGCGCTGTATGTGGGGAATTATCTGGCGATTGTCACCTCACACCAGTCCAATCTCGGCACGCTGCTGGCCGACAATGCCGGGCTGACCGGTGTTGAGGCTTTCACCTGCGAGGCGGGGCAGGCCTCCGGTGGAGCCGCTTTCCAGATGGGGTTCATTGCGGTGGCTTCCGGTTATGTGGATGCGGCGCTGGTGGTTGGCGTGGAAAAGTACACCGATGCGATTGGCAGCGAGCAGG
>FWPU01005192.1_pt1 | contig 28816 bp, 27 predicted proteins | sample 2228361 | NCBI WGS metagenome assembly FWPU01 (sample SAMEA103939777, study PRJEB20133) | metagenome | reverse complement strand
CATAAAAAAAAAAACTCATTGTAGTTATTATAAGGATACAAGAAATAACTCCAGTATATTTTATGAGTCCATGAACTTTATACATCGAATAAAATTCAAGAATAGCTACAACAGAAATAAGAGCGACTAAGAAAAAGAACCAGTTTTTATCAAGAAACATTATATACAGGTACAATAAGGGTAGAACAATAGCTGCAACAGCAATTCTCTTAAAATGCATTAGCCCTCACATTTACAGCTCCAAATCTTCTGTCTCTACGTTGATAATCCTGTATTGCAAGAAGCAATTCTTCTTTCCCGAAATCAGGCCATAAAGTATCTGTAAAGTAAAATTCTGAATATGCTGATTGCCATAACAAGAAATTGCTTATACGCATTTCGCCGCTCGTTCTTATGATAAGATCCGGTGGAGGAATTCCTGCTGTATCAAGATACGACTCAAAAATTTCTTCTGTTAGCTCTTCTGCTTTTCTGCCCGAGGATATTATTCTTTTCACTGCTCTTAAAATTTCATTCCTGCCACTATAGCTTAAAGCAGTGGCAAGTATCATTCCTTTATTTTGAGATGTTCTGAGCTCAGCATCTTTAAGAATTAATTGTATATTTTCAGGAAGCCTCTCAATTTCGCCTATGGTCTTGAATATCACATCATTCTTTATTAGTTTTTCAAGTTCTTTTTTTAAATATATTTCAAGTAGCTTCATCAGGGTAGATACCTCTGAAGGCGGTCTCCGCCAGTTTTCAGTGGAAAATGTATAAAGTGTTAAAGCCTTAAGTCCAAGTTCAATCGAAAATTCAATTATCTCCTTTGAACGTTCTACTCCTCTTCTATGCCCTTCATTTCTTGGAAGTCCTCTTTGTTCAGCCCATCTACCATTACCATCCATGATTATTCCTATATGTTTTGGTATCCTTCCATGTCTTAACATTTTGTATATTAAATCCTTTTGAGAGAATAAACGTATAACTCTGTTTTAAGAGGATTTTCACCTTTCAAGATATTTCCGGGTTTGACCCCGAACATCGGACTTGCTATTACAAGCAAAGTATCTCCGGAAATTGCATAATCGAAAATAGTGCCTTTGATATTGTCAATCAATACTCTTTCTTCCATTGACATCCCGTTCCAGAGATAGCTTTTAATTACCGACCTTTTATATCCAAGTCCTTTAATCATATTTAAAAAGGGCAGCCTCTCAACAGATAAGATATTTGCATTTCTTATGAAAATTCTATCTTTTATTGCCCATTCGCCTTTATCAACCATAATAGATGGTGAAGACCTTTTAAATGTTGTCAGAAAACCACCGCTGGGACTCTTGCTCTTCCACAATTTCATTGCTTTATCGTCATAAACATTTAAGTGCCCCTTTTCATCATATACAATTGTTAATTTACCGAGACGAGGATCATCAAAAAAAACAAAGTCATAAATATTAACATCCTTGGGCAGAGACAGTTCACTGGATCTTTTATATCCATTATCCCAGATAATCTGAAAAACAGAACTCCCAAAACCATCGGTTTTAGAAAAGGCCTGACCTGCAAGGAAATTATTTATCTTCTTTATAAAAATATTGTCTTTATATAAAAGCTTGAATTCAGAACCACTGTATTCATAAATATATGAGACAATTTCATCCTGAGCCATTGAAGTAACTATTACCTCGGCTTTACCATTATTATTCAGATCAATTGTATCAACCCATATGAAATCTTCTATTTTCGACCCTTCAATTTTCAAACCACCATATATCGGATTAAGATCTATTTCGAGGCTATAAAACCTTATATCTTTATCCGTAATCAAGACAATTTCTTCTTTACCATCTCCATCAATATCACCTGTAGAGAGCATTTTTGCATTAAATGGAAGCTCAATACGTAATGTTTCTTCTTTTTTACTAAAACTAAAATAATTTTCACCAATCTTGAGTTCTTTAGAAAAAGAAGGCGGAATCACTATTTCTTTTTCTGAAAACAAAATTCCGTCAGGAACATAGAATAATTTTTGAATTATTGTTCCTCCAGTATCTCCAGGTTTTTTCGTAAGTAACAGTGCAACATCAGCATTCTGCTTTCTACCTTCTTCGAGTATTTTTGATGTTTCATCTGTTTCAAGGTCAGTATCAATCATATTGAATCTTCCTGTATCCCTGAGTTTTTTATAATAAGAATCAGAAAGGCTCCAATCGATTCCCTTTGACTGACAGAACAAAAGATTTATCTTAATCTCCGAGATTCTTACCTTATCGCCTTCACCTGCGGTTCCCTGAATAATAATAGCTGTTGATGTATCATTGTTAACTTCCTTTATTTCAACTTTTCCCACAAGAGATTCGAGCCTTCCAAGAAGCTGTTTGGTAACAGGGTGCCTGAAGGGAGCTTCTTCTCTCAGGACATTCAAACGCATTCCGGGCTGCATCGAATCCTTTGCTCCTATATTTATAGTAACCTTTCCCTCCTGAACACTGATAACTTTCCCGCTAACAGGCATGAACATTCCTGTTGTGAAATCTCTCAATGAATCAAGCGGATTGTTTTCTTCTGCAAATACAGAATATGAAATTCCAAAACATATAATTAATATTAAAAAAAAGCGACCCCATAAATTCATAATTTTTCTTTCTCTCTTTTCCTCACAATTCATCTTCCAACTGCAAGCCTTTCAATAAGATGTACTGGCATGTTATTCATTCTCATCTTTTCCTGAACTTTTTCAATATCATATGAAATTCTTACAATATCTATTCTATCATCCTCAACAAAAATACAACACGCCTTTGGATTTCCGTCTCTTGGCTGTCCAACACTACCAGCATTAATTATATATCTACTGGCTTTCTTTATAACAGTATTATTTTTATAAACTAATAGCTCACCGGAAGGAGTTTTTTCAATAATAAAAGGCTGGTGCGAGTGTCCTAAAAAACAAATTTTATTATTAAATAAATGAAAAGCAATTTCAGCATCCCTGAGATTCAATATATAATTCCATTCCTGTGGGTTTGAAGGAGTCGAGTGGACAAAAAAGCTGTCCCTTTCAGGGTCTTCATGAATAAGCGGAAATTCTCTTAGAATATTTTTATTTTTTTCAGTTAAAACCTCTTTGGTCCATTCAACTGCCACTCGTGCATAGTCATTAAAATATGAAGTATCAGTCAAATCTAAAACTGCCCAATCATGATTTCCTGCAATGAGAACTTTGCACTTATTCGATAAAATTTCAACACATTCATTCGGGTCAGGGCCATAACCAACAGCATCACCGATAAAATAAATTTCTTTTATGTTTTTGCGTTCTATCTCAGAAAGAACTGATTTTAGAGCTTCAAGATTTGCGTGCACATCTGATATTACAGCAAAGCGCATTAAGCTTTACCAGCCTCTCTTGCAAGTTTGTCGAGAACTCCGTTCAAAAAAGATATTGATTCAGCAGAGGAATATTTCTTTGCTATCTCAAGTGCTTCGTTTATTGTAACAGCAGGAGGTATATCTCTACGGAAAAACAACTCATATGTTGCAAATCTTAGAATATTTCTATCAACAGCTGCCATTCTGTCAATAAACCAATTTTCAGCAACTTTTTCTATCATATTATCGATATCTTTCAATTTATCTATCGTGCCTTTAACAAGTTTTTCAGTAAAAACTTTCACATCTACAGACTCACTTTTATCAGACCAGAATTCCTCGAAATCTTTCTTTTCGAGTGCTCTGTTAATAAACTCTGACTGAAAAAGCAATTGAAGCGCATACTCACGAGCTTTCCTGCGTTTCATAATTAATCCAAATAATACAATCAGAATAATGCAGATGTTAAGAAAAAATTTATTTTTCGGGACATTAACAAGACAAATCCTGATCTGAAAATATAATCATCTGTTTAAAGTTTTTTTAAGAGTTGAGCCATCTCAATAGCAGTCATGGCAGCATCCCATCCTTTATTTCCACTTTTTGTTCCAGCTCTTTCTACAGCCTGTTCGATTGTATCACATGTGAGAACTCCAAAGATAACCGGAACCCCTGTTTCCATTGATGCCATTGCAATTCCTTTTGATACTTCTGCTGCAATGTATTCAAAATGAGGGGTAGCGCCTCTGATGACTGTACCGAGACAGATTACTGCATTGAATATTCCCTTTAAAGCCATTTTCTTTGCGACCAGAGGAATCTCAAAAGAACCTGGAACTTTTACAACTTCAATGTCCTCATCTTTTGCTCCATGTCTTAATAGAGCATCTCTTGCTCCTTCAAGAAGCTTACCTGTTATAAATTCATTGAATCTACTGAGAACTATTGCAAATTTTAAACCTTTTGCCTGAAGTTCACCTTCAATTATTTTCATTTATCCCTCCTTCTCACACATTTTCAAGCATGTGCCCCATTTTTTTCTTTTTCGTTTTCAAGTATTTTATATTTTTCTCGTTAGGATTTATTTCAATAGGAACTCTTTCGACTACTTTCAGACCATAACCCTCGAGTCCGATAATCTTCTTCGGGTTATTCGTCATTAATCTCATTTTTCTAACACCAAGGTCAACGAGCATCTGTGCACCAATGCCATAATCTCTTAAATCAGGTTTAAATCCAAGTTTTAAATTTGCTTCCACAGTATCAAGACCCTTATCCTGAAGTTCATATGCTTTTAATTTATTTAAAAGCCCTATCCCTCTTCCTTCCTGTTTCATATAGAGAATTACACCCTTACCTTCTTTCTTGATCATCTCCATTGCCTTATGAAGCTGGTCTCCGCAATCGCATCTGTTTGAACCAAAAACATCACCGGTGAAACATTGTGAATGAACTCTCACAAGCACCTCATCACCTGGTTTTATTTCTCCTTTAACCAGGGCTATATGGACATTATCGTCAAGTATATTGCCATAGGCTATTGCTGTGAATTCACCACCATATTTTGTTGGCATCTTTACTTCAGCAAGCCTTCTGACAAATAGTTCTGTGCGCATTCTGTATTTAATAAGATCTTTAATTGTCACTATCTTAAGATTATGTCTTCTGGCAAATTCCATAAGCTCGGGGACTCTTGCCATCGTTCCATCATCACTCATTATTTCACATATAACACCTGATGGATTGAGTCGTGCAAGTCGGGCTAAATCTACAGAACCTTCTGTCTGCCCTGCTCTCTGAAGAACACCTCCGGGCTTTGCTCTAAGAGGGAAAACATGTCCGGGACGCGCAAGATCTTCAGGCTTTGTTTTTGGATCAATAGCAGTCAAAATAGTTCTTGCCCTGTCAGCAGCTGATATTCCTGTTGTAACACCTTTTTTTGCTTCAATGGAAATAGTGAAAGCTGTGCCAAAAGGTGACGTGTTTTCTTCTGTCATCATCGGAAGTTTTAATTCTTCGACTCTTTCAGGGGTAAGTGAAAGACATATCAAACCTCTTCCGTATTTTGCCATGAAATTAATAGCCTCTGGTGTAACCTTTTCTGCAGCCATACACAAATCACCCTCATTTTCTCTATCTTCATCATCAACAAGGATAATCATGTTACCTTTTTCTATCTCTTCTATTGCTTCATCAATTGTATTAAATTTATACTTTTCCATAATATCAGCTCCCTTTTATGAATAAATCTCTTAAACAAAGAATGCAATCAGAATAATGCAGATGTTGCGAAAAAATTCATTTGAGCAAAGGCTTCATTATCCGGATTAACAATAATATGCATTGATTGTTTTAATTATAAATATCCTCCTTCTGATAAAGCTCGCCTTAAATTTGAATCTTTTCTATTACTTGCACTTTCCTTATTTAAAAACTTTGCTACATATTTTCCAAGAATATCTGTCTCAAGATTAACAGTGTCTCCGGGATTTTTAAATCCAAGTGTAGTCAGTTTAGCTGTATGAGGTATTATAATCAATGTAAAACTTTCTTTTAGTATATCAACAACAGTAAGGCTTATTCCATCCACAGCAATAGAACCCTTTTTTACAAGATAATTTAAAATATCAGGACCTGCCTGAATCTCAAATTTCAGCATATCACCAAAATTTTCCTTTGATTTTATTTTCCCGGTTGAATCTACATGCCCTGTAACAAAGTGCCCACCTATTTTAGTATCAGGCGTAAGAGAAGGTTCAAGATTAACTCTGTCACCAGTTTTCAAACTACCGAGATTAGTTGCCATGAGTGTTTCATCAGACAGATCAAAAGAAAGCTCATTGTTATTTTTAGAAACTACAGTAAGACAGACTCCATTTACTGCGATGCTATCCCCTATCCTTGCGTTAGTCGCAATAGTCGGGGTCTTGAGTGAAAGTACTGCCCCACCTCTTCTTTTTTTTAAAGAAGTTATCTGCCCCATCTCTATTATAATGCCGGTAAACATCTATTCTTCTATATCAATATTAAAAGAAAAATCCTTCTGATATATTCCCATAAAATCTACTGTTTCAGTCCATGAGGTATTTACCTGAACAGTTTTTTCTTTTCTGATAACAGAAATCGCATCCTCTTCAACTGGAATTTTAAGTTCATGGGCTTTTTCAATTAACATGGTTTTTGTCCTTTCAACATCTCCAAGACCTATTCTCGCAATCTCTTTTGCATCAGATTTGAAAGCAGAATAACGATAATACGGCATACCGATTTTGAAACCAACATACACACAGAGAACAAGTATTATAAGTATTAAAGCAACCTTCACAAAACCTTTTTCATTTACATTTGTTTTCATTCTATCAACCTCCCTATTCTCTCAAATCTTATTTTATCAAGTCTTAAGAGTGAATAAGAAATATCCCTCGAAAAATATATAATAAGAGCTTTGCCTTTAATATCTTTCATATCAACAAAGCCCCATTCCCTGCTGTCTCTACTGTTATCACGATTATCCCCCATAACAAAAAATTTATTTGGAGGAACCGTTATCGGTCCAAAATTATCCCTGTTTGGAAAGACAAAGTTATCAAAATGTCTTATATAAGGTTCATTCAGAGGTTGACCATTTACATAGATAATTTTATCTCTCCCTTCAATAGTATCTCCTTCAACAGCAATAACCCTTTTTATAAAATCCTTTGAAGGATCAACAGGAAATTTAAATACAATTATTTCACCTCTATGAGGTTTCCTCAAGCCAGGCATTCTGAAAAGATTTATATTTGTAAAAGGAACATCTATGGGTGAACCGAGTAAAAATTTATTGACAAGTATATAATCTCCAACGAGTAAAGTTGGTATCATTGAACCTGAAGGGATTGTAAAAGCCTGAACAACAAATGCCCTTATAATCAGAGCAAGAATTAAAGCAGTAAATATAGCTTTTACATACTCCCATAATAGATTTTTTTTACTTTCCACTAAATATCCTCCTGTAAAATATTTTTCCACTATCTTTTAAAAACAAGCTCTGCAGCACCTGTTATTCCTGCGTCATCCATAAGTTCTGATCTTAAAATCTTTGTTCTTTTGAATAAATACCCAAAAGCTCTTTCTGAAGCAACAGTTATCGCCTCCTTAACATATATATCCCATGCTCCTGTCAGACCGCCTGTTAAAATAACAGCTTCAGGGCTCAGGATATTTATTATATTCGAAATGCCAATCCCGAGAAATTTTCCTGCATTTTTAAATACATCGATTGAGAGTAAATCCCCGTCTTTTGCTGCTCTGAATATTTCTTCTGCAGTAATATTTTTATAATTATTACTCTGCCCTTTTAAAATACTTTCCCTGCCATTCTCGATAAAATTAATTGCTGATGAAACAATAGCAGTTGCTGATGCATATGATTCGAGACAGCCATAGTTTCCACATGAACACTTGCTTCCTTCTGAATTTATGCTCATGTGCCCGATTTCAGCTGATACATTCATTAGTTTCTTATTATATATAATGCCACCGCCAATACCTGTGCCAAGAGTTAAAAGCACAAAATTAGAAAAACCTCTTCCAGCCCCGGCGCATAGTTCTCCATATGCTGCAGCATTTGCGTCATTTTCTATAATAACAGGAACATTAAATCTTGCGCTTAGTTTATTTACAAAATCTTCACCTTCTATGGCAGGCAAATTAGGGGAAACAAGAACAGAACCCTTTTGATAGTCGATCAATCCTGCGACCGCAAATCCTATACCTTCTATGTTTTCTGAAAAGAGATTTTCAATAGTTTTATAAATTGCTGTAATAATATCACCGGATGATTTCTTTTTTGATTTCTTTATTATTTCACCTTTGTTAGAAACTATCGCTGCCCTGATATTAGTGCCGCCGATGTCTATCCCGATAGCATATTTATTCTCCATTATTTTCTCTATACACCTCAATAGCAATTTCAGGACACATTCTTGCGCACATCGAACATCCTGTACATTTTTCAGGGTCAACACAGAAAGCAGGCATAAATCCCTTTTTATTGAAATTTTCCTCGATCATTATAATCCCGAGAGGACATGTAATCATACAATATTCACAACCTTTGCACATTTCTCTATCAATTACTATTCTACCCTTCATCTTACCCGAATAACCTCGCACTGTTAGTGCCTGAAACAGTCTTTTTCCCCTCGACTTCAATAAGTTCTCTTGCATGTTTTAATGATGTCTCGGTTATCTTTCCACTCAGCATTCTTGCTATTTCATGAAGTCTTTCTCTATCTTCAAGACTCTTTGTTTCTACAAAAATCCTGTTATTTTTTTCTCTTTTCTGGACTTTAATATGGATGTCTCCTTTTGCAGCTATCTGTGCAAGATGGGTCGCACAAAGAACCTGATGTTTTTCAGACAATTTTTTCAGTTTCCTTCCCACCATTTCAGCGGTCTTACCACCTATGCCAGTATCAACTTCATCGAAAATCAAAACAGGTATGCGGTCAAAATCAGCCAGCATTGCTTTCAGTGCAAGCATTACTCTTGAAAGTTCACCGCCTGAAGCTATTTTTGTTAATGGTTTAGGTGGTTCTCCTATGTTTGCTGAAAATAAGAATTCAACTCTATCAGTTCCTGATGGTGAAATACTCTCTTCTTTTATATCAATTTTAAATACTGCATTATTGAAAGCAAGGTCTTTCATTTCTTCCATAATTAATCGCGTCATTTCATCTGCGAACTTTTTCCTTTTTTCAGAAAGAATTCCTGCTTTTTCCATAAGCATTCTTTCTTTTTTCGAGACTTCTTCTTCATAAAAATCCAGTTGTTCGGTTATTGATTCAAGCTCTTGAAGTTCTCTAATAGCATTATCCTTAAAACTAAGAATAATATCTATTCCTTCACCATATTTCTTTTCAATCTTCTTAATTGCTTCAAGCCTTTCTTCTACTTCATTGAGACGTTCAGGATTAATATCATATTTCTCTTTAAAATTTCTCAATGAAATTACAGCATCATCTATTAAAGGAATAGCTGATTCGAGTAAACTCAAAATCTCTTTTGCTTCACTGTCTATTGAACTCACTTCTTTTATTTTATTCAATATGGATGAAAGCTTCTCAGTACAAGAACCTTCAGAACCATAAATTTCATAATAAGCTGCCTCTGATAGTTCTTTTAGTTTGCCGATATTTGACAATATTTGTTTTTCATTCAGAAGTTCTTCTTTTTCTCCTGGCAACAATTTTACGGACTCGATTTCCTGTATCTGGTATCTTAGAAAATCTATTCTCTGTGCTCTGTCCTTTGCTCTTTCTTTGAAATTATTTAATTTTTCTTTTAAATCTTTGAGCTCAAAATAGAGTCTTTCGACTTCTTTAACATCTTCATTCAATCTTCCGAAAGAATCAAGGAAAAATCGGTGTCTTTCAATGTTCATAAGACTCTGATGTTCATGCTGTCCGTGAATATCAACAAGCATTTTGCCAATTTCAGAAAGAGTCTGGAGACTTACATTCAAGTCATTCAAATATGCTCTGTTTTTCCCTGAAGACAATATAGTCCGTCGGATTATTATACCTTCGGAAAAATCTATTCCTATATCAGGAAGATTCTTTACATCCGGATAATCAAAGCAAGCTTCAACAAATGCTTCTTTTTCGCCTGCTCTAATTAAGTCAGGCTGTGCCCTGCTGCCAAGAATAAGATTCAGGGAATCTATCAATATTGATTTCCCGGCACCTGTTTCACCTGTCAGGACATTAAGTCCTTGATCAAAACTGACTTTGATATCATCAATTATGGCAAGATTTTTTATGCGGAGTTCCTTCAGCATTCATATAGTATGTCTTACTACAAAATCCTTTTCTTCACCTGTATATTGTTGCCAGTTAACCTCGATATTAGTAACTCTCGATGCCGGGGGACCTATATAACATTGCTTTATTGCTCTTTCAATAATTTTTCTATCACCCTCAAAAACAGCTTCGACTCTACCATCCCTGAGATTTCTAACCCAGCCTTTCAGTCCTAAAGATTCAGCAAGCTCCTGAGTAAAACCTCGGAAAAAAACTCCCTGCACCCTGCCATCAATATATAAATGCGCTCTCGCTTTCTCCATAATCTAAAATTATAGCATATTATTATAAAACAGGGTTGAGCCGAATAATGTAATGTTTGTTCAAAAATTACTTAACCAAAAAAGTAATTAGAAACTAATGCAGACGTTACGAAAAAATTTATGGTTCTTCTCCAATTTAGTTGCTAAAAAGGATTCAAGGATTCAGGGGTTCAGGTGTTTATTTCCCTTTTGTTAAGTTGTAGATATCTAAACGTAGTTGATAAGTCCTTTGTCATAATTTTAAGTCTCTGGAATTCTTAAGCATTTCCCTCGAATCCTCATGATCTTACCAGTTTTTCTGGAGATGATCCATAAAATTTTTAAAGCAATGTCTGCATTATTCGGGTTATCGGGCAAGTGGATTTTTCCCTTACGCTCTCTGCTTTTCGTTCTTCAAAAAGTTTTACATTTGGATTTCGTATTAGTGTTTAAATGCACGTTGCCCTGTGAAAACCATTGTAACTTTTGGATTTGCTTCATTGCATGCAATAATCGACTCAAAATCTCTCTCTGAACCTCCTGGATTTACAATGCCTGTAATTCCTTCTTTTATTCCTACATCAACACCATCTCTAAAAGGAAAGAAAGCATCGGATACCATAATTGAACCGATAAGACCTCCTTTATTTTTTCTTGTCTCTTCATCTATTTCAAGCAGGTCTTCTTTTTTCCTTTTGCCATTTTTCACATCAAGTTCGAAACTTTTATAAGGAATACCATATTTTTTAAAACACAGGGCATCGGCATATTTTGTGTATGCTTTGAAAATAGCAATCTCCGCCACTCCAACTCTATCCTGCTCGCCAGTTCCTATACCAACTGTTACCCCGTCTTTAACATAAATTACAGAATTTGAAGTAATCCCCTGTTCAACATTCCAGCCAAAAAGCATATCTTCATATTCTTTATCAGTAGGCTGTCTTTCTATTGCATATTCCTGTCCTTTATAAACTGTTCTTGCAGGCAGGAAATCTTCTTTTTTTCTTATTTTATTTACTGGAGACTGCTGCACGATGATGCCACCATCTATTAATGATTTGAAATCAACAAATCTAAGATCTTTATATTTTTCAAGTTCAGTCATCCTGCCAACTCTTATTATCCTTAAATTTTTTCTTTTTGTTAGAATGGGGATTACTCCTTCTTCAAAATCAGGTGCTGCAACAACCTCAAGATAATTATTACTTACCATTTCAGCAGTCTCTTTATCCATAGAACGATTTATTACAAGACACCCGCCAAAAGCAGCTATACGGTCAGCCATATTTGCTCTGTCATATGCATCAGCAATATTCTTTCCATATGCAGCACCACATGGATTATTATGTTTTAAAATTACTGCAGCAGGTTTATCCATTAAGAACTTAATTATATTAAGCCCATTATCAAGGTCTGTCAGATTGGTCTTCCCTGGATGTTTTCCGGCTTGAATCATGTCCTCCTCAGTAATACTGCTTACAAGACCATTGCCCGGGGATATGAATTGACAATTTCCAAGAAGGAGATTTCCATTAATCAGTTCATACAGGGCAGCTTCCTGTTCAGGGTTTTCACCATATCTCAACCCTTTTTCTATAAGTTCGCCTGTTTTTTCATCAGGTATTTTCCATGTTCTTTTCTTATAAATAAGTGTCTGATTCCCGAAACTGATCTTCATCTCATCAGGGAAATGGTCAGCCATTATAGTTCTATACATTTTTTTAATATCTGACATAAACCCCTCCTAATCTGACAAATTAAACTATTTCTTTCTTAATTTAAATGTTTCCTCAATTAGCAGAATATATTTTATATACTTGAACCCAAATTTCATCAGTGTATTTTCGTCGTTTTTGATTTTTTCGAGTTCATCATCAGGAATGTCAAAAACTTCGAGAAATTTACTTTCAAAAATAAATTTTTTGAAAGTATCAAGGTCATAACTTGCAAGATAGATTTGTGACTGCTGTCCCGGTTCAAGTGGTTTGCCGGTAGGGTCTTTTCTTAACTGTATTTCTTTCCATTCTTTATTTAATTCATCACAAACATCAACTCCCTGATCTTTTCTCCATGATTCTACTGTCCATTCTGTATCTTCCTGATAACCAAGACAGTATGATTCTTTTATAAAAAAATAAAATTCTTCATTGACTATTCCGTTTTCTGTTGATTTTCTCCATGTACCCTGACCAATAGGATAATATCGGCAGTTTGCAGGTCTATCAGAATAGATCGTACAGCCCTCGGGAGTAACAAAAGGACAGCTTTTATTTTCATCCTTAAGCATTTTGATTAATGCAATAGGATGTGATGTTCTCGGGTCAATATCCATGTGTGTATATTTGTCAAGAAATTCAGATGAAGTCATTCCGAGTCTGTTTTTCATTCTGATAATATCATAGGGCGTAAGCATTATGTTTATATTGCTACAACATTTTGTAAAGCATTTAACACCCGGATGACACCTGAATTTAAATCTTGACTTTAAAGTCAACTGTGCTGGTTCAACATCTTTCATACTTGGTAAAGGCATCTTTTTTCCCTCTCTTTTACTGTTTTAATTTACATTTTAATAACATAATATCATTACTGTCATTGTTTAAAAATCTATTTTTTAATACTTTAACCCAGAAATGCATTCAGCATATTGTTATTCATATCTAAAATATAATCATCGTATTAAATAAATTTTTAAGCAATGTCAGTATTAACTGAATAAAAAAGGCCGACAGTCTGATACCGCCGGCCTTTTTTGCAAGAAAATATTACAGTAACGGTACTATTAAAAGTGCCACAATATTGATAACCTTGATCATCGGGTTGATTGCCGGACCTGCTGTATCTTTGTATGGGTCGCCAACTGTGTCACCAGTAACAGAGGCTTTATGACCATCGCTACCTTTTTTATGCAATACACCTTTATCATCAACAACGCCATCTTCAAAGGATTTCTTTGCATTATCCCATGCACCACCACCGCTTGTCATGGCAATTGCCTGGAAAAGACCCGTAAGGATACTTCCAATAAGAACACCACCGAGTGCTTTTGGTCCGAGCAAGAAACCAACAAGAATTGGAGCAGCAACAGGAAGTAATGCTGGGATCATCATTTCTTTAATTGCAGATTTAGTAACGATGTCAACACATTTTCCATATTCAGGTTTTCCTGTTCCTTCCATAATGCCTTTTATTTCACGGAACTGTCTGCGGACTTCGACAACAACACCACCTGCTGCCTTACCAACAGCAAGCATAAGTCTTGCGCCAAAGTAATAGGGTATCAAACCACCTATGAAAAGTCCTGCTATTACATATGGGTCTGAAAGATCAAATTGAACACCACCCATCTTTTTCATAAGTTCTCTTGAATATTCAGCAAAAAGAACAAGTGCTGCAAGCCCTGCTGAGCCAATTGCGTATCCTTTTGTAACAGCTTTGGTTGTATTTCCAACTGCATCAAGAGGGTCAGTGACACCACGTACATTTTCTGGAAGTTCAGCCATTTCAGCTATACCACCAGCATTGTCTGTAATTGGTCCATATGAGTCAATCGCAACAACAATACCTGTCATTGAAAGCATTGAAACAGCAGCAAGAGCAATTGTAAATAATCCACCACCTACATTTCCAGCAAATCCACCACCAAGTGCATAAGAGAACATAATTGCAGCAACAATAACAATTGCTGGTAATGCAGTTGCTTCCATACTAACTGCCAACCCTGCAATGACATTTGTTCCATGACCTGTTAAGCTTGCTTTTGAAATTGTTTTAACTGGCCTGAAATCTTTTGATGTATAGTATTCTGTAATCCAGACTATCAAACCTGTAAGAACAAGTCCTATAACTGCTGCAAGGAATATACTCATTGCACTGAATCCACCTGTATCAGGACCAAGCTGTCCCATAAACCATACTGTTACACCGTAGAAAGCTATTGCAGCAAGGATACCTGACACTGCAAGTGCTTTATAAAGAGCACCCATAATATACTGGCTTGCTCCGAGTCTTACAAAGAAAGTTCCAATTACTGAAGCAACAATTGAAACACCACCAAGAAGAATAGGAAATTCAACCCATGGACTTTCAGCTCCAAAAATTGATTTTGCAAGAAGCATTGCTGCAACAAGTGTAACTGTATATGTTTCATAAAGGTCAGCAGCCATTCCAGCGCAGTCACCAACATTGTCACCAACATTGTCTGCAATAACCGCAGGGTTTCTCGGGTCATCTTCAGGAATTCCTGCTTCAACTTTACCAACAAGGTCTGCTCCAACATCAGCAGCTTTTGTATAAATACCACCTGCAATACGTGCAAAAACACTCATTAATGAGCAGCCAAAGCCTAAACCAACTAATGCGTGGAAGGCACCTTCTCCAACTGCTGATTTCGCTATTGCATAATATCCTGCAAGACCAATGATTCCAAGTCCGACAACCATAAGACCAGTAACAGAACCACCCTTAAAAGATAGGGTAAGTGCCTGTTGCAAGCCTTTTGATGCTGCTTGTGTTGTTCTGACGTTTGCACGTACAGTAACCCACATTCCAACAAAACCTGCAAATGCAGAACCACATGTTCCAATGAGGAATCCTATTGCTGTCCATATACCAAGAGCTGGAACAGCAGCAATAATAATAAATAGCACAACAGCAACAATTGCTACTGTTTTATACTCACGTGCAAGAAATGCATAGGCACCTTCTTTAACAGCATTCGATATCTGTTGCATTCTGTCAGTGCCAGCATCCTGCTTCGAAACCCATGCTGCGGTCATCAGGGCATATAAAACACCTAAAATACCGCAGGCTAAACCAAACAAAATAATAGTACTCATTTACTATCCCTCCTTATTAGACTTTATAGTTGAGTGAAAAGTGAATACTACTTCAGTTTTTTACCTTTCACCTCCCTCCTTTTTAGTTATCTTTATAAAATACACTTTATTTTACCCCTGCATCTCTTGCTGTAGCCTTTGCAAAGACCATAGCAGTTGCCCTGTATAACATATGCGCCATTTTCGAAAACGGTGCATAAGCAAACAGGAAAAAGACCACCACAAGATGGGCAAAATATACAAGATATGAAAGAATAGCAATATTGGCAAGTCTGAACAATTCAGAAAGAATACCTGTAGCCATTACAGCAAAAACAATGTATATAAATAGCCAGTCATAATATCCGCCTTTTCCTGCTTTTGCTTCATTCTTTTTCCTGTTGTTTATTACCATGACTATGCCTACTAAAAGAGCGAGCGCACTAATATTCGCAAGCCATTTAAGAGGATCTGTTAATGGATAGGGTGACGGTCCAAGAAGAAAAGAAGGAGGCGTTTTACCCATTGCGTGTAAAATTTCATATCCATACAAATAAAGAACCGCCCATGCTGTTGTAATCGCAAGTCCTATAAAACTGAAGAAAACGAGCATATGGGCAAGTTTTCTATCAATTGTCACATTGCATTTTTCAAAACGTTTATGAGTAAGTATTTCACCAATGGTTTCACTGATTGCAGGCCAGATACTTCCTTGTGGTTTCAGCCCAGTATATTGAATCATGGCTTTCCAGTATTTTCTTATTCCTATAAAGAGTGAAACAACAGCAAAGAAAAATACTGGCACAAAAACACCATCAATAAAATATGATGGTAATAAAGCTGAATAAGCAATTTTACCAGCCTGATTTCTTATAGATTCAAGATTCAGGTGACCAAGAGCAGCAAGGATTATAAGGAAGATTACAGCAGGTACTGCAAGCAGAGGCACCAATCCTCCAGGACTACCAACTAATTTTCCAAGAGCCCTGGGAACCGAATAGTTTTCAATAGACATTTTTCTGACAACATTAAGAACTTCACCGGGCTTAGCTCCTCTCGGGCAATAGGCAGTACAATCGCTGCACTGATGGCATAACCAGATGTCAGGATTCGCAATCAGTTTATCTTTAAGACCCCATTGAGCATTGATCATCTCTTTTCTTGGAAATGGTTTATCCGCTGGTGTGAGATTACATACCACAGAGCATGTTGCACATTGATAGCATTTCTTTAGAGATTCTCCTCCGCCTTGTATTATAGCATTAACAAATTCTAAGTCAGGAGATACAATTACTGAGTCATCCTTTTCAGGAACCGGAGTTTCAGTAACTGATTCCTCGACTTTTGCTTCAGATACCTGTGTTTTTTCTTGTTCCATATATATCCTCCCTACATTTATATAGGTCTCTGTATATTGTATTAAAATTCTTTAAAAGGATTATGTCCTATTTCTTTAACCTTTTCAGCAAATTCATTTATCATATCAGGAAGTTTGTGGTATTCATCTATTGCAACCTGAATCATCTTAACACGGTCAGCTTCAAGCTGGAGTTTATTTAAAGTTTCACCAACTTTACTGAAACGTGTATTTGCAAGTTCACTGCCTTTTACAAAATGGCATTGATAATTTTCACCAAACTTACAACCAAGAAGTAAGAATCCATCTATACCTTTTGAAAATGCGTCAGCGATCCAGACAAGATGCATACCACCAAGACATCTCAGAGGGATAAAACGGACACTCGGGTCAATCTGTTTTCTCTGCATTGCAAGAGTATCAAGTGCCGGATAAGCATCATTTTCGCAGACAAGACATACTATCTTGAATTCCTCTTCTTCTATTCCAATTGATTTTATTGCAGAACCGATTATATCAATGCTGTAATCTTTGAATGATACAATTCTTTCAGGGCACGCACCCATACATGTTCCACAACGCCTGCATCTATTTACTTTATAAAATGGAATTCCCTTTTCATCTTCATCAATAGCTCCAAAAGGACATTCTTCAGTGCATCTCTTACATGCTGTACATCTGATTAGCTGAGGGTCAGGGAAAGTTAAATCCCATGCCCTTGGATGCACTGCAACACCTTTTGAAACATGATCAATACATTGTATTGCTTTAAAAGCAGCACCTGCTGCATCTTCCTGCGCATCGGTCATATTCATTGGCTGTCTAACAGGACCTGCTGCATACACTCCGGTTCTTCTTGTTTCATACTGGAAGCAGATAAAGTTTGAATCCGCAAAACCAAGAGCACCTGGTAAGGAAGGTATCTCGGGACCCTGTCTATAACTTAAATTGAGAATAAATTCAGGTTTTGGAGTTGAATCAAGATATGCTTTCTTTGCTTCATCCCCTTTTGTTACAGCTTCTGCAAGTCCATCAAGATATTCCTGCGGTGCACGTGTTGTAGGAACCATTCCTGTTGCAAGAACAACAAGGTCAGCTTCGACCTTTACTTTTTCTCCAAGCAGGGAGTTTTCCATCATGACATATAGATTTCCATTGCCTGCATCAGTAACTCCTGTTACTTCACCTTTTGTTAGCATTACACCCGGATCATTTTGAGCTTCTTTATAAAATGCTTCGAGCCTTCCAGGTGTTCTCATATCTTTGTATAAAATCATTGCAATTGCATCTGATTTCTGTCTGACATATCTTGCCTGCTTTAAGGATGTTGCGCAACACATAGATGAACAGTATGGAAGGTGATTCGGGTCTCTACTTCCTGCACATTGAATAAAAGCAACTTTCTTTGCTTCTTTTCCATCGGATGGCCTTGTAATGGCCCCTGTTTTTGCAATCTGTTCAAATTCAATATTGGTTACAACATCTTTATATTTGCCATAGCCAAGATGGTCTAATTTTGTTGCATCATAAGGTATCCAGCCTGTAGCAAGAACAATTGCACCTATTTTTTCTGTTACAGGACCATCAGCAGAGGCTATAGTAACATCAAATAAACCTGGCTGTCCTTCTGTTTTTTCAATTTTTGCTGATTTATAGACCTTTATATTTGGATGGCTTTCAACTTCTTTTATAATTTTATCTATTTCAGTATCAACAATTACAGGTTCTTTGTAATCTCTCGTTGGAATTTTTTTATAAAGTTTATTGGCAAATCCACCAAGTTGTGCCTCTTTTTCAACTAATACAACTTTATATCCTGCCTTAGCTGATTCAAGAGCTGCTGTCATTCCTGAAATTCCGCCACCTACTACAAGTATGTTATTGCTGAGATTTTCGAGAATATTGGGAGCAGGCAATTCTGATTTCTGTGCTTTAATAGCACCTATTGAAAGATAATCTTCTGCAACAGCCTGAGTTTCATCAGTTTTTGGAGGTTGGGTCCATGCAACGAACTCACGTATATTTACTCTTTCAACAAGACATCCTGGGAAATCGAATTCATCATACTTTACTCGTGGAGAACATGCTGCAATTATTAATGTATTGACTCCCTTTTTAATATCTCCTTTGATCATCTGCAATCCTTCGGGACTGCAAAGAATATCATGAGTTTTTATATCTTCTTCCTTTATTGTTGCTGATTTGGCTGATTTTGCGAGTTTCTCTATATCAATGGAATCACCGATCCCACACCCTTTACATATATACACACCGTATTTTTTTTCCATAACCCTACCTCCTATTCACGCTCTGGATGCATTTAATTACAGCACCTGTTGCATCCTGTACTGATCTTGCGACATCAGCAGGGCTTCTCAATGTCCCCACTGCGTATATTCCTTTTTTAAGAGCTGCATCATCAACAAGTCCATCAGGTGTATATGAAAGGCTTGTGCCAACATTCGAGCCTTTTGTAGCTAAGTCCATTCCGGTTGCAAGCACAACCATATCAAACTTAGCTTTAATCTTTCCTCCGCCAAGAGTATCTTCAACATCAACTATCACATCGTTAGTTCCGGCTTCTTCAGTTATACCTGCAACTTTGCCTTTTGTAAAAATTACTTTTGGGTCATCCTTAATTTTCCAGTAGAATCTATTTTCATATAATCCGGGAGTTCTTATATCTATATAAAATATTTGAATCGTTGCTTCAGGATATTGTTCTCTTATATACATCGCATGTTTTAATGTTGCAAGACAACATATGTATGAACAGTAAGGCAGATGATTTTCATCCCTTGAGCCAGCGCATTGAACAAATGCTATATTTTTGATCTCCTTACCATCTGATGGTCTGACTATCTTACCTCCGGTCGGTCCATCTTCAGATGCAAGTCTTTCCATCATCATATTTGTTATAACATTCTTAATTTTTCCTGCGCCTAATATGTCAAGTTTACTAATGTCATATGGATTCCAGCCTGTTGCGAGCACTATTGCTCCGACTTTAAGATTGACTGTCTCAGTTTTCATATTAAGATCTATCGCATTATATTTACAGGCTTCAAGACATGGTTTTGCACAATCCTTGGGGCAGGCAGCCGCATCAATTACATATTGAAATGGAAATGCCTGAGCATGCGGTAGATATGCTGCTTTTGTTTTATCCATCCCAAAATTAAAATCATTGCTCCTGTAGGATGGACATGCCTGAGCGCAAGCATCGCAGCCAACGCATCTGTCATTAACGTATCTTGGATTAAGTTTCACAGTTACATCAAAATTTCCTTCTTCACCCTTAATTTCCGTTACTTCTGCAAGGGTATAGATTGTTACACGCGGACTATTTTTTATTCTTTTAAATTGAATTTCCACTCCGCAGTTAGGTGGACAAAGCTTCCAGAAATATTTATTTATCTGGGCTACCCTGCCACCAAGATATGGGTTTTTTTCCACGATATAAGCGTCCAGCCCGGCTTCTGCAGCTTCAATAGCAGCAGTGAGTCCGCTCATACCGCCTCCTACTACGAGAACTTTTTTATTTTCCGCCATAATAACCCTCCTTCATAGGCAGTAAGTCACAAAGAGCGGGTTATACAATTAATATAACCTTCTCTTTTCAACTTACTTTCATTAAACGGCTGCTATTATAGCATAAACAGGAATAAAAAATAAAAGTGCCCTCCAAGAAAAAATAAATGAAGCCTTTGAGAAACAACTTTTTAACAGGCATTTTATACACAGGTAATATTTTATATTATTTTGAAGCTCTATTTTGAATTAAAAATGAAGGGGAGGGTTTTGCCCTCCCCTTCTTCAATTTTCAATTATGGGAACATCTGTACATATGGTACTTTCTTGAATTCCCATGTATTTGTTTCAGCATTGTATTTGGAATTTGTAAAGCATTTCCAGTTTGCATCATCAATCTTGTTGAAATCACCTCTGTAGTAGTAGCCAGGATACCTTGACTCCTCTCTAAAGAGAATATGTCTTGCATGGGCTTCAACAGAGAGAATTCTGTGATAGTTCTCAAAACATCTGAGAAGCTCATGAAGATCTTTTGCTGCCATATGATTGCAATCCTCTTTAAGAAGTTCAAGTTTTTTGAGTCCTTCTTCGAGCATAGTCTTTGATGTCATATACCATGTTGCAACACCGCCAAAGTACTCATCAGCAATTTTCATAAGTCTTAACTGGATCGCTTTGGGTCCTATATAATGAGGATTTATTTCAGGTGCAGTTGTATAGGTTTTATATTTTTCGTATATCTCAAATGGCAGATAGAGTTCTGCTGCTATTTCATCAAGAGTCATCTTTGGATCAGGTTTATAATCTGGATGATCAAGAATGTACGCTATTGCAGCTTTTGCAGCGAGTCTTCCTTCTGCATGTGAGCCGGATGAGAATTTATGTCCAGATGCACCAACAACGTCACCAGCCATGAAGAGTCCGGGAACAGTTGACATTCTGTTGTATCCCCATGTATAGTGTTCGGGTGTTCCAGGTATGTCACCAGGTCCGCTTACCCAGAAGCCTGCACAGCCAGCATGTGAACCGAGAAGATACGGCTCTGTAGGCATAATCTCTGAAGGAACTTTTTCTGGTTCAACGTTATTGGCTGCCCAGAGAGATGCCTGTCCGATAGCCATATCAAGGAAGTCTTCCCATGCTTCTGCCTCGAGGTGTTTCAGTTTTTTTGCACCGGCTTTCTCACCAAGTTGCTCAATAATTCTCTTTGAGAATTCTGCCATTGCAGTATGGGTATTCATAAGAATTGGTCCCTTACCATCTTTCATGGCTCTCATCATAAGATGGTTTCTGATTGCTGTGCCAAGACCTTTTGCATAATCCCCATATCTTGCGACTGCATCATCAAAATATTCTTTATTTGCACAATAATCTTCTCCATAGCTATCGGTTGCTTTTGCTTTGAAGAAGAGGAACCATGCACCAACAGGACCATAACCATCTTTAAATCTTGCTGGTACGAATCTGTTTTCCATAAGGGTCATTTCAGCGCCAGCCTGCATTCCGAATGCATAGCCTGAGCCTGCACAGAAAACAGGATACCATGTTCTTCCCATACCTTCACCAACTGATCTCGGTCTGAAGCAGTTAACAGCACCTGCTGTTGCGCAGACCATTGCCTTTGCTTTGAAGGAATAGATCTTGTTCTCTCTTGTGCTGAATCCAACGGCTGCTGCAACATTCTTACCGTTTTTATCCATTACAGCTTTAACAATAAATACTCTCTCAAAATGGTTCTGAGCCATTCCTGTTGCTGCTCTATTTGATTCAAGAGCTTTCTTGGCAGCTTCAGCAACTACGACTTTATAGGATTCACCATTGATCATGATCTGCCATTTACCTGAACGGCAAGGTGTACCGCCGTCTTTTAACATTTTATGGCCCTTTTCTTTTGCTTCATGACCGTCTATTGAGAATCCGTCTTCACCTTTTTTCCAGATCGGGAGTCCCCATTCTTCAAAATGATGAACTGAATCATCAACATGTCTGCCGAGGTCATAGACAAGGTCTTCTCTTATTATACCCATAAGGTCGTTTCTTACATATTTAACATAATCAGCAACTTTGTTTTCACCTATGTATGTATTAATAGCAGAAAGACCCATTGCAACCGCGCCACTTCTGTCTGTTGCTGCTTTGTCAACCAATACAACTTTAAGACCTTTTGCATTAGCCCAGCGGCATGCCTCAAATGCTGGACCGCATCCTGCCATACCACCGCCCATTATCAAAAGATCACATTCAACCTCTGTAACTTCCGGTCTTTTACAATATGAAAACGTGCAAGTTTCTTTTTCCATTTATATTCACCTCCTTAATTATTCAGTTCTTGCAGGGCCAGTGAAAAAGCCCGGCTCTTTTATTTTTGAGAAATCAGGCTCTGGTTTTCCAGCATATGGATCAACTGTACCTTCAACAGTAGTTCTTATCGGGAATTTGAATCTTTTTGTAAGTCCGTTTCTGAATTTGATTGTCCACATAATAGAATCAGAACTTCTCATAGGAATTGTCTGTGAGCCCAATGGAACAAAATCTGAATAACCTCTTACTTCAATAGCCTGCTGAGGGCAGATTTTTACGCAGTTAAAGCATTCCCAGCACTGCTCTGGCTCCTGGTTGTAAGCCTTCATTTTTTCTCTGTCAAGAATCATAAGATCATGAGGACAGATATACTGACATGCAGTCTTGTCCCCGGCTTTGCAGCCGTCACATTTTTCAGTAATTACAAAACTTGGCATTTAACTACACCTCCTTTTAGAGTTTAATTTGAAAGTGAAAATAAAGCGACAACTTCTAAATAAGTGAGTCTCTTCTTCCACCTCCTTTCCTTGTAAGCTTGATGTGCGGGTAGCAATAATTCAAGTTATGCTACCCGACATACTTTTTGTAATCATAAAACATCAAATAAAATTTAAGGTAAAGTTATTTCTTTTCACCTTCAGCATATTTGTGTAATTTAATCTCAACTTTCTCAGTAAGACCCTGATAGTATTCTTTAAGAATCTCTGCTACCTCAGGACGGCTGAACTTAGAGGACACTTCCTCTCCTTCAGAAAGCATTTTCCTGAGTTTTGTACCACTTAGAAGAACTCTATCTTCTTTACCATGAGGGCATGTTCTCATTGATGCCATACCATCACATTTATTGCAATAGAATGTCCAGTCAATTTTTAATGGTTTTGTCTCGAGAGAACCTTCAGGAATCTCATCAAATATTTTCTGAGCATCGAAAGGACCATAATATTCTCCAACACCTGCATGGTCACGTCCAATAATCATGTAATAGCAACCATAGTTCTGTCTGAAGGTTGCGTGTAAAAGTGCTTCTCTCGGTCCTGCGTATCTCATGTCGAGAGGATAACCAGCCTGAATGCATGTATTTTTAACAAAGTATAATTCAACAAGCTTGTCAATTGCCTTGACTCTGACCTCAGCAGGTATATCACCTGGTTTTAACTTACCAAGCAATTGATGAATAAGAACACCATCACAAATTTCAATAGCAATTTTTGCGAGGAATTCATGTGAACGATGCATAGGGTTTCTGAGCTGTAATGCTGCAACTGTATTCCAGCCTTTTTCTTCGAACATTTTTCTTGTTTCAGCAGGTGTAAGGAATAATCCAGGATATTGTGTGGGGAAACCACCCTGACTTAAAACTTTTACTGGTCCAGCAAGATTTACTTCTGCCTGTTCCATGACCATTTTAACGCCCGGGTGCTCGATATCTGTAGTTCTGTAGATATTTTTGCATTCAAAATTCTTGTCAATGGTGTATTTTTCAGTTACTTTCATGGTAGCCATAAACTTACCATATTCATCTGACCAGAGTGCAATTTCATCACCGACTTTAATTCCATCGGCATCTGATTTTGATGCTGACAATGTTATAGGAATTGGCCAGAAAGTACCATCTGCCATCTTAAAATCAGCGCATACGCCTTTCCAGTCAGCCTCTGTCATGAAACCTGTAAGTGGTGTAAAACCACCGATTCCCATCATAATAAGGTCACCAGCTTCACGGGAGGTTATGCTGATTTTTTTCAGTTTTTCAGCTTTTTTCTTCTCCTCTTCCAGTTCTGCCCCCGCAAGAAGAAGGGGTTTGAGTTTTTTCTCTTTTCCATGTGGATTTGGTAATGCCATAATGCTTCCTCCTTAAAAATATATTTTCAAGACCAAGCTTGAATTTCTTAAATTAATTAAGACCTAAAAGTTCACAGACTTTCTTAAATATATCATCAATATTTCCAGTACCCTGAACAGTCTTTAAGATACCTTTTTTGCCATAATAATCAATTAAAGGTGCTGTCTGAGCATTATAAACATCCAGTCTCTTTTTAATTGTTTCCTCTTTGTCATCATCTCTCTGGAAAAGCTCTCCGTTACATTTATCGCAAACACCTTCTTTTGCAGGTGGTTTGAAATAAATATTATACATCTGTCCGCAAGATTTGCATGTTCTTCTTCCTGTAAGTCTTTTCATCAGGTCATCGAATGGAACATCTACGCTGAGAGCTGCTGTAAGTGACATATTCAAAGAGGCGAGCATTTTGTCGAGTGCTTCTGCCTGAGCAGTATTTCTCGGAAATCCGTCTAAAATATATCCTTTTTTGCAGTCATCCTGTTTAAGTCTCTCTTCAACCATTCCAAGAACAACACTATCAGGAACGAGTTCGCCCTTGTCCATATAAGATTTTGCTTCTTTTCCTAAGGCTGTGCCTGCTGCTACTGCTGCTCTTAGCAGGTCACCTGTTGATATTTGAGGGATGCCATACTTCTCGATAAGTTTCTTAGCCTGCGTCCCTTTTCCAGCTCCTGGTGCACCAAGCAATACTAATCTCATGTTAATACCCCCGTATTAATTTATTCAGAAATTTACTAAAAATTACAAACAAACAGCCTCTGTATTACATAGCTAAAAAATATAACCTGCTAAAAATCAAAATAAATTTGCTTAGTACTAAAAAATAAATTACGAGGCAGATTAAAAAATATAAACAAAAATGAGACATATAACTATATTATTAGTAAGCTTTTAAGTCAAATTCATATTTCTGATAAATCAATAAAAATTACTTATCACTACACTTTTAATCTTTAATTCACTTAATAATTCTGGATTTAAGAAATTCTCTTAATTTGAAAAGAGCCCTGCCCCTATGACTTACAGCATCTTTTTCCTGATCAGACATCTCTGCAAAAGTTTTATGTTCTCCTTCAGGGACAAAAACAGGGTCATAGCCAAAACCATTAGAGCCTCTCGGTTCCCTGATAATGCTTCCTTCAACGGTTCCTTCAAAAAAATATGTTTTAAAATCAGGTGTTGTCAGAGCAATACAGCATACAAAACGAGCTTTTCTATCTTTATCATCAATATCTTTCATCAAATCAAGAAGCTTTTTGAAATTTTCACTGTCCTCTGCGCCTTCTCCTGCAAATCTTGCAGAAAAAACACCCGGCTTTCCACCTAATGCATAAACCTCAAGTCCAGAATCATCAGACAAAGAAGTTTTACCTGTATATTTAGCTACAGCTAATGATTTTTTAGAAGCATTTTCCCTGAATGACAAACCATCCTCAACAACTTCAGGGATTTCGGGAAAATCTTCAGAAGTTAAAATCATAATATCCATATCAGATGTTATTCTTCTGATTTCTTCAATTTTTTTCTTATTTTTTGTTGCAAGTACAAGTTCCATATTTAAATTCCAATTTAAAATAATTTGAAAACATTAATCAAACAATTGTTAGTTTTGTATATGAGCTGATTTATAACATATTTAGTTAAGGCTCAACAAGTAATATTTTTTATTTCTTGCCAGAAAAACAAAAATGTGTTAAAAAAGCATATGAAAGATGCGTTTAACGGTTACAGTATAAATAAATTAAAGGAATTGATCTCCGAGCATATTGGAGCAGATCGGGTTCCAAAAAACTTAAATGTTTATATTGATACATCGGATTTCTACAGGGTAGATTACGATGATGTTGTTATACTTGGAGGCAAGCCTTATTTAATCAGAAATAATGAAAGAGAAGGACGTTTTGGTATTGACGAACAGCAGAAGTTCTGGGTAAAACGAGCAAGAGACCTCACAGATGGAAGTGTAAAGATAATTAAATTTGTTTTTCATGAAAGATTCGAGGCTAAAGTCGGGGGTATAGTTTTTGAGTGTTTCAGGAGTCCTAAGAAAGAAGCAAGAATTCTCAACCTCACAAAGGACCATCCGAGATTCATGCATGGTTTTTCAGTAACCGATGTATCCAGTAACATTATAAGGATAGTAGATTTTATAAAAGGAAAAACCTTTGCTGATTTCATCCTTTCTCTCGGCAAGAATCATGAAGATTATTATTATAATTATTTTCCATCAGTACTTGATGAATTTATCGAACTGACAATGGCAATAAAATTTCTTCATGAACATGGTGAAAAACACGGTGACATAAGGCGTGATCATATAATAAAAGAGTCCGGTACAGAAATTAGCAGATGGATTGATTTTGATTTCAATTATTTACATAAAGAGAATTTCTACGGTTATGACCTTTTCGGACTCGGCAATATTTTAGTATATCTTGTTGGTAAAGGCGATATTACAATACAAACACTGATACAAAACAATTCTCCTGTTGTTTCTAATTTAATTCCAGATGATATGAATATAATATTTAATAACAGGGTCGTAAATCTGAAAAAGGTTTATCCATATATCGATGATAGCCTTAATTATATCATGAAGCATTTTTCTCTTGGAGCAGAAGTTTTTTATGATAATACCGAGCAATTTTTGCACGATTTATTAGAAGCAAAGGCAAATCTTGCCAAAACTTAAATTAATAAAAGGTGGAAGACATGGATAAGAATTCGAATAAAAATAGAAATATTCTCGTAGCTGTTGATGGCTCAGAGAATTCAAAAAGAGCTGTTCTTTATGCTGGTGACATTATCAATGGCATGAAAGGATTTCACGTTACTATTGTTCATATTATTTCCATACCTCCTGATGATTATTTTGCTTCAGAAGACGAAAAGGCTTTCTGGATTGGCAGCAAATCACTCGAGGGCAATAAAATTCTGCAAGAACATTTATTTTTATTGTTGAATTCAGGAATTGAAAAAGAAGACGTTGAAACAAAGCTAATAGTTAAAGAATGTATTTCTGTTGCAGAATGTTTACTCGAAGAGCAGAAAAAACTCAATTTCGGTACTATTGTAATCGGTCGTCGCGGAATTTCGAAGAAAGAAGAATTTATTTTTGGAAGCACATCGAATAAGCTTCTGCATGAAGCAAAAGATTGCTCTGTGTGGGTTATAAACTAAGGTTAATTTTTTCTGGTATTCTTAGACAGCCAAAAACAGCTCTCTTGAAAAAACAGGGAAATGTCTGCTAACATTTTGAAATGTCAGAGGAAAACAAAAAGGCAGGATTGCTCGTCAGAACTGTCGCCAGAATCCTCGATTTTATTATAGTTGCAGCAATTATTGAGACTATACCCAAGGTTGGTTTTTTCGCTGGACTTGCATATCTTCTGATCGCTGATGGCCTTTTCGATGGTAGAAGTCTGGGCAAAAAGCTTATCGGGTTAAAAGTTGTTATGGTAGATACCAAAGAATCTTGCAGCTTCAGAGAGTCAATATTGAGGAATTCAACCTTTGGCATTGGCTTCTTATTTTACAAATTACCTCTGATAGGATTGATATTGATTTCTTTGGTTGCCTTACTTGAATTTGTTATTTTACTTGGAAGCAAAGATAATATGCGTCTTGGCGATGAGTTTGCTAAAACCATTGTATTAGATATTCCGCAGCAAAGACAGGAGGCGTAATGTTTTTTCATAATATTCTTGGAATGTTTTCAAATGATCTTGCAATAGATCTCGGGACTGCAAATACATTAGTCTATGTTAAGGGAAAAGGAATTGTTTGCAATGAACCTTCTGTTGTTGTAATTAGAAATGACGATAAAAAACCCATTGCAGTTGGAACTGAAGCAAAGCGAATGTTGGGCAAAACACCTGCAAACATTACAGCTATCAGACCCATGAAAGACGGTGTCATTGCTGATTTTGATGCAACAGGCGAAATGATGAAATACTTCATTACCAAGGTTCACAACAGAAGAAGTTTTGTATCACCAAGAGTAATTATAGGTGTTCCTTCTGGAATTACTCAGGTAGAACAACGTGCTGTAAAAGATGCAGCTCAGGTATCAGGAGCACGAGAAGTTTATCTTATAGGTGAACCAATGGCCGCTGCAATCGGTGTAGGACTTCCTGTAGGAGAACCATCCGGCAACATGATAGTTGATATAGGCGGAGGCACCACAGATGTTGCAGTTATTTCACTTGATGGAGTTGTATATAGTAGAGCTGTAAGGGTTGGCGGTGATAAAATGGACGAAGCAATAATGGCTTTTATAAAAAGAAGATATAATTTAATGATTGGAGACATGACAGCAGAGCAAATTAAAATAAACATTGGTTCTGCATATGCTACCGAAGGAAGCGATAAAAGAACTATGGAAATAAAAGGCCGTGACCTTATTTCCGGTATTCCGAAAACACTCACAATAAATGAAGATGAAATCAGAGAAGCCCTTGCAGAACCTGTAAATATCATACTCGAGACGATAAAGGTTATTCTTGAGAACACACCTCCGGAACTTG
>FWPU01005191.1_pt1 | contig 28816 bp, 27 predicted proteins | sample 2228361 | NCBI WGS metagenome assembly FWPU01 (sample SAMEA103939777, study PRJEB20133) | metagenome | reverse complement strand
CAATATCAATGAGTTGTAAACTGAAATCGGTAGCAAAACAGTGCTTTCCGAAAAACTTTTCTTTTCTTAATCTCTATTTGGGCAACAGCCCGTAAAGACCTGCCCCCAAAAATTGAACCATTTGAGATAGAAACAAAAGCATTGCATTGTGTTTATGTGTCTGGCAGGCAAGTGGCTATGTCTATTACCCATGTTAGTTATTTATTGCACCACTTTGACTATAGATGGTTTTTTTTATAATATTTTTGTAGAATAAGTTAAGGCTATTTTCGGAGGTGTCTATGGGTAAAACATTAAAAATAGCAATCAATACAGGGGGTGGTGATGCCCCCGGACTCAATGCTGTTATAGAAGCGGTGGTCATGGCAGCCTATAGCAGACACTGGGAGGTTTATGGCATAAAAAATGGCTATCAGGGGTTGCTTGATACAGACGAAATTGTTCATCTTACGCCGGAAAAGGTGAGAAATATAGCATCTTTAGGTGGCACAATCTTAGGGACAACAAACAGGGGCAATCCATTTCAGATGCCGATAAAATGTGTCTCAGGGGAGACAGAGATAAGGGATGTGTCGGATAAGGTTTTAGAGAATTTTAAAAGGCTTCGCTTTGACTGTCTTATCGCAGTGGGTGGTGATGGCAGTTTAAAGATAGCCGCTGATTTTTATAAAAAGGGCATGCCTGTAATTGGTGTTCCAAAAACCATTGACAACGATCTGGGCGGTACCGTAATAACCTTTGGATTTGATACAGCTGTGAATATTGCTACGGAGGCGATAGACAGGCTCCATTCCACAGCAAAGTCGCACGAAAGGGTGATGGTTGTGGAGGTGATGGGCAGAAGGGCAGGATGGATAGCACTAAACAGCGGTATTTCAGGTGGTGCCCACGCCATATTGATACCTGAAATACCATTTGATATTGAAAAGCTTTGTGACCACATAATGGAGCGGGAACTTCAGGGGCAAAAGTATGCAATAATTGTTGCAGCAGAAGGGGCGGTGCCCTGTGGTGGAAAAGAGATTGTTAAGGAAGGTGCAACAGGTGGCAGGCAGGATGTTGTTTTAGGTGGTGTGGCTGAATTTGTTGCAAAAGAGATAGCAAAAAGAATCGGTAAGGATACACGTGCCCTTGTGTTAGGTCATCTTCAGAGGGGAGGTTCACCCACAACATTTGACAGACTACTGGCTTTAAGGTTTGGTGCTGCTGCCGTCAGGGCTGTAGAGGCAAAAGAGTTTGGAACTATGGTTGCATTACTGCCACCGCATATAAAAACGGTACCCCTGAACGAAGCACTCACTATGAAACGTGTTCCCGTTGACGGGGATACAGTTCAGACAGCAAGGGATCTGGGAATTTCTTTCGGAGACTAAACTGATATGAAAATGCTTGATTTTATTGATGGCACATATAAAACAGGTGATGTAAAACTTTCTGTTATTGCAAAACTTTCTCCATCGTTTCAGTTTTACAGACAGATACTTCCCATAGTTTTTAAGGCAAGTAGACTTGCAAAAAAGGGTGTTTATAACGATGAAGAGTGGTGTAAAAGCAGTGTTAATGCACTGAAGGCACTGGAGTCAGCAGGTGTGAGGTTTGATGTGAAAGGAATGAAAAACATAGAAAATTTAAAAGAACCCTGCGTCATTATCGGAAACCACATGAGTACACTGGAAACCTTTATCCTTCCATCACTGATTGTGCCTTTCAGAAGAGTTACATTTGTGGTTAAACAAAGTCTTGTTGAGTATCCCGTGTTTAAATATGTCATGCGTTCAAGAGACCCTATCACCGTTACAAGAACGAACCCGAGAGAGGATTTAAAAGCTGTCCTTGAAGGTGGGAAAAAACGTTTAAATGATGGCATCTCCATAATTATCTTTCCCCAGACAACGAGGGTGCTTGAGTTTAACCCCGCAGATTTCAATTCAATTGGCGTTAAACTTGCACAGAAGGCGAATGTGCCTGTTGTGCCGCTGGCACTAAAGACGGATGCATGGGAAAATGGCAGACTGTTAAAGGATTTTGGCAGGATTGTGCCTGAAAGGACGGTGTATTTTGAGTTTGGGGAACCCCTCTGGGTGAAGGACAAGGGAACGGAGGAACATAAAAAAGTTATTGAATTTATTCAGGAAAGGCTTAAAAGGTGGCAGGGTTTACAAAACCTTTGAGATGGTTTAAAATATCAATCTTAAAAAAACGGAAGGAGAAGGAGAATGGAGAAAACATTTGCTATCATCAAACCAGATGCCTGTGAAAGAAAGCTGGCAGGAAAGATTATCGCACGTATTGAAGAGGCTGACTTTGAAATTGTTGCCATGAAGAAGATATGGCTAACAAAGAAGGAGGCGGAAGGTTTTTATGCCGTTCACAGGGGTAAGCCTTTTTTTGAAAGCCTGACAAATTATATGTCTTCAGGACCCTGCATAGCAATGATACTGAAAAAGGAAAATGCGATTGCAGACTGGAGGAAACTGATGGGGGCTACAAATCCTGCCAACGCTGAACCGGGAACAATAAGAAAAGATTTTGCCGTTGATGTTGAGAAAAACTCTGTTCACGGTTCTGACGCAAAGGAAACGGCTGAATACGAAATGAACTATTTCTTCAGTGCATTGGAAATCTGTGAGTAAATCACTAAAGAGGCTTTAAAGCCTCTTTCTTTTCTTTTTATGAATGATATCAAAAACTTCAGTTACGATGAATTAAAGACTTTTTTTCAAGGTCTGGGACATAAGGAATACAGGACGAAACAGCTTTTTAAGTGGCTTTACAACAGGTACTGTAACGACTTTGACCGAATGACCGACCTTTCTCTGTCTTTCAGGGAAGAGCTGAAAAACCGTTTTGTTTCAAAACAACTGGAGATACATGAAATGATGGTTTCACAGGACGGAACAAAAAAATTTTTGTTCCGCACAGAAGACGGAGGATTTATAGAGACCGTTTTGATTCCGGACGGAAAACGTTTCACCATATGTGTTTCTTCGCAGCTCGGCTGTGCTATGGACTGCAAATTTTGCAATACAGGGGACAGGGGGTTTGAAAGAAATTTAGAGACATGGGAGATTTTAGGGCAGATACTGAAGGTGATTGAACTGACGGGAATAAAGCCTAACAATATTGTGTTTATGGGTATGGGGGAACCCCTTGCCAATTACGATAATGTTGTCAGAGCCATTAAAATTCTTAAGCATCCTGATGGATTTAACTATTCATACAGGAAGATTACAGTTTCCACAAGCGGACTTGCTGACAAAATAGAAAGGCTCGGAAGGGATGTTGATGTAAAACTTGCGGTTTCGCTGAACGCAACTACCGACGAAGTGCGAACCAAAATAATGCCGGTCAATAAAAAATATCCCATAAAAAGGCTTATGGAGGCTTTAAAAAACTTTCCTCTTCCGAAAAACAGCGAGATTACCATAGAATATGTGCTGATAAATAATGTTAATGATTCGGTTGATGATGCAAAGAGGCTGTATGTGCTTTTGAAAGGATTGAGGGTGAAGGTAAACCTTATACTTTTCAACAACTGGGGCAAAAAGGATTTTGAACCACCTGTAATGGAAAAAGTGTTAGCCTTTCAGCGTGTGTTGTGGGACAGAGGAATGAGGGTGCTCATAAGGGAAAGTAAGGGGCAGGATATTTTAGCCGCCTGCGGACAACTGAGGGGTAAGTATGATGTATAGACTTAGGGTGGACAGGTTTCAATAAAATTATTAAGAAACAGGAGGGACGGGGGACTGAAGCTTTTAAGCTTAGAAATTATGTGGTCCTCTGTCCCATTTACAACAACTATGATAACTATTTACATTATATTTTACAAAACTAAAACGTAGGAGGTTTTTATGGAGTTTATCGGTATTATTGGTGGTAGTGGGTTGTATAACATTGGTCTTGAAAACTGCAGAGAGGTCAGGGTGGATACACCCTTTGGTTTACCCTCTGACGATATAGTGGTTGGGGAACTGAAGGGCGTAAAACTTGCATTTTTACCAAGGCACGGAAGGGGACACCGCATAATGCCTTCAGAAATAAACTACAGAGCTAATATTTACGCTCTCAAATCCATGGGTGTTAACAGAATCCTTTCCATAAGTGCTGTGGGCAGTATGAAGGAAGACATACCACCGGGCTGCATCGTCCTTCCAGACCAGTTTATAGATATGACCAAAAAAAGGGAAAGCAGTTTTTTTGGTGATGGTATAGTTGCCCATGTTTCAATGGCTGAGCCTGTGTGTGCCTCTTTCAGAAAGACCGTCTTTAATCTTGTAAAGGATTTAGGTTATATGGTTAAAGATGGTGGCACCTATCTTTGTATGGAAGGTCCTCAGTTTTCCACAAAGGCGGAATCTTACCTGTGGAGAAGTATGGGGGTAGATGTGATAGGCATGACAAACATGCCTGAAGCAAAGCTTGCGAGAGAGGCGGAGCTTTGCTATGTAACCCTTGCCCTTTCCACAGATTATGATTGCTGGCACGAAGAGATTGGACATGTATCGGTTGAAGATATAATAAGGGTGTTGAACGAGAACGTTGAGAAGGCAAAAAATATAGTGGCTAAACTACCAGATGTGATGAAAAACAGTGAAGGCTGTGGTTGCAGCACAGCCCTGACAAACGCCATTATAACAGACAAAAAACTTATTCCCCAGAACACAAAAGAGAGGCTTAAACCCATAATTGGGAAATACATCACTGATTAATAAGGGTTGTTACCGTCTCCTCCAGTTCTGAAAGGTCTGGTGATTTGACCACAAATGCGTCGGCTAAAGATGCGGCATAAACGGTTTTGTAGGACGAAAATGCTGTGCATAAGATAACAGGAATGGTAGGGAAGAAAGCCTTAGCCTTTCTAAGCACTTCCAGTCCGTTCATTTTTGGCATCTTAATGTCCAGAATTACGAGGTCAGGTTTCTTCTCAAAGATTTGTTTGAGCCCTTCCTCGCCGTCTTTTGCCGTAACAACCTTAAAGTTTTTACCAAACTCTTCGGTTAAAAGCATCCTGATGTCTGCTTCGTCATCAATTACAAGGATTGTCTTTTTTCGCTTTGCCATTTTTGTTGACTAACCTTTCTGTTGTATTATATTATCATTATTACGTATTAATAAAGCATGCAACTTTTATTTTGTCAACTGGAGAGAAAAAAATGTTCATTTTCCTGCGGTTTTTTTCTGTCTTTGCCCTTTTTCTGGTGTTGTTCGCCTGTGCTCCAAGTGAGAGTGATATAAAAGAGGCAAAGATACATTATGATATGGGGGTGCTCTATTTTCAGGAGGGTGACAACATACGGGCACTTCAGGAGCTTGTTAAGGCGAAAGAAAAGAACAGCGGTGATAAGCATATCTGGAACGCACTCGGACTTGCCTATAAGGAGAGAAAACTATATAAAGAGGCGGAAGAGGCTTTTAAAAGGGCAACATCCATAGACTCAAAATATTCTGAAGCCCACAATAATCTCGGAGTGCTTTATTTAGACCTTAAGCGTTACAAAGAGGCTATAGAGGTTTTTGAAAAGGCGGTGGCAAATATATTTTATACAACACCAGAGCTGGCATATAACAACATGGGGTACGCCTACCAGATGCTTGGCGATAACCTGTCTGCCGAAAAAAATTACAAAGAGGCTATTACACTGAATCCGAGTTTCTCACTGTCCTACACAAATCTGGCAACGCTTTATCTGGCACAGAAGAGATATAAGGAGGCAGAGGCTGTTTTGCTCAAATATATTTCTGTATTTGAAAATCATCTGGAGACCAATTTTCTTATAGGTAAGGTTTATGCAGCCGGGGGCAATCCCGAGAAGGCAAGAATTTATTTTCAGAAAGTGATAAAGGTTGACCCCCGTAGTTATTTTGCTAATTTAGCCAGAGAAGAAATGGAAAAACTAAGGTGAGAGAGATTTATCTGGAAAAAATTGGGAATGTTTTAAAAAACAGAAGGGTTGAAAAGGGCTACTCTGTAGAAGATGTAGCCTCAATCTTAAAGATTAACCCTGATTATATAAGGGGTCTGGAGGATTACAGAACAGAACTCTTCCCTGCCCCTGTTTTTTTCAAAGGATTTTTAAAAAATTACGCAACCTTTCTTGAGCTTGACACGAATGACATCATGTCTGTTTACATGGCTCTTACTGGAGCTGTTACACCGGAAAGTGGTGGTGAAATGTTGCAGATCGAATCAGCTAAAGGGACGAAAAAGGTTTTTTCTTTAAAATATATAGTCATAGCAGGCATTATAATTCTGATAATCTTTTCCTGGGCGAGGGTCAGCTATATTAATTATCAGAAAAAAAGCGAACTGGAAAAAAGAATGGCAACCAATTTCAACACCATGACCACCGCAAAAGAGCTTGCCTTGCAGGAAGAGAAGAAAAAGATAATAGCAATGGCACAAAAAGAGGATGTGGTAAAGATAAAAACCAATGATAACTGCTGGGTTGAAGTACGTTTTGAAAACAGCAAAATATTTCAGGGACTCCTAATGGCGGGAGAGGAAAGGGAGTTTAGTTATAAAAAGGGTATGGTTGTAAAGGTTGGCAACGCAGGCGCAGTTGAACTTCACGTTAAAGGTGATGTAAAAAAAGAACTTGGAAGAAAAGGAGAAGTTAGAGAGTTTGTCATTGATTAGGGGCGGGATTTTATTTTTTATTTTTTGTCTTTTTTTCAGTTGTTCAGCACAGACGGTTAAATACGACAGGAATATTAAAACTTACAGGTTTGACCGTGCCGTAAAAAAGACAGCGGTAGGGATTCTTTACTTTACCGACAGCAGAAGCGAGTTTGAAAAATTGGGTGTTGTTGAAGGTAATGGTAAAAAATCTCTCAGGAAATCTATAACCAAACTCACGGAAGAGATGCTTTTGCGCTCGGGTATGTTTTCCTCCGTTTCTATCATCACAGGATATGACCTCCCTGACTTTTATGACGAAAAGTCTCTGGAAAGGTTTAAAAAAGAGCATGAAATTGATTATATCTTCGGTGGCGAGATACTGGAGGCGAAGCTGGTTAAGGTGAAAAAACAGACAAGCCTGAAATACAAAACATCTGTTTTCTTAAGCAGAGGTGTGGTTCCCGATTCATACGATTATGTGGCGAAAGTGAGGCTTAGAGGTAAGCTGGTTTCTGCAAAGGATGGCAGGATTATCTGGGAAGGCACTGGCAAAAGTGATTTTATTCAGCATGGCAAGTACCTGACAAACGAAACTGTTCTCATTGCTGCTATACATAATTCGCTGGGTGAACTTTTGTCAAAAATGAGCAAGGTGTTTACACTACAGGTAAAAGAGCTGGAATAGCCATGGCAACACTTTTGCTCCATATCTGTTGCGGACCATGTCTTTTGTATCCCTTTAAGGTTCTGAAGGAGCATGGTTTTGTTTTTGATGGCTTATTTTATAATCCAAACATTCACCCTTCAACGGAGTATATGAAAAGAAGAGACACATTGAAGGATTTTGCTTCAGGGGACAGTTTCACAGTTTTTTTTCAGGAATATGAGCCAAAGCAGTATTTCAACGGGTTAAAAGAGTATGAAAAAAGATGCAGTTATTGTTACGATATAAGGCTTGAAAGGACGGTTGTGACGGCTAAAAAGAAGGGCTACCACTATTTTTCCACAACGCTTTTATACAGCAGAAGACAGCAGCATGAGGTGATTAAAAAAATCTGTGAGGAGAAGTCGGTTAAATACGGCATAGGTTTTTTTTATCACGACTTCAGAGAAGGCTGGAAATGGGGTATAGAGGAATCGAGAAGGATTGGCATGTACCGACAGAACTACTGTGGCTGTATATTTTCTGAGAAGGAGAGGTTTTTCAAAGATGGTACCATTTAATGAATTTGCAAAAATTCTGATACTTGTGGGGGTTATTTTTGTTGTTTTCGGTTTAATTTTTTTGCTTGTGGGAAAGCTGCCCTTTGTGGGGAGACTGCCCGGGGATATTTATATTAAAAAGGGCAATTTTACCTTTTATTTTCCGCTGGTAACATCTATAATACTTAGCATTATTTTAACAATACTGTTTAACATTTTCAGGCGATAATGACACCATTTCAAAAGACAATAGGCAGGGAAATCAGCATTTCAGGCATTGGGCTTCATGGAGGCAAAAGATCTGCCATAACGCTGCGTCCCGCAACTGAAAATACGGGCTATCTTTTTGTGATAAAAGATGCAGAAACCCCCATAGAGATTTCTGCAGGCTTTGATATGGTGGTTGATACAGTTTTAGCCACAACCATTGGCAGAGATGGTTATAAAATCAGCACCATAGAGCACCTTATTGCGGCATTGAGAGGTATGGATGTGGATAACGTTATTGTTGAGGTTGATGGCTGCGAAGTGCCCATTATGGATGGCAGTGCAGCACCTTTTGTTTATCTCATAAAAAGGGCAGGGGTGGTGGAGCAGAAAAGACTGAGAAAGTATATAGTGGTTAATAAAACAATCACCTTTCAGGATGGCGATAAGTATATAAAAATATCGCCTTTTAATGATTTTGAAATCAGTTTTACCATTGATTTTCCTCACCCCGCCATAGGAAGACAGTCTCTTTTATTCAGCTTCTGTCCGGAAAATTTTGAAAATGAAATTGCGAGGGCACGCACCTTTGGTTTTCTTAAGGAGGTTGAATACCTGAAAAGCAAGGGGCTTGCACTTGGAGGAAGCCTTGAGAATGCGGTTGTAATCGGTAATGACGGCATTATAAATCAGGAAGGTTTGAGAATGAAAGATGAGTTTGTAAGACACAAAGTACTTGACCTGATCGGAGACATCGCCTTGCTTGGTTACCCTGTGCTGGGCAAAATAGAGGCTTTTAAATCAGGTCACGATCTGAATAACAAACTTTGTCGTGAACTTTTTGAAAACAGAGAAGATTTTAAGGTGATTGAATTCGGTTTCTCAGAACCCGCAGACATTATTGATTATCAACACTCCTTTTCAGCAGTTTAAAAGCCTCTCTTATGACCTCCTGCTCAGTAGGATAAATATCCAGTTCCAAAGCCTCTTTTTTGGTACACCATCGTATTTCTTCCGTTTCTTTATTTGGTTTAAAGTTTTCAGAGAGGGCTTTCATCAGATAGAAGGAGACCTCTTTTTTTACAATATCGTTGTGCTGCTTGAAAGTGTAGCTGATTTTTTTTATAAATCCCATAATTTGGGCTGAGATACCTGTCTCTTCTAAAACTTCTCTTAAAGCCGCTTCTTCTTCAGTCTCACCCTTTTCAATATGACCTTTGGGAAGACAAAAGGTTTTAAATCCAGAAATCTTTTTCTGGTAGCAAAGGACAACCTTAATCTCTTTACCGTCAAATTTAAAAACAACCCCGCCTGCTGAAGTCTCTTCTCTCATTTTGCGCTTTCAGGAAACCTGACCGGCAGGTAATATTCGTGACTTTTTATGTCAAAGATGACAAGTTTGAGGTTTTTTTTCTCTAACAACTCTTTCTCTGTGTAGCTTACCTTTTTTGATACCTCTTGAGGAAGCATCTTTAATACATCCTGGTATCTTTCATAAATCTGGCCTGAAATGACACCATCGCAAAAATAAAGGGTTTTCAGAGTGTTTAAAATGACGTTCAGCTCCTTATCCCTGCCTTTAAGAAGATTTTTAAGCTCCTCTTCAGCCGGTATCTGAATGCTGGAGAAATGATTGTCGCTATGCAGTGGTTCAGTGATAAACTCCCTTGCATATACAGCCTGAACCGACATTAAGAACAAAAAAAGCAAACTTATAAAATTTTTCATCTTTTTCCCTTTAAATTGAACTTACCGATATGTCAATCTTTCCTGTAAAATCTCCATTGACAATATGTCCGATAAATATTAGCGAACCGCCTTGAAAAGTTTTTTCCACCCCACCTTCAGACAGTGACACGGTGTAAATGGGATAGACAGACAGGTTGTTAAAATTTTCGGTGTTAAAATCTATCCTTATGCCGAACCATTCATCTACGATAGAAAAAGAGCTTAAATCCTTAAATAAACCTTTATAGTTCAGTGGTTTTCGCTCTCCGGCAACCGAAATATATCTGTCAGGGGCATCAGGTGCAAACAGGTTAAAACTCCACTCACAGGCGACAAAGGTGTAGTCTTCAGCCCCCTTAATTTCCAGAGCAGTGCTTAACCTTTCTCCATCAAGAGAAATATATTTTTTGCAGACAGCCTTGTCACTTTTCAGCAGCAAGGATGGTTTCCCTGACCTGTTCTGAAGTCCGTAACCTTTTATGGCAAAATCATGAATGTTTTCCTTTGTAAACAGCTTTTCGGCATCCTCAGGGAACTCCTTAAAAAGGTGGCAGCGGAAAGATGCCCTTTCATAGATATCGTATGTAAGCAGTTTGTCCAGCCCCTCTTCTTTTACTTTAAACTGTTCATGGATCGTTTTTGCAACACCTGTCAGATTTTGTGCCTCTGAAATCTTCATATGATAGGGTTCAAACCGTCTTGTAAGGCAGTCTGTGAGGTTTATGTTTTTATCAAGAAAGTCTATAGATGTTATTGTTCCACCATCTGCAGGAGAGATAATAACCGCAATCTTTTCATTTTTTATTAGCAGTTCGTCATTGCCATTCAGGTCAAAGTCATAAAAATCAACAAAATTTTTCGGCAGAGCCTTTTTCATCGCTGCAACTATGTTACTGTTCACCTCTCTTCTGAGATGGGGGAGGTAAAGTCCTCCAAAAATGCCGTGCCAGTATGCATCGTTGCATTGGGCTTTGAAAAGCTCCATTTTGCTTTTTACAGATTTTTCCCGCAACTTATCTGAAATGTAATGCATCTTTCTGTAAATAAATCTGCTTTCCCTGTATTTCGAGAGAAAATTTTTCCACTGACCACCCTGGTAAAAGGGTTTAATGCTATCAAAATCTGTCATGCCTTTTAACCTGTCCAGATTGTTTTTATAAATTACCGATGCATTGCTGGGAAGCGCCCATTCACCGAGTTCAGGATATGAAGTGGTTGGAAGATAGCAACAGCCCTTAGGCGGGTTTTCTGACAGGTGTTCAGAAACGGTTTTTGTTTCTATCCAGTCCCTGTTTTCCTTTAAAAAATTAAAGAAATTGTATAGCCACTTTTCTTCATAAACCCATTTGAATGTCTCGGGCCAGATGCCGAATTTTTCGCCGTCGTCGGCGAAAATCAGTGTTTTACACCCCTTTTCATAGGCGGTTCTGAAGTAACCCTCTATTTTGTCTAAGGTGCTGAAAGGCATTATGTATCGCAGTGCTTCGCTGCCTGGATAAACCGCTATAGTTTTATTATCATAATCGGTCAGGTAATAGCCATCCAGCTCTTCGTATGAAAATCCGGAACGGAGAAAGTGATAATCATCTGTAACCACATATTCAATGCCGCTATTTTTAAATATTTTAGGCAGATGAGGTTCCCAGACCCTTTCTGTAAGCCATGAGCCAATCACCTTTGTGTCAAATGTCTTTTCCAGATGCCTTTTATATAGAGAAATCTGATTTACCGCATCGTCTTCAGGAATGGCAGCCACGATAGGTTCGTAATAGCCACTTCCCACAATTTCAAGCCTGTCTTCTTTAACCAGTTTTTTTATCTGGTCTATAAATTCATGATGATTCTGGAAAAGCCAGTCAAAAAGAGGTCCTGAAATGTGAAGAGAGATTTTTAGGTCGGTTTCTGAAAAAATGTCAAAAAAGGGCTTGTATGCCCTCTCAAAAGACTTTTCCATTACATGGTCAAAATTACCTATAGGCTGATGATTATGAACAAGCATTAGAAAATTCAGTTTATCCATAGTATTATTTATACCTTTTGTGACATAAAAAGTCAATTTTAGAATAGGATAGCAGTAGTTTTATTTTTTGATTTTTAAACACAAGGTGTTATAATAATAAAAGATAAAGGAGGTTTACTGTGAAAAGAACAAAAATAATATTCATAATATGCATTCTCACAGCAATGTTTGTGGGGGCAGGCTTTGGTGTTTACGCGTATTCCAGAAATGTTTCCTTTTTCCCTGAAGAGGATCTTAAGCTTTTTAAGATTTTCTCGCAGGCGTTTCAGATTGTAAAATCAAACTATGTTGAACCTGAAGAGGCAACTTCAAAGAAGCTGGTTTATAATGCAATTAAGGGGATGCTTGAAAATCTTGATGCCCATTCAGGTTTTATGGAACCTGAAGCAACCAAAGAGATGGAGGTGGAGACGAAAGGAGTTTTTGGTGGTATTGGCATTGAGATAACCGTCAAAGATGGTGTTCTCACTGTTGTTACACCTATTGACGACACGCCTGCGTCCAAGGCTGGAATACTTGCAGGTGACCAGATTATAAAAATAGAAGGTAAACTTACAAAAGGAATGACGGTGCAGGATGCGGTAAAAATTTTGAGGGGCACGCCGGGCACGTCTGTCAACATTCATATAATGAGAGAAGGTTTTAAAGAGCTTAAAGAGATTAAGCTTGTAAGGGACGTGATAAAAATAAGAACGGTTAAATCGAAACTGCTTAACGAACATTACGGTTATATAAGGGTAACACAGTTTCAGGAACAGACAACAAACGATTTTAAAAAGGCTCTTTCTGAGTTGCAGAAAGACAGAGAGTTAAAGGGTCTGATACTTGATTTGAGAAACAATCCCGGAGGATTGCTGGATCAGGCGGTTAAACTTGCCGATGAATTTATCAAAGAGGGTGTTATTGTTTATACAAAGGACAGAGAAGGCAAGGGTGCCAAGTTCTACGCAACACAGAAAAACAAGACAGTGGGTGATTATCCCATCATATGTCTGGTTAATGCGGGCAGTGCAAGTGCCTCAGAAATAGTTGCAGGGGCGTTACAGGATCATAAAGTGGCTGTCGTAATGGGTTCAAAAACCTTTGGTAAGGCGTCTGTGCAGACCATTTTCCCGCTGGAAGACGGTTCTTCACTCAGGCTGACCACGGCACGTTACTACACACCCAGTGGAAAACTTATTCAGGCAAAGGGTATTACACCTGATATTGAGGTGAAAGACGGCTCATTCCACACAATCAGAGAAAAGGATTTGCCCAAACATCTGCCAGATGAGGAAGGAAATAAGGAAACTAAAAATGAAGAGGAAAAAACTGAAGAAAAGCCTGTAAAACCCATGACCAAGCCACCTAAATCACCGGAAGAGGATGAGCTCGTGCAAAAGGCTCTTGATTTGTTAAAAAGCTGGGAAATATTCAAAAATAAGAAATAATGAGCTTCAGAAAAGTAATATACTTTCTTTTTTCCCTTGTCATAATAATGGCAGGGGCATTTTTTTATCTTAAATCCGTCAACGAGAAGACCGGAAAACAGGAGGAAAAAACTGTTTCTGTTCCAGAAAAACCTGAGGAAAAACCGCCATCAGGCTTACCCAAACTTGCGATTGTTATTGACGATATCGGAAACTCAAAGGAACTGGGAGAAGATGTTTTGTCAATAAATAACGTAACCATAGCCATAATTCCTGAACTTAAATACTCACTTTATTTTGCCGAAAGGGCACATAAAAAGGGCAAAGATATACTCGTTCACATGCCAATGGAGCCCAAAAACAAGGACAAATATGGCGGAGACACAACATTTCTTAAGGTTGATATGAGTAGTGGTGAGATAAAAAAAATCACAGAAAGTTTGCTGAAGACAGTGCCATACGCAAAGGGTGTTAATAACCATATGGGTTCTGAATTTACGGAAAATCAGGAAAAGCTTATGCCCTTTTTTGAGGTGCTGAAAAAAAGGGGACTCTTTTTTCTGGACAGCAGGACATCTGCAGAAAGCAGAGCCTTTGAAACCAGCATCACAATGGGCATCAAGGGATATAAACGAGATGTTTTTTTAGATCATGAAGTTGATGAGGAAAAGATTTCAAAACAGATTGATATCGCTGTTTCAGAAGCTTATAGAAAAGGATACGCCATAGCTATTGGTCATCCCCATACTGAAACAATAAGCGTGCTAAAAAGGCGTTTTAAAGAAATTGCAAAAACTGTGGAAATAGTGCCCCTGTCAAAAATTCCTTAAGATTTTTTCAGAAAAATAGTTTTCTGCCATTGACAAAACTTTTTATATGTGTTCTATTTTAATCAGATAAACAAAAAGGGAGGGTTTCTATGTTTAAAAAAGGTTTTGTATTGTTTTTTCTTTTGTTACTGCTTGTAAGTTGTGCTCCTACTCTTGACGTGGCTTCGCTACCGGTTCTGCCGGAGGATAAAGAGAAAATTGACAAGCTGCCAAAAGAAGTTTATGTGGGCAAGACATGGAACGTAGGTGTCATAGAGTTTGAGAACACAACAGGTATTGGTCCTGTAAGGTCAACCTTTGGTGCTTATGAAAAAGAGCATTCTTATGTGAGAGGTGGTGCAGCAGGAATTGTTGCTACTCCATCCGCAGTGGGTGTTGGCTATGTTGAAGGGGGAAAATCCAAGACAGAAGGCAGCTTTACGGTCAATCAGACAGAAATTATCCCGAAAATCGGAAACATGGCTGCAAATGCCTGTGAAGAGGTGCTGACAAATTTGGGTGGTGTAAAGGTTTATTCCAGAACAGCTCTGGCAAAGATTTTTGATGAGCAGAAACTTCAGGCTTCTGGTATGGTAGACGAAAACACGATGGTTAAGCTCGGGCAGCTGGCAGGATTGACCCATATCGTAACAGGAAGTATTAACAATGTGAAAATAGAATATGGAGTAAGCACAGGTGCTGCCCTGACCAACATTACGATGCAGCTTGCCACAGGAAAAGGGACAGACACCAAACCTCGCTGGAGGGTTGATGTTGATGCTACAATCAAGATTATTAATGTTGAGACAGGAAAGGTAGAGTTTTCCAAATCCTTTACCGCAGCAGAAACGGCTCCGGGAGGAAAGGCTGAAAACAGACCGGACTTTTTCTTAGGTATTGCACAGGCGGGTTTGAAGGAGGCTATGAAAAGAAGTCAGGATGAGCTGGGCAAGATGTTTCCTCTGAGAGCCTATATTCAGCAGCTAAAGGGTGGCAAAAAAGCAGCTTTATTAAATGTGGGACATGCTCAGGGTGTTAAACCCGGTGACGAGTTCTTTGTTTACAACTTTGAAACTATAGAAGACCCGGTAACGGGAGAGAAAAAACTTTCCAAATATGTTGCTGCAAAGCTTACTGTCTCCAATCAGGTGACCGAAAACAGCGCATGGTGCGTTACAGAAGAAAAAACAAAGGCGGTTTTGAAACTGGGTATGCTTGCCGAAAAGTCCTTTGAAAAAAGTGGGTTCCAGAAGTTCAAAGAAGGAACGGAGTGGTTGAAATAACCATTAAGGAGGGTTATTCGATATGAAAAGGCTATTACTTTTTTTGGTGTTAGTAGGTTTTATGTCTGCCTGTGCCAAGGTGGAAAAGAGATGTGTAGGTATGGAGGATAACTCTAAGATACATTATCTTCGCGGCATGGAAGCTCTGGAAAACAAAAGACTTGACGTTGCTGAACAGAAGTTTGAGCGTGCCCTCTATTGTGAGTTTGAAAAGATATCAAACCCTTATGGTGGATTAGCCATAGTGTATGCCTATAAAGCGCTTCAGGAAAAGGATGCAAAGTTTGCCTCTGTGCAGGCGGAAAGGGCAATGAAGAATCTTAAGATGGCGGAAGACAAGGCTTCAAGCAAAGAAGACAAATTTGAGTTTGGTATTGCTGGCATCAGGGTCTATACCATATTGAAAGGCAAAGACTGGCTCGAAAAGGCGGAGAACTATTTTGATGATATTAAGAAGCTGGATGTAAACGAGAATAAGCTTGACTACTATCAGGGGAAGGATGCAGCCTACTATTTTATGGGTGAAGCCTATCTTGAGGCAAAGGAGTTCAGTAAGGCAAGGGACAAATTCAGAGAAGTCCTTGAAATGAAGAAACAGAGCAAATGGCATGAAAAGGCTGACAGGGCATGGAAGAGACTAAGCAAACTGGAAAGGGCAATAGCCGGCATGGTTTTAGGTGAGATAGGTAAAAAACTTGCTCAGGAAGAAAAGATTACCCGTGCGGCGTTGACCGCTCTTCTGGTTGGCGAAATGAAGCTCGATAAGATACTTGCTGGAAGGATACCGGTCAAATCACAACTCGATGCCATGAAAGCTGAGTTTACCCCGGCGGATGTGCTGAATCACACCTATAAAGACGAAGTCCTTACACTTATGAAGTTCAATGTGAGGGGACTTGAGCCAAACTTTGATGAGACAACCAAGGCTTACCTTTTTAAGCCGGACAGCTATGTTACACGCAAAGAGTTTGCGTTTATACTTGAGGATATACTTGCAAAGATTACAGGTGACGAAAGGCTTTTTACGGCTTATCTGGGAAATCAGAAGTCACCTTATCCGGATGTGTCTCCCACAAGTCCATGGTACAATTCTGTTATGAATGCGGTAACAAGGGGATTGATGGAGTCTGAGCTATCAGGTGAGTTCAGACCTGATGATCCTATTGATGGTGCAGAGGCTTTGCTTGCTATAAGAATGCTGAAACAGAGAGTAAACATTAACTAATCGGAGGTTTTCTATGAGGAAAATTTTATTGATCTTTACAGTAATAACAGTATTTTTTGCTGTTAATGGCGCTAATGCTCAGTATTATCAGCAACCATATCCTTACGGACAGCCACAGCCCTACCCACAGCAGCCCTATCCGCCACAGCCCTATCCACAGCAACCTTATGCGCAGCCCTATCAACAACCCATGATGCAGCCAGCAATGCCTGTGGTAACCACCTCCATGTCACAGGCTTTCATAAATGGACAGCTAATTGTGAAGGGTGAAGGTGCAGCACCTGCAGACAGACCCCTAAGTATTGCACAAAAAAGAATTTTAGCTATCAGGGCTGCAACTGTTGTGGCTTACAGAAATCTTGCAGAATTTATGCAGGGTGTAAATGTTTACGGCGAGACGTTGGTTAAAGATGCTGCTGTAACGTCTGATATAATCAAAACAAAGGTTGAGGCACTCGTAAAAGGTGCGCAGATAATAAGCGAACAGTATGACCCCATGAGTGAGCTGGGTATAGTCTATGTGAAGGTTGATATGTTTGGTAGTGCTGGTGTGGCTGGACAGTTGTTGCCATCTATCCTACCGACAGTGCCGCAACTACCTCAGTTTGCTCCAGCCGCAGTTCCACCAGTTGAAGCTTATGATGGATTGATAATTGACGTCACAGATTTTTCCTTTAAACCGGCACTGGTAAACAGGATTGTTAACGAAAAGGGTGAGGCTGTATATGAGCCTTCAAAGATTGCACAGGAAGTGCTGATAAAGAAGGGATGCGGAGACTACACAAATGACATGGGAAAGGCGAAGGCTATTCTTGCAGAGAGAAACATTAAAACCCCGCTGATTGTTAAGGCAAAGGGCGTTGTTAAATCTACCGATGTTGAGGTAACAGGTGATGACGCTGCAAAGGTTTTTGCCGCAAACCAGAAGAGTAATTTCTTGCAGTCGGCAAACGTTGTTTTTGTGTTGAAATAAAACTTTAAGGGGTTTTTATGAAAAGGCTTTTCTTGTTGCTTTTTCTTTTGTTTTCTATGCCTGTCTATGCACAGCAGATGGTGGAGGCACAGGGAGAAAGCATAATTTTCAACGAAGATATTCAGCAGGCAAGAAATGAGGCTATACTCAGGGCAAAGTGGGCAGCGGCAGAGATGGTTCTGGGCGTAAAAGTAAAGGCACAGAGCGTGGTCTCCAATTTTGCCCTTGTTGATGAAGTGATTCAGAAATCCGTGAGCGGATATGTGGAGTCTTACAAGGTGTTGAATGAAGGACGGGAAGGTGAGGTTTATAAGGTAAGGATTTCTGCAAAGGTGGTAAGGGAACAGGCAGAAAAGGCTCTTTCCTCTATAGCGAGAGTGAGCTCTGTGGCGGTTCTTTTGCCAGCCTTTTTTTTGGACGGAAATGTGGAAGAAACCAATGTGCTTTCAGAGTCTATCATAGGCAGACTTGTTGAACAGGGATATAACGTTGTTGATATAGCCTCTCTTGATCCCGGGCTTGCAGGGCAGGTAGAAATGGCAATAAAAAGGAACGACATGCTTTTTATGCGTTCCCTTACACTCCAGTCTATGTCCAATCTGGCTTTGATAGGTAAAGTAGATTTTGCGTTGTCAACCAGAAAGGGCGAAAGTGTTGGCTTTGGAGCAAGTATGCCTTTTAACGTGGTTACTGCGAGGCTGAACTACAAGCTTATCTCTGCAGCAGAAAAAAAGATACTGCTTGCAGACTCTGTTGAGGCTAAAGGTAAGGCACTGAACGAAAAGGATGCTGCAAATCAGGCAATGAAGCAGCTTTCTGAAAAGGTGTCTGAAAAGCTTATCTCAACACTGGGCAAATATATGGAAGGGGCTATGAAAAAGGTTACCCTTACCTTTACTGGAATGGGAACTTCTCTTGGCGAAACCCTGTCAATTAAAGAGATGCTTCAGAATCTGGCATGGGTCAAATCGGTGGAGGAGATAAGAACAGGTGTCTTTCTGGTGGAATATCCTGAAAACACGGTGTATCTGATTAACAGCATTACCCAGAATCCACGTTACAAACTGAAGGAGTTTTCACAATACTCTGTTCAGCTCATCGTTGAAAAGTAACTTGAAAAAGTTTTAAAAATTTATTATCTTTTAAGTGCCAATTGGATTTTGGAATATTCCGGTTGGCACTTGTAATTTTAAAGGGGATGAATATATGCAGATGAAAAAGGTTGTTTTTCCTGCGGCTGGGCTTGGGACGAGGTTTTTACCTGTTACAAAAAGTACACCAAAAGAGATGCTTCCAATAGTGGATAAACCACTTATACAGTATGGAGTGGAAGAGGCTCTGGATGCTGGTTTCAGAGACATAATAATAGTTACCGGAAGGGGTAAAAATGCCATAGAGGACTATTTTGACTACTCTTTTGAGCTGGAGTGTGTTCTGTCTCAGAGGGAAGATGAGGGAAAGCTTGTTGAAGTGAGGAAAATGCCAAAGGAGGTTGATGTTGCCTATATAAGACAGAAACAGCCTCTCGGGCTTGGTCATGCAATTTTGTGTGCAAAAAATCTTATTTCAAGTGATGAATTTTTTGGAGTTATACTTGCTGATGATATAATAGATGCAGAGATTCCGGTTTTAAAGCAGATGACTGAGGTGGCAAAAAAATATAAGGCACCTGTCATTGCTCTGATGGAAGTGGAACCTTCTATGGTCAAAAAATATGGCATAGTTTCAGGTGAGAAGGTTGATGAAAGGGTTTACAGAATAAAAGATATGGTAGAAAAGCCAGAAAAAGAAGAAGCACCATCTAATCTTGCCATAATTGGAAGGTACATACTGCCAGCCGATATCTTTAGGTATCTGGAACGGGTTAAACCCGGAAAAAACGGTGAAATTCAGCTTACCGACGCCATGAGGGATTATGCAAAAAAACATCCCTTTTATGGGTATGTTTTTGAAGGGATCAGGTATGATGCCGGGGATAAACTGGGTTATTTAGAGGCAAACGTAATGTACGCGCTGAAGCGAAAGGAGATGAAAACAAAACTTAAAGAGTTTTTAAAAAGGGCGTCAGACCTTGGCTGAGAAAAAAAAGAATATTAAAAACGGTGTTTCAACCATCAATATAGAGGCTCTGATTGATGTTCATCCTCTTGAGTTAGGCGAACGTTATAACTTCCTGCCTCTGACCGATGTGGTAGAAACAGATGAATTTTTTGTTATAGAGATGGAGGTTCCGGGTGTCAAAAAAGAAGACCTTGTAATTGAGGTAAACGATAATTATATTAACATAGTGGGCAAAAAGCACAAAAAAGATGATGAGGGTAATGCCAGAAAGAGATTTTACTGTATGGGCAGGATTTTTGGCACATTCAGGAGGATTTTTGAAATCCCTTCGCCATTTAACATTCATCAGGTAAGGGCAACACTTGATAAGGGTGTTCTGACTATTAAGCTGCCAAAAATAGTGGATAAAAGACAAAGAAAAATAATTGTTGAAATAGAATAACAGGAGGTTACGTGGAGGAAGTAAAAAATATTGGTCAGGAAGAGAAGGGGATAGATATACCAGAATCTTTACCTCTTTTACCTTTAAGAGACGTGGTAGTTTTTCCCTATATGATTATACCGCTTTTTGTGGGACGTGAGATATCAATAAGGGCTGTTGAAGAGGCTCTGGCTAAGGACAGGCTGATAATGCTCTCTTGTCAGAAAGATGCAACTGTTGAGGATCCTGCACCAGAGATGATTAATACCGTTGGCACCGTGTCCAACATAATGAGGATGCTCAAATTACCGGATGGCAGGATTAAAATACTTGTTCAGGGACTGTCAAGGGCAGAGATCACATCATTTGAAGAAACCAAATCCTACTTCAAGGTCAAAATCAGAAAGATTGAAGAACCTCCTGCAGCCACACTAACACTTGAGGCAGAAGCTTTGGTAAGGGCGACAAAAGAGCAGATAGAAAAGGTGGTTTCTCTGGGAAAGGCACTGCCGCCAGATATTATGGTTATAATAGAAAACATTGATGATATTGGTCGTTTTTCTGACATAGTGGCTTCAAACATAGGATTTAAGTTTGAAGATAATCAAAAGATACTTGAAATATTTGATCCGCTTGAAAGACTTAAAAAGATTAATGAGCTTTTAAATAAAGAGCTGCAACTGCTTGAGGTTCAGGCAAAAATTCAGAACTCTGCAAAAGAAGAAATTTCAAAAAGTCAGAGGGAATATTTTTTAAGGGAACAGTTGAGGGCAATTCAGCAGGAACTGGGAGAAACTGATGAAAGGATTCAGGAGATAGAGGAGTATGAGGCAAAGATAAAAAAGGCAAAAATGCCCAAAGATGTAGAGAAAGAAGCACTTAAACAGTTAAAGCGTCTCGAGACCATGCATCCCGAATCTTCCGAAGCGTCGGTTGTAAGAACCTATCTGGACTGGATGGTGGAACTGCCATGGTCGAAACAGACAAAAGACTCACTTGATATAAAAAAGGCTGCAAAGATACTGGACGAAGACCATTATGACCTTGAGAAGGTAAAAGACAGAATACTGGAGTTTCTTGCGGTCAGAAAACTAAAAAATGATATAAAAGGACCAATACTCTGTTTTGTAGGACCACCGGGCGTGGGTAAAACATCGCTCGGCAAATCTATTGCAAAGGCGTTGAACAGGAAATTTGTAAGGATTTCACTTGGTGGTCTGAGAGATGAGGCTGAAATAAGGGGACACAGAAGAACATATGTGGGTGCCTTACCGGGCAGGATTATTCAGGGGATAAAACAGGTGGGCACCAGCAATCCTGTCTTCATGCTTGACGAGATAGATAAGATTGGCGTGGATTTCAGGGGAGACCCTGCCTCTGCACTTCTGGAGGTGCTTGACCCGGAACAGAACTTTGCATTTTCAGATCATTATCTGAATGTGCCCTTTAATTTATCAAATGTTATGTTTATAACAACGGCAAACCAGCTTGACCCCATTCCCCCTGCTTTGAAAGACAGGATGGAGGTCATTTCCCTTTCTGGTTACACGGAGGAGGAAAAGATACACATAGCAAAAAAGTATCTTGTTCCGAGACAGGTCAGGGAAAACGGGCTTAAGATGAAAGACATTAAGTTTACCGATGATGCACTGCGGGTAATTATAAACCAGTACACGAGGGAGGCTGGTTTAAGAAATCTGGAAAGACAGATAGCCAATGTGTGCAGAAAAGTGGCAAGGAAAAGGGCAGAAGGAGACAAAAAGCCTGTTCTTATAAACGCTAATGATGTAAGCAAATATTTGAAGGCGCCCCTGTTTATGCCCGAAATAGGAAGGGAAGAAGGCGATATTGGCATTGCAACAGGTCTTGCTTGGACACCTTATGGCGGCGATGTGCTGCTTGTAGAGGTTTCTGTTGTAAAGGGAAAAGGAAGTCTTATTTTGACAGGGCAGCTCGGTGATGTTATGAAAGAGTCTGCACAGGCGGCACTCACCTATGCACGCAGCAGGGCAGCAGAATTTAACATTAACGAAAACTTTTATGCCGAGTCCGATATACATATTCATGTGCCTGAAGGTGCTATCCCAAAAGACGGTCCCTCAGCAGGCATCACCATGCTTACGGCTCTTGTGTCTGCATTGGCAAAGATACCTGTGAAAAAAGATGTTGCCATGACAGGGGAGATCACCCTTCGTGGCAGGGTGTTGCCCATAGGGGGCTTGAGGGAAAAAAGTCTTGCAGCCCTTGCAAACAAGATAAAAACCGTCATTATACCCTATGAAAACGAAAAAGACCTTGACGATCTGCCTGAATATGTTAAAAAGCAGATCAATTTTGTTAAGGTTAAAAATGCCGATGAGGTGCTTAAGATCGCCCTTGATTTAAAGAGTAGCAAAAAAAAGCGACAAAAAAATAGTTAAATTCAATGAAAAAACAAAATCCGCAACGTTGTAACGGCATAAAGCCCTTTCTTGCCATGGAGGTAATGGAAAGGGCTATGTCGCTTCAAAAGGCTGGCAGAGATATAACATTCATGTGTGTGGGTGAGCCAGACATTCCACCCCATCCGGCCATTTCGGAGGCATGTGAACGTGCCTTGAAAGAGGGCAAAACGGGATATACGCACAGTCTCGGGATTATTGAGCTTAGGGAAGAGATTGCAAAATACTACCATAACAGATACGGGGTTTCGGTCTCTCCGGAACAGATAGTGGTGTCCAGTGGCACCTCTCCGCTTATGTTACTTATTTTCAGTATGCTGATTGAAAGGGACGATGAAGTTATTCTTACCAATCCCTGTTATGCCTGCTATCCTAATTTTGTAAACTTTGTGGAGGGAAAGATAAGTTATTACAATCTTCGCCCCGACAGGGAGAAAAATTTTGATGATATAAATAATCTCATTAATGAGAAAACTACCACATTGATAATAAACTCTCCTTCAAACCCGACAGGAGAAGTAATTGAGGAAGGTGAGCTTCAGAAAATAGCAAAACTGCCTGTAAACGTTATCTCTGACGAAATATATCATGGGCTTTATTATGAGGGCGAAGAAACAACCCTTTTGAAGTACAGACAAGATGCTTTTGTAATAAACGGTTTTTCCAAGGCATACTCTATGACCGGCTGGCGGCTTGGTTATGCTATAGTTCCTGAAAATTATGTAAGGCTTGCAAGAAGTCTTCATCAGAATCTTGTCATATGTGCCCCCAGCTTTGTTCAATGGGCAGGAATTGCGGCTCTGAAAAATTACAGAGAAATATTAGATAATGCCAGGCGGATATTTTCGGAAAGAAGGAGACTTCTGCTTGAAGGGCTTGACGGAATCGGGCTGAAATACTGGGGCAATCCGGCAGGTGCATTCTATGTTATGGTTGATTTCAGGTTTAAGGGCAGGGATTCCCTCTCCATGTCAATGGAAATTCTTGATAAGTACGACCTTGCCGTAACACCGGGTATAGATTTCGGTTCGAGGGCTGAGGGTTTCATAAGACTTTCCTACGCCACATCTAAGGAAAACATTGAAAAGGCACTTGAGAAACTTGCACTCTATATGAAAAATTAAAATATAATCTTGCTCAATCCGTAACAAAATGTTGGATCCCAGAACATCAGGAACAACCAATGGGCTGTTGCAAAAACAACAGGTGAAAACTCAATCTTATAAAAGCGTCCCTTGTTTTTATTTCCGACCTCAGGTATGCCCCATAAATGTTTACAGTAGGACATTCCTTTACTTGTCAAGTTTTTATTTAAAAAAATAAAACAAAATATTATCATAATCTAAATGGAAACACTCTTTGAACAAAAGAAGCGGTATTTACACGTAGTCTATAATGATGAAGAAAAAAATCTTTCCTTTGACGAACTTTTTGATACCAGAACATTCAGCGAAATAACAATAGCCACCTACGTTTCCTCCGACCTTGACTTTATTAACAGGCTTAAGGAGTTTGATAAAGTAACGCTTTTGATAGGTGAAGAGGAGACGGCGAGAGAGTATCTGGGTTTAAAACCTGAAGATGAGTTCTTAAAGCAGTTTGAGCCTGAAATACTGAATAAACTTGCCGCCGATACTTTTCAATGCTTTACAATGCCTTTAAGAGAAACACTTCATTCAAAAATCTATCTTTTGAAAGGCAGGGATCTCACGAGGGTAATGGTTGGATCCGCCAACTTTACAAAAACAGCATTTTTTGGACATCAGTATGAAGAACTGCTTGTTTATGACAGCAGCCATAATGAGAAGATCTGTCATATCTACGAGAAAAGGATGGATTACTTAAAAAAAGTTTCTGTTCAGTTCTTCACTGAAGTCACAAGGAAAAAGATAAAAAATTCCCTGTTAGTTGCCGGTAATGTAAGTGACGTGGAAAAGATTGATAACAGTATTGTCATTTCTGAGCATGTAAATGCTCAAACCATAAATAATTCAGTAATTATGGCGCCTGACGAGAAAGTTGTGGCGACGCTAAAAAAACTTGAGCTTAACAGAGAAGCAGATTTCACAGGCATATTTGAAGAAATGGAAATGGAAAAGGAAAAACTGAAAAATCTTGAGAGGGAAATGAGCAATTTCAACGAACTTCTGTCCATATGTCTGGAAAAAAAGCTGGGGAAAAATGTGTTAAAATCAAGAGATAAACTGAAAAATTTAGCCGAAACAATAAAGGAAAAGGTTGTCCTGACCAGTAAGAAAACGGAACAGACGGTGTTGAACAGGGCTGGGCTTCTGTACGATAAAATCAGAAAAAGCTTTTACTACTACATCCCAAACAGTGAGCAGGGCATTGAGTACGCCGAAAAGTTGCCGCAAGAAGTCTTAAAAACAGAGCTTATCAGAATAACTAACTTTATAAACTCTTACGCAATGTTTTTAGATAAAAAAAATGACAGAGAGACAGAACGGAAGGTTTTTGAGGCTATACTTTTTTCCTTCATGTCTGTTTTTCTCTGGATGATGAGAAGAGATATTGAACGGACAAAGGGGAAAGAAAAGATTGCCGAAATACCTGTTTTTTTAATACTTGGAGGTCAGGCTGGCACAGGCAAAACAAAGCTTTTATCCAGCATAAGCAGGCTGGTTGGTAACGGTGGAAGATTTGAAGACTTTAAGAATATAAAAACAAAGGAACACAGGGTTCTCTATGACCTTTTTTATTCAGACAACCTTATGCCCATCTTTATTGATGAGATTCCTGAATCATTTTTCAGAGATTCCGGTGAAAATCTTATAAAAAATGTGGCAAACAGCCTTGTCACACACCACCCGATACTGATAGGCACAACAAATCAGGAGTTCAGTGCCGAGTCACAGGTGGTAAGGAGACTTTATTATCTTCATTTTGACAATCCTGTGAATCAGGATGCGAAAAAGCAGGCGGAAGAGTATTTTGAAAAAGAGGTGGGTGAGCTAAACGACAGGCTATTTCGTCACTTTATCTCGGAAATGCTTGCTTTGATTTCTGAAAAGGACGAATATTTTAAGATGGAAGACCCTGTTTTCTATGGAAGGCAGATTTTTACCAGACTTTTTGCAGAAGCGGGCATAGAAAGACCAGCCTTTCTGAGTAAGGTGCCTCTCGGTGATTATTACAAAATTGGCAGCCTTGAATGGTATAGTTTTTACGAAAACAATAAAGACAGGTTTAAAGAAATAAAGAGGGAAGAAGAACTTTTACTTAGCATAGACCTTGATCAGTTATACGTAAACATGAAAAATGTGGACAAATTAAAAAGAAAATTACCTTCAGGAGTTGTCCGTTCCTACGGTCCACCGCTTATACTTTACAAAGACAGATTCTTCTCCTTTATCGGAAAAAGCGAAAACTTCTGGCACAGGATTAAGTTAAAAATAACAAAGTAACTTCTGTATCTTTCAGACGAAAAGCGAGGAATAATGGTAAAGAAAAAATTTTTTGTTTATCTGTTATTGTGGTTGTTTTTTGGCTGGAGAGCAGTTTTTTCTGCGGAACAGCTTGTTGTTTCTGCCGAAGGTGAGTATGTCATGGGAGCAGGAGAAAGTATGGAGGTGTCTGAAGAAAAAGCTAAAAAGATAGCAATTCAAAAGGCGGCGGAACAGGCGGGCGCCTATGTCAGGAGTTATACAAAGTTAAATAAACTTGCTATAGAAAATGATGTTGTGGAGGTCATTGCAAATCACTCAATGAAGATTGAGGTGCTGGACAGGAAAAAGATGGTGGTTGGCGATGTAGATGCCATTAAATTCTATGTAAAAATAAAAGCCACCCTGTCACAGGAAGATATAGCTGCAAATCTTAAAAAAATAATGCAGGATCAGAAGATTGTTGATGACTACAATAGACTGAAAACTGAATTTGAAAAACAGAATAAAGAAGTGGAAAGGTTAAAAAAACAGCTTGAAATAGCCACTGGTGGCGACAAACAAAAGATTGCAAAGCTTATTTCTCAAGAGGAAAAAAGGTATAAAGCAAATTTATGGCTTGAAAGGGCACAGAGCTTATCCATGTGGAATAATGAGGAGAAGCTTAAAGCCCTTGAAAAGGCACTGGAACTTAATCCGGATATGCCTCAGGCTTATCTCGGCATTGCTGAGGTTCTGAAAGACAGGTATATGGGAACACCTGAGGACGACAAAGAAAAGGAAGACAAACTTGATGCCTTAAGAGATGCCGTTGAACATCTGAACAGGGCATTGTCTCTTGACGAAAACTATGCTGAGGCATATGTATACAGGGCGGAAATCCTTTACGAAATAAAGAGACTTGAAAATTCAGAGGAAAATGAAAAGGAGTATAACACAAAGATTTTAAAAGACATAAACAGGGCATTAGCATTGAATGCTACAAATAAAAGTAAATTGTATTATTTGCGGTCAACAATCTATCTGGAAGAACTCCAGAATTTAGAAGAGGAACAGGAAAGAAGGGGTAAATATGATTCAAAAATAATTGAAGAGCAGTTTAACAAAGCAATAAATGAGATTGACCTGGCTGGTTCTCTATGTAACGAAAAAGATTTATGGTGTTTAGTAGAATACAATAGACGAAAAGCAGGCGCTTATTCAATTATAATCTATTACTACCAAATAACTGGAAATACAGCTAAAGTAGATGAGTATTTATTGATTAGAAATAAATATTCAAAAAAGGCAAATGAGTTTGAAGAACAATATTTTAAAGCAGGGGAACAAAAAGCAGAAAAAGGTGGAAAACTATTAGAAGATTTCTACAACACAGAGTATGGCAAAATAGAATACGAGCTCGAGATGGGCTGGAAGGAAAAGGCAACAGGTATTACAGATAAAGTTTTTAAAGAGAAAAATGAAGAAGAGCGAGAAAAAATATTCAAAAAAGTAGAGGCAAGGATTAAACAAAAGATTTCTACAGGCACCGCTTCTGCCGAAGAGTATATTGTTATGTCATATATTGAAACAAATCCTCAAACAGGCAGGAATTATTTCGAAAAAGGTATAGCTTTGTATGAAAAAAGACAGCCACGGGGGCTCGATGCACTTTTACTGACAAATTTTTACCTGCAAAGAGCAGGAACAGAGGAAAACAGTGACATTGCAGTAAACTATTTAAACAAAGCTAAAGCGGTTACACTCAGACACCTCCCGCAGGCAGAAAAGGCACTAAGTGTTGAAGAAACTTTGTTATTAGCCTCTGAAATGGAAAGAGGAGAGGTGAATATAGTACTTAACAAACTTTCATCATTAAATAAACAGCAAGCCGAAGCATTCTGGTGGTATACTTTTGCAATAAGAACTTCTACTCAAAAGGCTGAGATATATGAGAGACTGGATTTACCGTTAAAGGCAGGAGAAGAATATCACTATCTCTGCAACACTTTTAAATATGAAGCGGCATGCAAAAATGCCGAAAGGTTGAAAAAATAAAAAGGCAATAAAAACCAAAATAATTATTTAAAATAAAAAGATAGTATATCCCTGAACCAGTGAACATCTCAGGGCTTACAAGTCAAAGGCAGTAAAATGAATAAGCAAAAAATTGGCAGAATTTTAAATAAAACAGGGGGTATGTTTAAGAGAGTTTTTAAATGACGATGTGACTGTTAAGTCAATTTTCAGTCCATTCACAAGAAAAAAAGAGTTATTTTGCAATCGGTACAATATAGTTGGTATAATATTCTTAAAGGAGGATATGTTATGGCTAATCCCTTTGATCGCATAACTGTTAATCCAGAGGTATGCATGGGGCAACCGACCATACGGGGAATGCGGATCACCGTTGCCTTTGTGCTCAAACTCTTGGCTTCTGGTATGAGCCACGAAGAAGTCCTGAAGGCATATCCAGAACTTGAAGAGGAAGATATTCGTCAGGCGATTGAGTATGCAGCCTGGCTTGCCGGGAAACAGCACCATCCTATTTCTGTTCATGCCTGATAGTAGATAAAGTTGAGGTTTATAGCAGATATACACATTTCTCCTCTCGCTGTTGAGGGTCTCAGAAAGAGCGGATATTGATATTATCCGTAGTGTTGCCTTTGATAGAGACGGACATTTCAGGAGGGGCAATTGTATCCATAGATGAAAAAGAATACAGAATCAAAAAACTTTCTGTAAAATGAAAGAGAAATTGTAGAATTTTAGATAAATCAGGGGATGGGTTATGTTAAAGAGAGTCTCTTTAATGACGATATGCCTGATGGTGATTTTATTAAATCCAATCTTATCCTATTCTGACGAAAAGCCTGAGATATTTGTGCAGACAGGGAATCTATCTGAAGTGTCAAAAATTGCTGTTACACCCGATAATAGATATCTGGTATCTTTTTCTGGAGATGATATGGTGGTGTGGGATGTTTCCTCAGGAAGGGAGTTCAGAAGGCTTAAGATTAGTAAACCTTTTCAT
>FWPU01005190.1_pt1 | contig 28825 bp, 27 predicted proteins | sample 2228361 | NCBI WGS metagenome assembly FWPU01 (sample SAMEA103939777, study PRJEB20133) | metagenome | reverse complement strand
GGAGGACATTTTGTGGGTCATTACAGTATATGAACCATCTCCTGATGAATGGGAAAAAGACTTGAAGACAAGGAGAAAGAAATGAAATGCCCTGTTTGTGGAGGGACCGTTAAAAGAGGCACAACTAATCTTCCTGTAGAGATTGAAAGAGGGGTATTGTTTATCAAGGGTGTCCCTGCTGATGTATGTGTCCAGTGCGGAGAGGCATTTATTCCCGACGAGACTGCCTCTTTAGTGGAAAAAATTGTGGCAAGGGCAAGAGATATGAAGGTGGAGCTTGAGGTAATCTCTTTTGGGGCGGTCGCGTAAAGGCTAGCCACGAGACGCAGGAACTACTTGAGATAGTCTGTAGACGCATCTTCCTTTCCTTTACTCTCTCGTGGAGCCCTTCCTGACACCCTGATTCGCCTAAGGCGGAGAAAGGTCTAGTATGTTTTTCTCAGTCCCAGGTGCTGGAGCAATGGTTTCGTTCAGGGATTCTTCCCCGCCTCAGGTGGGTCAGATGACAGGAAAGAACTACGTAGTGGCTGAGTCGTGCCTGAGGCAGATCCGTCCGCCTGAGGCGGAGCGGACTTGCTCGGCATCAGCAAAGAGAGCTTTGCCACTACAACTTACCAAGAAATAGATTCATTAACTCATGTCCCCTTTTCAGATAGAGCCTTGTCTTCTTGGCGTTGCTCTCTGTGATGGCAAGGCCCGAAGGCGGGCCTAATTTAGTACCACACATGGCGAAGGGGACAGGTTCCGAGGAATGGGTACGCTTCTGTATCACGGTATAATGGTCACACAGGAAGAGTAGCCTGTATTCTCCTTTGGCCTTCAGTGCCTCAAGTAAGGGGCCTACAATGAAGTTGTCAATATTATCAATAGCCTTCACCTTCTCCTGCACATTGCCCATGTGGGCAGCCTCATCGGGGGCCTCCACATGCACCAGTACCAGGTCATGGTCATTAAGTGCCTCTACTGCGTAGCGCCCCTTGGCGGCATAATCTGTGTCAATATAGCCAGTGGCCCCCGGCACCTCTACTACCTCCCAGCCTAAAAGGCGTGCAATGCCTTTGATAAGATCCACTGCACTTATAGCTGCCCCTGAGGCTACACCATACTTTTCACTAAAGGTTGGTATTTTAGGTCTCTGCCCCTGTCCCCATAACCATATCATATTGGCAGGGCGTTTCCCCTGGCTTAGTCTCTTAAGGTTGATGCCATGTTCCCTGAGGAGCGGGTAAGATTTCTCCATCAATTCAATTAACATCTGGCTACCCTTACCCTTGGGCAGATTTTTCTTAATGGGCTGGTTTACCACATCGTGGGGTGGCCTACATCTAGCCTCCATCTTGTTCAAAGGCCCTTTGTAAAGCATGATGTTTCTGTAACTCTTTCCTGTGAAGAAGCGAATAGAATCTTTGGATAGCCGTTCGTTAAGGTAACCAAGCAGGGCCTCTGCCTCTGCAGTAGAGACATGTCCTGCACTGAAATCTTCCAGGACTCCATCCCTCACAGTTACCAGGTTACAGCGGAATACCCAATCCTCTTGCCCGAGTTCTATTCCCAGGTTGGCCGCCTCCAGGGGTGCCCTGCCGGGGTAGTATTTTTTAGGCTCATAACCCAGAAGGCACATGATAGTTACATCACTACCAGGGGTGAAACCCCTGGGGACGGTTTGGGCAATCCCGAGGAGGCCTGAGCGGGAAACCTCATCGGCGTAAGGGGTATGGGCCACCTCAAGAGGTGTCTTATTCCCTAGTTCAGGCTGTGGGTAATCAGCCATTCCATCGGCAATGATAATGGCATACTTCATGGAATTCCATTCTCACCAGCTAGCATCCTTTTGTCAATATCTGCCTTCAATCCCCATGAAGACCGGGACTGTTACACACCCCTTTAGCCCCTCTTTTTAGAGGGGATACCCTCCACAAGAGGCAGAAGGGCTTGACTTAAAATGTTGCTTGTGCTAAAAACCGCTGAAACGGCATAAAGAAAGGAAAGACAGGGTTTTGGGAAAGCAAATAGTAGACGGTAGACAGTACGCAGTATGCAGTAAATTTTGGTACCTGCTGTCTGCTCCTTACTGCTTTCAGTCCCTGTCTGCTTCCTATAGGGGGCCAAAAGGATGAGGAGCATTGCCCTGGCCAACCAGAAGGGCGGGGTAGCCAAGACCACCACTACTGTAAACCTGGGGGCATGCCTGGCAGAATTAGGGAAAAGGGTGCTCCTAGTAGACCTTGACCCGCAGGCCAATCTAACGAGCTGGATGGGGGTACAACAGGAAGGGCTAGAAAAATCCATATACAATGTACTACTTGGCGAGGCAAAGATAGAAGAGGTGCTAAAGGATTCAAAGGTGAAAGGGCTCTGGCTGGCCCCTTCCACTGTGGAACTGGCAGGGGCAGAGAGGTTGCTCGCTAATGAGGTGGGCAGGGAGATTATCTTGAAGCAGAGGCTTAGCGACCTGGTGGAGAATTACGATTACATCCTGCTGGACTGTCCCCCGTCTCTCGGGCTTATTACCGTTAATGCCCTGACTGCTGCCAGGGAGGTGTTCATTCCAGTAGAGACAAAGATTCTGGCCCTCAACGGGTTAGTTACGCTGGTCAGTACCATAAATCTGGTAAAGGAGAGATTGAACCCTCAATTGGAAGTTACAGGGATAATCCCGTGCATGTACGATGGCCGAACCAACCTGAGCAGGGAGGTAGTGGAACAGCTCAAGGCCCGTTTTGGCTCCAAGGTCTTCAATACTGCCATCAGGGAGAACATCCGCCTGGCTGAGTGCCCCATCTCAGGTCTACCTATACACCTTTATGCCCCAGGGAGTCCCGGCGCACAGGACTACATGAATCTGGCAAAGGAGGTCATCCAGAAGGAGTCTCAGGCCCATGAAAATAGTAGACCTCAGGAGTGATACGGTGACCAAACCGACCCCAAGGATGCTGGAGGCTATGGCAAGTGCAGAGGTGGGGGATGATGGTTTTGGTGAAGACCCCACCGTGAGCCGGCTGGAAGAGATGGCTGCAGAAAGGATGGGGAAAGAGGCGGGTCTTTTTTGCGCAAGCGGTACCATGGCTAACCTGATTGCCATAATGACACATACCAGGCCTGGGGATGGGGTAATATGCGACGAGAATGCCCACATCCACAAGCTTACCATGGGGGGTACGACCGCCATAGCCGGGGTCTCTTTATATACATTAAAGACAGACCGTATGGGGAAGCTGAAGCCTCAGGACGTTGAGGATACCATCAACCTGGACCCCCTTTATCCCAGGTCGCGCCTGTTGGTGGTGGAGAACACAAACAACCTGGCAGGAGGGACAGTGCTCAGTCCTGAAGAAACAGGAACCCTGGCCTCTGTAGCCAGGCGCTACGGATTGAAGTTTCACCTGGACGGCGCCCGTATCTTCAACTCTGCCATTGCCCAGGGTGTTAAACCAAAGGCTCTTACAAAGGATTGCGATTCAATGATGTTTTGCCTCTCCAAGGGTTTGGGCTGTCCCGTAGGTTCAATACTACTCGGTACCAGGGAGTTTGTAAAAGAGGCGAGACGGTTCAGGAAGATGCTAGGGGGTGTAATGCGCCAGGTAGGAGTGGTAGCTGCCTGCGGGATAGTTGCCCTTGAAGAAATGATAGATAGACTAAGGGAAGACCACCAGAAGGCCCGGCGCCTGGCAGAGGGATTGGAAAGGATACGACCGGGAATAGTCCGCCTTGATACGGTTCAGACTAACATCGTCTGTTTCAAATTTTCAAGCCCTAAGATGGATTGCAGGGAACTGGTAGGTAAGCTTGCAAACAAGGGCGTGCTGGCTATCCACCTAGAGGGTGATCACGGCAGGATGGTCACACATAAGGATGTTACCCTGGAGGATATAGACTATGCCCTGGAGGTGATAGAGGAAGTTTTGGGAACACAGTAGGTAGTAAGCACTAGGCAGTATGCAGGTTTCTGAGTCCCTACTGTCTGCTATCTCTTGTAATTCCAATCCCGTTGGATGTATTTTTTCTCTCTTAATTCCTGTGTAAGGAAAGTCTCTTCTTCAATAAGATGCCCCTCCTCTAGCCTTATCCTAAAGGTCTTTTCTATCCCTATTATCATTGCCTCCACCATTAGGGATACGTTGAAACGTTTCCTTACAATGGCTTCTGGGAGGTGGAGGTATCCTTGAAAGAGGCTAATTCCCTGTCGGGAGTGGCCCTGCCACCGTCTGGCAGAATAGCCAGCAACCTTCTTTCCCTGGAAGAGCACATCGTAAGGGGAGAGATTGGACGTGCAAAAGTGGGACACATCCCCAGCCCCTCTCGATAGGGGGGAGGACGAAACCAGAGTCCCAGTTTCAAGAGGAGATACTCTTGCTGTCGACTCGGATGGGATGGGCGCAATACCCTTCTCCCATAGTCTTACATCCATGCCAAGGCTCTGCAGGGCCATCGTCACTGCCTGGCCCAGGAGGCGGTAAACTTGTCTCACGTCTTTTGGTGTTTCAATGATCAGGGAAAAGCTGGGCTGGTTATCATGCAGGACGGCCGTCCCTCCCGTGGGACGGCGAACCAACGTGAGTCCGCCCGAGGCGGAGCCAAGGGAATTTAAGACCTCCACAACCTTCTGAAAATAGCCAATGGAAAGAGAGAGGGAGCTCCAGTAGTAAATTCTGAAGGTAGGGAGGGCGTCCGCCGTCCTGGCCAGGGCCTCGTCCAGGGCCATATTTGTGAAGGCATCGCTCGGGTGGCTGAGCAGTAGCCGGCCTTTTTGCACATCGGTGGGCAAAAAGTTTGCATCCTGGTCTTCGTTGATGGCATCGGTGTAGGGGAGACGGGTACCGGATTGCATATCTCAAAATTTCCAGCGGAGGTCTGGCTGTCTGGCAGCCTTCACCTCATCCAGTCTCCTTACGGGTGTATTATACGGTGCGCCCTTGACCAGGTCAGGGTTTGTTTCAGCCTCCACTGCAATCTTTATCATTGCCTCCGCAAAGGCCTCCAGGGTCTGTTTGCTCTCCGTCTCCGTAGGCTCAATCATAAGGGCCTCCTCCACGATGAGCGGGAAATAGATGGTGGGGGCGTAGAAACCGTAGTCCAGGAGCCGCTTGGCCATATCCATGGTACTTACCCCTTTTGCTTTTTGACGTCTTCCTGAGAGGACGAACTCATGCATGCAACCCTCCTTGTAGGGGAGGTCATAGTAATCGGAGAGCTTGTGTCTGAGGAAGTTGGCATTCAAGACTGCTGCCTCGCTGACCTTCAGGAGTCCCTCCCTACCCAGCGAGAGGATATAGGCGTAGGCCTTTATTATCACCCCGATGTGCCCGTAGGATGCCTTGCTTCTGCCTATTGCATCGGGATAGTCGTAATCCCAGAGGTAAAGCCCCTTTTCCTTTTTGAGTCGGGGGGTGGGCAGGAAGGGTCTTAGTGCCCTGGACACACCCAGAGGCCCTGAGCCTGGGCCACCACCACCATGGGGGGCAGTGAAGGTCTTGTGAAGGTTCAGATGGAGGAGGTCAATCCCCATGTCCCCTGGCCTGACCCTCCCGAGCAAGGCGTTCATGTTGGCCCCATCAAAGTAGACCAGCCCCCCCGACTCATGAAGGATATTGCAGATGGCGATAATATCTTTCTCAAAGAGGCCCAGGGTATTCGGATTGGTAATCATCAGGGCGGCCACTTCAGGGGACATGGCCTTTCTGAGGGTCTCCAAGTCTACCAGCCCTTTATCATTGGATTTTATCTCCACTACCTCAAACCCGCAGAGGGCGGCGGAGGCTGGATTAGTCCCGTGGGCGGAATCTGGGATTATGATCTTCTTTCTGTCTTTTTCTCCTTTTTTATGATGGTAAGCCCTGACTATCATCATCCCGAGGAGTTCCCCGTGGGCACCGGCCGCAGGCTGTAGTGAAAATTCCGGCAACCCGCATATCTCCTTCAGGAGTTCGGAGAAGTGGTAAAGGAGCTCCAGCATCCCCTGTACCTGCTCAGGAGGCTGATACGGGTGGAGCCTGGAGAAACCTTCCAGTCCGGCCACCCCTTCGTGTACCCTGGGGTTGTACTTCATTGTGCAGGAACCGAGGGGATAGAAGTGGGTGTCAACGCTGTAGTTGAGCTGCGAGAGCCGGGTGAAGTGGCGGATTACATCCAGTTCTGATACCTCTGGCAGCCTGGCGGGGATCTTCCTCTGGAACTTGGGGGGAAGCAACTTCTCCAGAGGTCTTCGTGGGACGTCGCACGGAGGCAGGCTAATGCAACGGCGCCCAGGAGAGGATAGCTCAAAGATGAGTTTTTCCTGTCGTGCTGTAGGTGCTGTACTGGACATTTTTAAGATTTCCTCTTTTTCCGAGCACGCTTGCCTGGCGAGATTTCTTGCAGGCCAGCCGCCAGAGCGTCTATCTGGACGCGGGTCTTGTTTTCCGTAACACAGAAGAGCATGGAATTCCCTAACTCCGGGTAGAATTCCCTCAGAGGTAGTCCTCCAATAACACCCTGTTTGTAGAGGCGTCTATTGAGAGCCTCGGGGGTGAGGCCCTTTGGGGGTTGGATGACGAACTCATTAAAGAACGGCCTTTTGAATGGGCTGGAGAAACCTTTAATGGCACATATCTTGTCTTTTGCGTAGTGACTCTTCTGAAGGTTTAGTTCCGCTAGTTCCCTTAGCCCCTCTTTACCAAGGGCGCAGAGGTATATGGTGGCTCGCAGAGCCAGGAGGTTCTGGTTGGTGCAGATATTTGAGACGGCCCGCTGTCGGCGTATGTGCTGTTCACGGGCCTGGAGGGTGAGGACGAAGGCCCTACGCCCCTCCAGGTCTGTAGTTGCGCCTACAAGTCTCCCAGGTATTCTCCTCATCAACTCCTGTTTCACTGCAAAGAAGCCCACATGAGGGCCGCCGTAGAGGAGGTGATTCCCCAGCGGTTGAGCATCTCCTACTGCAATGTCGGCGCCATAGTCTCCAGGTGGACTCAGCAGTCCCAGGGATAGAGGATTGACACAGGCTATCATCAATGCCCCCTTTTCATGGGCTATGGCCGAGACGTTGTCTGCCTCTTCAAGACAGCCGAAGAAGTTGGGCTGCTGGAGTATCACTGCGGCAACCCCTTCGTCAACAAAGTCTTTCAAGGTGGCTGCGTCTGTCACTCCTTCTGACATTCCTACCTCTACAAGAGACACCTCCAGTGGTTTTAGATATGTTGCCAGTACTGCCCTGTATTCGGGGTGTACTGTCCTTGAGACGATTACCTTGTTCCTTTCAGTATGTCTGATGGATAGCAGGGCCGCCTCTGCAAGGGCAGTGGCCCCGTCGTACATGGAGGCATTGGCCACATCCAGTCCGGTAAGTTCGCAGATGAGGGTCTGAAACTCATATAGGATTTGAAGCGTACCCTGGCTTGCCTCTGCCTGGTAGGGGGTATAGCAGGTCAGGAATTCCCCCCTGGAAGCAAGAGTTTCTACTATGCTTGGGATAAAGTGGTCGTAGGCACCGGCCCCAAGGAAAGAATTATACTGGTTGAGATGTCCGTTTCTTTTGCTCATTTCATTGAGGGAGCTTATCAGTTCGGTTTCCGATAGGGTCTTCGGCAGGCGGAGGGTGGCTTTTCTCAGTTCTTTAGGGATTACCTCAAACAGGGCCTCCGTAGACTCTACGCCTATCTCCCTGAGCATCTGCTCTCTTTCCGGAGTAGTGTGGGGTACGTAGTCCACTAATGTTCCTCCTTCTTAATGGTGGCAGCGTAGGCTTGGGCAGTGAGGAGTGTTTTTAGCTGATTGGGGTCTTCCATTTTAAGACTGAACATCCAGCCCCGTCCGTAGGGGTCTTTGTTGACCAGTTCGGGTTGGCCTTCCAGTTCCTTGTTGATGCTGGTGATTACCCCCGATATTGGGGCATATATATCAAAGGCGGCCTTCACGGATTCTATCACGGCACAAGGGTCCTTGGCCTTTACTTTTTTACCTACTTTGGGTAGCTCTACGAAGACCACGTCCCTCAACTGCTCCTGTGCGTAAGAGGTAATGCCCACTACGGCCTCTCCGTTTTTGACTTTTAACCATTCATGGGTCTCGGTGTAATGCAGTTCCTGGGGGAATTCCATTTATCCTCCCTTTTTGTTTCTTTTGAGGTCTCTGAAAAACTCAGGACAAAGCCGTCATTGCGAGGGGCAAAGCCCCGAAGCAATCTCCTAACTGTTTACAAGAGAAGGCATGAGATTGCTTTGCTCCGCTCGCAATGACATTTGAAGTACTGCTATTCTCACTTTTTCAGAGTCCTCCTTCTGTAAAATGGTAGACTTGTTGTCCTTGCCTTGAGGAATTTGCCTCTTATTTCAACAAAAAGTTCGGTTCCTGGCTCGGCGTAATCCTTCTCCACGTAGCCCATGGCAATAGGCTTCTGGAGGGATGGGCTGAAGGTGCCGCTGGTAACATACCCTATCTTGTTTAAATCTGCAAGTTGTGCCCCTGTGGCGAAGATTGAGTGGCCCGTCCTGGGTATGCCCCTTTCAAGGAGTTCGAGACCTACCAGTCTCTTCTTGACCCCTGAGGCCTTCTGGGTCAGGAGGGCCTCCCTCCCTATAAAGTCTTCTTTATAGAACTTTACTGTCCAGGGGATGCCGGCCTCTAAGGGGGTGGTGTTGTCGTCTATATCATTGCCATACAGAAGGAGTCCGGCCTCGAGTCTAAGGGTGTCTCTGGCACCAAGGCCAGCGGGTTTGAGTCCGCCTGGGGCGGACTGACCGGCCTTCATAAGTCTCTCCCACAGGTCGGGGCACTTATTATTTGGGGCATAGACCTCAAAGCCGTCTTCGCCAGTGTAACCAGTACGGGAGATGATAATATTCCCTTCTTCAACAAAGCCGTGGTGAGGGAGACTGGCTTTGTCCTTGTCCAGTGCCTCCTCTACTATAGATTGAGAGGCAGGTCCCTGGACGGCAACCATCCCCAACTCCCGGCTCCGATTTATTACATTGGTCTCTGACAAGGAATTTTTTTTAATCCATTGATATACCTTCTCTATATTGGAAGCATTGACTACCAGCAGGAACCTTTTACTGTTAAAACGATAAAGCATTATATCGTCAACGATTCCTCCTTTGGGATTACACAGGGGTGTATAAAGCACCTTTCCATCAGCGAGCCTCTCGGCATCGTTAGTGATGAGCCTCTGGACGAGTCTCAGGGAGTTTCCCCCCTGTACTTCTATCTCTCCCATGTGAGAGAGGTCAAAGAGTCCGGCCTCCTTTCTTACTGCCAGGTGTTCCTCTATGATGTTGGTGTACTCTAGAGGTAGCTCATAGCCATGAAATTCTATAAGCCTCGCGCCTAGTCTTTGGTGTATCTCGTACAGTGAGGTTTTCATTTGGCCCATTTTTCTTTGGCTAAGGGGCTATTTTCATCCCCTGAGTAAGACATATCTTGCAACAAATGCAGCCGAAATCAAGTGAAACACCCAGTGCACCTTCAACCCCTGTCCACTTACTGCCTTAAGGATTGAATAGGAAATAAAGCCAAAGGCCAGCCCCTCGGTGATGCTAAGGCTGAAGGGGATGATGCTGACCGTGAGGAAGGCCGGAATGGCCTCTGTAGGGTCATCCCAGCGTATCTTTGCGGTGCTGCTGAGCATCATACTGCCTACTATTATCAAGGCTGGGGCGATAATAGGGTAGAAGTATTGACCGTTCAGGCTCTGGTAGCCGCCACCTACGGATTTCACTATGGGGAAAAAGAAGAGGGAGATAAAGAGGAAGAAGGCAGTTACCATGTTGGCCAGGCCCGTCCGGCCTCCTGCCTGTATGCCTGCGATACTCTCTATATAAGGGACGATAGTAGAGGTTCCCAGCGTGGCACCTATCACCGTTGCCACTGCATCGGAAAGGAAGGCCCAATGGACCCTGGGGAGCTTTCCATCTCTCATCAGCCCGGCCCGTTCTCCTACCCCCGCCAGGGTACCTACCGTATCAAATACATCCAGGAAGAAAAGGACAAAGATTACCGTTATGAACTCCTTGTGTTCAAACAGGCTGACCACATCAAATTGGGCGAGGGTTGGCAAAGGCGAAGGGGGAAGGCTTACTATGCCATGGTACTTGGTAATGCCCAGGGGGATACCTGCCATTGCAGTGGCGAAGATGCCTATCAAAACGGCTCCTTTAATCCTTAAGGTTACCAGGATTCCTATGAGTACCGTACCGAAGAGAGATAGCCATACTTCTGGATACTTGGGGTTACCCAGGGTAATCAGGGTTCCTGGACAACCTACTATTACACCACCGTACTCAAAGCCAATGAGGGCGATCAGGAGACCAATGCCCACGGCGATGGCATGCTTGAGGGAGTCGGGGATGATACCTATAATAAGCTCTCTGAACCTCAAGCCTGTTACAGAAAGGACAATAAATATGCCCCCGGCGATAAGGTTGGCCCCCAGGGCCACCTGCCAGGGGTAGCCCATCCCACCCATGGCGACGGGGCCACAGACGATGAAGGCAAAATAGAAGTTGTGTCCCATGGCTGGGGCCTGGGCTATGGGGTAACGGGCCAGGAGTCCCATCATAAGAGTTCCCACACCGCTTGAGATACAGGTGGCAGTGAGCACTGAGCCGAAGTCCATCCCGCAGGTGGCCATTACGGTGGGCTGGACAAATATGATATAAGACATGCTAAGGAATGTGGTTACCCCGGCAATGACCTCTGTTACAATAGTGGTATTATTTTCCTTTAATGGAAAAAGCTTTTTGATGGAATACTTCCCCGTCTTAGGCCCTTGCATGGGGCAGATTTTAGCCTTTGTTTGTCGTTTTGTAAATATTCTGGTCTGGTATTGACTTTCATGGGGTAGCATTTACAATCTGTGCATTTTTAGGACAAGCATGCAAGAAAAGTACAAGGCCCAATTAGAAGAAAAGATTAGAAAAAAACAGGCAAAGGTAGGCGTAATGGGGTTGGGGTATATCGGGCTACCTTTGGCAGTGGAGTTTGCCAAAAGAGGCTTTTCAGTCCTTGGGATAGATAATGACGCAGACAGGGTACGGCAGGTACAAGAAGGTAAATCGTTCAGCCCGGATGTAAGCGAAAAAGAACTCCAGAGACAGCTCAAGGACGGGCGGCTAAAAGCCACATGGGAATTTAAACTTCTTTCAGAATTAGACTGCATCAGTGTTTGTGTGCCCACCCCCATGATAGAAGAGGAGACACCGGATGTCTCGTACATCATCCAGACTATTAAAGATGTCTGTAAGTGGAGAAAGAGGGGCCAGCTAATCACCCTTGAGAGTACGACCTATCCAGGTACTACTGAGGAAATAGTGTTGCCAATATTGAGTGAGGGGGGCTACATTGTGGGTAGGGATTTTTTCCTTGCCTATTCTCCTGAAAGGCTGGACCCGGGAAACGTCAAGTATCACACTCATGAGGTCCCCAGGGTCGTTGGTGGGGTAACCAGGGCTTGTGGGGAGTTGGCGGGTCTCTTGTACAGGCAAGTAATAAAAGAGGTTATGGTGGTGTCCTCACCCCGGACTGCGGAGATGGTGAAGCTCCTTGAGAATGCCTTCAGGAATGTGAACATAGCCTTTGTGAATGAAATGGCTCAGGTCTGTTTCAGGCTGGGTATAGACGTGTGGGAGGTAGTAGAGGGGGCTAAGACCAAACCCTTTGGGTTCATGCCGTTTTATCCTGGCCCTGGGGTGGGAGGAATATGCATACCCCTGGCACCCCGTTATATCCTGTGGAAGGCGCACAAGGAAGGTCTGAAGCTTCCCCTGCTGGAACAGTCATGTAAGGTAAATGTTTACATGCCCCTCTATGTAGTGGAAAGGGTAAAAAAGCTACTTATGGATAGAGGTATTACATTAAGGGGCGCCAGGGTACTCCTCCTTGGTGCAACTTATAAGAAAGACGTGGCTGACACCAGGAAGGCACCAGCCATAGGGATTTTCCGCCATCTGAGACGGCAGGGGGCCGAAGTCTTTCTCTCAGACCCTTACGTCTCTGAGGTATCGGACACTGGAGAGGTGTTGCTATCCAAGCCCCTTTCCCCTGCCCTATTGAAGGAGATGGATTGTACCATTATAATCACGGACCACAGCAACGTTGATTACCGAAAGGTTGTGAGATGCTCCAGGTTGGTCTTTGATACGAGAAACGTCTTGAAGGGTCTCAGCAAGCCTAATATCTTCCGACTTTAGAGATAGGGCCTACTCAGGCGAACTTACCAGCGAGGGGCTTTTTCTGTGGTACTCTACCGTTTCTCTCAAGATGTCGTCTATATTATACTCAGGATTGTAAGGAATGAACTGCTTGAGCTTCTCAAGACTAGGGACTTTCCTTTGGATGTCCTCAAAGTCCTCCCCGTAGGCCTCCTCGTAGGAGATGTGTTTGATTGGGGAGGAACTGTGTGTAATGGCTTTGACCTTTTCTGCGAGTTCATTTATTGATATTTCTTCATCACTGCCCAGGTTAAAGACGTTTCCAAAGGCCTTGGGGGTGTTTAGCAAATGGACCATAGCCCCTACTACGTCCTTTACGAAGGCAAAGCACCTCTTCTGGTTACCTGTGCCAAATACGGTAACAGCCTCTCCAGAAAGGGCTTGTTTGATGAACCTGGGGATTACCATCCCATACCTGCCCATTTGCCTTGGACCTACAGTGTTGAATAATCTGAGGATTAGGACGGGTAGCCCTTTTTCCTTAGAGTAGGCCATGGCCAGGAATTCCCCGGCAGCCTTGGAGCAGGAGTAACTCCAGCGGTTAGACTGTACTGTCTCCAGTTTGATGCAATCTTCCTCTCTCAAGGGTACGTTAGAGTTCCTGCCATATACATCGGAACTGGAGGCAAATATTATTGGTTTATTACCTGATTTATGTGCCTGGTTCAGGACTATTTCCGTTCCTAGAACGTTTACTTTGAGGCCATCCAGGGGGTGTTTTATACTGAGTTCTACCCCGACCCTTGCCGCAAGGTGGAAGATTACGTCACAATTCCTTATCAGTCTGGCTAAAACCTTTTCCTCCAGGATGGAACCATGGGTAAAGGAAAATCCAGGGTTACCTTTAAGGGACTGGAGATTTGCTTTACTCCCTGTAGAGAAGTCATCCAACGCCACTACCTTGTGTCCCTCCTCGATGAGTTCTTCTGCAAGGTGAGAGCCTATGAATCCAGCTCCACCCGTGATGAGCACTTTCATGGGAGGTGATTTTACAATGTAAATGGTTCGTTATCAAGATAAATGGGAACGAGTTGTGTCTCAAACCTTCACTCCACAGGTATTTCTTCTCCCTTTGACCTGGGCCATTCTATCTCCAGGACTCCTCCCTTCTTGAACCTTACCTTTACCTCTTCCTTTTTTACCTCAGGGTCGAGGGTTATCCGCAGGAGGTGGGAGTCTTCGGTTTGGGAGTATTTAATCTTGCCACTCAATTCCCCGTAAAGCCCGAAGCCAAAAGGGCCGTACTTGAAAAAGAGTTCTTCCCAGAAATTGGTCATGTTTATTCTCCTTTCTGCCTCAGGCGGACTATCCGTCAGTTCTCCAGTTCCAGCGATATTATATACTGAGAACTCTGAAAAAGTCTGTGAATACCTCTAATTTTCCCCCTCCCTTGATCGGAGGGGGTAGGGGGAGGGTGAATGTCTGACTTGCCGAAATTAGTCTGCGGTAAGTGTATATGCATTAAATTGACAATCACCCCCACCCTTCCCTCCCCCATCAAGGGGGAGGAACAAAGTGTTGAGACCCACAGAAAAATACTTTTGCAGAGGTTTCATATACTTTACAAAATATTCCCTGACTTGACTATACATCACCCTGGAGATATTCTCCTGTTAGAGGGTTCTTTGTTATGAAGGCTTTTGAATTAGAGCGGCGGGTTAAGGAGTTCATCTCTAGAGAGGGGATGCTGAGGCCAGGGGAGGGGGTAGTGATAGCCGTCTCCGGTGGGCCTGATTCCGTGGCGCTGTTGAGGCTCCTTTATGATTTAAACGAATCTCAGGGCTGGGGCTGTAAGTTTCACGTGGCCCATCTAAACCACATGCTCAGGGGGGAGGAATCGGATGAGGATGAGCGTTTTGTCCGCGACGTAGCGTTGGGTATAGGACTGGGTTTTACCGTCAGGAGGGTAGACGTAAAACAGGAGGCTACCAGAGGGGGAGTTGCCATAGAGGAGGCGGCCAGGCGGGCAAGGTATTCATTCTTTGAGGAGCTGGCCAGGGAGTTAGGGATAGAGGTGGTTGCAGTAGGCCACACGGCCGACGATAATGCCGAAACGGTTCTGCACAGGATAATACGGGGTACAGGGCTGGCGGGGCTTGCCGGGATGCAGCCTGTGAGAGAGATTTCTCGTGACTCAAAGGTAAGACTGATCAGGCCACTTCTATCCACCTGGAGGCAGGAGGTGTTAGATTACTTGAAAGAAAAGAATCTGGGCTACCGTATTGATTCTTCTAATCTGCAGGTAAGTCATCTAAGGAACCGTATCCGCCTGGAGTTGCTGCCCCTTCTGGAAAAATATAACCCCCGGGTGAAGGAATCTTTGGTGAGGCTAGCGGAGACCGCGGGGAGGGAGTACTCCTTTCTCGAGGAAGAGACCAAAAAGATTGTAGACGCTGGCCTCACACAGGAGGGGATGAGTTATGTCTTAGAGGTTTCTCCTCTTAAAGGTCAGCCCTCTTTCCTCCAGCACCTGGTCTTTAGAGAGGTCTTGGGCCGGATAGGTCTCCCCCTGAAGAAGGTGGATAACAAACATTACGAAGGGCTGTGCACCCTGGTGGAAGGCTGGGCAGGGCCTATATCCCTTCCATGGGGATGGGAGGCAGAAGGTAGGGAGGGTAAAATAACATTCACTGGCTGGCCCCGGAGGAGGTTTTCCACTCGGCACAGCCCGACGGAGACGCCCCTTAACATTCCAGGGACAACGAAGCTATCGGACGGGTCCGAACTGAGGGCGGAACTAGTAGACTTGAAAGAAGGGTTTCTTGAGGACTTTAGGCGCACCAAGACCGCGGAAGAGGAGGTCTTTGACCTGGATAAGCTAGAGTTACCCCTGGTGGTTCGCACCCGAAGGCCGGGGGACCGCTTCTGGCCCCTGGGGACAGGGGGAGAGAAGAAATTAAAGGACTTCTTTATAGACGAGAAGGTTCCAAGGCCGAGACGGGATGACTGGCCACTGGTCTGCAGCAGTAAACATGCTGTATGGGTGGTAGGACTAAGGATGGACGATAGGTTTAAGATTACACCCGGCACACGCAGGGCAATCAAGCTTTCTATCCTGAGAAGGATCTAGAATGGTTTCCAAACCTTACACAAATCAGCCCGTTCCGAAAGATTTACGGAGTATGCTTTCCTGTAATATTCATGAGGCATTGGCCGTAGTAAAGGGGCTGACTAACGCAAGGCCCGTGGTTAACAGGCTGCTGAGGGGGGATGAGCCTGGGGCCCTGGCGGAGGTGGAAACGGCTTATCTTATTAGTAGGGCCGGTTACAGGGTAGAGTTCTCTAGTCATAAGGCCCCTGCACCGAACCCCGACCTTGTGGCCTGGATAGGTGGGCATAAGGTAAACGTAGAGACCATGTTTTTGCAGCCACCCACTGGAGGCAGGATGAGGCTTACTGAAGTAGATAGAATCAAAAGGGCAATAGATAATAAGTCCAGGCAGCTACCCAGAACTGAGCCCGGTATCATCGTCCTTTATAACCAGGCAGTTGCTATTAGGGACCTGCAAGGGGCTGGACGCCAGATTCAGGAAAGACTTTTCAGGTATCCATATATTAGGGCTTTGATAGTCATAAAAGACCTTCCCAGGATACTGCCAGAAAGACAGAAAGAAACTGATAACTTTCTAATGACCAGTAAAAGGATAAATCACTCGGCTCGTTATATATTTTTGGTTAAAGGAATAGACTTGCAGCCGCACCTGTTAGACAGTCTAAAGGAAATCTTTATGCCTCCCAGGGGTCAACCCCAACGATCTGAAATCTCATCAGGAGGTTGATAGACAGGCTTTAATCTCTCGTCAGAGGTACGAAGAGTACCTTCGCTACCCTTTCTTTCTTTACCTTGCCTGTAGCTTCTTTCGTGACCAGGATGAGGTCTTGAGTCTGGGAGGGCAGTCCTATAGGGATGACCATCCGGCCCCTGGAAGCGAGTTGGTCCATTAAGGCAGGAGGGATTTTTGATGTAGCTGCAGTCACTATAATAGCATCAAAAGGAGACTCCTCAGGAATTCCCAGATAACCATCCCTCACATAGACGGTCACATTGTTATATCCAAGTCTTATGAGCGTCTCCCTGGCCCTGTCTGCCAGCTCCTTTTTTATCTCTACTGTATGGACCTCTCTGGCCAGTACGGAGAGTATGGCGGCCTGGTAGCCTGAACCTGTACCGATTTCCAGTACCCTATCGCTTTCCTTCAGGGCAAGGAGTTCGGTCATAAAGGCCACAATGTAAGGCTGTGAGATGGTCTGCCCGGAGCCTATAGGAACGGGAGTGTCCTCATAGCTGAGATTTCTAATGTGCTCTGGCACGAAGAGGTGTCTTGGGACGGTCTCCATTACCTTCAGAACACGTTTATCCTTCACCCCTCTTGCCGCAATCTGCTCCTTCACCATCCGCCTGCGCTCCTTGGCAAAGAACTCCTCTTCATCGGCTCTTAAATATTGTGTAAAAAGGAAGACTAAGAGGAAAGGCAGAGATAATCTGAATAGGATTTTCATGTGACTACTTTCCTGTCACCTTGATCTGCTTTAGGCGGAAAAGGGTCCTTGAATACTAATTATATCACAAAGTTTTCAATACCAATTTGTCGCCGCGCATCAATTCCCATTGGCGTTTGTACTCCATTATTCTTGCGACATCGCTCACGAATTTTTCGTCATAGCCGTGGCGTTCAAGCAGATAGAAGCCAAGTTCCATACCACTGCTTATGCCTCCGGCGGTGATGATTCGTCCAGCGTCTACTACGCGGGTACGGCTGATTTCAACTTTTGGGGCATAAGTCTTGAGCCGGTCAAGCGGTGTCATTGCCTCACTCGGGTCTGCCTCCTTGCGGGAGGTTGCTGTCAGGTTATCAAGTAGTCCCATCACCCCGTACACCCAGGAACCAGTACAGACGGAACATAACAGCGTGGTCTCGGGCAGTTGGCATATAAAACGATGCAGGCGATGATTGTGTATTTCGGTGCGGGTACCGATACCACCTGGCACAATGAAAGCGGTCATGTCAGGTTTATGGTCAAGCGCATAGCGCGGCGTTACCAGCAGGTTGCCAGTTGCTACTACAGGTGTGCCTGAATCGCTTATAAGAAAGACCTCTATCTCTGGGTCAAGCCGTCTTGCTACGGCCATCACACCAAAAGGTGCCGCCCAGTCTACGACCTCGGCCCCGTTAAATACGTAAATGCCAATGCGAGGTTTTATTTTATCTTCCATATTACCCCTTTATAAGGAAGTAACCGCAAGCAATGTACGTCTTGACGCACTCTACGCTTCTTCAGGGTTTCACTACCAGGCAAACATCCTGCTTTTCTATAACTTCTCCTACTACTGTTGCCTCTGCTACCCCCCTGCTGTGGAGGTCTCTGAGGAAGGTGTCTGCCTTTTCCCTGGACAGAGAGACAAGTAACCCACCCGAGGTCTCTGCCCCATAGAGAATGTCCATGAGGTCGTCAGAGATTTTTCCTTCAAGCCTCACATTGGGTGAGACGTAGTGTTTATTCTGTACTGATGCCGCCGGCATCAGGCCCGATGAGGCATGGCGTAGGGCACCGGTCATGAGGGGTATCTTCCCGGCCTGTAAGGACAGGGTTATCTGGCTTGCAAGGGCCATCTCCATACCGTGTCCCATGAGACCGAAGCCCGTTATGTCTGTGCAGGCATTAACGCCTATCTCCTGCATGGCCTCGGAGGCGACCGCATTCAGAGACTTCATGGTGACGGTCATGGCCTCTACTTCCTCCTCCGAGGCCTCCCCGGCCTTGTAAGCAGAGATTATCAACCCTCCCCCCAGGGGCTTGGTCAGGACCAGCACATCCCCAGGCCTTGCACTAGCGTTAGTCACCACCTTTTTAGGGTTCACTAACCCGGTGACGGAGAGCCCAAACTTTATCTCCGTGTCCTGCAGGGTATGCCCTCCTACCACTACTGCCCCGGCCTCGTGCACCTTTTCAGCCGAACCCCTGAGGATTTCTGCTACAGTGTCTGGTTCTACCTCCCCCATGGGAAAGGCCAGGATGTTCATCACCGTAAGGGGCCTTCCACCCATAGCATAGACGTCGCTAAGGGCGTTGGCGGCAGCTATCTGCCCGTAGTCGTAAGGGTCGTCCACAATGGGGCTAAAGAAGTCCAGGGTCTGAACCAGGGCCACTTCAGGGTTGAGCTGATAGACCCCTGCATCGTCAAAGGTCTTAGGTCCTACCAGTAGATTCTTATCTGGAAAATCTGGCAGGTCCTTCAGCACCTCTGCCATGCACTCAATAGAGACCTTGCCGGCTCAACCCCCACACAGGGCATAATCTGTAAGTCGCTTTTTTTTCACTGGTTTCTCCTATCTTACGGACTTGTATCGTTTAAGAACACAAATGAAAGAATGTAAGGGGAGTTCCCCCCTTACCACCCCCTAATATATGAGGGTTGTAGCGTGCGCCACTCGTTTCCTCCCCCCTGCCCCCTTAAGGGAGGGGGAGCAGAGGGCCTTGTAAACTTTCCCAGAGTTAAGATTACAGGTGATCTGCGAATTCTGCTACCTTCGGCTTTGCCAGCTTCTCAAAGTCCTTGTACTTCATCCTGACTGCCTCCACGTGGCTGCCTGCCTGGAAGATTATCTCTTCGTCCTTTGTTAGTGACTTATCTGCGTAGAGTTCCAGGTTGTAGAGGTGACCGACGGGCGGCATGGCCCCTACGTCGCAGTCAGGGAAGGCACTTTTAAACTCTGCCTCTGTAGCGAGTCGGGCCTGAGGGTCCTTAAGGAGGGTTTTAACCTTTTCAATGTTTACCTTGTGGCTAGCCGGGAGCGTAGCCATGATTAGTTTGTCCTTGCTCTTAATCATTACTACCTTTGCCAGGTACTGACCTTTTACGTGGAGGCTGTGCGCCACCTCCTGGGCAGTATAAACCTCCTGATGGGTGGAGAGTTTATAAGGCACTTTACTGTTGTCCAGAAATTCCTTTAGTTTTCGTGCCACGGTCATAGTTCTTCTCCTTTCCTTCGCTACACTCAGGATGCCTATTCATGGGTTGACCCTGACGTCTTCAATCTCTAACTCTATAGCCTCATCCTTCCGATTACTGAGCTTGGGCCTGAAGGCGGCAGAGAGGTTTCTGGCCTTTTCCACTCTGGGTAGTAATGTCCCCATACCAAAGCCTATGGCCCTGAAGGAAACGTCTCCCTGTCTCAAGAAGAGACTCAGGTGCTGCCCCGATGTGCCCAGTCTGGCAGGTTCCCCAGCTACACTCAGTTCCTCTGCAGTAAAGATGGGTTCCGGGTTCCCCTCCCCGTGTGGGCGGAGGGACCACAGTTCCTTTACGAGTGGGACGGATAGTTGTCCGAGGTGGAGCTCTCCGTCCGTAGTGAGAATGGGTTCCAGGTCTTCCTCCTTTAATCTAGTAGAGGAGAATCGGTTTATGAGGTTGCCGAACCCTTCAATTTCTTCCCTCTTGATTCTGAATCCAGCAGCCATGGCGTGGCCGCCAAATCTTAGTAGCCGTTCCTTTGCGGCCTGCAGGGCCTCTACCAGGTTAAACTCCGGTATGGAACGGGCGGAACCGTAACCCAGTTCGCCTCGCAGGGCTATTATAATTGTGGGCCTGTGGAATTCATCTACCAGTCTTGAGGCCACAATCCCTATCACCCCTGGGTGCCAGCCTTCCCCTGCAAGGACCAGGACGCCGACATTATCCGGGTTTATCTCTTTTTCTATCATTTCTCTGGCTGATTGTAAAATTTGAGACTGGAGGCCTTGTCGTTTCCTGTTTTTTTCTTCAAGCTGTGAGGCTATCTCTGCGGCCCGTTGTGGGCATTGGGTAGTAAGGAGCTCTACGCTTAACCTTGCATCTTCCAACCTGCCTGGGGCGTTGAGTCTTGGGCCAAGGCGGAACTCTACGTGGTCAGGGTTGATGGCGAGGCCATCGAGGTTTGCAATTTCCAGGAGTGCCTTTATTCCCGGGTGCGGGGACTGCCTTAGGACCGTCAGACCATACTTTGCCAGGATGCGGTTCTCCCCTACGAGGGGGACTGCATCGGCAATCGTACCCAGGGCCACCAGGCCCACTGCGTTCATAAGGAATTCCTTGTATTCGGCGGATACCCTTTTCTTTCCCCCCAAGACTATTCCCAGGGCCCAGGCCAGCTTGAAGGCTACACCAACTCCAGATAAATCCTTGAAGCCGCCTCCAGACAGCTTGGGGTTGATTACGGCATAGGCCACAGGCAAGTCCCTGGCAGGCAGATGATGGTCCGTAATGATAAGGTCTATACCCTTCTTTTTTGCCTCCTCTGCCTCAAGGATGGAGGTGATTCCACAATCCACCGTTATCAGTACCCTGGTACCCTCCCTGGCCAGGTTCCCCAGGGCCTGTGTGTTGAGCCCGTACCCCTCATGAATCCTTTCAGGGATGTAATAGTGGACGTCTGCCCCAAGGAGTTTGAGGCACTGTAGGAGTAGGGCGGTGCCGGTTACGCCATCTACGTCGTAATCACCGTATACAACTATTTTTTCCTTCTTTCGTACGGCAGTGGCCAGGCGGAGGGCAGCCTTTTCCATTTCCGGTAGGAGCATGGGGTCGGAAAGCCCGGAAAGTTTGGGCTGGAGGAAGCTGTGGGCAGAATGTAGGTCAGTGACGCCACGGTTAATGAGTAGCTGGGCCAGAAGGGGAGAGACTTTGAGGGCATCGGCCAGGTGGGCTCGCAATTTTTCGTCAGGAGATTTGCTTATCCACCTCTTCCTCATCAAGCCACCTTTTTGAATGCAGATAACGAGGGAAGAGACCCTGTACCTTTAAGGAACGGGGCAGGGAGTCTTGCTATTCGCTATCTATCCACCTCAGGCAGAACAGAGGTTAGGGGCTAATTCCCGGTCCCCTACTTTTACTCCTGTTAATGCCTCTGCGATTGGTTTTAAGAGCGCCACCCTGGTCTTTGGCTCTGGATGATACGGGTCAAACACTATTACAGGGCAATCCGGTCTCACAGAGAGGAGTTTTCTCCTGGTTGCCTCTATATCTTCCTTTTTGTGCCTTGGATTTTTGTTTATCACAAACAGGTCTATCTTGTCCAGTATTTTTCTGGCGGAGGGCTTTAGGTCTGTAGAATCGGGCATTGCTATCATGAGGGCAAAGGTGACCTTTTTCACGTCAAGGAAGCTGTTTCCTTCCACAAGGAGGTTCCCCCTCGGAGGGAAGAGTTTCATGGCCTGTTGGATGGAGGTTTCCAGGCACTTGCGCTGGGTCTGGAGCCAGACTACCTTCCCGGCACCGGCCTGGAGGAATCGGGCGGTATCCTTCCCTGGCTGGCCCAGGATGGAGGCGTCTGTGATTACCTTGAAGGAGAAGTCTCCCATGGTAGGGCAGCCATCGCAGTCTATTTCCTTTGGGCATGCCCCCCTATGCTGAACGGTGATTTTTAAGGCATTTAAACCTCGCAGGTTTTTAATAAGGAAGGCCCCTATGGTGGTCTTACCTGCGCCGCTAGAAGTACTGGTTACAGAGATTATTCTCACTGGTCAGCCTTCCCCTTGATGCCCGCTCCACCTGAGGTGGATACCGGTCCAGTGGTAGTGGGTTCGTCCGCCTCAGGCGGACAGGCCTTTGCCTCTTTTTGAGGCTCTGCTTTTGTAGCCTCTGTGGAAGGAGTTTTTTGGAGCAGGGCCTCATACTCATGTCTGAAGTACCTCAGTGTGGAAAGGACAGGGTTAGGTCCCGTCTGCCCCAGGCCACAGAGGGAGGTCTCTTTGGTATGTGTGGCTAATTCTAGTAGGAGGTCTAAATCGCTTTCTTTACCCTCGCCGCTGAGAATCCTCTTAAGGATTTCCAGCATCCTCCTGGTACCTATGCGGCAGGGTACGCATTTGCCGCAGGACTCATCCTGTACGAAGTTCATGAAGTAACGGGCCATTTCCACCATCGAGGTCTTGTCATCTACGACGATGAGCCCTCCTGAGCCCATGATAGCCCCTACCTTCTGGAGGGATTCGTAGTCAATGGGAGTATCCAGGTACTCCTCAGGGACGCACCCGCCAGAAGGCCCTCCTATCTGCGCTGCCTTAAACTTCCTTCCCTTGATAATTCCTCCGCCTATGTCAAAAATTATCTCCCTTAGTGTAGTGCCCATGGGTACCTCTACCAGACCAGTATTCCGTACGTTTCCCGCCAGGGCGAAGACCTTCGTACCCTTGCTTCCCTGGGTCCCGATGCTACTGTACCATTGTGCACCCTTCTCAACGATGACGGGAACGTTGGCCAGGGTCTCCACATTGTTTATACAGGTAGGTTTGCCCCAGAGTCCAGAGATAGCTGGATACGGGGGCCTTATTCTGGGCATGCCGCGTTTGCCTTCTATAGAGGCAATGAGGGCCGTTTCCTCCCCGCAGACGAAGGCCCCTGCTCCCTTTTTTATCTCAAGGCTGAGGTCCAGCCCCTTACCCAGGATGTTCTGGCCCAGTAACCCCAGCTCGTTAGCCTGGTCAATGGCCTTCTGTACATGCTCCACTGCCATAGGGTACTCGGCCCTTACGTAGAAGTAGCCCTTCGTGGAACCTATAGCGTAGGCCGCAATTATCATCCCTTCCAGAACCTGGTGGGGATTACCTTCCAGGACAGACCTATCCATAAAGGCCCCGGGGTCTCCCTCATCCCCATTGCATATGATATACTTTATGTCACCCGTAGCCTTTCTTACGAATTCCCATTTCTTTCCAGTGGGAAAGCCTGCGCCCCCCCTTCCCCTTAGACCAGAGTCTGCCACCTCCTTTATCACCTGCTCGGGGCTCATGCCTTCCAGTACCTTTTCAAAGGAGGAGTAGCCCCCGGCTGCAATGTAATCGTGTATACTGGTAGGGTCTATAATGCCGTTAAGGCGAAGGACAAGGCGTTGCTGCTTCTTGTAGAAAGGGACTTCGGTTTGGGAGACGACCTTTTTCCCGGTTTGAGGGTCGGTATAGAGCAGATTTTCCAGGATGTGATTTTTTGTTATAGTTTCATCAATAATCTTCCGGGCATCCGTCTCTTTAACCTTTTGATAGAAGGTATTGCTGGGCCAGATGGTTACCAGGGGTCCCCTTTCGCAGAAACCCTGACAACCGGTCTTTTTTAAAGATACCTTTTCTCCTAGACCTCTATCTTTGATGACGGAGTTGAGCGACTCATAGAGTTCATGCCCCCCGAAGGTCTCACATCCGGTACCACCGCAGACCACTAAAGTGGATTGCCCGGTTTTGCGTTCTTTTTTGAGCCTCTCCCTGAGGTTTCTCAGGTCTTGTATGGAATTTAGCCTTTCCACGATTTATTCCTTGGAGTAACGTTCAAGGATTTCCTGAACCTTTTCTGGGGAGACCTGGCCGTAGAATTTATCGCCGAGTGCCACGGCCGGTTTCATTGGACCACCACAACAGGACTCAGCCTTCTTGCTACTTCCAATGACTACTATAGGCCCAAGGGCGCAGGTGCCCAGACAGGCCACCGACTCCAGGGTAAATCTGTAGTCCCCCGTGGTTTCCCCGTCCTTGATGCCCAGGAGTTCCCCTATCCTGTTCTTTACATTCTCTGCTCCCCTGACGTGGCATGCGGTACCAACACATACCTTAATTGTATATTTCCCTTTAGGGATGAAAGAGAACTGCCCATAAAAGCTGGCTACCCCAAAGACCCTGCTCATAGGGATTCTGGTCTGTCTGGAAATGAGTTCCAGGGCTGGTTTGGGCAAGTAGCCATAGCTATCCTGAGTGTACTGTAGTAAAGGTATAACGTCCGAGGTGCTCAACCTGTGATTCAGGCTTTTTATGTGTCCCTCTAGCCTGCCCAAGTCTACGGAGGGTTCTTGTTTCAGGGTCTCTTTCTTCATGAAGCTACCTTATTTACTTTTCTTCTTAGAGTAGGTTTTTCTTTACGTACCTTACCGCATTCAAGAATAGGCGCAATCCATCTGGCTCCTTGCCCGGTCCGTTCTTTTTGCCGCCGGGTCCGCATGAGGCGGAAACCGACCTTTTGCCGCCCGGTGGTGCAACCACCCTTGACCAGTGCGGATGCTGGTAGGGCTCTACGTAACGCTCCGGGTGTGGCATCATATCCCCGCAATGTCATCCACGGAGCCATTGGGATTATGGGGGTATCCTGCGCCAGCAGCACCACCACTTTCTCCTTTTTCATCTACATACCTGAAGACAATCTGGGAGGAGTCCCGTAGCCTTTGAAGGGTTGAGTCGTCCCGTGGTACGAATTTCCCCTCTGCGTGGGCCACAGGTAGGTACAATAACTCCCCTTCTTCTACATAGACAGACTTGCTGGAACAAGCCCTGAGGTGTACCCAGCGGGCCTCAAACCTGTTGGAGTCGTTAAATGTAAGGGTCGCCTCGGGCAGGCCACTATCCCGTGCGGGCAGTAACCTGCTCTTGACCAAGGCCTGAAAACCGTTGCATATACCAATCAGCAACTTCCCTTCCTGGAGGAAATGAGCCAGGGCCTCTGCAAGGTGGAAGCGGAGAATGTTGGCCAGTATCTTCCCTGCGGCTATGTCATCTCCATATGTAAAGCCTCCAGGTAATACCAGGATATGATAATTCCTGAGTAGTTCTGTACTTTTTTTGATGCCAGATGGTGTGACCACCTCCAGGAGTCTTTGAACGTGGAGCCGCTGGGCCTCTGCCCCGGCCTTTTTAAAGGCATACTCCGTCTCCCAGTCGCAGTTAGTTCCAGCAGTGCGTAAGACCAGGGCCTTTACCTTCGCCATTAAACCTTTTAAATCGGTAGCACGGCTTGAGGTCTGGAATTACCCCCCTTCGGGTAACAGAAGATGGAGTTAAGGAGGTATATTCCAGGACGTCTCTAGGCATCTACCGGAGAGTTGAGCCTTTCCTGTTCAACAAGACACAGTATAGCAGGCACAGGCATTTTTGTAAACATCTTCCTGAACTAAATTCAGGACAAATTTTGGTAAAGGCTCCCCTTGAAGCTACTCCTAGAAGAGGCCTACTACCTTCCCTGTGGCCAGGTCTATGTCCACCGCCTCACCGGCCGGCTTGGACGGCAGCCCCGGCATTGTCCTCATCGTTCCCAGGAGGGGATAGAGGAATCCTGCGCCCACGGAGGCCCTAAGGTCTCTTACGGGAACCCTGAAGCCCCTGGGCCTGCCCCTGAGGGTTGGGTCATGCGACAGTGAAAGGTGCGTCTTGGCCATACAGATGGGCAGCTTGTCTACACCCCACCTGGTGTATCGCTCTATCTTTTCCCTGGCGGCAGGCACGACGTCAATTCCATCGGCACCGTACATCTTGGTGGCAATAATTTCTATCTTTTCCTCAATGCTGGCCTCCAGGGGATAGAGGAACATGAACCTTGAGGGCTTGCTAGCAGCAGCTACCACGGCCTCCGCCAATTCCTCTGCCCCAATTCCTCCCCTGGCCCAGTGGTTGGATTCCACTGCATCCTCTGCCCCGTATTCCACTGCGATGGCCTTTATGGCCTCTATTTCTGCCTTTGTGTCGCTTTCAAAGGAGTTAATGGCTACTACCACAGGGATGCCATAGAGTTTCATGTTCTCTATCATCTTTACCAGGTTTTGGCACCCCTTCTCCACTGCGGGGATGTTTTCCCTCTGGAGTTCCTCTGGGAGGGGTTTGCCCGCTACAACGTTGCCAACTCCACCGTGCATCTTCAAGGCCCTTACTGTAGCCACTATAACTGCACAGTTAGGACTCAGGCCAGAGTAACGGCACTTTATGTTCATGAACTTCTCGGCCCCCATGTCGGCTCCGAAGCCGCTCTCCGTTACCAAGTAATCGGCGCACTTGAGGGCTATCTGGTCTGCCACGATGGAGCTGTTGCCATGGGCTATGTTGCCGAAAGGACCGGTGTGTACAAAGGCGGGCGTATTCTCCACGGTCTGCAGGAGATTGGGTTTAATGGCATCCCTTAAAAGAACGGTCATAGAACCTGCACACTTCAAGTCCTCCGCCGTAACGGGTTTTCCCTCTTTAGTACTGCCAATTATTATCTTCCCCAGCCTCTTTCTGAGGTCTTGAAGACTGGTGGCCAGGGCCAGGATAGCCATCACCTCCGAGGCAACGGCAATGTCAAAACCTGCCTCCCTGGGTACTCCCTGTTCCTTTCCCCCGAGACCAATGACTACGTTCCTCAAGGCCCTGTCGCTTATATCTACTACCCTGGGCCAGGTGATGCTAAAGGGGTCTATCCCCAGTTTGTTACCGTGATGAAGGTGGTTATCAACAAATGCAGCCAGTAAGTTGTGGGCTGCGGAGACAGCATGGGTATCCCCGGTGAGGTGAAGGTTAAAGTCCTCCATAGGTACTATCTGAGAGTAACCCCCGCCGGCGGCACCACCCTTTATGCCGAAGACCGGTCCCAGGGAAGGCTGGCGGATGGCTATGACAGCCTTCTTACCCAGACGGCAGAGGCCCATACCCAGACCCACCGTTGTGGTCGTCTTGCCTTCACCAAGGGGGGTGGGAGTGATGGCCGTTACTACTATGTACTTCCCGTTGGGAACGTTTTTCCGTCTTTCCAAAATGCCCAAGGAGACCTTGGCCTTGTATTTCCCATACAACTCCAGCTCGTCTTCCCTTATACCCAGTGCCTCTGCAATCTCCTGGATGTGTTTCAAGGTTGCTGCCTGCGCTATTTCAATGTCGCTTGGGACTTTTTTTGCCGCGATTGCCTGTACCATTTTCTCATCTCCATCAATAAGCTGTAAGAGGGATAGACCCTTGTTTACCCGAACTTTTTACTTGAGACATTACACGTGTGAACTAAATTCTACCAAAGTTGATTAAACCTACCTGCCTAAGGTGGACAAAGGCGATTGCCATGCCTCCTTCAATCTGTAAATGTTTTCATGGATTAATGTTTTGCCGCGTCTATCTTTTATAATAAAAGTAGGATTTTTTTTCACCTTGCCTAGGAGTCCGTAAGGGATACCCTTTAGCACCCTTTCAAAGGCTTCCGCCAACTGGGGCCTTACTTCTACAAGGAAGCGGGAGTTTGATTCGGAGAAGAGCAGTGTATCCTCTCTTTTAATCTTTCCATCAGTGGGTACACCAGCAAGACTTAGTTCCATGCCTAACCCTCCCGCGAAGCCCATCTCGGCGGCGGCCACTGCCAGCCCCCCCTCCGAGCAGTCATGACAGGCCCTTACAAGACCTTTTTTGGTGGCCCTTGAGAGGGCCTCCATCGTCTTCTTTGCCCAGCGGGTATCTACTTTTGGCACATCGTTGCCAACGTGACCGTGAATGAAGTAGTAGTGGGAGCCTCCTAGCTCCTCTTTTGTTAACCCTACAATGTATATGAGATTACCTGGCTCCTTGGCGTCCATGGAGACCGCCTTTCTGACGTCCTCCATTACGGCAAGGGCAGAGATGAGCAGGGTGGGGGGTATGTTTATAGTGGTATCACCCATGCGAAACTCGTTGTGAAGGCTGTCTTTGCCCGAGATGAAGGGTGTGCCGAAATAAAGGGCCATATGATAACAGGCCAGGGCTGCCCTGACCAGCCCACCCAGCTGGTCTGGTTGGTCTGTATTCCCCCATGAGAAGTTGTCCAGGAGGGCCACCCTCTTGAGGTCACCTCCCACGGAGATTATCTGTCTGAGGGCCTCGTCTATGGCTGAGGCGGCCATGTGGTACGGGTCTATGTTTCCATACTTGGGGTTCATGCCACAGGAGACTATTATGCCCTTACGGGAACCCAGTACCGGGGTCGTTATGCATGCGTCTCCTGGACCATCGTTGGCTATGCCCTGCAGGGGTTTAAGGACGCAGCCCCCCTGTACCTCGTGGTCATATTGTCTGATGACCCACTCCTTACTACAGACGTTCCAGGAGGAGAGGATTCTCATGAGGTCTTCGGTGTAATCCTTCTTCTTAGGGAGGTCGGGTTCGGGGTAATTGGGCTGGGTCCAGTGCGCCTTTTTCAGGGGGCGAGGGAGGCCCTTATGTAGAAAGTCCATCTCCAGTTCTCCCACTTCTTGCCCCTGGTACTTGAGACGAAGTTTTTTGTTATTAGTGAATGTACCAATGACAGTTGCCTCTACGTCTTCCGAATGGAAGAGATTTGTGATTTCCTCTACGTGCCTTTGGGGTACGGCCAGAACCATCCTCTCCTGTGCCTCCGAGAGCCATATCTCCCAGTATGAGAGGCCACTGTATTTTAGTGGTACTTTTTCCAGGTCAACTTCTGCCCCGGTGTCTTTTCCCATCTCTCCTACGGCTGAGGATAATCCGCCGGCCCCACAGTCGGTGATGGAGTGATAGAAGTTTTTGTCTCTTGCTACGAGGAGGAGGTCCAGTAGCTTTTTCTCTGTAATGGGGTTGCCAATCTGTACGGCTCCGCTTGAGATGGCCTCTGATGCTTCTGTGAGCTGGGAAGAAGAGAAGGTGGCCCCATGGAGTCCATCACTACCCGTTCTACCTCCCACCAGGAGGATAGCATCTCCGGGCAATACCTTCTTCTTACACCGGTTGCCAGGGATAAGCCCCACCGTACCACAAAAGACAAGCGGGTTGGCCACATAGTGGTCATCAAAGTATATGGCCCCACTGGCGGTGGGTATACCCATGCGGTTGCCGTAATCCCTCACGCCCTGTACGACGCCTTTAAGAATCCTCCTGGGGTGGAGCACCCCCCTGGGTAGCTGGCCGTA
>FWPU01005189.1_pt1 | contig 28826 bp, 29 predicted proteins | sample 2228361 | NCBI WGS metagenome assembly FWPU01 (sample SAMEA103939777, study PRJEB20133) | metagenome | reverse complement strand
CAGGCATATTCATATTTTACGACGAAAAAAGGGACTTCCGCTTCTCCCTTGTCTATGCAAACTATCTCGGAACAAAAAGAGACTTCAGCAACTTCCGTAGATTCACCTACTTTGTATCAAAAGAGCAGACAAACAAGACATTTCTAAAACAGGTTGGCGAAGGCGACTTCTCAAGCCTTGAAAAGATAAAAGATGCATTCAGCGTAGAGCCTGTTACAAAGCAGTTTTACACAGAGATACAGAACTGGTATTTCTGGGCGATGGATAAGATAAGGTTTCCAGAGGATTATAGATATTCAGATGACATTGATAAAGACCGAGAAATCAGGAACGCAACGAGCCTTATAAGGCTTATTACAAGAATCATCTTTATCTGGTTCATCAAAGAGAAAGGGCTTATACCATCCATTCTATTTGATGAGAGGGGTTTAGAAAATATTGTTAAGGACTTCAAAAAGGGTAGTAATTACTACAATGCAATACTCCAGAACCTCTTTTTTGCAACATTGAATCAGAGGCAGAAGGAGCGTAAATTTGCAGAGGATGGTGAATTTACAAAAAACAGGACACAATACGGTATAAAGACCCTTTTTAGATACAAAGATAAATTTTTAATCAGTAAAGATAATGTCTCGAGACTCTTCAAGGATATTCCATTCTTAAACGGTGGACTCTTTGACTGTCTTGATATAGAAGAAAATGGAAAGGTCATCTACATAGATGGATTCTCAAGAAATCCAAAAAAACAGACCCAGATTCCTGATTATCTATTCTTTATGGAGAATGAAAAGACCGTTGACCTCTCAGATTATGGCATAGGCAGAAACAGAATCGTTCGTGGATTAATAAATATTCTTTCAAACTATAACTTCACAATAGATGAGTCAACACCTGTTGACCAGGAAGTTGCCTTAGACCCTGAACTCCTGGGTAAAGTCTTTGAAAACCTCCTTGCCTCATACAATCCTGAGACAGCAACCACAGCACGAAAGGCAACTGGCAGTTACTACACACCAAGAGAGATTGTGGATTACATGGTTGAAATAAGCATTATAGAGTATCTACACACAAAATGTAATGAAATAGACAGAGAAAAGATAAAGCTCCTTCTTTCTTACTCAGATGATACACCTGAATTAACTGATGAGGAAAGACAGAGCCTTATTAATGCCATTGATGAGATAAAAATCCTTGACCCTGCTTGTGGAAGCGGTGCATTTCCTATGGGGATACTCCACAAACTCGTAAATGCCCTCCAGAAATTAGACCCTGATAATAAATACTGGCATGAACTGCAATACCAGAAGGCACTCAAGGAATCAGAAGAGGTCTTTAAAGAAAGTGATAAAAGACTCCGTGAAGAGAGGCTAAAAGAGATAAACGAGGCATTTGATGAGAGCATAAACTACCCTGACTATGCAAGGAAACTCTATCTTATAGAAAACTGCATCTATGGAGTTGATATACAGCCAATAGCTATACAGATAAGCAAATTGAGATTCTTTATTTCTCTTATACTTGACCAGAAGGTTGACAGGACAAAGGAAAACTCTGGCATCATGGCACTGCCAAACCTTGAGACAAAATTTGTCTCTGCAAATGCCCTGATAGGACTTGATAGACCCGAACAATTGAAATTAAGGAATTTAGAGATTAAAAAGTTGGAAGAAAGACTCAAAGGATTAAGACACAAATACTTTACAGCAAAGACAAGGACAGAGAAACAGAGATACCAGAAAAAAGACAAAGAATTACGAGAAGAACTGACAAACCTCCTGATAAAAGATGGCTGGGATGACAAGGTGGCAAGAAAGATAGCTGACTACGACCTCTATGACCAGAACGCCTCAGCAGACTGGTTTGACCCTGAGTGGATGTTTGGGGTGGTAGACTCTTCGACAGACTCAGGGCAAGGTGGATTTGATATTGTCATTGGCAACCCACCGTATATCCAATTACAAAAAAATCACGGGGCATTGGCAAACCTTTATAAAGATAAAGGATTTAAGACCTTTGACCGCATGGGTGATATATATTGCCTATTCTATGAAAAAGGGATAGATTTACTCCAACCACGTGGATATCTCTGCTTTATCACTTCAAACAAGTGGATGCGTGCTGGGTATGGTGAGAAATTAAGGGAATTCTTTACTGCACTAAATCCTATCTTACTGATTGATTTAGGACCTGACATCTTTGAAAGTTCAACCGTTGACACCAATATTATATTAATTCAAAAGCATAATAATGAAAACAGACCACTTGCAGTAACATTACAAAAGGAAAACGGTTTCATTGACATCTCAAAACAACTAAAAGAAAGAGGAGTAATATTAAACAAACTCACAAAAAATGCATGGTTTATAGGCAGTGATATTGAGCAAAGATTGAAAAAAAAGATTGAAAGAATAGGCAAACCACTAAAAGAATGGGATGTGAAGATTTATTATGGAATTAAAACCGGCCTTAACGAAGCCTTTATTATTAATAGCCAAAAGCAGAAGGAAATATTAGCCAACTGCGAAACAGAAGAAGAACGAAAACGCACCGAAGCCATTATTAAGCCAATTCTACGAGGCAGAGACATCAAGCGGTATCACTATGAGTGGGCGGGGTTGTGGGTGATTTTTATCCCTTGGCATTTTCCTTTACACGAAGATTTATCAATACAAGGAGCAAGCAAGAAAGCAGAAAAAGAATTTCAAAAACAATTTCCAGCTGTTTACAATCATTTACTTGAATTTAAAGAACCTTTATCAAAAAGAAATAAGGAAGAAACGGGAATTAGATATGAATGGTATGCTCTGCAAAGATGCGCAGCAACCTACTACCCCGAGTTTGAGAAGGAGAAGGTGGTGTGGGGAAATATATCTTATGATTCTGAATTTTGTTTTGTGGATAAAGGAATTTATATAAATGCCCCTGCAAATATAATTACTTCTGGAAAAACATCAATTAAATATTTAATTGCTCAAATGAATTCAAAAATATTTGATTGGCAATTTAAACAAGTGGGAATATTTTTAGGCCATGCTTATGAGTGGAAAAAACAATATGTTGAACAAATAAGAATACCCCCCATCGCCCCATCAAATCAACCAACTATCCAAAAAATCGAGGCATTGGTGGATAAGATATTAGATGCAAAGAAGCAAAACCCACAGGCTGATACAAGTGTCTGGGAGCATGAGATAGACCATCTGGTGTATGTGCTGTATGGGCTGGGAGAGGAGGAGATAAGGATTGTTGGAGGCAAATAAAAGATGACAAAAAATCATATTCATGGAATTATTATATTAAATAATGTAGGGGTTCAAAATTTTGAACCCCTACATTATTAAGATTCATTCAGTTCAAATGGTGTATTTCTACATTACTGCCTCTTTTATCCCAAATCCCTTCAGAAACTCCGCATATATCCCTCGGTGTTATCTCGTCCTTTATAATCCCACGATGGAAACTTAATTGAGTTTGTTTTATCATTCATTTGCCTCCTTTTGTTTGTGTTTTCACCTTTTGGGTGATATTTTATATCACCTTAAAACAATTAAACCAGAAGGAGAGAAATATCATGAACAAAATAGACTGGCTTTCTCAAAACATAGAAAATATTAACCCCGCCTCGCTGAAGAATTAAATTTGGCAAAAGCAGCCATGTAACCCAATAAAAAACTTGTCTAACGGATTTAATCCCCTCTTTGTTTAAGGATGAAGAATTGGCTAAAAGACGACGGGTTGTTGAGAGAATCCTGAAGAGAAGGGCAAAGATGAAGCCTATACCTAAAGACACTGCAGATTGGATAAGAAAAGCGAGGGAGGAAAGGGATATTGGTGAGTATAAAAACCCTTATCGAGAATGAGTCAGGTCTACACATTGCACAACCTTTGGATGGGCATGAAAACTTGTCAGGCAATTGAGGAGGAAAAAACTACTAAGCATACGACATAAAGTATTGTGGCAAGGTAATCTTTCAAAGGGGAAATAATAACAGAGAGGGGCGTATTATCTGAAGGTTTATCACTTCAACTTTTCCAAAAACTCCTTATTCTCAATAAACCATTCAACCGTCTTCCTTACACCTTCTTCAATGGTGGTCTTTGGTCTCCAGCCAAGGAGCCTTTTTGCCTTTCTTATGTCTGCCCATGTTGCCTTGATGTCAGCAGGATGTCTTGAAAGGGTTTTTCGTTTTGCCTTCTTGCCAAGATTCTCCTCAATAAGTCTTATCACGGTATTCAACTTTACAGGATTGTCACTCCCAAGGTTTATTATCTCATATCCAAAGGGTTTTAATGCCCTTATCGTTCCATCTGCAATATCATCAATATATGTGAAGTCCCTCGTCTGATTGCCATCACCAAACACAGGTATTGCCTTACCCGCATCAATATTTTTTATGAATTTAAATATGCTCATATCAGGCCTGCCCGCAGGTCCATATACAGTGAAATATCGGAGGATGGTTATATCCAGTTTATAAAGATAATGATAGGAGTAGCAAAGAACCTCGGCTCCCTTCTTTGTTGCTGAATAAGGTGCAAGGGGTGTGTCGGTCTTTAAGGATTCCTTGAATGGCATATCTTCAAGGCCGTATATACTCGATGTGGAGGCAAGGACGAACTTTTTTATCTTGAACTCCTTCATACACTCAAGTAGGTTCAATGTTCCCTTTGTATTAGTATCAAGATAAACCCATGGGTCTTCCACAGATGCCCTCACGCCTGCCCTTGCAGCGAGGTTGATCACAGCATCTATTTTATTGTTGGTAAAGATATTTCTCAGCCTCTTATAATCGGAGATATCCATCTTATAAAATCCGAAGTCTGGGTTCTCCAGAAGGCTTTTTAGTCTCCACCTTTTGAGCCTTGGATCGTAATAATCATTGATATTATCAATGCCAATGACCCTCTTCTTCATATAAAGAAGTGTGTCCGAAACTTTCCAACCAATAAATCCTGCACATCCTGTGACGAGTATGTTCTTCATTATATTCTCCAGTATTTAAAACCAGCCTTTATGGCATGTTCTTTTTTAAAGAATGCCTTTACATCAATCAGAACAGGTTTGTCATTACATATATCCTTGAGATAATCAAGCGTGAGTTTAGTGTATGCCCTGTGTGCAACTGCAAGGATTATCCCGTCATATGGTTCTTTATCCTCTAAATTCTCAAGGAGAGAAATCTTATATTCCCTGTAAACCTCTGCCTTATCAGCATAAGGGTCATCAACATAGACATCGACCCCATAATCCTTTAATTCATTATAGATGTCCATCACACGGGTGTTTCTTATATCTCTGATATTTTCTTTGAAGGTAATGCCCATGATGAGGATTTTGCTATCCTTAACAGACCTGCCTGAATGTATCAACTGTTTTATTGTATTTTCAGCAACATATATTCCCATATTATCGTTTATCCTTCTTCCAGCAAGTATCACCTCGGGATGATAACCAATTGACTGTGCTTTGAATGTGAGATAATAAGGGTCAACACCTATGCAATGGCCTCCCACAAGGCCTGGCTGAAATGAAAGAAAGTTCCATTTTGTTTCTGCTGCCTTAAGCACCTCCTGTGTATCAAGCCTCATCCTGTTGAATATGATGGCGAGCTCGTTTACAAGGGCTATATTAAGGTCTCGTTGAATATTCTCAATAACCTTTGCTGCCTCTGCTGTCTTTATATCAGGTGCCTTATATATGCCCGCCTTTACCACAGAGCCGTATATACTGCTGAGGAGTTTAAGGGTATCTTTGTCCTGGGCAGATACGACCTTCACTATGTTAGTAAGGCCATGGGTTTTATCACCTGGATTGACCCTTTCAGGTGAATAGCCAACCTTAAAATCCCTGCCACATCTCATCCCTGATGTGCTCTCTAATATGGGGACGCATATCTCCTCGGTAACTCCAGGATAAACAGTTGATTCATACACAACAACAGCACCCTTTTGAAGATTCCTTCCAACAATCTCAGAGGCTGATTTAAGGGGTGAAAGGTCAGGGATCTTGTGTTCATCAATAGGGGTAGGCACAGCTATTATGATTACCGAGGCATTTCTCAATTCGTGAGGGTTTGCTGTTAAAAAGATATTGGATGACTTCAAATCCCTTTTATTCGCTTCGCCTGTTCTATCAATTCCCCTTGAAAGTTCTTTTATGCGTTCACTGTCTGTATCAAAACCTGTAACCTTGAATCTTCTTGAAAGCTCGACCAATAGTGAAACACCCACATAGCCAAGGCCTACAACTGCAATTATCCGCTTTCCTTTAAGAAATTGCTTAAATAGCGTATCTTCTTTCATAACTCTACAGTCTGTTATAATACAGCAAAGAATAGAGTAAAGACAAATATTCCGATGAAGATTCTTCACACTGAGTGGTCTGATGGCCTTGGTGGACAGGAAAAGAGGGTTCTTGCCGAGGCAAAAGGCATGAAAGGTCGCGGGCATGAGGTTATGATTGCCTGCAGAGATGACTCAAGGATAAAGGATGAGGCTGTTAGATACGGTATCGAGACAAATGTTTTCCCTTTTAGAAGACCCTATGACATTGAGAGCATTTTAAGGCTCTATGTATTTATTAAAAAGGGGGAATTTGATGTGGTGAATACCCATAGCGGTATTGACTCATGGATTGGCGGGATTTCCGCAAAACTTGCAGGCACTCCCCTACTTGTCAGGACAAGACATCTTAATATTCCCCTGAAGAGGAATCCATTAAATTTCATCCACTATCTCCCTGATATATATATCACCTGTGGAGAAGATATGAGGATAAAACTTGTCAAAAACTGTGGATTTCCTGAAGATAGGGTGATGAGTATACCTACAGGTGTTGGTGAAGAGTTTTTCCGGGTGAAAAGGGATAAGGAAAAAGGAATTAAGTATGGAATACCAGAGGATTCTCCTGTCATAACCAATGTGGGCATATTGAGGAGTGTTAAGGGGCATGAGGTTACATTTCAGGCTGTAAGGTTAGTGATAAAAGCTGTGCCTGAGGCAAGGTTTCTAATTGTGGGTGATGGTCCTGCTCGTAAAAGGCTTGAGAGTATGGTGGATGAGCTCGGTATTCGCAAATATGTTATCTTTACAGGTTATGTTAGTGATATCCCTGAGATATATTCTTTTACAGATATTGCTGTCTTGAGTTCCTGGTCAGAGGGACTTCCACAGAGCCTCCTTCAGGCAATGGCAGTGGGTGTTCCTGTTGTTGCAACGAGGGTTGGTGGTGTTCCAGAGGTCGTTATTCATAAGGAAACAGGGATACTCGTTGAGCCAGGTGATTATGAGGGATTAGCCAGTGGGGTTATAAGGGTTATGAATGAGGCTTCCTTAAGAGAATGCATGGTTGCCAAGGCGAGGGAACTCATAAAGAGCAGATACACTGTAACCCATATGCTTGATAAGATAGAATCACTTTATAAGGATTTGCTGGCACGGAAAAATGGATAAGCCCTATTCAACCCTTAGATACAACTCAAAGGCAAGATGGTTGAGTTACTGGTATCAGATAAGCGAGACCATCCAGCAGAACCCATCAAGTGTGCTTATCATAGGAAGGGGCAGTGGTATTGTTGAGAATGCCATCTCTATTATCGCACCAAATATAAAGGTCACCACGCTTGATATAAATAAGAACCTCCTTCCTGATGTAGTGGGCGACATAAGTGCTTTGCCATTCAAGGACTCAACCTTTGACAGTATCCTTTGCTGTCAGGTTATGGAGCATATCCCCTTTGAGATGATAGGAGACATCCTTAAAGGGCTTTCTCGGATTGCGAAGAGGTTTGTTATTGTCTCAATTCCACAGAAGAGAAAGCATCTCAAACTGGAGATTGATACTCCATTGACTGGAAAGAGAACAGTGGTCTTGAAATATCCTTTTAGCAAGAAGACTATCAGGAGCAGACATCACTTATGGGAGATAAACAGAGGGGTTTCCTATCGGGAGGTGATGAAGGCCTTTAAAAATCACTTTAATATTGAAGATACCTTTTTGAATGAAATAAATTGTTCTCACAGATTTTTTATCCTGAAAAAGAGATGAATATCCTTCACACAGAGACCCTCAAGAGATGGGGCGGACAGCAAAACAGGTGCTTTCTTGAATCTGTAGGACTGTCTGAAAGAGGTCATAAGGTGATTATCGCATGCCACAGGGGAAGCATGCTTGCAGAGAAGGCAAGGGAGAAAGGGTTAAGGGTCTATGAACTAAATATGGTAAAACAGGCACATCTCGTAACAATCCCTAAACTCATAAAGATTATTAAGGATGAAAAGGTGGACATTGTCTGCACCCATAGTTCTGTTGATAGCTGGGCAGGAGGGATTGCAGCAAGATTGACAGGAAGAAGACTCATCAGATTCCGTCACAACCTTTATCCAATCGGAAGAGACCCTTTAACGAGATTAATATATGCACTGCCAGACGGATTGATTGCAATCAGCAATTCAGTAAAAGAGGGGATGGTTGGTTGTGGCATTGGTAGTCACAGGATAAAGGTTATTCATTCGTCAGTAGATTCTGAAAGGTTTAAATCTGGGATTAAAGACTTGAGAGAAGAACTCGGTATCACTGCTGATACAATAGTTTTAGGCAATACCTCAACATTTACAGGGGTAAAGGGACAGGAGTTTCTATTAAAGGCATTTAATGATATATGTAAAAAATTACCATGTATACTATTATTTGCAGGCAGACTGAACGAATCATCTAAGAATAAATATCTGTCTTATGTGGATGATGGGTGGAGAGATAAAGTCATTTTTTTAGGTCATAGAGAGGACATTCCTTCTGTGCTTAAGACAATTGATATATACATTTATCCTTCTCTCCTTGAAGGGCTTGGAACAGCCCTCCTTGAGGCAATGGCGATGGAGAGACCTGTTGTTGTCTCTGATATCCCAACATTCAGGGAATTTATAACTGACAGAGAAAACGGCATATTCTTCAAGACAAAAGATCCCGAGGACATGGCAAAAAAGGTGCTTCTTTTGATAGAGAATAAAGAATTAAGGGAGAGGTTGGGAAGGAACGCAAGGAAGACGATCCTTGAAAGATTCGCTATTGAGGGGATGCTTGATAAAACAGAATCACTCTATAGAGAGGTTTTGAATGCCCGTTAGGAATTCCATACCTGTTGTTATGTATCATCATGTCTCACCGGCAGGCAAGGGACTGACTGTATCACCTCGTCTTTTTGAAGAACAGATCGAGTCTCTTAAAAGGGATGGCTGGAAGACCCTCGCAGGTGATGAGTACCTTCAACTTATCCAACAGGCTGAGATACCAAGGAAATGCGTTCTTCTGACATTTGATGATGGCTTTGCTGACAATTATGTATATGCATATCCGATCCTTAAGAGATATGGTATGAAGGCAGTCCTCTTTGTGGCAACATCCTTCATTGAAAACTCAGAGGTTAAAAGGAAGAATTTTCATCCCCTTCCACACAAGGAGGCATGGAGATTAGCCTTTATTGAGAGGCGTTCAGAGGTCATGTGCACATGGATGGAGTTAAGGGAAATGCAAGAGGACGGAGTTTTTGATATTCAGGCCCACAGTCATGGCCATGATACTCATGTTTATATAAAAGAGAAGAGATATTCAGAGTTAAGAGCGGATTTACTTATATGTAAAAAGACTATTGAAGAAAGGCTTTCAAAGGAAGCCCTTCATCTGAGTTGGCCAAAGGGTTCCTATGATTATGAGAGTATCAGGATTGCAACAGAGATTGGCTTTAAGGCTATTTATACTACAGAAAGGGGACCCAATACACCGGGAAACTTGAAGGCGGTCCGCAGGTTGGCTGTTAAGAAGGATGGTAGATGGCTGATCAACAGACTGAATATATACTCATCAACATTTCTGAGTAAATTATATCTCTCCTTGCGAATTGGTTAATGAAATATATAGAGAATAATGCAGGATGTTTTCACTCCTCTGAGGATGTTGTCGATTCTCTCTCGAGGCTCTGTGCATTCATAATGGAACATCCTCACATTCTCAAGCCTGTTAGAGGTGTAAATAATGAGATAAAAGAGATATGTTCTGAGAGGGGTTTTCATCTATATTCAACCGTGAAGAAGACAACCCTTCTATATGATAGAGAGAGCAATTGCTTTTTTAAGATACTTCATCCATTAACCCTAAAAGCCAGAGCACTTTTTTTATTCACAAATAGGGCAGAAAGAATATACAGGCTTTCAGAGAGATTAATTTCAGAAGGACTGAGGGTTGCGGATGTGATAGCCTATGGAACGTTGAAGACAGGAAGAAAACCTCTTTATGCAATGAGGCGGGTTGAAGGAAGGTCTCTATATGATATCCTGATAAAGGAGAAGATGCCATTAAAGCCCGAACTATATAAAAGGGTTATGGATGAGGTGGCAAGGCTTCATAAACTCGGTTACTGGCTGGGAGATGCCCACCTGTCACATATCTTTGTAGATGACTCAGGGGTCTCTGGATTTATAGATGTTGATAGCATAAGAAGAAACCACCACTTTAATATAAGAAATATGGCAAAGGACATTGCGGGTTTGAACTATCCTCGCATTCCCATCACGGATAATGAAAAAACGTCATTGCTTGACTATTATATGGATAGGGCAAGCTTAGAAGATAAAGAGAGATTCTTAAGATTGCTTACATTCTATACGAAAAGGAGATGGGAGAAGACCACGGACAGGAGGGATTAACGGATACCATGCAGGAATCTGACAAGAGGGGTTTTAACGTGCTTCATGTTGTAAGCAGGCTTCCTGTTGGTGGTGTGGAGAACATGCTCCTTAAGGTTGTAACAGGCTATGACAGGGAGCGATTTAATCCTGTTGTATGCTGTATTAAAGAAGGTGGCGAGATAGCAGATGAGCTTGTAAGGTTGGGCATCAGGGTTTATATACTAAAGAGGATGGAAGGCCATGGGTTTGACATGGGTGTTGTTAAAGGGCTTTTAAAATTAATAAAGAAAGAGGATATCCATATCCTCAGAACCCACCAGTATCATGCCAATCTCTACGGAAGGATTGCCGGGATTCTTGCCGGTGTTCCCGTGATAGTACCATCATTTCATAGCCTTTATAAGTCTCCTGAATACCCGAAGCTTCACAGGAGATTCTTCAATCATATCCTCAGCCACTTCTCCTATAAGCTTGTTGCTGTATCAAATACTGTTGCCTCTGACATCATAAGGTTTGATAAGGTAAACCCTGAATTGATAGAGGTGATAAATAATGGGGTCATGATTGAGAGATTTGATAATAATGTCACAAAGGAAGAGGCGAGGAGAAGAATGAATATTCAGTCATCCCGTATAGTTGTTGGCACAGTAGGGAGACTTAAAGAAGAGAAGGGGCACAGATTTCTGATAGAGGCTATATCGAAACTTAATGATGTAACCCTTGCTATTGCAGGGGATGGTCCTTTAATGAATGAATTAAAGAGGCTCTCAGAAAGGTTGGGGATCGAGTGTATATTTCTGGGTGAGATATTACCTGATGACATCCCTATATTTTTAAGGTCTCTTGATATTTTTGGCTTTCCATCTCAATGGGAGGGTTTTTCTACAGCCCTTGTAGAGGCGATGGCATCGGGTCTTCCTATTATTGCCTCTGATATATCCTCACACAGAGAGGTTCTCGATGATACAGGGATATTTGTGCCTTCAGGGAATTCTGAAGCGATTGCAAAGGCTGTAAAGATATTAATTGATGACTCTTCAATGATCATGACACTTGGTAAGAAGGCAAAGGAGCGGGCAAGACTATTCAGTATAGAGAGAACCATAAAAGCTTATGAAAGGATTTTTGAGAATGCCTTGAGGAAGAAAGGGCTTTTATGAGGTCATATAGGATCCTTCTTATAACCTCCCTCACAAAACCATGGAATAACGGCTGGTATTATAAGATTGGTTTTGAGAAGAATGGGCATGAGGTTTTTACATTTGATCCTTCTCAATCTTCAGAATCCATTAAAAGGGTCTTTGACATAGCAACAGAATTTAAGCCACACTTCATCCTTCATACAAAGGATGAATTAAGGCCTGAGGTATTTCAGGATTTAAGACATTATGCAAAGGTGGTTCAATGGTACCCTGACTCTATTATCCCTGATTGGTTATCAGATTATGTGAGGGCCTGTGACATATTCTTCACAATGGCAGAGGGTCTGATGGATGATTTTAAAAAATACAATCCCCGCACTTTCTGGCTTTCTCAGGCATTCGAGCCATCATTCTTTGAGATAAAGGATATAACAGATGAGGATAGAAGGGTGTTTTCATCTGAGGTAGCATTTGTGGGGAATCTTGGATCAAAAGATCACTATCTTCCAAGAAGGAGATACCTAAGGCTCCTGCTTGATAACGGGATTAAGCTGAAGTGGTGGGGGCCGAGGATTCCGAGAAAGCTCTCTACCATACCCCTTATCCTTGGTAGTCTTGGCAGGGCATATGGTGGGAAATTCATATGGGGTGAGGAGTATGCAAAGGTTGCAAGATTATCGAATATATTCCTTGCCTTTGATTCGATGCCGCATATAAGAAAATCCATGAGTGCAAGGATGTATACTGCTGTTGGCTGTGGAGCATTTTATATGTGCCATTATGTTAAAGGCATCGAGGAGGTGCTTGAGCCTGGTAGGGAGATCATAACATTTCAGACAGAGGATGAGATGATGGATATGATAAGATACTATCTGAAACACGATGAACTCAGGATGAAGATCGCAGAGGCGGGCAGAAGGAGAGTCTTAGGAGAACATACATATGAAGTTAGGACAAAACAGATGATAAGGATAATCGAGGATGTCTTATAAGATAAGAGATATCTTAATCCTTATGTCTGACAGACATATGGGAAATCTCGTTGTCTCCATACCTGCCATCAGATCAATCAGGGAGTCATTCAGGGATGTAAGGTTACATCTCCTTGTTGATAGTGCATACAAAGAGATTGTGGAGACTCTGAATATTGATAATTTAATGCTTTATCCAAGGAGGCAATTAAGGGAAGGCACAGCTCTCATGAGGTTGATGACATATTTAAGATTTATATATCATCTGAGAGATATCAAGCCTGATATAGCCATTGACCTTGAGGGCAGGGAATATTCATCAGTCCTCACATTTCTCTCTGGTGCATCTATCCGTTACGGGCCTTCCACTTCGAAGAGGGCCTTTTTATATAACAGGAGAATAGAATTTTCTAATAATAAACACAAACTATATAAGTATCTCGATATAGCCTCTGCCACAGGTGCAAGGGCCAGGACTGAATTTAATCTTAGACCCTCTGATGAAAAAAGGGCATCTTTACGGCAGAAGCTAATGGATTATGGGATAGACCTTGATAGGCCGATTATCTGTATACATCCAGGTGCAGGAAAGATATATAAACAGTGGAGTGTAGAGGGTTTTGCAACGATATCGGACTGGCTATCCTCCAAGGGTATTCAGGTGGTCTTTGTAGGGGGGGATAATGATATCGAAGATATCAAAAAGATAGAGTCCTTGGCAGGATATCCATTTCATAATACAGCAGGCAGAATATCCTTAGGTGAGTTGATGGCTCTCTTTGAGATAAGCACTCTCTATATTGGTAATGACAGCGGACCAATGCACCTTGCAGGAGCGATGGGACTTCCTGTAATAGCACTCTTTGGGCCTGCTGATGAGAGAAGATGGGGGCCTCTTTCCGACAGGCGGATTATTTTGAGAGGGGAGGAGCCCTGTCAGAGGTGCAGAGGGAGGCGCTGTGAGTATGAATTTAGATGTATAAAGGCAATTGCCTTTAATGATGTAAAGACCGCTGTTCAGATACTTCTTGGTAGAGAGGAGAAGATTGCGGAATAACCTACAGAGGATCGATAGGATTATAGAGGCAGGAATCTATCTGTACATTTTATTCATGTTCCTTACAAAGGGTGAGGGGATAAGGAATATACTGATCTTTGGAAACTTTGCCCTATGGCTATTCACATTGAGATATAGAGATAACCTTCATCTTTTCAGGAACCCCGTTTCAATATTTTTCTGGACATATATAGGTATCACGGCCTTACTTGTGCCTCTGTCAATAGACCCTTTATATTCCTTTCTGGAGTTGAGGCACGAACCCCTTAAGTCAGCCCTGCTCTTTCCTGTTATTGCAACGGTGATGGCTGATGAGAAAAGGCTCAAAAAGATACCCTATGTCTGTTTCTTTACAGCCCTTTTGATTGTTTTAAATGGATATTATAGTTATATCTTTTATGACATTCCTGTATTAAAGCCACATACGCCTTTAATGCATGCATGGCATAATAAATTTGCAAGATACCTTAACACATTGCTTGCCTTTTCCTTTATCCTTTACTTTCTATGGCACAGGCTGTCTCTGAGGTTACTGCTTGGTATCTCCTTTGTCATCTCTATCTTTGCGTTACTCCTCAGTACATCAAGAGAGGGGTACCTTGCATTCTTTACGATCGCATGTATATGGGGATTGTATATATGGAAAACAAGGGGACACAATTTCTTCAAGATTATTTCAATAGTTACATTGCTGTTTCTCGCCATAGGCATATTATCCATCATTCACTTTCCCCACATAAGGGAGAGGATATTCCTTACTGTAAAGCATATGAAGACACTTAATGAGAGGGCAGAGCCATGGGAGCCTGCTTTTTATGCAGTTCTTGAGAGACCTGTTATAGGGTGGGGATATGGGGATGATATATTTTATAAGACTGAGCCATACAAACATGTTCCTTATTTAAGGGTGCCTGAAAAAGGACCTCATAATACCTATGTGGAGATAATATTTTCACAAGGTATAATTGGTCTCATACCATATATTCTCCTTCTCCTTTTTTCTACAGCTACATTCTCAAAGTCTGCCTTCAGGCTTTCAGGCATAAGGAGTTACATACTAATTGCCTGTGTCTCGATAATCATTGGTAATTATATAATAAATGCAATCTTTACAGTTCTGAAACTCAACTATCTTGCAGTAGTGCTTGGCCTTGGTATGGCTGCTATGGGAAGTGATGAGGATAGCCATAGTTAGAAAGAGATATACCTTTCATGGAGGTGCAGAAGGATTTTCTGAAACTCTTGCGAAGAAGCTGGCAGAAGGAGGTCATGATGTCCACATATTTGCCATAGAATGGACAGAGGGGAAGGAGCATCCAAATATCCATTTTCACAGTGTGCCAGCCTTTAGATTCAATTCTTTTATAAGAGACCTTAGCTTTGCTATATCCGCTTTCTTTATCCTTAAAAAGCAGAGGAAGAACTTTGATATAATTCAGAGCCACGATAAGACTATATATCAGGATATCTATCGCGCAGGCGACGGCTGTCATATCGAGTGGCTCAAGCAGAGGTGGAAGAGAATAGGACTATTAGGGAGATTTTCTATTATTCTTAATCCATATCACTGGCTCATCCTTGACCTGGAACACAATATCTTTAAACGTCATAGGTACAAAAAAATTATTGCGATATCAGAGATGGTAAAAAGAAATATAATTGAAAACTACGAGGTTTTGCCGGATGATATAGAGGTGATTTACAACGGCGTGGACACAGAGAAATTCTCCCCTGACAATAAAGTGAAATACAGAAACGAGATAAGACTAAGACATGGCTTATCAGATAATGATTTTGTTGTGCTATTTGTCGGATCGGGTTTTGAGAGAAAAGGTGTCAGGTATCTGATAGAAGCTGTTGAATCCATGCCAGTGCCAGTTACTGTAATGATTGTGGGCAAGGGGAAATTTAATAAAATCTCCCCTAACCTCTCTTTGTCAAAGGGGGGAATCCTCCCCCTTTGTAAAAGGGGGAATAAGAGGGATTTTCAGTTTAAACAAAACATTATCTTTTGCGGACCTCAAAAAGATATCCACAGATATTATGCTGCATCTGATATTTTTGCCTTCCCCACTATTTATGAGCCATTCGGCAATGTCCATCTTGAGGCACTTGCAAGCGGTCTTCCTGTCATTACAACAAGGCATAGTGGTGCATCTGAGATTATTGAGGATGGGAGAGAGGGATTTGTTATTGATGAGCCAGAAGACATAGAGGGATTGGCTGAAAGGATAAGGCTTCTCATGGATTCAGAGAGAAGGAAGAGGATGGGTATTGAGGCAAGGAGGCTTGCAGAAAGATTCTCTATTGAGGCTAATATAAGGGAAACAATGAGATTATATCAATCAACACATTTGTCCAAAATAAGATTAACATTTTAGAATATCTTGAACAGCAATGATAGACCGAGAAACTAAATAAAAGGTTAAAAATCAGGATGATTAACAGCCTAAAGTTCAAAATAATAATAATGGGTTTTATTGTCATATCGCTGATTATGATTACCAGCACAATAAGGGATATCATGTTGACAAAGGAACAACTTCTTAAAACCCAGAAGGAAAAAACCGAACTCCTTTCTGATAGGATTGTACACGGTATCATGGTCCTCATGATAAGCAACAGATGGCAGGAACTTCAGGGTATGATGGAGAGTTTTGTGAAGGGTGGTAAGGGTTTGGAAGAGATTCGCATCTTTGCCCCTGATACAGGGATAATAAAGGTATCATCAAAACCCGAGGAGATGGGCAAGAGAATATATGATGAAGATTATAAAAAGTATCTAAGCGGTGAAAGAGAACCCTTCTTGATAAATAAGGATGGAAGGATGTATGCATCAAAACTTACACCTATTAAAAACCACAGGCCATGCTACAGGTGTCATGGTTCTGAGAAAGATGTGCTTGGGGTAATGGATATCGAGCTCTCGCTTGAGGCTATGTATGCCTCAATTGAAGAGTTCAAAATGCGACATTTCAGAAACGGAATCATAGGTTTTGTGCTGGTAATCCTGGCCTTTGTTATTATTATCACCTTTTTGATAGATAGACCAATTCACAGGATGATATCAACAATAAAAAGGATTGAAGATGGTGATCTGTCGGCAAGGATGCATATAAATAAGAAGGATGAATTGGGACTTCTTGCAAAGAGCTTTAACAGTATGGTTGAATCCCTTGAAAAGGCAAAAAAAGAGCTTGAGGAGTATCACAGGCAACAACTTGACAGAGCTGCAAGGCTTGCATCTATTGGGGAGGTGGCATCTGGGATAGCACATGAGATAAGGAATCCACTTACCAGTATAAGCTGTGCCATCCAGGTGCTACAATCTGAAATGAAGGATGACGCAAAGGGTAAAAAGGTCATATATGAGATACAGAACCAGATAAAGAGGCTTGACAGTTCTATCAAGGATCTTTTGAACTATGCAAGACCTGCCCCGCCTTTATTCGAACTTTCTAATATTAAAGACGTTATCGAAAAGGCAAGTTTCTTTGTATCGGCAGAGGCTAAAAAATGTAATGTTAATATTGAGATTGATAAAAGGGATGATATCCCTGAGGTTATGATAGACCCGAATCAGATGCAACAGGTATTTATGAATATAATGATAAATGCCATACAGGCTATGCCATCGGGTGGAAGTTTAAGAATCTCTATGAAGATGGAAAGACCTGAAGAGATACCAGATGGGATAAAGGAAAAGATAAAAGGTGAGAGGGTGCTGGTCATAAGTTTTAAGGATACAGGAGAGGGCATTCACCCTGATGACATTAAGGATATCTTTGAGCCGTTCTTTACAAAAAAATCAAAGGGAAGCGGTCTTGGTCTTTCCATAAGCCTGAGGATTATAAGGGATCACGGAGGGGAGATTACATGCACTAGCGCCATTAACAAAGGGACGGAATTTTGTATATACTTACCTGTGGATACCGAAGGTTTGCTATAGTGCCCGCATTCTAAGACCGTAAAAGGGGGTTAGGGGAGGTTTGAAAGGCTATTTTTCAGGTGAAAAAAATGTAAGATATATGATAAATTCTTTGTTGCATAAGCACCTACATCTATATAGGAGTATACAATACTTCTACAGGAGATATACCTTTTATTATGATGGGGAAAGTCCTCGTTATAGATGATGAAGAGCTTATAAGGATATCAATCCGTCAATATCTTGAAAAAGAGGGATACGAGGTTTTTACTGCAGGCTCTGGTAAGGAAGGACTCGATATCTTTAAGGCAGAGGAGAACATTGATCTGGTATTACTTGACCTGCGGTTGCCTGATGTCAATGGGATGGAGATTCTGAAGAGCATTAAGAGCATAGACAGCGAGGTATTTATTGTAGTTATCACTGCTTATGGAGATGTTGAGACGGTTGTATCCTCTATAAAGTTGGGTGCCTATGACTTTGTTGAAAAACCATTCGAACTGGACAAGATATCCATAATTATTAAAAAGGCGATGGAGGCTCATGACCTTAGAAAAGAAGCCACATTCTTAAGGGAAGAGAAGCATGAAAAATATAACTTCAACAACATAATCGGCAGGTCTAACGCGACAAAGGAGATGATAAAACTTGCAAGGAGCCTTGCTGAAAATGATGTAAACCCCGTATTTATTCAAGGTGAAAGCGGTACAGGTAAAACCATGATAGCAAGGACAATACATTATCAGAGTCCGAGGGCTTCAAAACCATTCATAGAGGTTACATGTACAGCCTTGCCCGATACATTAATTGAGAGTGAACTTTTCGGACACGAAAAAGGGGCATTTACAGATGCAAAGACAACCAAAAAGGGACTTTTTGAACTTGCGGATGGTGGCACCATATACCTCGATGAGATAGGGGATATAACAACCCAGACCCAGGCAAAACTCCTCAGGGTGATAGAGGAGAGGACATTTATGAGGATAGGGGGTATAAAAGAGAAGAAGGTGGATGTAAGGATTATTGCAACAACAAATAGGGATATTGAAAAGGATGTGAAAGAGGGAAAGTTCAGAAGCGACCTCTTTTACAGACTAAACCTGATTCCTTTTAAGATTCCCCCTTTAAGGGAGAGGAAGGAGGATATAATCCCTATTGTTATGTACTTTATAGGAGTTCTGAGAATTGAATATCGAAAGAATATTATGGCTCTATCAAAAGAGGCTGAAGATATCTTGCTTGATTATGACTGGCCTGGGAATATAAGGGAATTGAGGAATGTTATTGAGAGGGTCTTTATCCTTATAAATGAGAGGATAATACAACCCGAACATATCCTCTTGATAAGGGAAAAATCTAAAGAGGTATCCCCTAAGATGAAAGGAGAATTTGAATGGCATCTTCCTGAGAATGGGATACCACTTGAGAAGGTTGAAAAGAACCTCATCTTACAGGCACTTAAAAGAACAAACAATAACCAGACAAGAGCAGCTCAACTCCTTGGGCTTACAAGGGATGCATTTAGATACAGGATGCAAAAGTTCGGCATCCTTGAAGTTTCAAAAGGTTGAATGGTGAAAGATATAAAGCTTGGTATAATAGGCAGTGGTTACTGGGGTCCTAATCTTGTAAGGAATTTCAACGATTGTATACATACAGATATAAAGTATGTGTGTGATGTTGATGAGGAGAAACTAAAGAGGATAAAACTGAGATACCCCCATGTTAGTATCACAACCGACTACAAAGAACTCTTGTTGGATGACTCTGTTCAGGCGATTGCCATTGCCACACCTATCAGCACCCATTATAACCTGATAAAGGAATCAATTCTTGCCGGCAAGGATGTATTTGTTGAGAAGCCAATGGTCTCATCTGTAAAAGAGGCGGATGAGATATGTAATCTTGTTCATAAATATTCAAGGGTCTTGCTTGTTGACCATATCTATGTTTATACAGGGGCAATAAGAAAAATAGATGAAATCCTCAAGGATTCAGGTATTGGCGATATATATTATTTTGATTCTGTCAGGGTTAATCTTGGGCTTTTCCAGAAGGATGTAAATGTTATATGGGACCTTGCACCCCATGATTTTGCAATAATGGATTTCTTGATTAAAGGAGAGGTTGACCATGTGTACGCAAGTGGTCAGTTATATCCTCAATTAGGCCCACATGCTGCGATTGCCTATATAACGGTAAGGTTTAAGGACGACCTCATTGCTCATTTTCATGTAAACTGGCTTTCACCCGTAAAGATAAGGAAGGTGATTATTGGTGGTAGTAAGAGGATGATAGTATTTGATGACCTTGATTCAATGGAAAAGGTGAAGGTCTATGATCGAGGCGTTGAACTGATAGATGACAAGAGGTCAATGTATAAATCTATAGTTCAATACAGGATGGGTGATATAATTGTCCCGCATGTTGATCTCTCAGAAGCTCTTAAATGGGCTGTAGAGCATTTTGCAGAAAGTGTAAAGAACAGAAATCAACCCCTAACCGATTGTCTTTCTGGTCTAAGGGTTGTAAAGCTTCTGGAGGCAGCAAACAATTCCCTTATGAAAGGTGGAGTGAAGGTAAGGATTTGACAAACAGGATCTATCAAAATACAACTCTTGGGAAGGATTGTATAATTGAGCCTCCTTGTATCATTGGGAAGCCACCAAGGGGTTTTTCAGAAGGAGAGTTATTTCTCATTATTGGAGATAACGCGGTCATCAGACCATTTACAACCATATATGCTGGCTCTGTGATAGGGAACAATCTTCAAACAGGCCAAGGGGTCTCAATCCGTGAAGACAACAGGATAGGTAATGATGTCAGCATAGGAACAAATTCAGTCCTTGAGGTTGGAAACTCAATAGGGGACTTCAGCAGGGTTCATAGCAACTGTTTTATGGAGATGACCACGGTAGGAAGGTATGTTTTTGTCGGTCCGAATGTTGTATTTACTGATGACCCTCATCCTCCGTGTCCCCGGTACAGGGAATGTAAGGGAGGTCCTATTGTTGAGGACTATGTGAAGATTGGTGCCAACTCAACAATAATGCCTGGTGTAAGGATAGGAAGGAACAGCATGATTGGTGCAGGTTCTGTTGTTACAAAGGATGTTCCTCCTGATAGCGTTGTTGCGGGAAATCCGGCAAGGGTTATTAAGGAAATAGATGAGCTTGTTTGCTATCCAGGCTTTTTTAAGAGGCCATATCTCTGGTCTCCGTACATAGATGCCGAGGCTCAGGAATGAAGATCATCCCACTCGTTGACCTGAATGCAGGGTTTATTCCCATAAAGAAAGAGATAATGTCCGCTATTGAAAAGGTGTTTGATGGGATGAACCTTTATCTTGGACCAAATGTCAGTGCACTGGAAGAAGAGTTTGCTTCTTATTGTGGCACAAAATATGCGGTAGGTGTTGGTTCAGGAACAGAGGCTATTCATTTAGCACTGAGGGCATGTGGTGTCAAGGAAGGGGATGAAGTAATCACTGTACCGAATACATTCTTTGCAACTGCCGAGGCAATTGTTCATGCAGGTGCCTGTCCTGTCTTTGTTGATATTGACCCTGTTACTTATACAATGGACATCTCCATGATAGAGAAAAGGATAAACTCAAAAACAAAGGCTATTATCCCGGTTCATATGTATGGGCAATCAGCTGATATGTCTCCGATAATGGAGGTCTCAAGAAAGTATGGCATATCTGTAATAGAGGATGCCTGTCAGGCACACGGGGCGGAATATTATGGCAAGAGATGCGGTTCAATAGGGGATGCGGGGTGTTTCAGCTTCTATTTCACAAAGAATCTTGGAGCCTATGGCGAAGGAGGAATGGTTGTGACTAATAATCCTGATATAGCTGAAAAGGTGAGACTCTATCGAAATCATGGTCATACATCAAAATACGAGCATAGTGTTGTTGGTTACAATAGCAGACTCGATGAGATACAAGCTGCGATTCTGAGGATAAGATTAAGATACCTTGATAGGTACAATGATGCGAGGAGAACGATTGCAGATAAGTATAATAAGCTTTTGACCAATACACCCCTATCGCTCCCTGTAGAGATAGAAGGGAGAAGGCATGTCTATCATCTCTATGTAATCAAATATAAAGAGAGAGATTTGCTACAGAGATACTTGAATGATAAAGGTATAAGCACAGGGATACACTATAAGAATCCAGTTCATCTTCAACATGCCTTTGAGTTTCTTGGATATAAGAAAGGTGACTTCCCAGCAACTGAGAGTGCCTGTAACGAGATACTTTCTCTACCAATTTATCCGGAGTTGGGAGACGAGGACATGCAATACATTGGAGAAAGGATAAAGGAGTTTTTTAACATCCACTGAACCATGAATCTTGAAGGTAAAAGGATACTCATAACAGGTGGTGCAGGTTTTGTTGGTTCACACATTGCAGACCTCCTTCTAAAAGAGGATGTCTCTGAGATAGTCATTATCGATAATCTCCTGAGAGGCAACAAGAAGAATATTGAGGATGCACTTAAGAGCGGCAGGGTAAGGTTTATAGAGGGAGACATAAGGGACGGATTACTAATTGATAAATTAGCCAAAGGTATTGATATAGTCTTTCATCAGGCTGCCCTTAGGATCACCCACTGTGCAGAGAGCATAAGGGACTGCATTGATGTCATGATTAACGGCACATTAAATGTCATCGAGGCATCCCTCAAGCACGGGATAAAAAAGATAGTTGCAGCCTCTTCCGCCTCTGTATATGGTCTCGCAGATACATTCCCTACAAAGGAGGATCATCATCCATACAATAACAGGACACTCTATGGGGCATGTAAGACATTCAATGAACTGCTGTTGAGGTCATTTCATGATATGCATGGATTGGATTATGTGGCGTTAAGATACTTCAATGTCTATGGTCCGAGGATGGATATATACGGTGTGTATACAGAGGTGATGATAAGATGGCTTGACAGGATATACGAGGCCAAGCAACCGCTCATCTTCGGTGATGGCAAACAGACCATGGACTTTGTCTATATAGAAGACGTGGCAAGGGCAAACATCCTCGCTGCAAAATCAGATATTACCGATGAGGTATTCAATATCGCAAGCGGTAAAGAGACGAGTCTGCTTGAGCTTCTTGAACTCCTATTAAAACTAACCAACTCTAACCTTAAACCAAGCTTTGAGCCTGAGAGAAAGGTGAACCCTGTAAGGCGAAGACTTGCCTCCATTGAAAAGGCTGAAAGCTTACTTGGATTTAAGGCAGAGATAGGGCTTGAAGAGGGTCTGAGAAGACTCATTGAGTGGATAAAGGAGAAGAAGGAGAAGTGAAAACCCCTATTACTAAACCATTCTTAGGTGAAGAAGAGATAGAGGCAGTGGCTCAGGCAATAAGGTCGGGCTGGGTATCTCAGGGGCCAAAGGTAGCAGAGTTTGAGGAGAGATTTGCTGAGTATGTGGGTGCAAGATATGCTATTGCAACGACCTCATGCACAACTGCCCTCCATTCTGCCCTTGTTGTAGCAGGTATAGGTCCTGGCGATGAAGTGATTGTGCCATCCCTTTCATTTATTGCCACTGCGAATGCGGTGGTTTATACAGGTGCCGAGCCTGTATTTGTTGACATAGACCCTCAGACATGCAATATGGATGTTGAAAAGATAGAGGATGCTATTACAGAAAGGACAAAGGCGATAATGCCTGTTCACCAGATGGGGCTTCCTGCTGATATAGATGCTATTCAGGAGATAGCGGAGAGACATGGGTTAAAAGTGATAGAGGATGCTGCATGTGCCATAGGCTCAGAATATAAAGGGAAAAGGATAGGTGGTCATGGTAATATTGCCTGTTTCAGCTTCCATCCAAGAAAGATAATCACAACAGGCGAAGGAGGTATGGTAACAACCGATGACCCTGATATTGCAGGGAGACTCAGGAGATTGAGACATCATGGCATGTCTGTATCGGATATCGAAAGACACATAGCGAAGAGGGTCATAATAGAGGCATATCCTGAGATAGGGTATAACTACAGGATGACAGATATGCAGGCTGCAATGGGGATTGTCCAGCTTAAAAAATTGGCCTTCATAATAGAACGGAGGAGAGAGATAGCAGGTTTTTATAATGATGAGCTTAAAAAGATCCCTCACATAAGGGTGCCTGATGTTCCTGAATATGCCTATCATAATTATCAATCATACTGGGTTGAGCTTCTTGACTCTGCACCCCTAAGGAGAGACGATCTGATGCAGAGGCTTCTGGAAAAAGGTATAACAACAAGAAGAGGGATTATGGCGATTCATATGGAGGAGTGTTATAGAAAATACAGGGTTTATCTTCCCAAGACTGAAAGAATTACAAGAAATACTATTCTACTCCCCATATACCCATCAATGACTGATGAAGATCAAGAGTATGTAATGCAATGCATGAAAGACATTTTGGTTTAATCACATCTGTCTAAAATAAAGATTAACATTTTAGAATATCTTGGACAGCAATGTGGTTTAATAAGATGATATTTCCTTGGAGATAATAGCAGATGCCGCAGAGGGCTAAGGACTGGTTAAGACAAGCAGAGGCAGATTTGAGACATGCCTATAATTCCATCGAAGATGGAGATTATGAATGGGTGTGTTTTGCAGCACAGCAGGCAGCAGAAAAAGGATTGAAGGCAGTTTATGAAGATATGAATATGGAAGTAAAAGGACATTCCATTCTTGGTTTATTAAAAGGTTTGGTATCTCATTATGAGGTGCCTGAAAGGTTTTATTCTTATAGCAGGATTTTAAGTAGATATTATATAGAAACCAGATATCCAAACGGATTTCCTGAAGGTGCACCTTTAGATTATTTTGACAAGGATATGGCAAAGGAGGCAATAAATGCTGCAGAGTCAATACTTGGATGGTGTAAAGATATTATCAGTAGATGAGAATAGCCTGAGGGAATCGTTAAAAAAGATTGCAGATAAAATAAAAGCTGAACATCCGAAAGTAAAGGAGATAATCCTATTTGGTTCCTTTTCTAAAAGAGACTTTACCCCTTATAGCGATATGGACCTTGCCATCATAGTTGACAAAACAGATAAAAAGTTTATAGAAAGGTCAGACGACTATTTAGATTATTTTACAGGGTTCCCCTTTGATGCCAATTTGGTTGTTTATACTTCTGAAGAGATTGATCGAATGGTAAGGAGTGGAAGTAGTTTTGCAATAGAGATTAAAAGGGGGATAAGGCTATAAAAACAAATGGAGAAAGAGACGCCAATGAAGGGGTTTACAAAAGGCATGTCGAAAAAAAGGGGCATATTCAGACGTTGTCAGGGAGGCACAGGAGATTGTGGAGCTTGGCCTTAAGAGTGTCTTAAGATACATAGGCATAGAGCCTTTTTGTTTGCAAACACACAAAGATTATTTTAAAATAGATTTTTATGGAGTTTAAGTGAATATAAATATTGAAGTAATCAGACATAAAGCAAAAAGAGAAATCCGAAGAGCAAAATTGCCTATCGTGCTTGCATATCTTTACGGCTCCTTTGCCAAAGGGATAGAAAAAGAAGGTAGCGACTTAGATATTGCTATCCTTTTAAAGGAGGATGAATATTCAAATGACCCGCTAAATATATTCGGAAGAATAGAGAGTCTTGCTGGAAGGATTGAAAGGCAGATAAAGAAAGAGGTTGACATCCATATCCTTAACAGGGCTTCATTGAGCTTCAGTTACATCGTGGTAACAACGGGGATACCTATCTACATATCCTCAAAGATAGCACTTTATCGCTATCAGAATAAAATCCTCGGTATGTTTTTTGACTTCAGACCATTCCTTGAGAGATATCTAACTGTATATGGGCGAGTTTGAGATAATACTGAAAGACCTCTTTGCTGTAATAACAGAGAGGGTCAACTACCTCAAGGAAATGTCAGAGGAATTTCCAAACATCTCCTCATTTAAGAAGGCAGACCACAGGTATAAATCTGCGATAGAAAGGGATTTACAGGTAGCCATAGAAGCTTGTATAGATATTGGTAAGGTTATAATTTCTGAGAAGAAACTCCGTCCACCCGAAAGCATGAAGGATATCTGTATGGTTCTCTTTGAGAATGGATTTATTGATAAGCGAATGTTGCATGACCTTGAACTTATGATTGGGACAAGGAACATTCTGGTACACCGCTACGAAAAGATAGACTTAGAAATAATATATGGAATCCTGAAGAGACATCTTCAGGATTTCCATAGGTTTATTAAACAGATTTCTAAGAAGGCGTTAAAGATATGAGGGGCCTGAGGCATAACACTGTAACCTAAGCGCCGTGGATATGAAGAAAGAGGTATGAAAAGGGTTTATAAAAAATATATAGATGCACTTAATAAGAGAATAATTGATTATTATGGTGAACGGCTTGTAAGCATTGTGATATTCGGCTCGTTGGCGAGGGGGAGGGCCACGCCGGAGTCTGACATTGATATACTTTTGATAGTAAAAGGACTCCATAAAAGAAAGATGAAGAGGATAGAGGAATTTATTGATAATGTGGAAGATAGACTCGAAGATATATCAAACTATATATCTCCAGTAATCAAAACACCTGAGGAGGCGTCTCACGGCAGCCCGCTTTTTCTCGATATGGTTTATGACTCGATAATTCTTTATGACAGAGATGGATTTTTCAAGGGGGTCCTTGATAGATTAAGGCTGAGACTTAAAGAGCTTGGCTCTAATGAAGACACTAGAGCTGCCGAGGATAACCCGCATCTCTAAACGATTGAGAAAGGAGAGAGAACTTGCCTTTTATGGTGATGAGGATTTTATTCCAACGGAAGAATACGATGCGAGTGATGCAAGAGATGCTATGAAAGATGCTCGGTTTATCGTAAAGATTGTATCTACGGTAAGAAGGAGATTTTGATATAATTTAAAAGCTAAACAAGATACAGCTATTAAGATGTCCATTATAGGGGTTAGTTTATGGTTATATTAAAAGATACTCTATCCAGTCTTTCAGCATTACGCAATAAGAGATTTCTGAAGGCTCAGGCAGTGTTAAAAAAAGTAGTGGATATCCTAATCAAAGATTATCACGTCAATAAAATAGTCCTGGTTGGCTCGCTCGTTGATGAACACCGTTTCGGGTTTCATTCAGATATTGACCTGTGCGTGGAAGGGCTTTCGGACAAGCTTTACTTTAAAGCGGTTGGGGAACTTCTTTTAGAGGGCGGCGAGTTTGATATTGATATTATCCCTATTGAAAGTGCAACGCCAGAGATGAGAGGGCGTATAAAAAAAGGGAAGATACTGTATGAAAAAAAATAGGCTTTTCCTAAAAAGAATAAGTGATGAAACTTGAAGAACTTGAGAGAATATTTGAAAAGACATGGAGACGGTTTTCCCGTGAAATAAAAAAGTTCTGTGGTTTTCTTGAGGGGAAATCCTGATAATCTACTACAGAGATTACTTGAAAAAGGCATAGCGACGAGAAGAGGAATTATGGCGATTCATTTGAAGGAATGTTATCGTAAATATAAAGTTTCTTTACCTGAAACTGAAAGGATAACAAAGAATACGATTATTCTTCCCTTATATCCAGCGATGACAGAGGAAGAAAAAGAATATGTGGTTCGGGGTATGAAAGAGGTTCTGCAATGACATCCGAAGAACACGGAATCCCACCAAATAAATATAACCCTCATGCATGGATTATAAATAACCCTGAGATAGGAGAAGGGACATCTGCTACATTAACACTCCAGTTATATTCGGGAGAAGAACCGGTAGGAGACCCTATTGATGCTACAAGTAATGTGCCTGATTCAGGAAATTTCTTTAGATTTACCGAAGGTCACTATATCTATAATCTTTCAACTGACAACCTCCAAAGTGGTAACTGGCTTGCGACTGTTGCACTGGATGACAGCACAATTCATTCAATTTTTATAGGGATAAAATAAATTGTTTTAGGGGGATGTTCATCGTCCTCCCGTTCCCTTTTAATTTTTGATATAATTGGAGGAAAGAATGATTACTCATTCTAAAGTAAAGAAATTTTGGAATGAAAAAGCAACCCAAAAAAATATTTCTCCTGAACAAGTTACACACAGAGATATATGGCAGAGATGGCTTGAAATCCAGATGATAATTAAATTCCTGCGAAAAAATGACAGGGTTATTGATATTGGTTGTGGTAATGGCTACTCAACAAGGATATTTTCAAACTTCTGTAAAGAGGTTATCGGAATCGATTATAGCGAAGATATGATAAGTCGTGCAAAAGAAGAGACCTTAAAAAATAAGGGGTTAAGGAAGCCACCTGTATTTATTAAATGTGATGTATTAGAACTGTCACCATCTTTAGCTGGAAGATTTGATGTTGCAATATCAGAACGATGTTTGATTAATCTTCGTAATTTTGAAAGACAAAAAAAGGCTATTGCCAATATAGCGTCAGTACTTAAACCAAAAGGGCGATTTATTTTTGTCGAAGGTTCTGATGATGGGCGAAAGAGGCTAAACAATTTCAGAAAAAAAGTAGGACTGCCCCTTATGCCGCGTGTTTGGCACAATATCGATTTTAAAGAAACAGAGATACTCCGATATTTGAATCAGTTTTTTACCATTGAGGACCGAAAGTATTTTGGTGTTTATGACTTTTTATCCAGGGTTGTACATCCTTTGCTTGTAAGCCCTGATGAGCCGAAATATGATGCTAAAATTAATGAGATCGCCGCTAGATTAGCGGTAGATAGAGAGGAGTTCAAAGATATAAGCAGGGTTTTATTTCTTGTTTTACAGAAAAAAAATAAATATAAATATTAAAGTGGAAAAGACAATCTCTATAATAATCCCCACGTATAATGAGGAAGAAAACCTCCCGACTCTTTATCAAAGGCTGAACGAAACATTAAGAGGTGCAGGGGATGTTTTCGAATTCATCTTTGTCGACGATGGCTCGACAGATAATTCCCTTACCATTCTGAAAGACCTCACAGCCAAAGACCCCCGTGTAAAGATAATAAGGTTCTCAAGAAACTTTGGCAGTCATTCAGCATGT